>Ga0308410_1002606_pt1 | contig 10285 bp, 7 predicted proteins | sample HotsprOSTMatCore_FD_203467 | JGI IMG/M metagenome (GOLD analysis project Ga0308410, IMG submission 203467) | Hot spring phototrophic mat microbial communities from Octopus Spring, Yellowstone National Park, Wyoming, United States -... | ecosystem: Environmental > Aquatic > Thermal springs > Hot... | reverse complement strand
GAACTCGATGGCCTCCGCCGGGCAGGCGAAGACCTCGCGCAGCACGCGCGGGATGCTGGGGGCGACGATGTCCTCGACCACCGTGCCGAGGCTGGCAGCCAGGTCGCCCCAGCGCTTGTTCATCTCGGCTTTGAACTCGCGCATTTCGCGCGAGAGGCGGTCTACCTCCAGGCTGGTTGCGCGCACGACGCGCAGGGTGTCCGCCATCAAGGCTTCCAGCGTTTCTACGCGGGGTTCAAGCTCAAGGCTCACGACGAAGATTATAGTGGGCCGCCTGCGACGGTCGCAGTATCATTCGCCCAAGTTTTCTAACGCACCCGCCAACGGAACGACACATGAATCCATCGCCTCTCAGCAGCGACCACCTCGCCCTGCTTGCCAGGGCCGACTCGCCCACCGTTGCCAACGTGATCGAGCTGTTCGACGTGCGGCCGCGCGTGGCGGGCTACGCCAATGCGGCGTTGAAAGCGATCTATCCTGAGTTGCCGCCGGCCGTCGGCTATGCGGTCACGGCTACCTTTCGCTCGGCCTATCCGGCCTCCTCCCACGACGCCTACGGCGGCATGCCGCAATTGATCGCCGACGCGCAAGCCATACCGGCCCCGCGCATCGTCGTCTTTCAGGACCTGGACGATCCACCGGCTGCGGCGACCTACGGCGAGGTCATGGCGACGACCTTCCAGGCCTTCGGCTTCGTCGGCCTGATCACTAGCGGCGCAGCTCGCGACATCGAGCAAGTGCGTGCGCTGCGCTTCCCATGCTGGGCGTCGGGCGTGATCGTCTCGCACGGCTACAACCACATTCTGGGCGGCAATGTGCCGGTGACCGTGGGTGGGTTGCAGGTGAATCCGGGGGACCTGATTCACGCCGACGCGAACGGCATCGTCAACATCCCGCATGCCATCGCTGCCGGCGTGGCCGAGCTGTGCGAGCCGTTTGTGCAGGCCGAGGGCATCGTGCTCGATTATCTGCGCCGTCCCCATCCCACCCTGGACGGCTATCGAGATGCGCAGCGCCGGATGCGCGAAGCGCTGGCCGAACTGCGTCGCCGCGCTCAGTCGCTGCTTCCAGCGCACTGAGCGTGCTTATATCCGCTTGTCATCTGGAATTCACCAACCCGTAACTCGCTTGTCGCATGGCACAGATCATTGACGGTGCGGCGATTGCCGCAGCGATTCGCACAGAGATCAAAGAAGAAGTGGCGCGCTTGCAGGCCGAGCACGGTGTGACGCCCGGGCTGGCGACCGTGTTGATCGGTGATGATCCGGCTTCGGCGACCTATGTGCGCAACAAACGGCGGGCGTGTGCTGAAGTCGGCATCGCCTCGTTCGGCTATGAGCTGCCCGCAGCCACCTCGCAAGACGAAGTATTGCGTCTGCTGCGCGAGCTTGGATCGCGCGAAGACGTGCACGGCATCCTGGTTCAGTTACCCCTACCGGACCATATGAACGAAGCGGAGGTTTTGGCTGCTGTGCCGTTGACCAAGGACGTGGATGGATTCAATCCCATCAACCTGGGGCTGCTTGGCGTGAAGGGCCGGCAGGCGCCCTTTGCGCCGTGCACACCGCAAGGGTGCATCGAGTTGCTCGACCGCAGCGGTATTCGGATCGCCGGACGGCGTGCCGTGGTGCTGGGGCGCAGCGCGATCGTCGGCTTGCCCGTTGCATTGATGTTGCTGGCGCGCGATGCGACGGTGACGATTTGTCACAGCAAGACGCCCAACATCGCCAGCGTCACGCGCAGCGCGGACATCCTGATCGCTGCGATCGGCAAGCCGCGCTTCGTCACTGGCGACATGGTCAAGCCAGGCGTAGTGGTGATTGATGTGGGCATTAACCGCGTTGCTGACACAAATAGCCCACGTGGCTCGCGCCTAGTCGGCGACGTGGACTTCGACGAGGTCAGCGAGGAGGCGGCGGCTATCACGCCGGTGCCGGGCGGGGTCGGCCCGATGACCATCGCGATGTTGTTAAAGAACACGCTGATCGCCGCCCGGCGTCAGGTTGTCTAAAGCACGCAGGGAAAAAGAACACACTCCTCGAACAGGGCTCGAACCTGTAACCTACCGGTTAACAGCCGGTTGCTCTACCATTGAGCTATCGAGGAATGCCCCCAAATTATACACAAGGCGCAAGGCCTACAATAGGCCCATGCCGAAGAACGCAGCGCCTGCTTCGGCGCCATCGAGCGTCGCTGAGCGCGCGGCTCGATTGCGCGCCGAGATCAACGAACACAACTACCGCTACCACGTGCTCGATGCCCCGATCATCAGCGACGCCGAATTCGACGCGTTGTTGAACGAGTTGCGCGAGATCGAATCGCGGTACCCCGAGCTGATCACGCCAGATTCGCCGACCCAGCGGGTGGGCGCGCCGGCCGCCGAAGGGTTTGCCAAGGTGCGCCATCCGCAGCCCATCCTCAGCCTGGGCAATGCGTTCGACGCTGCCGGCGTGCGCGCCTGGCGCGAGCGCCTGGGCAAATATGCCGAACAAAACCTCGGCAGCCTCGAAGCCCTGGGGAGCCTGGATGACTACGTCGTCGAGCCGAAGATTGATGGATTGACCGTGGTCCTGACTTACGAAAACGGCGTCTTCGTCCAGGGCGCCACGCGCGGCGATGGCCTGGTGGGCGAAGATATCACGGCCAACCTGCGGACGGTGAAGAGTGTGCCCCTGGCGCTGAGAAAGACGGACGTTGCCACATTCCCTGCCCGGCTGAGCGTGCGCGGCGAAGCATTCATGACCATCGCCGATTTCGAGCGGTTGAATGAAGCGCAACTGGCAGCAGGTGAGCGGACATTTGCCAATCCGCGTAATGCTGCCGCCGGCGCTTTGCGCCAGCTCGATCCCAGCCTGACCGCCAAGCGGCCGCTTCGCCTGTTGTGCTATGCCATTGTGGATTTCGTGCCGGCCGAAGGCGACGAGCCGGCGCCTCGCACGCAGTGGGATACGCTGACCTACCTTCGAAAGCTCGGCTTCCCCGTCACCGACATGGCGCGGCGATTCGATGATCTGGAGGCGGCCATCGCCTATTGTGTTTCCTACGTCGAGAGACGCGACGATTTGCCCTTTGAGATTGATGGCATGGTCATCAAGCTGAACGACCTGACGTTGTCGCAGCGGTTGGGTTACGTGGGCAAGGATCCGCGCGGGGCAATCGCGTTCAAGTTCCCTGCCCGTGAAGCCACCACCCTGCTGAAGGATGTGAATGTCACCATCGGACGAACGGGCAACATCGTTCCCAACGCGGTGCTGGAGCCGGTGCACGTCGGCGGCATCACGATTACCAGTGCCACGCTACACAACTACGACGATATTGCGCGCAAGGACATTCGCATCGGCGATCGCGTCATCGTCAAGCGGGCCGGCGATGTGATCCCCTATGTAGCCGGCCCGGTGATCTCTGCGCGCACCGGCCACGAACGGGTCATCACCCCGCCGACCGAATGCCCGTATTGCGGCACGTCGCTCGTGCGTCGCGAAGGCGAGGTGGCGCTCTACTGTCCGAATGCGGATTGTCCTGGGCGGTTGGATCGCGCCATCAGCCATTTCGTCGGCAGCGGCGCGATGGACATCGAGGGATTGGGCGAGAAGATCGTCGCTCAACTGATTGAAGCCGGCTTGATCGCCGATGTAGCCGATCTGTATGCCCTCAAGAAGGAAGACCTGTTGGGGCTGGAGAAATTTGCCGAGCGCAAGGCGCAGAAGTTGCTGGAGGCGATCGAAGCTTCCAAGCGGCAGCCGTTGACGCGATTGATCGTTGGGTTGGGCATCCGTCATGTCGGCGAGGTGGCAGCGCGCGCCCTGGCCGAGCGCTTCGGCAGCCTGGATGCGCTGATTGAAGCGGCGAGCGCGTCCCCGGAAACGTTGCAGGATATTGAGGGCGTCGGCCCTGTCATCGCTGAAAGCGTGAGTCAATGGGCCAGGCGCGACAGCACACGCGCGCTGGTCGAGAAGTTGAAGCGCGCCGGCGTGAACCCCAAGCAAGAGGTGCGCAGCATGACCGCACGGGCGGAAGGGCCGTTCGCCGGTCGTGTCTTCGTCATCACCGGCACGCTCTCGCAGCCGCGCGAAGCCATCGCTGCGTGGATCGAAGCGCAGGGCGGCAAGGTGACCGACAGCGTCAGCAGGAACACTGCCTACCTGGTGGTGGGCGATGCGCCGGGGGCAAGTAAAATCAACAAGGCGCGACAGTTGGGCGTGCCGATGATCGGCGAAGAGGAACTCAAGAGGTTGGGGAGCGCGAATCAAAGCTGAAGGTTAGAGACCGGCGAAGCGCAGCTACGATCAGCGATCGAATACGCGCTCTCCTGGATCTCCGATCCCTCACCTCCCCGTATCCGGTTTCGAGATGATGAACGTCTTGTTCTCCTCCATCAACGTCACCAACGGCGAGGAGCTAGGTGACACGCCGCAAGTCTCGTGGCATGCGGCGAGCAAGCGTGCGGGGCATGGCAGCGAGACGTTGTTCATCTTCCTGGACCTGCCGAACGCGTCGCCCTCAACCTGCGCCGACATTGCCCGCACGCTGAACGATGGCTTCACGCGCGCGCCGGGCGGTGTGACCTCTGCTCTGCGCCTGGCGATCAAGCTGGCCAACGACCGCGTCTTGCAGTTGAACAAAGGCGTCCCGCCCGGCCAACGGCTGGAAGGTTCGATCAGTTGTGCATTGGTCACCGCCGAGGGCATGATCATCGCCCAGGCCGGCCCGGCCATTGCCTTCGCGCGTTCGGACTCGGGCGCATTCGAGGTGATCGCGCCGTACGATGTGACCCCTGCCCAGGTCGTTGGCATCAGCCCCTCGATAGACGTGCAGTTCAACAACTTCGCGGTGCAGCCTGGCGATGTGTTCGTGCTCACTGGCGCGCGCTCTATCACTGGGGTGAGCGATGCGCTGATCAGCGCGTGTATGGCCAAAGGCGACGCGCGCATGGTGGCCGGCTACCTCAACGCCAACGTCAAACACGGCCGCATGATCGGATTAGCCCTGTCGGTGGACGTCGCGCCTGCCTCGATGACGGCGGCTCAGCCGGCAGCTCAGCCAGCGATTGCTGCCGTCCCGGCGGCGCCGGTGCACGGACCGCAGACTCCCGCTCATGCTGCGGCGCCGGCGGCCGCGTCGCAAGTGGGCGAGACAGTCAAGGACTCGCTCGGTCAGGCCGCTCGCTCGGTGCAGCGCAGCCTGAACGCGTTTGGCGCGCGCCTTTTGCCGCAAGAGACGCCGGCCGAGTTGGAACGGCGTTCCCGTACGGCCACCTTCCTGCTGGCTGCCATCGCCGTGCTCGTCCCGATCGTCGTCGGCGTTGCCGTAGTGACGCTCTACCTGCAGTTCAGCGGAGAGGCGGAGAGGATGCGCTTGCGCAACGATGCCCAGGCCCAGATCGAAGCGGCCAAAGCTGTCGCCGACCCGACACAGGCCAAGGCCGACTGGGCACGAGCGCTGGAGATGATCTCTGAGTATGAGGCGAAGAACCCGGAGGATCGGGCCACATTCGACGAAGCGAAGGCCCAGGCGCGTGCCCGTCTCGACGAAATCAACCAGGTCACGCGCGTGCAGCCGATCTTGCTGGCCGAGCTGGGCAACAACGCGCCGCGCCGTATCGCCGCTTCGGCGCTGGGCGTGTATGTGCTGAACACCGATGCCAACAGCGCCGACTACTACGTGCTCAACGCTGAACGCACGGGCACGACCGGCAAGAAGGTGAGCATCACCTTCGGCGAGGGCGTGACGACCACGAATGCAGCCCTGGTGGACGTGGCCTGGGCGACCACCAACGAGAATCGTTGGCGCACGGAAGGCGCTGTGTTATTCAACACCAACCAGATTTTCGAGTACAGCTCGGCCACCGGTCGCGCGTCGCCGATGGCCATTCCCGCCAATGCGGACGCAACGCCAGTGCAGGTGCAGGCTGGCGAGCTGTATAACAACACGGTCTATTTGCTCGACACGGGCGCCGGGCAGATCTGGCGTTATCCGCTGGCTGGTGACAGGCTTGATTCGGGCAATTCTTACTTCCGCTCCGCCTACAACCCGCTGAAGGAGAGCCTGGACTTCGCGATTGACGGTGCGATCTACGTGCTGCAGCGGAACGGCGCGATCCTGAAGTATTTCAGCCGCCAGCCCGTGCAGTTCACTGTGACGGGACTTCCTGATCAGCAGTGGACGCGCGTGGTGGCCCTTGCGCTTAGTGGCGACGATCCCAACCGCGGCAGCTTGTTCGTGCTCGACGCAGGTAGCGGATCGGTGATCGAGTTGACGAAGACCGGCCGGTTCATCCGCCAGTATCGCGGCATGCAGGATGAATTTGTGGGTGCCGAGGATATGTCGTTGGATCGCATCAGCAATACGCTGTACGTGGTCACCCGCGACCGGTTGTATAGCTTCACCGTTCAGCCGTCGGCCCCGCCGCAGCCGCAGGGGACGCCCGCCGAACAACCCTGACCAGTGCACCCGGCTGCCGATGGCCCGCATGTCCGCTCCTATGCCTTCTCACATCGGCTCTTTGAAATCGTAGAAGTTGCCGTGGGCGTACCAGCGCGTGCCATCGGCATCGCAGATGAGCGCGTCGTCTTCGCGTCGGAGCGGTTGACCTGAGCGCGGGCTGCGAAAGATCGCTTCGCAGCCCGGGGGCACCCTCTGGCTGGGGGCGTTCTCCCACTGGCCTATAGCCACCGATTGCACGAACACACTGGGCGATAACAGCGTGAGCGCAGCGGTCGGCTGCAAAGCGGCGTCTATGCGCACCATCGCCGCGAGCGGCAACACTCGCTTGAAGAAGTCGGCGCGCAGATACGAGGCCGATCGTTTGGCGCGCACGTCGAAGCCGGCTGCGCGCAGGGCCGCCAGCATCCACTTCGGATGAAAGTCGAAATTGAGGGCGACGAACTCGACCGGCTCCGGCGCATAGGGGTTCCATGTCTGACGCCGAACCAGATAGCGCAGCATCGCCTTCAGGTTGCGCTTGTTAGCGAATTCCAGCACGAAGGCCCCACCAGGCGCAATCGCGCGCCGGATTTGCGCCAGGGCCGCCGGCACGTCGGCGATGTGGTGAATGACGCGGATCATCGTCGCCGCGCTCAGGATGCCGGGCGCCAGCGGCAGATGGTAGATGTCTGCGGCAACGAACTTGAAGCGCGGGTCGGATCCCCATTTCTGCATCGCCTCCTGCAACAGAGAGCGCGAATAGTCGAGCAGGATGACTTCATCGTAGCCGGTGTAGAGATCGGCCAGGCGGCCGAAGCCGGCGCCGAATTCTGCGACGCGCGCGCCGCGTGGCGGCAACAGGTGCGCGAGGGCGACGCGCTCGGCTGCATCTTCGTAGGCGCGGTCAGCGTTCTCCCAGAAGCGCGTGCGATAGTCCGAGCCTTCGTAGTCGCAGATCATGGCAATCCGAATCGCTCGAGCGCGGCGGCGAGCACGGGGTCGTTTTCCTCGGTGTATTCGTCCCAGCCGAGGGGGATCAGGATGTCTGGCGTCAGGCCGTTGCCCTCCCAGACCAATCCATCTGGGAGCCGAAAGGTCTCCTCGGCCAGCCACAGCCGCGAGCCGTCCTCGAACTCGTGGGCGAGCAGAATTTCGACGTTGCCGGCCGTGCTTTGACCGATCAGCGTAGCGCGCCCGGCGGCTTGCAGTGCACCGGCCAACACCTCGGCAAACGATTCGGTCGCGCCGCTGATCAGCACGGTCAAGGGCACTTGTTGTGAATTGCCGATGCCGGCCGCGCGAATGCGGATCGGCGTCGTCGTTCCGTTGCGCGAGACGAACTCGCCCACCCGGCCGCCGGTGAAGAACGCCAGCAGGCCGCGCAGGTTGGCGTAGGTGCCGCCGCCGTTGGTGCGGAGATCGAGGATGAAGCCATCCAGCGGACCGTCTTTCATCAGCTCGCGGATAGCCGCCCGCGCCCGCGGCAGGACGTTGGCTTCGAACAGCGAAGGGATGTTGAGGTAGCCAATGCGCCGATCGCCGCCGGCGTTGGCGATCAGTCGGTGCTCGATGCGTTCGACGCTCGTCACCTCCGCCCGTCGCAGCTCCACGATGCGCGGCTCCTGGCCCGGCGTGCGCACGCGCACGGTGACCGGGGTGCCGGCTTCGCCGCGCAGCAGCCAGGATCGCGATTGGCCGTTCTCATCCACCGTCGGCTGTCCGTCTATCTCCAGCACGTGGTCATGCGGGCGAATGCCCGATCGCTCGGCAGGGCTGTCGGGCAGCACGGTTAGCACGTAAATGTAGCGCCGTTCGGAGTTGACCGCGCTTACGATGCCGATGCCGCTATAGGTGCCGACGCCTTCGTATTCCGCATCTTCGGCTTTGGCCTCGTCCGGCGAAAGGAATTGCGAGTGGTCGTCGTTGAGATTGACGATCAGGCTGCGCATGACTTCGTAAAACTGCTCGTCCGTCATGCCGGCGTTGATGCGCTGGGTGATCTGGGCCCGCGCGGCCCGCCAGTTATAACCGTTGAAATCCGGGTACACGTAGCGCTCGTTGACGATGTTCCACAGGCTGCGGAAGATGCGTCGTTGGCGAGCCGTTGCGCTCGCGGAGACGACGGGCGGCATGAGTGTGGCGCGAGGCAAAAGGGCTGCTTGCGTCGCAAGGCGGGGTGCGGCGCTAGGGGCAGCCCGCGCGGCGAGTGGCCCGAGGACGGTGCAGGCCAGGGCCGACGCAACGAGCGCGGTCATGAAAGAGAGGCGAAGGCGCAGGCGTGTCTTCATTCCGGTCGCCGGGCGTCGGCCAGGGGTGGCCGCTCGATGACGCCGAGCACGTCTCGCAAGCGCTTCACGCGCATGGCATAGTAGCGCTCGAACACGTTGCGAGGGTCAATCAGGATGGCGTCCATGCCGATGTTCAACGCGCCGATCACATCGGCAAAGAAGTTATCGCCGATATACACGGCCTCCGCCGGGGCAACGCCGCCCGCCAGCTCCAGCGCCTGGTAGAAGATGCGCGGATCCGGTTTATAGCAGCCGGCTTGCCCGGCCGAGAGCGTGAACGAGAAAAACTCGGCGATGCCATAGCGTTCCGTGAACGGTTCGAGCGGCTCTTCGCGGTTCGAGACCAGGCCGAGCGTATAGCCAGAGGCGTGCAGCGTTTGCAACACCGGCCGCGTGTCGGCGAATACCACATCCTGGGGATCGTATGAGTCGAACAGATCCTGAATGCGGTGGGCGCAATCCGGACAATCGCGGCCGACGTTCATCGCGTTCAACAGAATCTGGTTGTAATTCACCCAAAAGCCGCGCTGATCGTAGCGGGCCATGTCGGCATCTACACGATCGCTGGCCCAGTAGCGATGGGCTTCGCGTTCACAAATCTTGATCTGCTCCTCGCTGAGGGCGATGCCGACTCGGCCGGCATATTCTACGAACGCCTCGAACCCTTCCGGCTGGTTCGCGCGCAGCGTGCCATCCAAATCGAAGAGAACGGCTTTATATGCTCGTGTATGCATGGAAGGACGAAAGGTTCCGCCGGATTACCAGCGGATGTTACCATGTCATCCCTCGCGCGGCACGGTAAAGTAGAACGTGGTGCCTTTGCCCAGCGTGCTCTCGGCCCAGATGCGTCCGCCGTGGGCTTCGACGATGTGTTTGGCAATGGCCAGGCCGAGGCCGGTGCCGCTTTGTCCGCGCGCCCGGTCCACTTTGTAGAAACGCTCGAAGATGCGCGGCAGCTCCTCGCGCGGGATGCCCACTCCGGTGTCGCGCACGCCCACGATCAGCACGTCTTCGGAGGTCAGATCAATATCAATATCACTAGCCTTCAGCTTCTGCAGTTGCCGGTCTGCCTCCTCGTCGGAGAGAGTGAACACCGTGATGCTGCCCTGCGGCGTGAATTTGATCGCGTTGTGCAGCAAGTTGGAGAGCACGCGGCGGATCTGATCGGGGTCGAACAAGCCATGCAGTGTTTCGGGAACAGCGTTGATCATGCGCAGGCCAGCCCGCTCGGCCTGGGGCAGCAGCCGCGTGATGGCCGTGCTGGTGACTTCGTGCAACGAGGCGCGCACCATGCGCATCGGCATCTGGCCCGATTCGATTTGCGTCAACTCCGAGAGCTCCTGCACCAGTTGGGTGAGCGATTCGGTCTGGTCATACATCTGCCCGAGCAGGCGTTGTTGGGCGGGGGTGATGTTGGCCGACTCGGCGCGGAAGGTGTCGAGCAGCAGGCGCATGGCGGTGAGCGGGGTGCGCAGCTCGTGGGAAATGTTGGCCACGAAGTCGCGCCGGGCGCGGCCCAGGCGTTGCAGTTCGCTCACGTCGCGCATCACCACCACCGCGCCGCCGGTGAACCG
>Ga0308410_1002605_pt1 | contig 10289 bp, 10 predicted proteins | sample HotsprOSTMatCore_FD_203467 | JGI IMG/M metagenome (GOLD analysis project Ga0308410, IMG submission 203467) | Hot spring phototrophic mat microbial communities from Octopus Spring, Yellowstone National Park, Wyoming, United States -... | ecosystem: Environmental > Aquatic > Thermal springs > Hot... | reverse complement strand
CCGAGCGCCTTGGCTGCACCGTGGTCCCCGTCTCGGGCGGGATGACCGAGCGCCAGGTGACGCTGATCGAGGATTTCCGCCCCGACATCATTATGGTGACCCCCTCCTACATGCTGGCGATCCTCGACGAGTTCCGCCGCCAGGGGCGCGATCCGCGCACCTGCTCGCTCAGGGTCGGCATCTTCGGCGCCGAGCCGTGGACGAACGCGATGCGCGCCGAGATCGAGGAGTCCTTCGACATGCACGCGGTGGACATCTATGGCCTGTCAGAGGTGATCGGGCCCGGTGTTGCCAACGAGTGCGTCGAGACCAAGGACGGGCTGCACATCTGGGAGGATCATTTTTATCCCGAGATCATCGACCCGGGGACGGGGCGGGTCTTGCCGGACGGCGAGCGGGGCGAGCTCGTCCTCACCACCCTGACCAAGGAGGCGCTGCCGGTGATCCGCTACCGCACGCGCGACCTGACACGACTCCTGCCGGGCACGGCGCGGACGATGCGGCGCATCGAGAAGATCACCGGCCGGTCCGACGACATGATCATCCTGCGCGGCGTGAACGTGTTCCCCTCCCAGGTCGAGGAGCAGATCCTGCGCGTCGACGGGCTGGCGCCGCACTACCAGCTCGTGCTGGCGCGCGAGGGGCGGCTCGATGCCATGACGGTGCGGGTCGAGGCGGAACCAGGATTCGCGGGCGAGCAGCGGCGCGCCGCCCTGGCGCGGGAACTCGCCCATCACATCAAGAGCGTGATCGGCGTATCGACCGGTGTCGAGGTGGTCGATCCTGGCGCGATCGAGCGCTCGACCGGCAAGGCGCGGCGCGTGGTCGATCTGAGGGCGAAGGACTAGCGCGGTGGCGCGCCGGCGGGCGGCCGACTACGAGGCCAAGCGCAGCCACCTGCTGCGCACGGCGGCGCCGCTGTTCGCCCGCCACGGCTACGACCGCACCTCGCTGGCGATGATCGCGGTCGCGGCAGGGGTGTCGAAGGGGCTGGTCTATCATTACTATCCCGACAAGGACGCGGTGCTGGCCGACATCATCCGCCGCCATCTGGCCGAACTGATCGAGGCGGTGACCGCCGTCGCGGTCGAGGACGGCCGCGCGCCTGAACGTCGGCTCGCCGACATGGCGGCCGCGCTGCTCGCCGCCTACCGCGACGCGGATGCCGAGCACCAGGTGCAGGTCGCGCATCTGCGGCTGCTGCCCGAGCCGGTGCAGCGCGAACTGAAGGACATGGAGCGCGTGCTCGTCTCGCTGTTCGCCGACGCGCTCGCCGCCGTCGCCCCGCGCCTCGCGCGCGACCGCCGCCGGCTCAAGCCGCTGACGATGAGCCTGTTCGGCATGCTGAACTGGGCGTTCCTCTGGTTCCGCGAGGACGGCGCGATGACGCGCACGGAGTACGCCGCGCTGGCGGCCCGCATGGTCGTGCTGGGCGCGCGCGACGCGACGGGAGCGGAGTTGGTGGGCAGCAAACGCGCCGCCGAGGTCGCGCTGCGCCGGAGTGCGCCCGCGCTCAGACCGCGTCGTAGTCCACCGCGACCACGGGGGTCCTAGGCCGGCTCTGGCAGGTCAGGACGAACCCGGCCTCGGTCTCCCAGGGCTGCAGCGAGTAGTTCTGGTCCATCGTGACCGCGCCCTCGGTGATGCGCGCGCGGCAGCTGCAGCACATCCCCCCGCGGCAGGACCATGGGACGTCGATGCCGGCCCGCAGCCCTGCCTCCAACACCGTCTCGCCCTCCGCCATCGACAGCTCGCGCGTGATGCCGTCGAGCGTGAGCCGCAGCCGCGCCACCGCCGGGGCATCGTCGGTGAGACGCGCGGGCGGGCGCGCCGGCGCGCCCTCGGCGGGCGTGAAGCGTTCGACATGAATGCTCTGCGGCGTCATGCCGAGGCCGACGAGCGCGGCGGTCGCGGCCTCCGGCAGGCCGGCCGGACCGCAGAGATAGGCCGCGGCGACGGCGCCCGGGGGAGCAAGCCCCGGCAGCAGCGCACGGATGCGCGGCTCGTCCAGCCGCCCATGCAGGGCGGCGAGCTCCGACGCCTCGCGCGAGAGCACATGCAGCACGGAGAAGCGGGCGAGGTGGCGATCCTTCAGATCCTCGAGCGCGGCACGGAACATCACCTCACCCGTGCTGCGATTGCCATAGATCAGGATGAAGCGGCTCCGCGGTTCGCGCACGAGCAGCGTGCGCGCGATCGAGAGGATCGGCGTGATGCCCGACCCCGCGGCGATCCCGACCACCGTGCGCGCGGTCGCCGGATCGGGCTGGAAGACGAAGCTGCCCTGGGGCGGCATGGCCTCGAGCATCTCGCCGGCCGCGAGCGCGGTGGTGGCCCAGGTCGAGAAACGGCCGCCGGGCACGCGCTTGATGCCGATGCGCAGCGCGCCGTCGTCCAGGCTGGCGCAGATCGAATAGCTGCGGCGCAGCTCCTCGCCATCGATCACGCGCCGCACGGTCAGGTACTGCCCTGGCAGGAAGGAGTAGAGCGGGGCGAGTTCGGGCGGCGGCCGCAGCGTGACCGCGACCGCCGCCTCCGTGAGCCGTTCCACCGCCGTCACGCGCAGCGGATGGAAGCGTGCGCCGGTCAGCGCGTTCATCCGCATACCCTCCTCAGTGGCATTTGAAGTAGTCGAACGGCTCGCCGCAGGTGCGGCAGCGCCAGAGCGCCTTGCAGGCGGTCGAGCCGAACTCCGAGAGCTTCTCGGTGTCGGTCGCGCCGCAGCGCGGGCAGGCGACGATCTCGTCCGCGCCGAACAGGGCGCGCCGTCCGCCCCCGGGCACCGGCGGCGCGATGCCCGACCGCCGCAGCGCCTCGCGGCCAGCCGGCGTGATCCAGTCGGTGGTCCAGGCCGGCGCGAGCACGAGGTTCACGCGCGGCCGGCCGAGCCCTGCCGCCTCGACCGCCGCTTCCACCTCGAGCGCGATCAGCCGCATCGCCGGGCAGCCCGAGTAGGTGGGCGTGATGTCGATCTCGATCACGTCGTCGGGGCCGAGCCGGACGTCGCGCAGCACGCCGAGATCGGCGATCGAGAGCGCGGGGATCTCGGGATCGAACACGCGCGCCGCGGCGGCGCGCGCGGCCGCGACCGCGCGGTCGCGCTCGAGCACCCTCACCATGTCGCCCCCGGATAGGCCCGCTGCAGATGCTGCATCACCGCCAGGAGATGGCCGAGATGCTCCGTGTGTCGCCCCGACCGCCCGCCCGACTGCATCCACACATCGGCAGGGCGGACGAGCCCGGCCTCGGCGAAGACGCGGTCCACGGTCGCGTCCCAGTGCGGGCGCAGCGCGGCCGGATCGGGCAGGATGCCCTCCTCGATCAGCGCGCGGTCGGCCGCGTCCGTCTCGAACAGCTCGCCCGTGTACGGCCACAGCGCCGCGAGCGCGTTGAGCATGCGCCGGCGGCTTTCGGCGGTGCCGTCGCCGAGGCGGATCACCCACTCGCCGGTGTGGCGAAGGTGGTAGGCCGCCTCCTTCTCGGCCTTCGCGGCGATCGCCGCGAGGGTGGCGTCGCGCGAGCCGCTCGCTGCCTGCCAGAACGGCCGAGCCTGCGCCGCGAGCAGGAAACCGCGAAGGATCGTGAACGCGAAATCGCCCTTCGGCAGTTCCGCCATCAGCACGTTGCGGAACTGCGGCGCGTCGCGCAGATAGGCGAGGTCGTCCTCGCTCCGTCCCGCGCCCTCGACCTCGGCGGCATAGGCGTAGAGCGCGCGCGCCTGGCCGATCAGGTCGAGCGCGATGTTGGCAAGCGCCAAGTCCTCCTCGAGCATGGGCGCGTGGCCGCACCATTCCGACAGCCGCTGCGCATGCACGAGCGCGGTGTCGGCGAGGCGCAGCAGGCCGAGCGTCAACGCGGTCTCGGCGACGGCGATCGTTGTCATATCCTGACCATCCCCTCTCGGCGGACGACGCGCGGAGCGCTTGCAGCCGGGTCACATGTGCCCGACCTCGTCCGGCACCGTGTAGAACGTCGGGTGCCGGTACGGCTTCGAGGCCGTCGGTTCGAACAGCATGTCCTTGTCGGCGGGGTCGGAGGCGGTGATCGCGGTCGAGGGCACGACCCAGATCGACAGTCCTTCGCCGCGGCGCGTGTAGGTGTCGCGCGCGGCCTGGAGCGCCATCTCGGCGTCCGCGGCGTGCACGCTGCCGACATGGCGATGCGCGAGCCCGGTGCGTGCACGGATGAAGACCTCCCAGAGCGGCATCGGCGTCTCGGTCATGGTCGTCACTCCGCGGCGATCTTCTGCGCGGCGGCGCGGCGGCGCCGCTTCGCGGCGTGGGCGAGCGCGGCCTCGCGCACCCACGCGCCCTCGTCATGGGCGCGGCGGCGTGCCTCCATCCGCTCCCGGTTGCAGGGACCGTGCCCGGCCAGGACGCGGCGGAACTCCTCCCAGTCGATCGGGCCGAAGCGCCAATGGCCGGTGGTCTCGTCGAACCGCAGTTCGGGATCCGGGAAGGTGAGGCCGAGGTAGTGGCCCTGCGGCACGGTGGCGTCGACGAACTGCTGGCGCAGCTGATCGTTCGTGAAGCGCTTGATCTTCCAGCGCATCGATTGCGCCGTGTGCGCGCTCTCGGCATCCGGCGGGCCGAACATCATGAGCGCCGGCCACCACCAGCGGTTCAGCGCGTCCTGCGCCATCGCCTTCTGCGCGGGCGTGCCGCGGCAGAGCGTGAGCATGATCTCGTAGCCCTGGCGCTGGTGGAAGCTCTCCTCCTTGCAGATCCGGATCATGGCCCGCGCGTAGGGGCCGTAGGAGGTGCGGCAGAGCGGGATCTGGTTCATGATCGCCGCACCGTCGACCAGCCAGCCGATCGCGCCGATATCGGCCCAGGTGAGCGTGGGATAGTTGAAGATCGAACTGTATTTCGCCCGGCCCGACAGGAGCTGGTCCAACAGCTCCTCGCGCGCGACACCGAGCGTCTCGGCGGCAGCATAGAGGTAGAGCCCATGGCCGCCCTCGTCCTGGACCTTGGCGAGCAGCGCCGCCTTGCGGCGCAGCGACGGCGCCCGCGTGATCCAGTTGCCCTCGGGCAGCATGCCGACGATCTCTGAATGCGCGTGCTGGCTGATCTGGCGGATCAGCGTGCGACGATAGCCCTCCGGCATCCAGTCGTTCGGCTCGATCCGCTCCTCGGCGTCGATGCGCGCTTGGAACCGCGCGAGCTGCGTGGCCTCCTCCGTGCCGACCGGATCGACATCAGCCTGATTGAGCGCCTGGGTGTACATCCGCTCCTCCCGTCCGCGCATAGATATATAACAGAAGATGGAGTGCCGCCGCAAGTTCTGTAATATATCGGGACCTCAGTCAGCGACGAGATCGGCAAAGCGCTCCATGAGCGCCGCGTCTGGGGGCGGCAGGGGACCCGCCTCGGCGGCGGCATGGGCGTCGAGCCATGCTTCGGACGGACCGAGGAGACGGCGCCAGATGCGGGCGCACAGCGCGCGTGCTGCCGGTTGTGGCCAGTCGGGCGGCAGCAGGGCCGACGGCAGCAGCGGGTCGCGCAGCACGGCACGGCGGTAGTCATGGATCAGCAGCACCCGCGCGACGAGTGCGGTGAGGGGGTCGGGGGCCGGTGCCGCGCCGGCCTCGCCCCAGACGGCGAGGAAGTTCCGGTAACGCTCCGCCACGCCGGCGAGGGGCCAAGCGAGACCGGCAAGCGCCGCGGCGTCGGCGGGAGCTGGCTCGGCCGTCAGCCGCAACGCGCCGACGAGTGGCGGTACGGGAATACCGGCCGGAGCGACGAACAGGCCGGGGGCGAGGCTGCCGAACCCCGCCGCCTCCAGCGCTGCCCGCCCCGCTTCGCGTGCGCTCTCCGGGCCGAGCAGCACGATCTCGAGTCGGCTGTCCTCGCGCCGGAGAGGTGCGCCATAGATGCGCCGGGTGGCCGCGGCGAAGGTCTCCGCCCCTTTGTCCGCCAAGCGGTAGAAGCCGCTGCGGCCGATCCGCCGCCGCTCCAGCCAGCCTTCCGCCGCCAGCCGCGAGACGGCAGTGCGCACCACGCCCTCGCCGATGCCCAGCGCCTTCATGATCGCCAGCAGCGAGGCAAGGGCCAGCGATCCGCCGCGCGGCGCGATCGCATCGCCGTAGAGGGTGATGACCAGCGAGCCGGTGCGATGCGGGCCGGCGTGCAGGGCGGCGATGCGAGGGCCGAGCCAGTCGGGCGGGTCGATCACGGCGGCGCCGGATGCCACGGCGGACGTGGCGAGGGAAGGGGTGGTACGGCAGGCCGTCTGCCGGTGGCGGCCAGATCGCCGCCCCCGCCCTTGATCGGCGATCGGGTGGCGACCCCTGCGACGCAGATGGACGGCCCGCGCCAGCACACGACCGAGGCCGCGACGGGGCACGTCAGAGCCGGCGAGAAGGCCCATCACCTCCGGCCTGGAGACCGCTGGTCGGTGCTAGGCCACGCCCCGGCCCAAGCCCGCCGACCGACGCCGATGCGCGCTGCACCGTGACGTCCGGCAAGGCCCGGCCGCGCGGGGACGGCCCGCCGCGCGCCGGCGGAGCGGGCGATGCGGTGGCACGGGGCGCGGGCAAACGCCGTCACGTCCGGCGCAGGCGTCGCGCACTCCGACGGCATCGCGCGTGGTCCGCCCGATGACCGTCACGAGCTCGACAGGCTGCCGGTCTGGCATGCCCGACGCAGCAATCCGGGTGCCGCGCATTTTGTGCCGGCCTCGCTCGGCGTTCCCGAGCGCGACGATGGCCCGCGGGCTCGACGCGGCGGCCGCGTGGTCGCCGCCGGATCGCCGATCGGGGCTGGCTCACGATCGCGGCCGCAGCAGGATCTTCGGCGCCGATGCGCGGCCCGAGGCGAGCTCGGCGAAGGCCGCGGCACCCTCGGCGAGCGGCCGCTCCTCCACCCAGGCGAGGTCGCCGAGCGTGCCGTCGGCGAGGGCGGCGAGGGCCGCGACCATGTCGGCCCGCGTGTAGCAGTAGCTGCCGAGCACGGCGATCTCCTGGAGCGTGACGCGGCGCGCGTCGAAGCCGCCGTCATTGTCCTGCAGGCCGATCTCCAGCAGCACCCCGCCCGGGGCCGTGGCGGTGCTTGCGGCACGCCGCGTCGCCGCACTGCCGACCGCGTCGAACACGAGATCGAACGCGCCGCCCTCCGGCGGTGTCGTGCGCGGATCGAAGGCCTCGGCCGCGCCGGCGCGCTCGACCGTCTCTCGACGGCCCGCCCCGGTCTCGGCGAGCCGCACCCTGCGCGCGCCCCAGGCCCTGAGGTAGAGCGCGGCGAGCAGGCCGATCGCGCCGCCGCCGATCACGAGGGCGCGCGCCTCCGCCACCGGCCGGCCGAGCACGCGCGCGGCAAGGTGAAGCGCGTGCAGCACGCAGGCCGCGGGCTCGGTCAGCGCCGCGGCGACGTCCGAGGCATGATCCGGGACCGGGATGAGGTTGGTCTCCGGCACCGCCACGGCCTCGGCGAAGCAGCCAGGGAACTGCATCCCCACCATCGTGCGGTTCGGGCAGAGATGCGTCCGCCCCTCGGCACAGCGCGCGCAGCGCCCGCAAGGGATCAGCGGATTGACGACGACACGGCGTCCGTCGGCGGTGCGCCCGACCGCCTCGTGGCCGAGGATCAGCGGTGGTGCGCGGCGCGGGTCATGGCCGTGATAGGCATGCAGGTCGCTGCCGCAGATCCCGGCCGCGTCCACCCGCACGACCATGTCGCTTTGCGCGCGTGCTGCGGCCTCGGGCTCGTCGCGCAGCGCCACCGTGTCCGCGCCCAGATACACCAATGCCTTCATCGCCCACCCGTCTATTTCGCGGTGAAGCCGCCGTCGACGAACAGCACCTGCCCGGTCACATAGTCCGACGCCGGCGAACAGAGGAACAGGGCCGCACCTTCGAGATCCTCGAGCCGGCCGTTGCGGCCCAGGCACGTCGCCGCGGCGAGGCGCTCGGTGCGCGCGGCATCGGCGAACACCGGACCGGTGAGCCCGGTCGGAAAGAACCCGGGCGCGAGCGCGTTGCAGGTGATGCCGCAGCGGCCCCAGGCTTCGGCCATCGCGCGGGTGAGCTGAGCCACCCCGCCCTTGGCCGCGCCGTAGGGGATGGAGTCCGGCATCGCGCGCACCGACTGGAGCGAGGCGATCGTCAGCACCCGCCCCCAGCCGCGCTGCCGCATCGCCGGCACCAGGCAGCGCGAGAGGGAAAACGGCGCCGCGAGCATCGCCTCGATCTGCGCGTCCCACGCCGCGTCGCTGACATCCTCCCAGGGCTGGCGCGCGTTCAGCCCAGCGGCGTGCACGACGATGTGGGGCAGGCCGAACGGTTCGGCCGCACGCGCGGCGAGCGTTGCGAGTCCGACCCGATCCGTGACGTCGCCGGCAAGTCCGGCGGCGCGGCGGCCGAGCGCGCTCGCGGCCTCCAGCACGCGGGCCTTGCGGCGCCCGACAAGCACCACCGCGGCGCCCGCCGCGTGCAGCGCACCGGCGATCGCGCAGCCGATCCCCGACCCGCCGCCGGTGATCAGTGCGACGCGCTGGTCCAACCGGAACCGGTCCAGCACGGCCACGGGCTGCTCAGACCTCAACCGGCGTGCCGAGCGGCAGGTTGTGGCCGGGGAAGTACTTGGCGAGGCGGAGATCGGCCGTGCGCGCATGCGCCTCCATGCCTTCGAGACGCGAGATGCGCGCGGTGAGCTCGGCGAGGCGCTTCGCGCCCTCGCGCGTCGCCTCCTGCCAAGTGAGGGGCTTGAGGAACTTGTGCACCGACAGCCCCGCCGAGTAGCGCGCGGCCGCCTTGGTCGGCAACACGTGGTTCGGCCCGCTGCACTTGTCGCCGAACGCGACCGTGGTCTCCTCGCCGAGGAACAGGCTGCCGTAGTTCAGCAACCGCCTGCGCCACCAGTCGAGGTCGGCGCAATGCACCTCCAGGTGCTCGCTCGCGTAGCCGTCGGAGACCTGCGCCGCCTCCTCGCGGCTGTCGCACAGCACGACCTCACCGTAGTCGTGCCACGCGGCGGAGGCGGCATCGCGCGCAGTCGGCGGCAGGGCGGCGATCAGCGCGGGCACCCGCGCCATGACCCGTTTGGCGAGCGCGCGATCGAGCGCGATCAGCCACGCGGGGCTTTCGTGACCATGCTCGGCCTGTCCGACCAGATCGGCAGCGACGATCTCGGCATCGGCAGTCGCGTCGGCGATCACCGCGATCTCGGAGGGGCCGGCGAACACGTCGATACCGACGCGGCCGAACAGCATCCGCTTGGCCTCGGCGACGAACTTGTTGCCCGGCCCCACGATCACGTCGGCGCGGCGTCCCGAGAACAGGCCGAAGGCGAGGGACGCGATCGCCTGCGCCCCGCCTAGGGTCAGGATCGTATCGGCACCGGCCCGATGCATCGCGTAGAGTACCAGCGGATGGATCGGCCCCCCCCGATAGGGCGCGGAAGCCGCAACCACGTGCGCGACGCCGGCCGCCTTGGCGGTGGCGATGCCCATGTAGGCGCTCGCGACATGGGCGTAGCGGCCGGTCGGCACATAGGCGCCGACGCAGGAGACGGGCACGAGCCGCTGCCCCGCGCGCACGCCCGGGGCCACCTCGATCGCGAAGTCGCGGATGCTGTCGCGCTGGGCCTCGGCGAAGCGGCGCACATTCGCGATCGCCGCATCGATGTCGGCGCGCGCCGCGGCCGGAACCGAGGAGGCGACGCGCGCCACCTCCTCGGCCGGCACCACGATCGGTCCGTCCCAGGAGTCGAGCCGGCTTGCGTAGTCACGCGCGGCCGCCTCGCCGCCCGCCTCAACCGCCGCGATGATCTCGGCGGCGACCATGCGCGCCGTCTCCTCCGTGCTCGCGGTCGTGTTCGCCGCGCGCTTCAGCCAGGTCACCGCCATGTTCCGGGCCTTCCGGTCGCCTCAGCGGTTCTCGGCGAAGGCACGCAGACGTGCGTCCGCCACGATCCGCCTCAGCACCTCGTCGGTGACGAAGCTTGCGGGCTCGGGCGCCTGCTGCAGTGTGCCGGTGGAGACGAGATAGGCGCCGAGGTCGGTCAACCAGCGATCGGCCGTGGACGGGCCGTCGGCGCGGCTCAGCAGGCGCAACTGCTCCTCGAGCGTGAAAGTCGGACGTGTGTCGATCTCCTGCGCGAGGTAGCGGTCATCGAGCGTCACGCCACCCTGGACGTAGAACCGGCGCATCAAGGCGATCGTGTCGTCGCGATTGGCGCGCTGCCAGGCGATCGAGCGCAGATAGACGGCGAGGAAGCCGGCTGCGCGGTCGGGGTGTTCGCGCACCCAGTCCGCCCGCGCGACGATCGCGCCGGGCACGGTGGCGCCCG
>Ga0308410_1002597_pt1 | contig 10301 bp, 7 predicted proteins | sample HotsprOSTMatCore_FD_203467 | JGI IMG/M metagenome (GOLD analysis project Ga0308410, IMG submission 203467) | Hot spring phototrophic mat microbial communities from Octopus Spring, Yellowstone National Park, Wyoming, United States -... | ecosystem: Environmental > Aquatic > Thermal springs > Hot... | reverse complement strand
CGGAGCATCGACAGGCGGGAAGGGGGGCGCGGAAGATTTTGGCGCGACGGCGGGGGGCGTTGTGACGGTCGGAGCATCGACAGGCGGGAAGGGGGGCGTGGAAGATTTTGGTGCGACGGCGGGGGGCGTTGTGACGGTCGGAGCATTGGGGGCAGGAACGTCCAACGCAACCGGTTTGACCGCAGCGGTGGTTTCGGTGGATGTGGCTGCATCCGGTTGTGATGGAAGCCGCCCAATAAACGCCCGAATTGCACTGCGCGGATCGGATGCTGGCAGTGGCGCGCCGCATGAGCGGCAGAAGCGGGCACTGGCGCGGTTCTGCTTCGAGCAGCGCGGGCAAACGACATCGGGCGCCGACTCCGTCAGCGCGCGATTCGCCTCGGCGGCGGAAGCGTACTGTTGCGCTGCATCGAAGGACAGCAATCGCTGAATGACCTGCGCCAGTTCGGGCGAGAGATCGGCGCGGATCTGGCGCATCGGGCGCAGCGTATCATGCTGCGCCCTTTCCACGGGGGAGGTTGGCGTGATGCCGGTAAGAAGCGTATAGAGCGTTGCGCCGATGCCGTACAGATCGGCGTGCAGATCGTTCCCGAAGAAAGGTGCTCCTGATCGCTGGGCGACACTGGGATTGACAAGATAGACCTGACCGGCATCCGTGACCCGAATATTCACCGGGCGCACATTGCGATGCGCAAGACGCGCCGGATGTTGGTGCATCTGATCGAGTGCGTCGAGCACAGGTTGCACAAGCCGAATCGCGGCATCTGCGTCGAATTGACCCTGGAGGGATCGCGCGCGAATGTCTTCAAGGCTCAAACCCGGAATATGATCGAAGACAATGAAGCGCCCAGGAGGTGCGGCGAACATATCGACGACGGTGGGAAGCGTCGGATGGCGTAGCGAAGCGAGCGCAGCCGCTTCACGTGCGAAGAGGGCGTCAATGTCCGGGTCGATACGGGTGATCGCTTTGACATCGACATGCTGCTTTGTGCGCTGGTCGCGCGCCAGGTAAAGATCGCCGGAAGGACTGCGATCAAGGAGCCGTTCGATGAGATAGCGGTCCTGCAGGGTCGTTCCAGGTGTCAGCACGTGAACCTCGTCTGGTGAAGAACTGAAGCAGGTCTCTCTGACATCAGACGAGTCATGCGCTTCGGGGACCATAGATCATCTGATGTCGCCCGCGTCTCATTGTACGCATTGGATGTGTCTGAGTCAATTGCAAAAGGGAAGTGCCGTCCGGGAATTACAACGCATACCTCCATTTTACGCTGATACCGCAACCGTTCCCGCGATTTCTGTCGGGGTCATCCTGAACGCCTTGACAAATCACCCGTCAGCGGTTATATTTATTGTTGCAATGACACTAATTGAGGTGTGGCGATGACCGACCCGGAAGAAACCGCCGAAACCTACGATCCTTCGCGCTACGAACGCCCCTCCGTCACCGTCGATGTGGTCATCTTCACGCTGATCGACCGCGAACTCCACGTGTTGCTCGTGCGCCGCAAGCGCTGGCCCTATGAAGGATATTGGGCGATCCCCGGCGGCTTTGTGCAGATGCAGGAGTCGCTCGAAGATGCGGCGCGACGCGAACTCGAAGAAGAAACCGGCGTGCGCGACATTTATATCGAGCAGTTGTACACCTTTGGCGATCCAGACCGCGACCCGCGCACCCGCGTCATCAGCGTCGCCTATTTTGCGCTCGTCCGCGCTGATCGGCAGCGCCTGCGCGTTTCGGAGGAAAGCCTCGATGTGCGCTGGTTTCCGGTGCGCGCTGCGCCATCGCCGCTCGCCTTCGACCACGACCGCATCCTGGCGACTGCGCTCGCGCGCCTGCGCTCGAAACTGGAATATACGACCCTCGCCTTCGAACTGCTGCCGGAAGTGTTCTCGATCCTGGAATTGAAACATATCTACGAACAGATTTTCGGCGAGAAACTGGACAAAGGCAATTTCTATCGTAAAATAAAGGACGCTGGCGTGCTGGAGGAGACCGGTCTGCTGCGCGAGGGGCGCGGTCGTCCAACCCGACTCTATCGTTTTCGCCGCGATCGTGGTGATGGGCAGTTCGTCTTCCGCTGGCGCGAAGCGCGTGTCGATGCTGGCGAGTCGCAGGAACGCGATCTCTCGTCTTCATAGGTTGTGAAGCATCTCTGCTGTGCGAGCGGCGCAGCAGAGAAAGAGTGCATCACCCAAAGGAGGAAGCAATGCCTGCCCGCATAAACCTGTCTGACCATGCGCGTCCCTTCCTGACATACCTCGACGAATGGTACGGTTCGTTGCGCGAGATGCCGCTGGCGGACGTCGTCGCCGGTGAACCGGAACGGGTCGCTGTGCTGTCGATCGATGTCATCAACGGCTTCTGCAAGAGCGGACCGCTGGCGAGCGAGCGCGTCGGGCAGATTGCACGCCCGATCGCCGATCTGTTCGAACGCGCCTATGCGCTGGGGGTGCGCACCTTCGCACTGACGCAGGACGCGCACGACCCGCAAACGCCGGAGTTCGAGGCGTATCCTCCCCACTGCGTCACTGGCAGCGCCGAGAGCGAAACGGTTGAGGAGTTGACGTCGCTGCCGTTCTTCAATGAGATCGCCGTCTTTCCAAAAAACTCGATCAGTTCGATGATCGGCACCGGTCTGGGCGAATGGATCAGCGCGCGTCCGCAGGTGGACCGCTTTATTGTCGTCGGCGATTGCACCGATCTCTGCACCTATCAGGGTGCGATGCATTTGCGCATGGAAGCGAATGCGTTCGGCATCCACCGCCGTGTGATTGTGCCCGCCAACGCGGTCGATACGTTCGATACGCCGGTGTCGACAGCGCGTGAACTGCGTATCAAAGCGCACGACGGCGACCTGCACCACGTGCTGTTCCTCCATCATATGGCGCTGAACGGCATCGAAGTCGTGCGTGCGCTGGTGTAACGCGAGTATGCGATGACCGACGCCTCGATGATCCTCGACGGGCTGAACCCGGCGCAGCAGCAGGCAGTCACGGCTGCGCCGGGTCCAGTGCTGGTGCTCGCCGGTCCTGGCAGCGGGAAGACGCGCGTGCTGACCTGCCGTGTGGCGTATCTGATCGGTGTTCAGGGCGTCGATCCGCATACTATTCTTGCGGTGACGTTCACGAACAAAGCCGCGCGCGAGATGCGCGAGCGTCTCAACGTGTTGCTTGATCCCGGCGAAGCGGCGGCGTTGACTGTCGGCACTTTCCATAGCATTTGTGCGCGCTTCCTTCGCCGCGACATCGTCCACCTCGGTCGTGAGCGCGATTTTGCGATCTACGACACCGATGATCAACTGCGGGTGATGAAGCGCGTGCTGCGCGATCTGAATCTGGACGAGAAGAAGCACGCGCCCCGCGCCATCCACGCCGCCATTTCGCGCGCCAAGAATGAGTTGATCGACCCATCCGCCTACAGCCGCCACGCGCGCTCGTACTTCGAGGAAGTCGTTGCGCGTTGTTTTGTGCGCTATCAGGAACTGCTGCGCGACGCCAATGCGCTCGACTTCGATGATCTCCTGGTCGAAACAGTGCGCCTGTTCGAGCAGCATCCGACGGTGCTCGAACGCTACCAGGAGCGCTACCGCTTCCTCCTGGCGGACGAGTACCAGGATACGAATCGGGCGCAGTACGTCCTGTTGAAGCAACTGGCAGCGAAACACCACAATATTTTCGTCGTCGGCGACGAAGACCAGTCGGTCTATGCGTTTCGCGGCGCCGACATTCGCAACATCCTGTCGTTCGAGCGCGACTATCCCAAGGCGCAGGTCGTTCTGCTGGAACAGAACTACCGTAGCACGCAGGCGATCCTCGATGTGGCGCAGGCGGTTATCAATTGCAGCGCGCAGCGCCGCCGCGAAAAACGCCTCTGGACGCACAATGGCAAAGGCGCGAAGGTGCAGGTCATTGAGGGGTACGACCAGGACGAAGAGGCGCAACTGGTTGCGGGGGAGATTATGCGCCTGATCGCTGGCGAGGCGTATCGACCCGGTGATATTGCCGTGATGTATCGCACGAATGCGCAGTCCCGCGCGATTGAAGAGGCACTGATTGCGCATCAGGTGCGCTATATGATTGTCGGCGGCACGCGCTTCTACGAGCGCAAGGAAATTAAGGATGCGCTCGCCTACCTGCGTCTGGCGTTCAACCCGTTCGACGACATCAGCCTGAGCCGGGTGCTGAACTGGCCCGCGCGCGGCATCGGGCAGCGCACGCAGGAAGACCTGGAGCGGCGCGCGGGCGCGGCTTCTGTGCCGCTCTATGTGATGCTCCACATGCTCGCCGCCGATGCCGCAGCAACGGATCAGGCGTCGCCTCCCGCGCCCGCGCGCGCCGATGAGATGACATCACGAGCGCGCAATGCGTTGCTCGGCTTCCTGGCGCTGATCGATGAAGCCATCGACCGACGGCGAACGCTCTCTCTTGGTGCGCTGATGGACTGGCTATTCGAGCGGTTGGGGTTCCGCGAGGCGCTGCGGCGCGAATATGGCGACGAGGAAGGCGACGACCGCTGGAATAACGTTGTGGAACTACGCAATGTCGCCGAACAATACGCTGCCTTGCCGCGTGAGAACCAGTTGCCGACGTTCCTCGAAGAGGTTGCGCTGGTGTCGGATATCGACACCCTCCAGGAAGAGCGCGACGCCGTCACCTGCATTACGCTTCATCAGGCGAAAGGACTCGAGTTTCCGGTCGTCTTCCTGGTTGGTCTCGAAGATGGGTTGCTGCCGCACGCCCGCTCGACCGACGACCGCGACGCGCTCGATGAGGAGCGACGGTTGTTCTATGTCGGCACAACCCGCGCCAAAGATCGCCTCTACCTGCTCCACGCCTTCCGCCGATCCACATATGGGCGCGCCGAAATCGCCACGCCGTCGCGCTTTCTCCACGACATCCCGCTCGACCTGCTGCAACGCGCGCCGAAACGCGGATATGCCGCTGCGCAACAGTCGTCGCTGTTCACTGGTCGCGCGGGCGCCCTGCGGCATGCGGGGCGTGATCAGACGCCTCCGGCGGCATCGCGCCGTTCCGCGCCCGATGGACCGCGCGAAGCCGCCTTCTTTGCCGGGCAGAAAGTGCGGCACGCGCAATTTGGCGAGGGGATCGTCGTCAGTTCGAAACTGGTCGAAGGCGACGAAGAAGTGACTGTCGCCTTCGTCGGCAAGGGGGTCAAACGCCTGCTGGCGAGTTTCGCCAACCTCCAGCATGCCGGAGACGAAGATAAAGTCTGATAGACGCCTATCCCCATCCGCGCTCAATATCGGCGGGAAACGGTAGAAATCACCACACGCTCGGTGGAGCTATAGTTTTCGGACAGGCTCTACGCCACCGGCTCGGTGATCGTCTTGAGAACGCGATGCGCCTTGAGCGCCAACCACAGCGCCAGCCGATCCTCTGCCACATCGGGATCGCGCCCACTGATCTCTTTGATGCGCATCAGGCGATAGAGGAGCGTGTTGCGGTGAATGTGCAGCGCCTCGGCGGTGCGCGCCAGGTTGCCGTTGTGCTCGAAGAAGGCTTCGAGCGTTTTCAGCAGCTCGCCGTGCTGATCGCGGTCATAGTCGACGAGAGTTGCGAGAGTGCCGCGGTAGAACTCCCATAATTCCGGCGACTCGCGCAGGAGCAGGAGCAACCGGTACACCCCCAGGTCGCTAAAGTCGAGCACACGCCCGTTCCCCAGCAGTTCCCGCCCGATGAGCAGCGCCTGTTCCGCTTCGCGGAGCGAACGCGACCAGTGGGTGAGGGTCGGCGCTTCCCGCCCGATCGCGACCAGAACGCCGGGAATATCGTCCGACAATCGTGCGCGCAGTTGATCCGCAATGTCGTGCGCGCGCCGACCGCGACTTACCGATGGAATGTAGCAAAGTACATCATCGATGCGGCGCATAATCGGCGCCGCGATGCCAAGCGCATTGAGCACAGCGCTGAGTGCGCCAGACAGCCGGGCGATTGCGCGATCATCGCCATCGGTGACGCTACAGAGCAGCGCAACGTGTGGTTGACGCAGATCATACCCCAACTCGCGCCCGCGCTGCACCAGCGTCTTATCGTCGGTCGCGGCGCCGACGAGCACCGCCTGCACAAAATCGCCGCGCAGACGCTCCTCGGCTGCAAGCACCGCCTGCTCTTTCGCCAGTTCCAGCGCCAGCGCCGATGCGCCCTGCTGGGCCGCCAGGCGATCCCAGTCGTCGAGCGTATCGCCGCAGAGCGCCAGGTAGCCGAAGTTGCGCCCGGCAACGTCGCCCGACGCGATCTGCCCGATCTGCTGCACCAAGATCTGCTGCCCCAGGTGAGTCACGGCGCCTGTGCCGCGTGGCTGGAGCGTCTGCAATGCAACCCGCGCCGAGCCACGCGCCCGTAGCGCGCGGACTTCACCGGTTGGGCTGTAGAACGCCAGGCTGCGCCCGGTGCGCTCGGCAAGGGTTTCGAGCAACCCGTTCACACCGACGCCCGCCAGCGACCGCTGCGTCAGCACATGCCCGAGTTGCGCGGCGCGTCGCTCGATCTGCGCGTCGTAATCGCTGATCAGGCGCTGCACTTCGCGCTCGACCTCACGAATGTCGCTGGCGTCGGGCAGGTGGAGAAGCGGCAGGCGCAACATCTCAGCGGTTGCGCGCGCCTGGTCGGATATCTCACCCTGCACCGCAATCGCGGCGATTGGCACCTGTGCCAACCGTTCTGCCAGATTAGCGAGCGTCAGCCGTTCATCGAGCGCGCGCAGCGCACCGGTCGCCACCAACACAAACTCGCCGCCGCGCAGATTGGTGAAGACCGGCGGCGTCGCGCGCGGCGTCGCCACCCAGCTGACCTGATGGCTGAGACCGGCGCTGCCAGCAGCAACAATGACGCCTTCGGGCAGCGCCAGACGCACAACATCCTGAACGGTCACAGGGGGCATGGATCAACCTCGAACCCGTCGCTTCCAGACCTTGAAGATTATCACCATCTTAAGGTCTCCGGGTCTATTCTACAACGATCCGGTACAGGACGCCATTATTATACCCGGCGACGTATAATTCGCCCGCCTCGTCCTCGCCAAAGGTGGCGATCTGAAGATTGGATTGCAGTAGTTCGGTGCGTTCCCATCCGCTGGCAGACGGGCGAAGCCCCCAGATACGCCCGCTGCAAAAGTCGCCGAACACATAGACGCCCTGCAAGGCGGGGAATGCTGCGCCACGATACACATGCCCGCCGGTGACGGAACATCCCAGGCTGTGCGGATAGACATCGATGGGGAGATCGAATGCGTTGCGGTCACAGTTGTTGCCACGGAAGCATTCGTCCCCTTCCATGATATTCCAGCCCAGATTGGCGCCTGCACTCCGCCCCGCTGGCAGCATGTGCACCTCTTCCTGCCGGTTCTGCCCGACATCGGCGACGAACAGATCGCCGGTTGCGCGGTCGAAGGAGAAACGCCATGGGTTCCGCACTCCGAATACCCAGATCTCCTGCCACCCTTCGCTGCCATCCGCCCACGGGTTATCGGGGGGAATGGTATAGGGAAGGGTTTCAACGTTAATACGCAGTATCTTTCCCAACAACGTCCAGCGATTCTGCCCGGCGCCGAGCGGATCGCCGGCGCTGCCGCCATCGCCCATTCCGATGTAGAGCATGCCATCCGGTCCAAAGATGACCAGACCGCCATTGTGGTTGGCAAAGGGTTGCCCAATCGTCAGCACTATCTGCTCGCTAGACGGATCGGCGCGGTCGCCAGCGGCGCTGAACCGTGAGACGACCGTATCGCCGTCATTATCGGTGTAGTTGACGAAGAGCCAGCCATTCTCACGGTAGCGGGGATGGAACGCGACACTCAGCAACCCCTGCTCATTGGCACGCGATCCAACCCGGTTGGTAATATCCAGGAATGGCTCAGGCAGCACCTGCCCATCGTGCACGATTTTGATGCGCCCCACTTTTTCGACAACGAACAATCGCCCGCTGCCGTCGCCAGCATGCGTGATGTGCAACGGGCGGTCGAAACCGTCGGCGATCTGCTGGAGCGCGATCTGCGGAGGACGCGATGAGGGTTGCGGCGCCGACGGGACCGGTGTGGCAGGCGGTTGCGTGGAAACGCCTGCTGGTGTGGCAGGCGGTTGGGTCGGTGTACTCTCCGAGGTGACCGGCGCTGCCGGAGAGGGTGTAACTGCCGTTGCAACCGGCGCCAATGGAACCGGTGTCGTCGCCGATGTTGGAATCAGCGTCACAACCGGTCGTTCTGCGATTGGGGGGGTATTCAAACGCCAGTTGCAACCGACAAGCGCGGCAAGGAAGATCAAGATCGGAATGAATCTCATAACGACTCCTTATGTAGCAACAGGACGCCCACAAGCCAGCAGGCATAGACAATGAGAACATCCCCCTGCCCCGCTTCGGCTGCGCGGAAACTGAGTCTGTCGACGTTCAGCGCAAGCCATCTCCCACGCTGCGGGAGATGGGGGAGGTCACCTTCGCCGCCAACCGGGTTGCGAAGGAACGGACTCTCTGCACGATCACGGATGTTGGGGGCGGAACAGCAACCCCGTGACCGATGACCGGGTGGTCGGCGTATTCCCGGAGGCGGAGCCAATGACTCCGTCAGGGCGGCGCCTTCAGTGGAACAGGGGACTCCCTGTTCCCTCATTAATGATACCAGGATTGAGAAAAGAAGTTGGTGAGGTCGAGGGCGAGAAGGCGAAAGGCGCCCCTCACAGCGAAGCGCAAAGTAAACAGAGGACAAGAGAAAACATCATCTCTGTTTTGGTTCCTGGCTCTCCGTTCCCCTAACCCCTAACCCCACGCCAGCGCACGGGCAACGGCGCGCTCGGTTGCAACAATGGCGGGAAGCACAATACGCCGGGTGCGACCATACTCCTCGGTCAGACGCCACCCGAGCACCCGCAGGCGCTGCTGACGACTGCGCCGCATCCAGCGCAGTGCATACCGCACCGCCAGGTGACTCAGGCGAACCAGACGGTCACGCCGTCCAAGCAATGCCACGCCAGGAATGATCAGCGACCAACCGGGCAGAACGGGCAGCAACAGACCAAGAATGCCGATAAGCAACAAAAGCGCACCTGTGATACGGCGTGCGATCTTCAGCGGTCCGACTATCGATGCCCACACTCGTTTCATGGCACAACCCCTATTGCTGCGCTCCTCTTCTGCATGAGCGATTGTTTTGTCTTCTCAAGTTGCACACATATTCTCATTCAGCGCATGCATGCTGATCTGCTGGAAGCGTCCTGTTTCATGAACCCGGCGAAACAATGCTTTTTCATACCGCGCTCATGCTGTTGTATCGCCTCCAACAATAATAACCTATTGGAACGTGCAGTGCCAGAGAAGAATTCCCTGTATCACTCGCGGGTTTCCCAGACGATCAGGGTCGAGTCGTTGCCAAGATCGCCCGCCTCGATATAGTTGGGCAGAATGCCGCGCAACTCGAAGCCTGCGCGCAGTTGCGGCGTCAGGGTGGGATCGGTCAATATGCCATCTGCGACCGCCTGCGCATACTCCAGTGGACTCATCCGATCTCGGTAACGCACATAACCGGGTATCATCCCGCCGCCGACCATGCCGCGCAGCCCCAGACGACGCACCAGGTCTTTGCGGGCATTGTAGAGCATACGGGAAATGCCGCGCCCCCGGTAGTCGGGATGCACGCTCATATCTGCACCATAGAGCCATTCGCCCTGCGGATCGTGGTTGGTGAAGAAATTTCCGGCGACGATCCAGTGGTAGGTGTGGGGGGCGAATGCCACAGCGCCGCTGATGCGGAAGGTGCTGCTCTGCCCGACGACTCGCTCTCCGTCCAGCGCAACGTGCTGACCTTCGGGAAAGATGCGCAACTGCGACTCGAAGTGCTCGCGCTGCATGAGTTCATGATCGGCGAGCGTCGGGAAGCATATGCGCTGATGTTGCACCAGTTGATCGATATGCTCCGGGCGCGTGTTGACGATCACAATCTCACTCATACATCACCACGTAGCCGCTGCAATTCGGCGCGCAGCCGTTCAATCTCCGCTTCGGCGCGGCGTCGCGCCTCTGCTTCCCGCTGCGCCTGTTCTTCAGCAAGGCGTCGCGCGTCGGCTTCCCGCTGCGCCTGTTCTTCAGCAAGGCGTCGCGCGTCGGCTTCCCGCTGCGCCTGTTCTGCGGCGAGACGCGCCTGTTCTGCAGTGAGACGCGCCTGCTCCTCCGCCTGTTGCACTCTGGCAAGGGTCTGCTGCAGCACATCGCTCAGGTCTTCGGTGCGCACGACTTCCCGCCCGCTCGCCAGGTCGAACAGGCGCAGCACGGTCTCATCACGGTACAGTTTCAGC
>Ga0308410_1002591_pt1 | contig 10322 bp, 14 predicted proteins | sample HotsprOSTMatCore_FD_203467 | JGI IMG/M metagenome (GOLD analysis project Ga0308410, IMG submission 203467) | Hot spring phototrophic mat microbial communities from Octopus Spring, Yellowstone National Park, Wyoming, United States -... | ecosystem: Environmental > Aquatic > Thermal springs > Hot... | reverse complement strand
CCCCTTCTCTCCCCGCTATGCGGGTAGAGAAGGGGGCAGGGGGATGAGTGGAGTCAAGCCGTACTGTGCAAACCAAAATGAAAGTTTGCAACCGTTGAATGTATACACCCGCGCCAAATGTACAGTTTTGCGGTTTGGGTGTGTCGTGTTAAAATGAAAAGGATGATGAGATTTGCATTCAGAATGATGATCGTATTGCCTCTGGCAATCCTGTGCGCGCTGCTTCTCGATTTTCGGCAGAGTGAAGTGACCCAGGCGCAGCAACCGTCATACACGGTCTATTTGCCGCTGGTGATGAAACAAGCGGCGCCATCGCCTACACCAACTACTTTTGCTGATCGTGTGATCGAGTTGGTCAATCAAGAACGTGCGCGCAATGGGTGCGCGGCACTGGCAAAGAACACCGCGTTGACGAATGCGGCGCAAGCGCACAGTACGGATATGGCGCTGAATGATTTTTTTAGCCATACTGGTTCGGATGGTTCATCGCCAGCGACGCGCGCAACGCGGGCGGGTTATGTGTGGTCAGCCATCGGCGAGAATATTGCGGCAGGTTATTCCTCCCCCGAAAGTGTGGTGCAGGCGTGGATGAATAGTTCTGGACACCGCGCGAATATTTTGAATTGCGCTTATCGAGATACGGGGGTGGGGTACTATTACCTCGCGAATGATTTGGGTAACGTGAGGTATAATCATTACTGGACACAGATGTTTGGGACCCCTCGATAAAATCGAGTGACGATTTTGTATCTCATACAGGAGTCTTGCTATGACCGAGAATCCGTACAAACTTTTAGCCGAACGCCTTGACGCGCTGCCGAATGGTTTTCCACCCACGGACGATGGCGCCGAGTTGCGCTTGCTCGCGAAATTGTTCACGCCCGAAGAAGCCGCGCTTGCCGCGCAACTGCGATTGACGCTCGAGACGCCGGCGCAAATTGCCGCGCGCATCGGCGGCGACGCGGACGCACTGGGTAAGCAACTCAAGTCAATGGCGCGACGCGGTCTCATCGCGGCGGAACGCGTGGAGGGCGGGCTGGGCTTTCGCCTGATGCCGTTCATCGTCGGCATTTACGAGATGCAGTTCAGTACGATGGACGCGGAACTGGCGCACTTGTTCGAAGAGTACTATCAGCGCACGTTTGGCAAAGCGTTGACGATGCAACCGCCGGTGCATCGCGTCATTCCGGTCGGCAAGACAGTGCAGAATGACATGGAGGTGCAGCCGTACGAAAGTGTCGTCGAGATCATCAACAGCGCGAAAGCGTGGGGCGTAGTGGATTGCATTTGTCGCAAACAGAAAGCATTGATTGGCGAGCCGTGCGGGCATCCGCTCGATGTGTGTATGACGATGAGCCAGATTCCCGATGCGTTCGCGTCCAGTCCAACGATTCGCGCGCTCACGCGCGAAGAGGCGCTCGCGACGTTGCGTCGCGCGGCGGAAGCAGGATTGGTGCACTCGGTCAGCAATAATCAAGAAGGGTTGTGGTACATTTGCAATTGCTGCGCGTGTTCGTGCGGAATTTTGCGCGGGATGAAGGAACTGGGCATTGCGAATGTCGTCGCGCGTTCCGCGTTCGTCAATCGTGTGGACGATGCGTTGTGCATCGGTTGTGAAGTGTGTCTCGCGAAATGTCAATTCGACGCGCTAACGATGGAAGGCAAAAGCGCGCGCGTGAACGACACGCGTTGTGTCGGTGGCGGCGTGTGCGTCCTCGCGTGCGATCAGGACGCGCTGCAGTTGGTGCGGCGTCCGGCGGAGCAGGTGTTGCCGGTGCCGCGTACGGAGAGTGATTGGCGGGTAGTGCGCGCGGCGGCGCGTGGTATTCCGTTGGATGCGTGAAATAGCAAGCCCCGAAGGGTCGCTGGTCAAAACCCTTCGGGGCTTGTGTCTATGGTGCGCCGAGCTCGAGTTTACCCAGTGTGATGAGACTCTCCAAATCGGCGAGGTCAGCGGGCGCGTATTGTTTGAAAAGTGCGCGCACCGCATCCAGCGCGCTAGCGTCTGCTTGTCCCAGCATTCGTGTAATATCGGCGATGTCCTGGACGCGTCCCGCCTGAAATTTCATCAGCACCAGAAAGCGCAAGGGGAGGATGGGCAAACCCTGAGCATCGCGATTGTTCTGCGCTTCTCTTAGCGCGTCGCACCACCATTCCTCGCGCCCCTCGATGACGTCAATCATCTGTCCCTCTGGCGCGCGCCAGGTTGATCCTCCGATGCTCAATTCACCCACGTACGTGAATCGCGCGCGCGCGAGTTTTTCGCGTGCGGCGAGCGCGTCCTGCGCGTGAATGGCCACATCCAAATCCTGAGTGGTGCGTTCGGGCATATAGAGACGCGTGGCGGCAGCGCCTACTACTGCCCAGGGAATCGGTGCAAGAACCGATGTAAGATTGGGCCAGGTCATTCGAATTGTCCTTTGCGCGAGAAACACAGGCGCGCTACCTGTGCCGCGGCGCTGGTGTCGTCGCGCGATGTCAATCAAGGTTTGACGTGTCCAGGTGCGCACATCTCTAGTCATCGTGTTCTGCTTTCCAATGCGGTGCGGCTAATGCGCCCATATCCTTTCTCCGCGCGCAGAATCGTCGAGTTGAAAGTAGCAGATCCAGAGAAAAGAAAACGGCGGCGTGGCAGGCAACGCCATCCTGCCTGGCGCACCCACTCGGCGAGCCGTTGACGGCCATAGCGCGCGAACAACCAGCGCAATTCGGCGCGGTCGCCCCACGCCAGGGTGCGTTCGATGATGGTGAACGCGCTGCGCTCTGGATCGAGTTTTCCGAAATCATACTCTTGAAAAAATGGACGTAGCGTGGCGGGAATCATTGTCGCTTGCATTACGGCTCACCTCACGTTCAATTATACCGCAGAGCGGCAAAAAACGAAAACGCGCATTTTGCATTTGCCCCGCGTCGTGGTAAAATCGCAGTACCATCAAGACCTGACAGGTTTTTGGAAACCTGTCGGGTCTGAAACATCGGAGTGGGTGTGCCTCCCAAACCCAAACGTTGGCAAATCGCGCCGCGCGTCGCATCTTCGATCATCGCGCGCTTTTCCAATCTGCATCCCCTCATTGTCCAGATTCTCTACAATCGCGGTATCACGACGCCTGAACAAGCCGCCGCGTTTCTCACGCCCGACGCGCTCATCGGCAATCCATTCCAGATGCGCGGCGTCAACGAAGCAGTCGAGCGCGTGCGTCGCGCGATTCGCGCGGGCGAGGCGATCGCCGTCTATGGCGATTTCGATACGGATGGTGTGACCGCGACCGCGCTCCTCGTTCAGGTGTTGCGCTCACTCGGCGCGCACGCCAAGCCCTACATTCCGCATCGCGTTGACGAAGGATACGGCTTGAATTGCGAGGCGTTGCAACAGCTGAAAGACGACGGCGTGCGCGTCGTGATCACGGTGGACTGTGGCGTCCGTTCGCTCGATGAAGTCGCATTCGGCACGCGCCTTGGCCTGGATATGATCATCACCGATCATCACGCGCCCATCGAGACGCTACCTGACGCGTTCGCGGTGATTGATCCCAAGCAACCCCAGTGCAAATATCCCACGAAAGATTTATCGGGTGTGGGCGTTGCGTTCAAACTCGCGCAGGCGCTCTTGCGCGTCAATGCGCGCGTACCGCTGAAAAATCCATCCCCCATTTCCGAAGACGCGCTCCTCGATCTCGTCGCGCTCGGAACTGTCGCCGACTTGGTGCCGTTGACGGCAGAAAATCGCGCGCTCGTCCAGCGCGGTATCGCGCGCTTGCGCGCATCGGAGCGGCCGGGGATTCAGGCGTTGATACGTCACGCCGCGCTCAAACCCGAACTGATCGACGCGGGGCACATCGGCTTTACGCTGGCGCCGCGTCTCAACGCCGCGGGACGACTGGAACACGCCTTGATGGCGTACGATTTGCTCACGACGATTTACCCTGACGAAGCAGAAGCGCTCGCGCAAAAACTGGAAGAGACGAATCGCGAACGTCAACGCCTGACGAGCGATTTGACGACGCGCGCGCGCGAACGCGTTGCCGCGCGCGCCGAGACCGACGCGCTCTTGTTCGTCACCGATCCCGAATTTCTCGAAGGCATCGTCGGTTTGATTGCGAGTCGCCTGGTGGACGAATTCTATCGTCCCGCGATTGCGGTGCATCGCGGCGAAACGGCAAGTCGCGGCTCGGCGCGCAGCATCAACGAATTCAACATCGTCGCCGCGCTCGACGCGTGCCGCGATTTGCTGGTGCGGCACGGCGGTCACGCGATGGCGGCGGGCTTTACCGTGCGCAACGAAAATTTGCCCGCGCTCGAAGAGCGTCTGCGCGAGATCGCCGCGCGCCAACTCTCGCCGACAGAACTCGCGCCAACGCTGGCGGTGGATGCAGAAGTCGCGTTGAGCGAGATGAACTGGGCGCTGCAAAAATCGCTCGAACAACTCGCGCCATTCGGCTATGGCAATCGCGAGCCGATTTTCGTCAGCCGCAATGTGCTGGTGCGCGAGGCGCGCCTCGTTGGCACAGAGCATCTCAAATTGCTTTTGAGCGATGGACAAGTCGTGTGGGATGCGATTGCGTTTCGGCAGGGGAGTTGGCTGGGCAGTTTGCCGCAACGGATTGACGTGGCGTACCAACTCGACGCGCGCACGTGGAATGGCGAGACGCGGTTGCAGTTGAATGTGAAGGATTTGAAACCGACGAATGACGAAGGACGAATGACGAAGGACGGATGACGAAGGGCGAATGACGAAGGATGAACGTGAGTATCCCGCGCGGCCGATGGTGGGCGTGGGAGTGGTCGTGCGTAAGGATGACGCGGTGTTGTTGATTCGACGTGGTGTACCACCACGCGTGGGTGAATGGAGTATTCCGGGTGGCGTGGTGGAACTGGGCGAGACGTGGCGCGCGGCGGCGCAGCGCGAGGTGCGCGAAGAGTGTGGCATCGAAATCGAGATTGGCGCGATTGTGGATGCGATAGACATCATTGCGCGCGATGAAACGGGGCGCGTGCAGTATCATTACGCGATTGTGGATTTTGCCGCGCGCTATGTGTGCGGCGAGGTGCGCGCCGCGAGTGATGTACTGGAGGCGCGCTGGGTGCCGCTCGACGAGTTGGACGCGTGGGCATTGTCGGAGCAGACGCGCGCGGTGATTGGCAAGGCGCTGCGAGAGTCAATGAGCGAATGAGCCAATGAACCAATGAGCCAATGAGCCAATGTGCCAATGAACCAATGTGCCAAATTACGCAATACGCCATACGCAATACACCAAGGCAATTATGCAACGTGATTTAGCACTGACAGGACTGGTCGGTTTGTTCGGCGGCGCGGCGTTGTATGCCGGCGCAAGCGCGCTCAGCACGCGCATTCCAATTCTTGTAACAAGCACGCTGATCGCGGTGATAGTGTTCGCGTTCTTGCTATTGCTCGCGCTGCTCGAAGTGCCGATGATGGTGTTTGGCTTGCGGCAAATGGCGCGCAGCGCGTCCACACCGCGCCGTTTGCTTCTCGCGGCGTTCGCCATCTACGTCGCGTTCGCGTCGTTCTACGCGTCGCTGTTCGTGTTGTTGACGGGGCAGATCGCGTGGGGGCTGGGCATCGCGGCGGTGTGTGTCGTGCGATGGGGGAGTGGCCAGTGGGTGAAATGACGAAGGACGAATGACGAATGACGAAGGACGAACGACGAAGGACGGAGGACGAACGCATTGGTCTTTCGTCCTTCGTCTTTTGTCCATCGTCGTCATCAGCGCAAACGCAGCGGCGGCTTGCCTTCTTCGATACTCTTCAGGCGTTGTGCGCGTGCATAGGTGAGATAGGCAAAGAGCGCGGACACGAGTGATGCCAGCGCGCAGAGCGCGGCGAGCAGAGAGAGCGCGTTGGTGAGCGTATCGGTAGGTGAAGCCGCGGGGATGATGGTGGGCGTGGCGGTGGGTGTAAGCGTCGGTAGCGCCAGCGTGGGCAAAGAGAGGGGCGTAGGCGTTACCTGTGCTGTTATGCCGGGCGTGGGTGTTGGGGTGGCAATGCCCGGCGCGCCCGGAATTTTCAGCACCATACCGACGCGCAAGCGCGTCGTGGCGGTGATGTCGTTGGCTTGGGCGATCAACGGATATAGAGCACCGTTGCCGTACACTTTTTGTGCAATCGTCCAGAGCGAATCGCCGGGCTGAACGGTGTACGTTTGTTCTTCTGTTGGGAGAACAGTTGCCGCGGGCACGGTAGGCGTGACGCGCGGCGGAGGTTGGGGCGTGTCGTTCGGATACGTTGGAATGAAAATCGGCGTTGGAAAAACGTAGGGACGTTTGGTCGGCTCGACGGTTGGAGTTTGAGCGAAACTGACTGGCAAAGGCAAGCCAACCAGCGCGAGTAGGAGGATTGCCCCGACAAGGCGCGTGTTCATTGGCATCCCGTTGCGATGAATTTTGCATTGATGAGCTTATTGGTGGCATCGAATTTATTGGCTTGACACAATCCTGCCACAGGCTGGTAGCGTGGGTCAGCGTGCGGTTTGAGTAACACATTCGCACCCTCGAAGGTATTGCTAGCATAGGTTGAGAATTGCGCGTTGTGATGCTCCACGCTATTGACGCGTGCTCCCTTGATAACGTTATGTTCAAAGCGCACATACTGCGCGTATCCCAGCCACGCGCCATAGTTATCGTTGGTCATTGTGTTGTGATGGATGTAGTTGCGAAAACTAAACGTCGCCTCGATACCGTTAGCCACGCTGTGAGAAATCGTGTTGTACAGTATCTCGTTATCGTTACTCGCGGTGGCGGGCAAATTGCCTTGATAAATTCCGTTGCCGTTATGGTGCAATTGATTCCATCCGATCTGGTTGCGGTCCGATTGCATCGTCAGCACAATGCCTGCGGCACCGCATCCCGCATCCTTGCCCCATTGAGGGCAACTACGATTGCAATACTCGACCGTGTTGGAGATGATCCGACTGGCGGTGGTGCCATACAGATAAATGCCCCAACCGCGATTGTGGCTGGTGGTATTGCGTTCGACCAGGATGCGTGAAGAGTTGAGTATCTGGATGCCAGCGATGTTGTTGTTCGCCTTGTTACCAATCACGCGCGAGTTTTGAATGCCGTTCAAAATCAAACCGCCGTGGGGAATCGGTTTAAGGTGCTCGATGTCGTAATTGTCATCCACATAGTTGTTGCTCCAGTCGTTGTTCTCAAAGACAAATTGATTGCCACTGACGACGTATCCCCCCACATCCCAGTTGTGGAATTTGCAGTTGCGGATGGTAACGCCTTTGCGATTCTGAATCAACAGCCCCACGCCGATTTTGTTGCCAATGAAACTTGAACCGCGACAATCGAGGGTGATGTTGTCTGCCATAATGTAAACGGGTTGACGATAGACGCCGTTCGGGGGCAGGGTGGTGTTCTGGTGCGGTAACGAGTAGAAACAAAGCGATCCAGTTCATACAAACGCTCTCCGCTGGATTGTTAGCAACTCATATTTTAGCACAACTCGCGGCAGACAAAAAATCACCCATCCCCTCTCCTCTCTCATCTCTCCTCTCTCCTCTCTCATTTCTCTCCATCCAACGCCGCGTTGGCCAGCGCGTCCGCGCGCCGATTCAACTCGCGCGGAATGATAGCGATCGTCACGCGGGCGAATGACTGGAGCGCGCGCTGCGCTTGCGCGTGCAGCGGTTGCAGATTCGCCGCGCGCACGCGGTACGCGCCGCTCAACTGCCGCGCCAGGAGTTCGCTGTCCGTGCGAATCTCGATGGTGTCACCGTGGCGCGCCGCGTGCTCCAACCCGCGCAACAGCGCGCGATACTCGGCTTCGTTGTTCGTCGCGTGACCGATGGCTTCACCGAACGCTTCGATTTCTTTGCCACTGGTGTCTGTGATGACCACACCGATGGCTGCGGGACCGGGATTGCCGCGCGCCGCGCCGTCGGTGTGTAAGATTATTTTGCGTATCATCCGCTCACCAGAATTCTGCCGCACCCGGAGCAGACGACCAGGGCGTTGCCTTCGCGGATGCGTTGAATCAGCGCGGTGGGAATGGCAAAGCCGCACGCACCGCACGCGTCGCGTTTGATTTGTACGACCGCGCGCCCGGTTTTGGTCTGGCGTAACTGGTCGTACAAGCGCAGCGCGGCGGCGTCTGTAGCCAACTGCGCGCGCAACTTGTCGCGCGCGGCGGTCAATGCGTCGAGACGTGTGACCAGTGCGGCGCGTTCGTGCGCCAGTTGTTCCAGTTCGCGCGCGCGGGCGGTTTCGATTTGTTCGAGAGTGCGCGTGGCGGCAGCGGCATCGCGCTGGGCTTGCTCGATCCGTTCCATCAGTTCCAACAGTTTGTCGTCCAGCGCGTTGCGTTGACGCCTGTGCATCTGCAAATCCTTTTCCATACCCTCCAGTTCTTTGGGATTGGTCACGCGTCCGCTGTAGAGTCGTTCTTCGATCGCTTTGATTTTCGTATCCAGTGTTTGAGCCTGGAGTTCGCTGTCGTGCAGTTGGGCGCGCAAAGCCGCGAGACGTTTGTGCGCCGCGTCTTGTGTCGCACGCGCCGTACTGAGGTTAGGATCGTTCGCCTGGAGGGTGTCAATCTGCTGCAGCCGCTTGACCTTGTCATCCAGTTCGGTGTCGGTCGTTTGGAGTAGCCAGAGCAGAGTCGTCGTATTCATTGGTATTCTCACGAATCGGTTGGGGCGTTATCGCAACAAACATCCTGCATAACGCGGTACTGTTTCCATTGCCTTAATCCGAACGTGCCTTGCTTTGCGCTCTAACCTTAAAAATCGTGATCAAACCGTTGGTACTCTTGACATACTCAAATTATTGTGGTTTAATAGTGGTGCAAAAGTGGGTCAAAATGGGTCAAAGTGGGAGAAAAGTCCTGTCTAGAACGCTAGTTCTAGGCATAAGTGGGAGAGAGTAGAACGAGTGTTCTTTGGGACATTTCAGCACGCGATTGACGAAAAGGGTCGTCTGACCTTGCCCTCCAAGTGGCGCGATTATGTTGAAGCCCGAGTGATCATCACGCGCGGAGTGGACGACTGTTTGTTCGTTCTAACCGAAGCGCGTTTTATCCAGATTGCTAAATTGGTGGATGAGAAAGGTTTTGAAAGTGCGGACGCGCGCGAGTGGGCACGCTATTTGTTTGCCAATGCCGAAATGGTCGAAGTGGACAAACAGGGACGGATTTTGGTGCCCCAGCCCTTGCGCGCCGAGTTTGGTTTGAATGGTGAAGTGACACTCGTGGGTGTTTTCAGTCGCATTGAATTGTGGCATCCGGAAAAATACAAAGCGATGAACGCGCGCATCACGGCGGATCCCGCCGCGCTGGCGGAACGCGTGCGGCCGTTGTTGTATGCGCTCAAGTAACGCGCCCGTCCCTGACGCGCGCGCCCATCTCCCCGTTCTCTTCAACGAGGTGCTGACCTGGCTGGCGCCGCGCGCCGGGGGACGTTACATTGATGCGACGGTGGGGGCGGGTGGACACGCCGCTGGTTTGCTCGAGGCGTCGTCGCCCGATGGCGGGTTGCTGGGTATGGATGCGGATCCGCACGCGCTGGCAATCGCCCGGCAAACGCTGGAACGTTTTGGGACGCGCGTGCGTCTCGTGCATGCGAACTTTGAACATTTGTCTGCTGTGGCTGCCGAATGTGGCTTTGTCCCTGCCGATGGTATTGTACTCGATCTCGGTTTGTCGTCAATGCAGTTGAATGATGATCAACGCGGTTTTTCGTTTCACAGTGAGGGCGCGCTTGATATGCGCTTTAATCCTGACGATGCAGTCACCGCTGCCGATTTGGTTAATACACTCGCTGAGCGCGCCCTCGCCGATTTGATTTTCGAGTACGGCGAAGAACGTGCGGCGCGTCACATCGCGCGGGCCATCCTCCGCGCGCGTCCGATTCACACCGCGCGACAGTTGGGTGAAGTGATCGCGCGCGCGCTCGGTCGGCGGGGCAAACGGCACCCTGCCACGCGTACGTTCCAGGCGTTGCGCATTGCGGTCAATCGCGAACTGGAGGTGCTGGAGCGGGTGTTGCCCCAGGTGGTGGAGGTGCTCAAGCCCGGTGGGCGCGTGGCAATTATTTCATTTCATTCGCTGGAGGATCGGCGCGTCAAGAATTTTTTTCGCTCCACAGAAAATTTACGTGTCTTGACCAAACACCCGATTGTGCCAGCGCCAGAGGAGATGGCGGCGAATCCGCGCTGTCGTAGTGCAAAATTACGTGTGGCAGAGAAAAAGTGAAAGCGAGACCTTGCACATCTTGGTTATGAAAAAGTGATGTAATTTACTCAGCCCTGCCATCCATCGTATAGCCCCACCCCCTTGCCCCCTCCCCACGCCGCAAAGCGGC
>Ga0308410_1002588_pt1 | contig 10326 bp, 6 predicted proteins | sample HotsprOSTMatCore_FD_203467 | JGI IMG/M metagenome (GOLD analysis project Ga0308410, IMG submission 203467) | Hot spring phototrophic mat microbial communities from Octopus Spring, Yellowstone National Park, Wyoming, United States -... | ecosystem: Environmental > Aquatic > Thermal springs > Hot... | reverse complement strand
ACCTCGGCGAAATCTCCGGCTTCGACGCCGTTTCGCTGCAACCGGCAGCTGGGGCGCAGGGGGAGTTGACCGGCATTCTGGTGTTCCGCGCCTACCATCTCGACCGCGGTGACCACGAGCGGATCGAGGTGCTGGTGCCTGACTCGGCGCATGGCACCAACCCAGCGACGGCCGCCATGGCGGGCTACAAGGTCATTGAAGTGAAGAGTGATGCGCGCGGCAATGTCGATCTCGAAGACCTGAAGCGCAAGGTGTCGCCGCGCACGGCTGCGTTGATGCTGACCAACCCGAACACATTGGGGTTGTTCGAGGAGCATGTGGTCGAGGTGGCGCGCCTGGTTCACGAGGCGGGCGGGCTGGTGTACGGCGATGGCGCCAATTTCAATGCCATTCTTGGCATTGCAAAGCCGGGTGAATTGGGGTTCGACTTCATGCACTACAATCTGCATAAGACGTTCACCACTCCGCATGGCGGCGGCGGTCCTGGATCGGGCGCCGTGGGTTGTACGGCGGCGCTTGCGCCATTCCTGCCGGGGCCGAGGGTTCGGCGCATTCCGCAGACTGGTCAGGCGCTGCCGCCAACTGAGTGCGGTGCGAGTCTGCGCCCTGCGCATGCGGCGCCGCTGCCTGAGGGTGCGTATGAGTTCTTTGCACCTGAGAAGTCGATCGGGCGGATGAAGACATTCCACGGCAACTTTGGCATGCTGGTGCGCGCCTGGACGTATATTCGCTCGATCGGCGCTGCGGGGCTGCGCAAGGTCAGCGAAACGGCCGTGTTGAACGCAAACTATGTGCAGGCGCGGTTGAAGCATGTCTATCCGGCGGCGATCGAGCGCACCTGCATGCACGAGACGGTGCTGCAGGGGAAACTGGCTGCCGCCCCGGAGGTGCGCACGTTCGATATCGCCAAGCGGTTGATCGACTATGGGTTCCATCCGCCGACGGTCTACTTCCCGCTGATTGTGCCCGAGGCGTTAATGATCGAGCCGACTGAGACCGAATCGAAACGCACGCTGGATGTCTTCTGCGATGCGCTGCTGGCAATCGCTGAGGAAGCGGCGCGCGACCCGGAGATGTTGAGGCGCGCGCCGACGACGACGCCGGTGCGTCGACTCGATGAGGTGCGCGCCGCGCGCCAACCGATCCTGCGCTACGATCCGGCGGTGTTTGCGCGGCTGCGCGAGGAGGGTCTCCAGTTCTGAAGTGGCGTCGTCTGCGTTGCGACGCAGCGCCGGTTTCGATTGCCACACCGTTGCCCGACGGGTCGCGCAGCAATGGCAGCGATCCGTCATAGGCGCCCTCGTGCCCTGAGGTCGTCATGCAGTATCAGCGCACATATGTCGTTCAGCCGTTGGTGATAGGACTGCTCCTGTTGGTGATGGTCAGTTGCGGCGCTCCATCGCAGTCGTCAGGACCGATGGCGCCACCAGAAGCGCAGCGGGTGACGCCTTCAGTCCTGTCCGCGCCAGGCGCCCAACCTGTGGCCGCGTCGCCGACAGCGCAGGTCACGCCTCGTCCCTCGCCCGCCGGTTCAGCCTCGCTCGACCAGGGCGATCCGACCCGCTTTGTGTACCGGTGGCCCACGTTTCTGCCGGAAGGGATGCAACCATCGCCCGATGAAACGCGAATCGCCCGCGAGGACGAAGTCGGCGATGGCGATATCGGGTTCTACCTGGTGACCTTCAATGGTGATGCTGGCAAGATCGTCATCGGCGGCGGAGCGGTCGAGCCATTCAGCGTGAGCGGACAGATCGAGCGTGTACGTCTTGGCGCATACGCTGCCCGTGTCGTCACGCAGGGCGATCAGACGTTGATTGTCATCGATGATGGCGCGCCGGGAGCGTTGTTTGTGTTTGGCGCAGGCGTTGCGCGTGACGATCTCTTGCGCGTCGCTGAATCGCTGGCGCCAATCGATCCGCGAGAGATGCGGCGGCGCGCTGGCGTCGAATAGATGGCGGTCACGGCTGCTGACGGAAACGCATGTCTGCCGCCGCCTGGTCACCCGTCCCTCGTTCGTCCGTTCGCCTGGAACATAGAGATGAAAAAGTTCCACCGGCGGCAGGTTTGATGCGCCGGTGGAACCTCGACGGTCTGGCGTGCGACTTCAATCAATCTTCATTGAGTCGGCAATTGTGCCAAGCGTCGTTGCATGGCGATTGAAATCGGCTGAAGGCGCCTGCAACGACACCAGGTAACTCAGCCCGGTGCGCGGGCTGGTCACGGCAACGACGAGGCCAGAGAAGGTTACGCCGTTTTGATCGGTGTACTGATAGCGCGCCGATGGACCGACCTCCCCGCCCAGTCGCAGCGGGTCGCCAGCCGCCTGCTGGAAGTTCTGCTGCGTCTGAAGCGATTCGAGGAAAAACTCCAGCAACCGCCGGTTGGCTTCTGAAGGCGTCAGTCCAGTCTGGTACACGTCAACGCTGACGAAAACGTTCCCATTCTCGGCTGGATCGTAGAAGTAAATCTGGTCGTTGCCGGTGTCGAGCGTCTTCCAGGTCGCCGGGTGTTCGATTGAGAAACCGAGTTTCGGATTACGGTACAACTGATACCCCGCCTGCGTTCCTGGCGATGTCTGGACCGGAGGTGGCACGTTTGCGCCAGCGCCCGTGTTGCGCACCGTAATGTCCGCGTACTGATAACTGAACCGTCCGGCGATATCGCGCACGAGGAAACCGGTGACGTAAGCGCCGCTCTGCATCGGGATGCGCTGCACGGCAAGCGGCTGGTTGCCAATGGTCAGCGTATCACCCTCAACGAAGCCGGGTTCCAGGCGGTCGCCCTTCACGGTGTAGGTGCGGATTATTGCGGTGAATGCGTCACCTGGCGTCGGTATGATCTCGAATGGTTGCGATTCCTGCTTCTGGTTTTTCGGGAAGCCATAGATGGTGATTAACTCTGGCGCGCCGCTTTCGACGGTGAAGACCAGCGCTGCGGTGATTCGCTCGTTCGAGCGCTTGACCGTGTAAATCCCTTCGACGCCGTACAATGCAGCGCCGTACTTTGCCGGACCCAGCAATACCGGGATAGTATCCTGCCCATTGGTCAACCCCCATTGCGTCCCGCTGTAGTTGACATTAAGGCGCGTACTGCCGCCGGTCCACGGCGGAATGCTGCTGCCCGGCACGCTTCCCGGCGGATACATGAAATCGATGCTGGTCAGCAATACGCCGCTGCGGTCGTTGTTCGGAATGCCGGCAAAGAAGAAGACATACGCAATGTCGTTGCCGGAGACGACCCCTTCGACTGTGATCGGATTGTCGATACTCACCGTCGTATTCGAGACGGTGAGCGAACTGATCTCGGCGGCGCTCTGCAAGCCGGTGTTGGCGGTGTGGAATGCTTTCAGAAAATCGCCCCAGGACGTCTGCTGCGGCAGCGGCGACGCCTGACCATAGATCGGGGGGTAGAGTTGTGCATACTGCGGGAAGAAGACTGACAGCCCGGTGGAGTTGGCGTGGAAGCCGCCATTCCATTCAGCGATGCGCGCCTGATCAATCGCTTCATAAAGGGCGCGCGCCGGTTCCGCCACGGCAGGGCGCGCTCCCCGGTCAACGACGAGCCGGGCGAAGTGCCCAAGGTCGGCGGCGCTGAACTCGTCGGGCGCCGGTTGACTGTACACATCAACGAAGGACCGCGCCTCAGCGATTGCAGTGTATGAATCGGCCATACCGGTCATCATAGCGTCAGAGAACGCATTCAATTTCTGACGCAGGTCATTCGCACGTGTCAGGTCAAACGCCGAAAGCGTGACCGTCGGATCACCGCGCGACTGGTAGAACTCGCGATAGGACTCCACAATCGCTGTGCTAAATTGCGCCGCGTCCTGCTGCGGGTTATCAGCCAGGCGGCGCAGCAGGAGATCCCAGGGCCAGCCCGTGTTCGGCTCGAGTTCGGCGGAGGCGACGAACACATCAGCATAGGGCGCAGTGACCAGCGCCACATCGATCTGCGCCATCAGGCAAGCGTCGAAGCCGATCAGATCGATGCGCCTGCCGGTCTGCTGCTGAATAGTGCGCAGCGCCGCGTCGAGTTCCGGCATGTTGATGCCATCTTCACCATTGGTATCGTCGAATGCGATTCCGGCCCACGACGCGCCATGGTCCCACAGAATGAGGGCATATCGCTCGGCAGGGTAGGTCTGCATCCCCCATACCGCGAAATCGACCAGAGTCTGCGGATCGCCCATGTTCAACTCACCCAGGTCAGACAGTTCCTGCGAACGGATCGTGTCCGGATCGTTGTCTCGGGCGACCAGAAAACGTTTGGTCGTTTCCCAGTCGCCGTTAGAGTCGTCGTCCCATGGTGCAGCGGCGCCAATGCGGTCGAACAGTACCACAATCTTGACCTGGTCCGTCGAGCCGACAAGTTCCATTTCATTGAAGTCGATGACAGCGTCCCGCTCCAGATTGTTGTCGCCATCCAGATAGACAAGCACAGTCCAGGCGGCTCTGTCGCCAGCCGGTTGCGCAACCGGGGTCGGCGGTCGGGTCGGCGTTGGCGAGTCTGTACTGCCGCTCTGGGGCGTTGCGTCGGTCGCGCTGCCGCTCTGCGGCGTAACATTGCCGCTCTGCGGGCCTGCTGGACCAAGACGCACATTGATAACGCCGGTCATGACGAGAGCGCCGATGCAACTGGCGCTTACCACGACGCCTAACAGTGCAAGAATGAGCGCCCAGGTCGGCAGGCATCCTTTTCGCGCAGGCTTTGCAGCAGCAGGTGGCGCTGGCGGCGGCTGGTACTGCGGTTGCGCTGGCGGCGGCTGGTACTGCGGTTGCGCTGGCGGCGGCTGGTATTGCGGTTGCGCTGGCGGCGGCTGGTACTGCGGTTGCGCTGGCGGCGGCTGGTACTGTGGTTGCGCTGGTGGTAGCGCGCCTTGCGCCGGTTGGGATGGCGGTTGTGGTTGTGCCGGAGGCAAGCGAAACCCTTGCGCTGGTTGCGGCGGCGGGGTCGCCGGCGCGGTTGGCGGAGCAGGGACAGGCGCTGGCGCTGCGACGAGGGTGGCATCGACCGCTGGCTGTGGTTGATTGAAGCGAAATGTCTCATCGCCGATCTCGATGACGTCGCCGTTGCGCAGGCGGTGCGGCGCAGCGATGCGTTGACCGTTGACCAGCGTGCCATTCGCGCTGCCCAGATCGTACAGAACGAACCCATCTCCCTCGCGGCGGATTTCGGCGTGGCGGCGCGACGCGCGGGCGCCAGCAATGACGACCGTGTTATCCGGGTTGCGCCCGAACGAGCACGGCGCATCGGTCAGCGGAATCTGTCTGCCTGCCTGTGCACCGCTAACCGCAGTAAGGTGTGCTGTCATTGTTCCTCCGATGCTGTAGTGTGATACGAGTAACAAGTGATGAGTGACGAGTAATGGGCATGAGTCGCAAGGTTTGCCTCATGATGCGGAGAAGGTCCGCTTCAACACGCGACGCTGCACCCGAATCTGGTATGACGGTCTCACCGATTGTCTCATACGAACGATCCTTTGTCGAGGTTGCGTGGTATGCTTGACGCAACTCTCTTCCTTAAGAACGCGGAAAATGAGGGGAGTTGGACTGCTCGCTGCGGCGGAGTCGCAACATTCTGCGGCGCTGGCGTGCGCCTCCATCACCGCTGTGTGCGCGGTCTGGAAGCCTGGTCCTCCGGACCATACGTGGGCGCGCCGCCTGCGTTCCCGGAGGCGATGCGCCTCGCGCTTCCACGCCACCCGCGTTCCCCGCAGCCGGAATGCCTCATACCTGCGCGACACGTCCCTCCAGCGTCGCCTTCTCCACCCGCCCGCGCGGTAGATCGAGCCGGTCAATCAGATCGGCGAGGTGCACCGGATCGCCAGTAGTCGCATATGTAACACCTCCCGACGCACCGGTTGGCGCTCTGGTCAACCCGCGTTCCTGGAGCGCCTGCGCCACGCGTTGCGCCACCGCTGGCGCGGCGTCGAGCAGGCGGACATGGTCGCCGACAAGGGTGCGGAGTTGCGGCAGGAGCAGCGGGTAGTGCGTGCAGCCGAGCACGATGGCGTCGGCGCCTGCATCGAGCAGTGGCGCGACGTACTGACGCAACAGCGCCATAGTCGCAGGCGAGTCGAACGCTCCCTCCTCGATGCGTTCGACCAGACCGGGGCACGCCTGCGGAACGACGCGCACCCCGTCCGCCCAGCGGGCGATTACGTCCCGCAGCAGGTCGCCCGCCAGGGTTGCGGGTGTCGCCAGCACACCGATGACGCCACTACGGGTGTGTGCGGCTGCCGGTTTCACCGGTGGCACCATGCCGACGAAGGGGGTTTGGGGAAAGCGACAACGCAGATCGGCGAGCGCAGCGGCGCTGGCTGTGTTACATGCCACGACGACAAGTTTTGCGCCGCGCTCGATGAGCCATTCGGCGCATGCAGCCGCAATGGCGCGCAATTCGTCGGGCGGGCGCGGACCATACGGGCAGCGCGCCTGATCCGCCAGGTAGAGCAGGTCTTCCTCCGGCAGCAATCGGCGCACGTCTCGCAACACAGTAATTCCGCCAATGCCGCTGTCGAACAATCCAATGGGACGCATAGTCACCGGGTTCCCCGTGTCTCGCGGAAACGCACCAGGCGCTCGACCGCAACAAAGTTCCACGGTTCACCCAGCCCCAGGATGATGTGCGCCGCGCCAGCGTCCACAAAAGCGTCGAGATGGTCCAGGTCGCTGGCGCCAATGGCGGCGGTGCGTTCAATGCTCGCCGGGTCGCGCCCGAATTCGCGGCACCAGTCGTCGAGCACCCGGTTCTTGTGGCGAAACGTTTCGGGGGGACCGAAACCGTTCCACATGTCGGCGTATTGGGCCGTCAACTTGAGGGTCACCTTTTCGCCGCCGCCGCCAATCAAAATGGGCAGCGGTTGACGCAGCGGCGGCGGGTTCAGGCGCTCCAGCCGCTGCCTGATCTGCGGCAGCGCCCTCCCCAGCGCGCGCAGGCGATCCGGCGCCGTTCCGAATTCGTATCCATATTCGTCATAGTCACGCTGAAACCAGCCTGCGCCGATGCCCAGGATCAGGCGACCGCCGCTGATATGATCGACGGTGCGCGCCATATCCGCGAGGAGGTGCGGGTTGCGGTAACTGTTGCACGTCACCAGGCAGCCAATCTCAGCACGACTCGTCAGCGTCGCCATAGCGGTCAGCAGCGTCCAGCCCTCGAAATGAGCGCCGTCGGCAGGACCGTAGAGCGGAAAGAAATGGTCCCAGTTCCAGATCGAATCGACGCCGAGCGCCTCGACCTGGCGCACAGCATTGGCGAACGATTGGTAAGACGTGTGTTGCGGGTGCAACTGAATACCGACACGGATGGTAGTCATATAGTTCCTTTCCAGGCATGCTCAATCCGTCGTACATCATACACGAATCTCTTCGTTGGCGCGAAGTGGACGTCCATCGCGGCGCAGATGGAGGGGCGCCCACGAAGGGCATCCGAAGGGGACCGGCGCCGAATCAGATCATTGACCAATACGGCAGCCGATGTTATAATTGTGAAAGATATCACGAAAGAAGGTGACGACCCATGATCGAAACACAGATGGAAACGCGAACCGCCGGAGAGGCGCGTGATATGCATGGACAGAACGGAATGCACGGTTCATCGCGCGCGCGTCCGCGCGTTGTGATCGTCGGCGCAGGGTTTGGTGGCCTGGCGGCGGCGCGTGAACTGGCGAACGCGGATGTCGATGTGCTGATGATCAATCGAACGAACTATCACGGCTTCTGGCCCCTGCTCTACCAGGTGGCGACCGCTGGATTGGAGCCGGAGTCGATTGCCTACCCGGTGCGCGCGATTCTGCGGCGCTACCGCAACGCCGATTTTCTGCTCGCTGAGGTGAGCGGCGTGGATTTCGAGCGGCGCGCAGTGATGACGGATGTTGGTCCTGTCCCCTACGACTATCTGGTGCTGGCCGCAGGGAGCACGACGAACTTTTTCGGGAATGAGCGGTTTGAACAATATACGCTTGGGATGAAGGATCTCGACGAAGCGCAACGGCTGCGCAACCATATACTGAACTGCTTTGAACGCGCAGCGGCTGAACTCGATCCGGCGCGTCGTGCGGCAATGTTGACGTTTGTGGTTGTTGGCGGCGGTCCCACCGGTGTCGAACTGGCAGGCGCGTTTGTCGAGTTGATCCGCCACGTGATGCGCAAGGATTACCCAATGCTCGATGTGCATCAGGCGCATGTGATGCTCATCGAAGCGACCGACCGGGTGCTGGCGACGTTTCCCGAATCGTTGCAGCGTGCGGCGCTGGATCGGTTGCGGCGCATGGGTGTGGATGTGCGATTGAGTGCGCCGGTTGCCGATGTGCGTCTGGGGGTGCTGGCATTCAGGGATGGGACGGAACTCGCGGCGGAGACGATTGTCTGGGCTGCAGGGGTGCGCGCGTCGCCGCTGGCAGAGGCGCTTGGCGTGACCCTGGGGCGCGGTGCGCGGGTGAAGGTCGAGCCGACGCTGACGCTGCCAGGACATCCCGACGTGTTTGTGGTTGGCGATATGGCGTATCTGGAAGGATACCGTCCCGGCGTGCCCTACCCGATGGTTGCGCCGGTCGCCGTTCAGATGGGAGAGCAGACGGCGCGCAATATCATCGCGCGCACCAGGCGTAATCCGATGAAGCCGTTTCGCTATTTCGACAAGGGGCAGATGGCGACGATCGGGCGGAGCGCGGCAGTGCTTGACTCCTTCGGCATCCAGTTGACCGGTTGGCCCGCGTGGGTCGGCTGGCTCTTCGTGCACCTGATGGAACTGGTCGGCTTCCGCAACCGCGCGCTCGTGCTGCTCAACTGGGCATACAGTTACTTTACCTATGATCGCGGCGTGCGCCTGATCTTTGGCGTTGGAGCAGACGAACGGACGAAGGTTGAGAGAGCGAAGGTCTGGTAAGACACGCCCGCGCCCCGTCCCTCACACGGGTAGGTTTGTTCGACTGCACTTCCCTGAACGGCACGGTCTTGCAGATGTGCCAAGCGCAGATAACAAGGGCGGAGGCGGTGCACTGAACCGCCTCCGCCATACCGATGGATCGCCCCTGGATTGGTTTCAGTTGCCGCACGGCGCAACATTGCGCCAGTGCTGCGACGCACTTCGTAGCCGTAGAGGGTCGGATCGCCGGTCACCGCGTTCCAGCGCAGGGTAATGCCTGCTGGCGAAGCGGTGACGACAGTCAGACCGGTTGGCGTCGCTGGCGGCGTGGTGTCGCTGCTGGCGACGACGGTGAGTTTGCCCGCCTGTGACGGGCTGTAGCCGTTACCGATGCCGTCCAGGTCGGCGTAGAGCCATTCGCGCCCATTGGTCGTGCTGTAGCGGTAGGCATAGTCGAACGGACTGACCTGATCAGGCAGCAGACTGGCTTTGAACTCGTCGTTGTTGCCAGCATCGACGTTGAACTCAGCCTCGATCCAGATCCATGCGGGGTTGCCTGCCGGGTCGCTGTCGCGTGGACCATACCCGAGCTGCGCGCGCAATCCTTCCGTCGCTCCCGGACGGTTGGTGACGCCATCGATCCAGACCTGACCAAAGATCAGCGGGGTGCGATTGATTGCGCTGATGGTATGGGTGATCGATGGGGGCCATTGCAGGTTCGCCCATCCGATCTGGAGACGGGGCATCGCCTGGACTTCGTTCGAGAATGCGCTTTCGTTCCCTTTCTCGTCCAGGGATGTGACGACGTAGGAGTAATTGCGCGCATTGCGCAGCCCGGTGTCGGTATAGGCGGTTGCGCTCAGCGGCGCATTGTTGACCTTCACGAAACCGCCGCCGCTCAACGGACTGCGGTAGAGGTTGTATCCGGCTGCGCCGGGGACGCCGTTCCACGCCAGGCTTACCTGCCCGTCGCCCTCACCCGTCACCCGCAGGCTGGTCGGAACCGGCGGCGGCATCGCCGCGACCATCAGGATCCGAACAGGATCACGTGGCTGGGCTATGCCACTGCCAGGATACGCCGAACAATTTTTTGCAGGGTTTACTCGTCAATCATGCGTCCACCTCTACGCATCACTGTCCTTTGCAGAAATATACTTCTCAATCTCAACAATTCAATCTCAACAATGAGCGGTGGCAGTCCTTCCTGCACGGTCTTCCAGAGAATGTCCAGATTGATGTCGAAATAAGCATAGACGAGGCGGTGCCGCATACCGACAATCTTGTTCCAGGGCAAGTCGGGCAGCTCTGCTCTGGATTGCGGACGTATTTGGTAAGCGGCCTCTCCGATGATCTCGCTAGCGCTGGCGATCGTGATCCAGATCACCCCGGTTACGGTGGCGAATAAATCCTACGGCCTCGCGAGCGGCATCCAGCATGTGCTGAAGTCGGATCAGATCA
>Ga0308410_1002583_pt1 | contig 10333 bp, 8 predicted proteins | sample HotsprOSTMatCore_FD_203467 | JGI IMG/M metagenome (GOLD analysis project Ga0308410, IMG submission 203467) | Hot spring phototrophic mat microbial communities from Octopus Spring, Yellowstone National Park, Wyoming, United States -... | ecosystem: Environmental > Aquatic > Thermal springs > Hot... | reverse complement strand
CCGCATGTTGGACCTCTTTCGTCGTCCGATATCCGTTGGGCGTCACATAGTGGGGGGTACAGTATCCCGATAGGGCTTTTACCTCCACCCAGGAACAGGCCAATTCTCCATACAGGTGAGAAACCACACCCATCACCTCGTGAGCCGGTCGGGACCCTATGATCGATAGGGTTAAAGATCCCTCCAGGGGACCCTCCACCCCTACCTGCACCCGAGTTCCCCCATGCAGGAGAGGGCCTGGGAGTACCGGGTGTTGGGAGGGAAACCATTCCAGATCCCTCGATCTTGCCTCAATATCCGTAAGGGAGAGAAATCCCTCGATCATAGGGGGCACTGGGAAAGGGAGAGGCACCCTCGATCCAAGCAACTCTAGAGGAACACTATTCGTTGGCTTCGATGCCGCCATATGAAAGGTGGTGAAGATATGGGGTGTTCCCTCTGCATCCCTGTATCCACCCAGGGAAAGGCCTCGATCCGGCCCTGCGATGCGGATCCCTATCCGTTTTTGAACTTCCCTTCCCTCGTACAGTTGTATACTCGCCTGTTCCCGGAACACGGTACCCGAGAGAGTGTAACCCAGGGGGCTTCCCGCTTCCCGGAGAAGACCCTTTAAATCCATGGGCCCCAAAGACACAGAAGGGGAATGAAACCCCACCACCCGGTATGGTTCTTCTTCCGGCCTCCGCTGTTCCAGAAACAGAAACCTTGCCTGCTCCAGATCCAGAAGCCATCGGGTAAAAAGCCCCCCTTCTAGGTTCAGTTCCGAATCGAGGCTACTCCTAAAGGAAACCTGAGCTTCGGTTTTACACATACCGCTCGCCAATCCCCCAAGGATTACCAGCAGAATCGTTCTTTTCTTCCCCATAGATCCCCTTGGGTATGTACGGTATGGGGAACATCTTTGCTTCAAGGCGCATTGAAATTAGTTACCGAATATGCAATTATTCAGTCAAAACATTCCAATCCAGTGGAGGTAGTGCATGGTTATTCTTACCCTGAACTGCGGGAGTTCCTCCGTAAAGTATCAGGTCTTCGACTGGGACCAAAAAACGGCCTTGGCTACGGGCATTGTGGAACGGGTAACGCAGGGTGGTTCTTTCATCAAACATAAAGCCCGAGGAAAAGAAGAATACAAGTTGGAGCATGACTGCCCCGACCACAAGGTAGCCATCGAACTGATCATGAGCACCCTGGTGGACAAGAACGTAGGCGCCATCGATAGTATCGATCAGATCAAAGCGGTGGGACATCGGGTGGTCCATGGGGGTGAAAAGTTTTCCAAATCTGTCCGGATTACCCCTGAGGTACTGCATACTTTCGAACAAATTCAAAGCTTGGCCCCTCTGCACAATCCGGCGAACATCACCGGTATCAAGGCAGCTCAGGCGGTCCTACCCAAGGTTCCTCACTGTGCCATCATAGATACCGCCTGGCATCAAACCATGCCCCCCTCTTCCTACATCTACGCACTTCCCTACGAGTGGTACACGAAGTACGGGGTTCGCCGCTATGGATTCCATGGGACCTCCTTTCTCTATACGGCGAAGCGGGCGGCGGTTCTTCTGGGCAAAGATCCTTTCAAGGTGAACCTTGTCATCGCTCATATCGGGAACGGTTCCAGCATCAATGCGGTAAAAAACGGACTCTCCTTCGACACTTCCATGGGTCTTACCCCTCTGGAAGGTCTTGTGATGGGCACCCGGAGCGGCGATCACGATCCAGCCATCTCATTCTACATCATGCGACAAACGGGGATGAAACCGGAGGAAGTGGAATCAGCCTTGAACAAGAAAAGTGGTGTATTGGGAATCACGGAAAAATGGGTAGACCGGAGGGATATCGAGATAGCAGCTGCCGAAGGGAACGAACGGGCTCAACTGGCTCAACTGATCGAGGGGTATCGGTTACGGAAGTACATTGGAGCCTACGTAGCCGCCGTGGGAGGAATCGACGCCCTCGTATTCACCGCGGGGGTGGGGGAACGGGGGCCAATCACCAGGCAGATCGCCACGGAGGGCCTCGAATGTATGGGGATCAAACTCGACCCGGAGAAAAATCGGGTTTCCATGACCCGCAATGGGGAAACCTGTATCTCCGCCGATGATTCAAAGGTGAAGATCTTCGTGATCCCCACCGACGAAGAGCTGGTGATGACCGAAGACACCTACGCCCTGGAGGAAGGAACCTACGATATCCATACGAACTTCACCTACACCTTCCAGCATCGGGACTACCAGAACAAGGAACGGATGGAAGCCCTTCCCAAGGATATCGAGAAATGGAAGGGGTTGGACAAGATCCTCGCCAAACCTCCGCGGTAGACCCTTAACCTTTCGCCGAAAGTGTATGGATAGGCCCGAGGGATCCGGCAACCCACAATTTTCAATCCTTTTCCAGCAGTACAGGGAAACCCCCTTTCATACCCTCCTGGGTCTGGATATCCGAACCCTTGAGGAGGGGCGTTCTAGCCTGGTTCTCCCGTTGAACCATTCCCACATGAACTATCGAGGCATCACCCACGGAGGAGTCCTCATGAGCCTCTGCGACTCCGCTATGGGTATGGCTGTCCGAAGCCTCGGCCGCCCTTCGGTTACCCTGGAGATGAACATAAGCTTTCTGGACATGACACAGGAGGGAGAAGAACTGGTGGCTGAGGGACGAATCATAAAAAGAGGAAGGACAATCCTCGTGTGCGAGGCCGAGGTCAAAGAAAAGGATCGATTGGTGGCCAAGGCACGAGGGACCTTCTATGTGTTGCCGGAAGACCAAGAAGCAAGGAGCAGGAAATGATCCGGGGAACCCTTTATGGAATCAGGACGATCTTTCCATAGGCTCCACTACTCAGGATTTTTCTATGGGCTTCCGCTGCCTGGGCTAGTGGGTACGTCTGTCCCACGATGGGATTGAGAGTCCCGTTGGAAAGACCCGCATAGAGGGCGGCCCGGATGCTTCTCTTTTCTTCTTCTGTAGCCAGGAGGAGCAGGACTCCTAGGATTTCCGCCCTTCGGCTCATCGCATCTCGGGGATTGATTTCGATGGTTCCCCGATTCCCTATCACAGCCACCCGCCCATTCCGGTTTAGAATCACGAGATCCCTGGCCAGATTCACGTTGGCAAGCATTTCCAGCACGATATCCACACCCTGGCCTTCGGTGATTCTCATCACCTGATCGGCCCAATCGGGGGAACTATGATCGATCACGTACTGAGCTCCCTGGGAAAGGACCAGTTCCCTTCCCTTTTCCGTCCCTCCGGTACCGATCACCGTCATACCCGCATTCCGGGCCAACTGTACCGCCGCAATTCCCACCCCGCCTGTGGCTCCATGGACGAGCACCGTATCACCCGGCACTCCCCTAGCCCGCTGGAACAAAGCATGGTAGGCTGTGGAGTAGGCAACATCCACGGCGGCTCCCTGAGGGAAGGAAATCCGTTCGGGTAGAGGGTGAACGGTTTCGAGCTTTGCTACCGTCTTCTCCGCATACACCCCCGTAACGGTCCCGCTTGTGTACACCCGGTCCCCTGCCCGTAACCGGGTGACCCCTTCGCCCACAGCTTCCACCACCCCCGCGCATTCCCAGCCGGGTATGTAGGGAAGGTTCGGCTTCAACGCATAGGTTCCCGACCGAATGTAGGTTTCGATGGGATTGACCCCAATGGCTTTCACTTGGATCAGCACTTCCCCCGCCCTCGGTTTCGGTTCAGGCACTTCTTCCAATCGAAGGACCTCAGGTCCCCCAAACTCGTGCACTCGTATCGCTTTCATACCATGAACATACGGCCAGAAAGGGGAAAAAGCAACCTCATTCTTCCCCGGGGGGGTTACCCAAGGGGAACAAACGGTTCCAAACCTCCAAGAACCTTTCTACTTCCCCCACAGACTTGGAGGATAGCCTTTCCGTTGGCTCCCCCCTAGACTCCAGCATCGTGTAGATCTCCAGGTCCTGAAGGATTTTCCGGAAAATCGCCACTGTCAACGCTACATCGTAGTCTCCCTGATGCAGCCGATCCTTGAGAACCGGGATCCCGTACCTCATTGCCAATTTTTCCAAACTGGGGAATTTCCCGGTGGTGTGGGATTTCATCGTGCAGAACCAATCCACCTCTTTTAAGAAAGGGATAAACTTCAGATCAAAATGGATATTGTGTCCTACCAGCAGATCGACCCCCCTGCAAAACTCCACAAACTCGTAGTCCTCGTCGAAATAAGCAGGCCATCCCTTGCCTTCCCGTTCCTTCTGGATCCTTTCCCAGGTTAATCCATTCACCCGTATAGCGTCAGGATTCTCCGGTTCACGGGGAAAATAGAAACGGTGGAACCTGCCGATTCGTTCCAGTTCCGGGTGCGAATAGAGGTATTTTTCCGCTGTAACTGACAGCACACTGTATCGGGATCCAAGCCCGTTAGTCTCGAGGTCCAACACTATAACCACTGGATCCTTCTTCCTGGCAAGGATGGATCGGAGCCGGCTAAAGGGTGTTGGTTCGCTGGAACATTGAAACTTCTTCATTCTACCAGTTCATTCTACCAGATTATGGGAGGACCGCAATTCAGCCTGCCTTCGGAACTGCGCGTGGTACAACGCATGATAGGCCCCCCTCGCCTCCAGGAGACTCCTATGGGTTCCCCTTTCCACGATGCGCCCCTCCTGCAGGAGGAGAATCACATCCGCATCACGAATAGTAGACAACCGATGGGCAATGACAATACTGATGCGCCCCTTACGAAGTCTTCCCAACGCCCGTTGGATGTGAAGCTCCGTTCGGGTATCCACATTACTGGTAGCCTCATCCAGTACGAGGATCGGCGGATTCGCCAGTAACGCACGGGCAAGGCTGATCAATTGCCGCTCTCCCTGGCTGATGTTGAGGCCTTCATCGGTCAGCAGTGTATCATAACCTTTGGGGAGCCTGCGGATGAAGGGGTCTGCTTCGGCCAATCGCGCTGCCTCCAACACTTCCTCATCCGTAGCATCCAGACGACCATACCGTATGTTCTCTCGCACCGTGGAGGAGAAAAGGTAGGTATCTTGCAGCACGATGCCCAAGGCACTGCGGACAACAGCTGTGGGAATCCCACGGATATCCCGCTCATCGAATAGAATCCTTCCTCGACTTGGCTCATAGAAGCGTGCGAGGAGACTCACCAGAGTGGTTTTTCCCGCCCCCGTAGGCCCCACGATGGCGATGGTTTTTCCCCTACACGCTTCGAAATCGAGATCCCGGAGAACAGGAACCTCGGGAAGGTAGGAAAAATGAACATCGACGAACTCTATTCGATTCACCTCCAGGGGGCTTCCGTCCTTTGAATCTCCGTTTTTGTCTCCCTCCGGGCTTTCATCCAGGATCTCGAACACCCGTTCAGCCCCTGCCAGAGCGGCCTGGAGCAGATTTACCTGATTGGCCAGTTCGTTTAGGGGACGCATGAATTGACGGGAGTACTGGAGGAAGCTCGCTACGATCCCTACCGAAAGGCTTCCCCGGAGCACCAACCATCCTCCGCCCACGGCGGTGGAAAGGAAACTCAGGTTATTCATCAGGTTCATCAAGGGAGGAACGGTTCCCGCAAGGATCTGAGCCCAGATTCCCTGTTTCCTCAGTTCCCGATTGATCCTCGCGAACCTATCCGACACCTTCCTTTCTCCGGTGAAGGCCTTCACGATCCAGATTCCCGTTATCGATTCCTCGATCAACCCGTTTAGATTCCCCAAAGCCTTCTGCTGGAGGGAAAAGGCCTGACGGGTATTATGGGACAGAAGGGTAGTCACGAGAAACCCGAGGGGAATTACCATGAGGGTCAGTAGAGTCAGAAGAGGGCTCAAGAACACCATCATGAGGAAAGCTCCCGTGAGGGTAATGAAACTGGAGAACACCTGAAGGATTCCTTGGGAAAGGGTCATGTTGATATTTTCGATATCGTTGGTCATCCGACTCATCAAATCGCCGTGTGACCGCCGATCGAAGAACGCCACAGGAAGATTCTGTAGATGCTGAAACAGCCTTTCCCGTATCCTATATACCACATCCTGGGAGATGCCTGCCATGAGGTAATACTGCAGAAACGTACACACCCCTCCCACAATGTACAGCGCCAATAACTGGATCAGGAGAGTTTTCAAAGCGACGAAATCGACCTTGCCTGACCCGCCTACGAAGGTGTCCACCACTCTCCCGATCCAATAGGGACCGAGCAGGTTCGACAGGGAAGCGATGAACACCAGCACGAATACGAAGAGGAGGGCGATCCATCCTCCAGAAAGGAATTCCACCATCCTCCCCAGGGTACGTCTCGTGTTCCTCGGTTTCTCCTTGGGTCCCAGGTACACGGGACCTCCGGGAGCTCTTCCAGGACGGAAGGCCATACCCATAGCGTGGGAAGGCCGCCCGAATCCGCTTTCCCCTTTAGGTTCCCCCATTTTGTAACTCCTCCTCCATCTGAGATCGAAAGATATCCTGATAGATGGGGTTGCGCCGGAGCAACTCTCTATGGGTTCCCCAACCCACCGCTCTCCCTTTCTCGAGGACGAGAATCGAATCGGCGAAAACTACCGAACTGATTCGTTGGGTTACCACGATCACCGTGGTTCCCGTTAAGGATCGCAGTCCCTCTTGAATGGAGGCCTCCGTCGCAAGGTCCACCGCGCTGGTGGCATCATCCAGAAGCAGAAGGGAAGGCTTTTTCAGCAGTGCTCGAGCCAGGGAGATCCTCTGCTTCTGGCCCCCCGAAAGAGTTGCCCCCCTTTGCCCTATGAGGACATCGTACCCTTCGGGGAACCTCTGGACGAATTCTTCCACCTGCGCGATACGGGATGCCCACTGTAGATCTTCCTCCGTAGCCCCCTCCACTCCCCAGAGGATATTCTCCCGGAGCGTTCCCGAGAACAGGAAAGGATTTTGGGTGACCCAGGCGATCCTCCTTCGAAGTACCGTTAGGGGAATCCTATGGATGGGCACCCCATTGATCAGGATCCTCCCCTCCTCCGGTTCATAGAATCGCAGGAGCAACGCTAAAATGGTGGACTTACCGGCGCCGGTGGATCCAAGGACCCCCAGGGTCTTCCCTTCCTCCACCCGGAAGGAGAGGTCTTCCAGAACGGGTTCACCCTTCCGATACCGGAACCGCACCTTTTGGAATTCGACAGACCAGGGCTCCTGAGGCGATGAGATAGGCCATAAACCGAGCTTCTGCGGGTTTCCCTCTGGCGGCTTTTCCCCCCTCGCTTGCGGATGCTCCCCCCTCTCTTGCATGGACTGCCTCTCCTCTCGCGTGGGCTCCCCCTCGGCTTCCCTTTCCAGGGCGAATACTTCATCGATACGACCAATGGAAGATTTCACTCGGGCGAGAGTCACGATCAAGAAAGCCACCATCATCATGCTGTGGAGAATCTGGGTTAGATACGTGACGATGGCAATCAACTTACCCGCCTGAAGAGTCCCCCCCTGGATCTGATGAGCCCCGAACCAGAGGATGGCAATCATGCAGAGATTCATGGACAGGAACAGTAGCGGAAGAGTTCCGCTCATCAGTCGGGACACACGGACGGTACTGTCCTTCAGTTCCCGATTTGCGGCTCTAAACCTTCCCATTTCGTATTCCCCTCGAACGAAGGCCTTGATCAACCGTATACCCGCAAGGTTTTCCCGAACCACTTGGTTCACCCCATCGAGTTTCTTCTGAACCAGATTGAACAGGGGAAGCCCCTTCCGAATCAGAAAACCCATTCCCAGGAATAGAGTAGCGTAGAAAGCAATGAGGAAAGGAGTAAGGGAGGGATTGAGCCGTAGAATCATCACGGTACCACCCAGTAATAGAAGAGGGGCGCGAACCATCATCCGGAGCATCATCAACACGAAGGTTTGTACCTGGATGACATCGTTGGTGAGTCTCGTAATGAGGGTGGGGGGTGAGGTGGTGTCCAGCGAGGGGAAGGAAAGACTCAAGACGTGGGTGAACAAGCGTTCCCGAAGATCGGCTCCCACCGACTGGGAAGTATAACTCGAGAGGATGGTACACCCTACCCCCCCGATCAATCCTAAAAATGCGATCAACACCATCCGGAATCCCGAGGAAAGGATGAAGGGCAAATCCCCAGTGCGGATTCCCACATCCACGATTCGGGACATGAGTAAAGGTTGGTACACATCTGCTACGACTTCCCCTGTCATGAGAAGAACCGCTCCCAGGGCGGGGATCCAGTAGGGAGAGAGGGATCGAAACAGCAAGCGCATAAGCACAGTATGCCGGTTTTGGGAGAGGTTCGCAATGGACTGCTGGAACTGAACTGTAGTATGATAGAGAGAAAGGGAGACTTACATGGCATCCAATGCAGCCCCCTATTTCCACACCCTCAACGAGAAGGACTACCAGAAGGTGGTCAAGCACGCCCGAAAGCGGACCTACCTGCCGGGAGATGTCATCGTGCGGGAACGTACTCTCACGGACACCTTCTGTATCATTGAAACAGGGAAGGTGGAAATCACTAAAAAGTTTACCGATGGGGAAGAAATGACCCTCGCCCTGATGGAAGCTGGGGACTTTTTCGGGGAAATGGCCTTTGGAACCGGAGGAACGGTACCGGATCATGGAACACCCTCAATTGGGGGAAACCATCCTGCGCAATATCTCCTACCTGGAACGTTCGATCCCTTCCATCCTCTACCATCATGAACGGATCGACGGAAAGGGATACCCCGGCGGCCTTTCGGGTCAATCGATCCCCCTATTCGGGAGAATTATCGCTGTAGCGGACAGTTTCGATGCCATGATGAGCGATCGACCCTACCGCCATCGGATGACCCTGACGCAAGCGGTGGAGCAACTACGAAAGGGAATTGACCAGCAGTTCGACCGTCAGGTAGTGGAGGCTTTTCTCCAGGCCCTGGAGGCTGGCGAGTTCGATATGATTCTAAAAGGAGACTTTCTATGCCGATGATCGATCTACCCCTTCGTGAACTGGAAACCTACCAGGGGATCAATCCCAAACCGGTGGATTTCGATACGTACTGGAAAACAGCTCTAAAGGAACTTGAAACTATCGATCCCTCTCCGGAACTGGTAAGTTCAGAGTTCCAAGCTCCCAGTACGGACTGCTTCCATCTGTACTATACGGGAGTAGGGAACGTACGCATCCATGCGCAATTGCTGAAACCCCGGAATACCCTTGGCCGGGGCCCTGGCCTTGTCAGGTTTCATGGGTATACGAACCACGCGGGGGATTGGTCGGAGAAACTCGTGTACACGGCTCAAGGTTTCACCGTGGCGGCAATGGATTGCCGGGGGCAAGGGGGGCTGAGTGAAAGCGCTCCGGGTCGAAGGCATTCCACCTTTCGCGGCATCCTTGTGGGGGATCTGAACGATCCTCCCCAGTCCTTCCTCTATCGGTCCATCTACCTGGACGCCGTTCAACTGGTACGTATCCTGATGGGAATGGAGGGAGTAGATCCCGAACGAATCGGTGTCATGGGAGCTTCCCAGGGGGGAGCCCTCGCTCTGGCTTCCGCTGCCCTTGAACCCCGGATACGGAAAGCGGCTGCGCTCTATCCCTTTCTTTCGGATTTCCAGCGGGTCTGGGAAATGGATCTGGGAGAGCAGGCGTATGACGAGCTCAAAACCTGGTTCAGGCGGTTCGACCCTACCCATTCCCGTGAACGGGAGATCTTCACGAAACTGGGGTACCTGGACATACAGCACCTCGCTCCCTGGATCAGGGGTGAAGTGTTGGTGGGAACTGGTTTGATGGATAGGATCTGTCCCCCGTCCACACAATTTGCCGCTTACAATAAAATCAATTCGAAAAAACGCATGATCGTGTATCCGGACTTCGGTCACGAACAGATTCCCGGCTTTCCCGATGAGGCCTTCCTCTTCTTCATGGATCTAGCGAGGTAAGGGTTCTCGGGAATCCCTACAGGTACCCTTCGGAAGGCATGAGGTCCTCGTCCTCCAGCAAGTCCCCCACATACTGTAGGAACTCTTCCGGAAGGGTATTGCCCGAATGAGTCATCGGCGGAAGCATCCTCAAGGCATCCTTCCCGTAGGCAAAGAAATGATCGAACGCCTTGTTGGAATTGGCGAAAGCGTTTCCAAAGGAGAGCTTCCCCGCCTGGGCGAGTCCATCCATCACCACCCGGGTAATCTTTGCTGAAAGAAGCTCTGCCTCCTCGTGCTTGCCCTGATCCTTCAGATCCATGATCCGTTTTAATTGAGGAGCGAAGCAGTTGGCAGAACTGAGCAAGAATCCATCGTACAACCCTTCGGGTTCCGCCGGATACCATCGATGGTAATCCCCCTCCATCCCTCGAACCATGAAGATCCCCCGGCGATCTACCTTGG
>Ga0308410_1002582_pt1 | contig 10340 bp, 8 predicted proteins | sample HotsprOSTMatCore_FD_203467 | JGI IMG/M metagenome (GOLD analysis project Ga0308410, IMG submission 203467) | Hot spring phototrophic mat microbial communities from Octopus Spring, Yellowstone National Park, Wyoming, United States -... | ecosystem: Environmental > Aquatic > Thermal springs > Hot... | reverse complement strand
CTCTCCGGGGCACTCGCCGGGCTCGCCGGGGCGGGCGAGGTCGCGGGGCTCAAGGGCTATCTGACGGCCGACCTCTCGCCCGGCTACGGCTATGCCGGCATCGTGGTGGCGATGCTCGCCGGGCTCTCGCCGCTCGCCGTGATCCCCGCGGCCTTCCTCGTGGCCGCGGTGTTCGTGGGCGCCGACACGATGGGCCGCACCCTCGGCATCTCCTCCTACTTCGCCGACCTGGTCGTGGCGCTTTCGCTCCTCTTCGTGCTCGTGGGCGGGCTCTCGTTGCGCTACCGGCCCAGGCTCGGCCGGGCGGCCGCATGAGCGAAGCCTTCGAGATCCTCTTCCAGGCCTCCTTCTGGGTCGCGGCGATCCGTATCGCCACGCCCTTGCTGTTCGGCACGCTCGGGGCGCTCCTGGGCGAGCGGGCCGGGGTCTTGAACCTCGGCATCGAGGGCATCTTCGTGGCCGGGGCGATGACCGGCTGGCTCGCGGTCTATCTGGGGGCGCCCCTCTGGTGGGGGGTCGCGGTCGCCGCCGCGACCGGGGCGATGTTCGGGCTCCTCCACGCCTTTTTGACGGTGACGCTCGCCCTCTCCCAGCACGTGGCGGGGCTCGGCATCACGCTGTTGGCCACCGCCGGCAGCCACTTCGCCTACCGGGTGGCCTTCCCGGCCCTCACCCAACCGCCGCGGATCGAGCCCTTCGCGCCCGTGGGCTGGGCCTGGCTCGAGGCGGTGCCGCTTCTGGGCCCCGTGCTCGCTCAACAGACGCCCTTGACCTTCCTCGCGATCGCCGCGGCGGTCCTTCTCGCTTTCGTGCTCGCCCGCACGCCCTTGGGCCTCGCGATCCGGGCGGTGGGCGACGATCCGGCCGCGGTCGAGTCGCAGGGCCTCTCGGTCGCGGGCCTGCGCTTCGGCTGTGTCGTGGTCGGCTCGGCCGCGATGGCGGTGGGTGGCGCCTTCCTCACGATGAGCGCGTTCAACGCGTTCTTCTTCGGGATGGTGAGCGGGCGCGGCTGGATCTGCATCGCGCTCACCGTGTTCGCGTCCTGGCGGCCGCTCAAGGCCATGGCCGGTGCGCTTCTGTTCGGCGCCTTCGACGCCTGGCAATTGCGCCTGCAGACGCTCGCGGGCGGCCTCGTGCCCTCGCAGGTCTTCTTGATGGTGCCCTATCTCCTTTCGATCGCCGCCCTTCTGCTCGCCGCCCGCCGGGCGGACTATCCGCGCGCGCTCATGAAACCCTGGCGGCGCGGGGAGCGGTGAGGGGGTGTGACGGCGACCTCCGGCCGGCGCTACGATCCGCCCGTACGGTCGAGGAAGGCGCGGATGCTCACCGAGGTGGGGTTCTCCAACTTCCGCAGCTTCACCGATGCCACGTTGAAGCTCGGCCCGGTCACGCTGCTGATCGGTGCCAATGCCTCGGGCAAGAGCAACGCGATCGAGGGCCTTCGCCTGCTGTCCTGGCTCGCCACCGGGCGTCGTCTCGTGGACATCGTCCATGCGATCCGCTCGGGCGAGGAGCTGGTCCGTGGGACGGTGACCGACTTGCCGCGCCGGGGCGAGCGGAGCCTCGGCTTTCGCTGGAAAGTCGAGGGCGCCGAATATCCCGATGCGACGCTGGAGATCGCGCTCGACGAGGACGAGCTTCGGATCGTCCAGGAAAAGCTGACCAGGGCCGACCGGCGAATTCCTCTCTACGAGATCGAGCAACGTGCATTCGGGCCGAGCCACGACATCGACGTCCGCTACGACAACTTCAAGAGAGGCGGAAAAAAGCCCAGGATCCGCTGTACCGATCAGCAGATGATCATGCTTCAGCTCCAATCGCCCGCGCGCTTCCCGAAGGATCACCAGCAGGCGGCCGCGACCATCGTTGCCGCCTGCGCCGAGCATCGCGGGGCGTTGGAGCGCTTACGTTTCCTCGATCCGGCGCCGCGGCTCATGCGCGGCTACGCCTTCGCCAAGGACAAGGAACTGCTGCCCGATGGCCGGAACCTGTCCGGTGTGATCCACCACCTTTGCCGCGAGCAGAAGCAAGAGGCGGACGTCCTGCGCTTCGTCGAGAGTCTTCCCGAGCAGCGGATCGCCCGCATCGAGTTCATCGTCACACAGCGCGACGACGTGATGATCCGGCTCGTCGAGACCTTCGGAGGACGCGAGCAACCGGTCGACGCGGCGGTTCTCTCGGATGGCACGCTGCGGGTCCTGGCGATCGCGGCGGCTCTTCTCTCGGCTCCCGAGGGCTCGATCGTGGTCGTCGAGGAGATCGACAACGGCGTTCATCCGAGCCGTGCCAAGAGCCTGCTCGAAACCATCGAGGCCGTAGTGGAGCGGCGCAAGCTCCGCGTCTTGTTGACCACGCACAATCCCGCACTCATGGACGCGCTCTCCGATCGGGCACTTCTCGATGTGGTGCTGTGCTGGCGCGACCCGGAGACGGGGGCGAGCCGGCTCGATCGCCTCGGTGACCTCGAACAAGCGCCGAGCCTCCTCGCGGAAGGGCCGCTCGGTCGGCTGGTGACCCGCGGGATCGTCGAGCGATACCTGGAGGAACGCCGCCGTGCCGAAGAGCGCGCGCGTGAGGCGGAAAAGTGGGTCCGAGAGCTTTTCGAACCGGCGGCTGAATGACGATCGTCGTCGTCGACACCTCGGTCCTTTTGAACATCCTCGACGTTCCCGGCAAAAACCAGCAGCGCGACGAGGTCGCGAAGCGTCTCCTCGAGCTGGTGAAGGAGCCGTCGATCCGGCTCCTCCTTCCGCTCGTCGCCGTGGTCGAGGCGGGCAACCACATCGCGCAGCTTCCCGACGGGCACGTCCGCCGAAGCCGGGGCGAGCGCCTCGCCCAGCTGATCGACGGGGCGTTGGCTCGGAAAGCACCCTGGGTGCTCGTTCCCTTCCCGGAGCCGGACGACCTTGCGAAGCTCACCGCGAGCCTCGTCGATCGGTTGGCTGAAGGTGTCAGCTTCGCCGACGCCTCGATCATCGCGATTTGGGAAAAGCAGGCGAAGAGGTGGTCGAAACGCCGGGTCTACATTTGGTCCTTCGATCGCCAACTGCAGGCCTACGACCACAAGCCCTGACGTCGCCGGCGACCCGCAAGGAGACCCCGCCCGGGAGGGCCGGGCGGGGTCGAGGGCTCAGACCTCGGGGGTGAGTTCCTGCGTGAACAGGGTCTCGCCGTTCAGGTCCTTGAGGCGCACGGTCATCACCTCGGTCCGGCCGTCGATGTCGACCTGGCCGAAGAACTGCATCCCGGCCGAGGGCGGCAGGTTCGACTGACCCGCGGGCGGCGCCTTCTGGAAGACGACCTGCGGGCCGAAGGTCCGGTCGAGCTCGTTCGGGCCGAAAGTGCCGGAGTTCAAGGGACCCGAGGCGAACTCCCAGAACGGCGCGAAGTCCTGGAAGACCGCCTTGTTCGGGTCGTAATAATGCGCCGCGGTGTAGTGCACGTCGGCGGTGAGCCACACCACGTTCTTGATCCGGTTGTCGCGGATGAAGCGCAAAAGCTCGGCGATCTCGAGCTCGCGGCCCTTGGGGGCGCCGTGCTCGCCCTGCGCCACCGCTTCGGCGCCGCGGCGGTTGCGGAAATCGTCCCAGACGATGAGCCCGATCGGCATGTCCGAGGCGATCACCTTCCACGTCGCGTCGGAAGCGAGGAGCGCCTGCTTCAGCCAGCGCATCTGCGCCTCGCCCAGGATCCGGGTCTCGGGCGCGAGCACGGTCTCTAGGCCGTCGCTGTTGCGACCGCGGTAAGAGCGCATGTCGATCCGGAACACCTCGAGCGACGGGCCCCAGCGGAACGAGGCGTAGATCCGGTCCTGCTCGAGCGGGTGCCGGCGGGTCGGCATGTAGTCGTGGAAGGCCTTCATCGCCCGGGCAGCGAGGACCGCGACCGAGCCTTCCTTGTAGCGCTCGTCCTTGTCGAGGCGCTTCTCCCAGTACCAGTTGTTGGTGACCTCGTGGTCGTCCCACTGGGCGAACATCGGCACCGCCGCGTTGAACCGGCGGACGTTCTCGTCCATGAGGTTGTAGGCGTAGTTCATGCGGAACTCGCGCAAGGTCTCGGCGACCTTCTGCTTTTCCTCGATCGTGATGTTCTTCCAAATCGAGCCGTCCGGCAGCTTGCGCTCCGCCGGGATCGGATTGTCGGGATAGACCGTGTCGCCGCTGTGGATGAAGAAGTCGGGCTCGACCCGGCGCATCGCCTCGTAGATGCGCATGCCGCCGAAGTCCGGGTTGATCCCGTAGCCCTGGCCCGCCGTGTCGCCCGACCAGACGAAGCGGACGTTCCGCCTTCCGGCCGGCGGCGTCGAGAAGCTGCCCGTGACGGGCTCGGAGAGGGTCTTGTAGTCGCCGAGATCGAGGAAGCGGACGCGGTAGAAGATCTTCTGCCCGGCGGGCAGGCCCGAAAGATCGAGCTTGGCGCAGAAGTCGGTGTCCTCGGCGACGTTCGGGCCCACCACCGTGCGGGCATCGGCCATGCTCTCGGTGGTCGCCCACTCGACCAGCATGCGGGCCTCGCGGTCGGCCTTGGCCCAGAGGATCGCCCGATCGCCGGCGAGGTCGCCCACCTGGACACCGTAGGGGACCTTGATGCGCAGGCGCTCGCTCACGATCGCCGCCGGCGCCTGGGCGAGCGCGCGCAAGGGGCTCGCAGAGAGAGCCAAGCCGGCCGCGGCACCGCCCAAGAGCAGCCGCCGGCGCACCGGGGTGACGGCGGGTCGGAAGGGATGGCTCATCGTCGGGACCTCCGAACTTGGAACCGCTCCGAACTTTGCGCCGCGACGTCGACGATCTCCGGGCAGTTACTCGACCGGAGGATGATGAGCCACCCCGACCGCTACGGCAACGAACAACAATCTTTCGATGGACAATCTGCCGAAGGCCGCTTGCCTTTCGTGGAGAGGTGGTCCATCTCGGGCCGAGACGCCCCGGAGGAGCGCGCATGGCCGATCTGCCCACCCGCGAGAGCCCCCCGCCCGTCCGGCTCGACCCGCCGGGGCGCGGCCGGATCTACGAGAACGTCTTGGAGACGATCGGCAACACCCCGCTCGTGCGGATCCGCAAGCTCGCGCGCGAGGCCGGCGTCGTGGCCGATCTCTGCCTCAAGCTCGAGTTCTTCAACCCGCTCGCCTCGGTCAAGGACCGGATCGGCGTGTCGATGATCGAGGCCATGGAGGCGGAAGGGAAGCTCCAGCCGGGGGGCACGATCGTCGAGCCGACCTCGGGCAACACCGGGATCGCCCTGGCCTTCGTCTGCGCCGCCCGCGGCTACCGGCTGATCCTCACCATGCCGGAATCGATGTCGATCGAACGGCGCAAGATGCTCAAGCTCTTGGGGGCGGAGATCGAGCTCACGCCGCGCGAGAAGGGGATGAGAGGTGCCATCGCGCGCGCCGAGGAGCTCTTGAAGGAGATCCCGGGGGCGGTGATGGCCGGCCAGTTCGACAACCCGGCCAACCCGGCGATCCACCGGCGCACTACGGCCGAGGAGATCTGGCGCGACACCGAGGGCAAGGTCGACGTGATCGTGGCCGGGGTGGGCACGGGCGGCACGCTCACCGGCTGCGCGCAAGTGATCCGCCCGCGCCGGCCCTCCCTCCACATGGTCGCGGTCGAACCCGAAGCCTCCCCGGTGCTCTCGGGCGGCCAGCCCGGGCCGCACCCGATCCAGGGGATCGGCGCGGGCTTCGTGCCGGCGGTGCTCGACACCAAAGAGATCGACGAGATCATCAAAGTGGGCTCCGAGACGGCCTTCCAGACGGCGCGGCTCTTGGCGCGCACGGAAGGCATCCCGGGCGGTATTTCGACCGGCGCCAACCTCGCCGCGGCGATCGAGGTCGGCAGGCGGCCGCAGATGAAGGACAAGCTCGTCGTCGTGATCGCGCCCTCCTTCGCCGAACGCTACATCACGACCGCGCTCTTCGAAGGCCTCTGAGCGCGGAGGTGCCACGAGTCCGCGGCGGCGGCCGGAGAGGGCTGCGCCCGGCCGGCTGGGCGGACCCGAAGGCACCGCCTAGAGTGCGCCCGGGTCGAGCCGGGGAGGAAACGATGGCGGCAAGCGGGCGGATCGCGATCGTGACGGGGGCGGGTAGCGGTGTCGGCCGGGCGGCGGCGCTCGCCCTCGCGGCGGACGGCTGGACGGTGGCCCTGGCCGGGCGGCGCAAGGACCAGCTCGAGGAGACGGCGAAGCTCGCCGGCGACGCGACGACGCTCGTCGTTCCGACCGACGTCACGGACCCGGCCTCGGTCCAGGCGCTCTTCACCACGGTCCGCGACCGCTTCGGCCGGCTCGATCTCCTCTTCAACAATGCCGGGGTCGGAGCGCCCGGGGTGCTCCTCGAGGACCTACCTTTCGCCGAGTGGAAGAAGGTCGTCGACACCAACCTCACCGGCATGTTCCTGTGCATCCAGCAGGCCTTCACGATCATGAAGGCACAAGATCCGCGCGGCGGGCGGATCATCAACAACGGCTCGATCTCGGCCTACGCACCCAGGCCCAACTCGATCGCCTATACCGCGACCAAGCACGCGGTGACCGGCCTCACCAAGACCGCCTCGCTCGACGGCCGCAAATACGACATCGCCGTGGGCCAGATCGACATCGGCAACGCCGAAACGCCGATGGCCGCGCGGATGAAGGACGGGGTGCCGCAGGCCGACGGCTCGATCCGCCCCGAGCCCTTGATGCCGGTCGAGCATGTGGGCCGGGCGGTCGCCTTCATGGCGAGCCTGCCTTTGGACACCAACGTCCTGTTCATGACGATCATGGCGACCAAGATGCCCTTCGTCGGCCGCGGCTGAGCGGCCGGGCGCGCCCGCCCTGCTCTCCCACCGCCACGCCTTCCACGCCGGCGGCATCGCGGACATTCTCGAGCATGCGCTCTGGCTCGCGCGGGCGACGGCGCGGCCGGGCGTGAACGCCCCGGGGCGCGAACGACGCTTCAGCGGTGGGCGGCGTTGACCTTGGCGAGTGCCGCCGAGCCCGGGCAGAGCTCGGCCTCGCCGAGCCGGTTCAGCGGGGTCGCGACCGTGCCGAGCTCGTCGTGCAGGTCGGTCGAATGCGGCTCGACGTAGAGCAGGCCCGTGACGATCTCGCCCCGGGCCTGGTGCTCGAAGAGATAGTCCATGGCCGCCACCCGGTCGGTCGGGTCGTAGTCGGCCTCGAGCTTCAACAGGCGCAGTATCGTGCCGTCGTGCTGCGGCACTTCGATCACTTCGCCGGGCTCGTACTCGGCGGTGATCGGCTTCTGCGGCAGGACGACGTCGAGCCGGTTGACCGCCTCGTTGTGCTCGCGGACGAAGTCGAAGCTCTTGGTCGAGCCCTTGTGGTTGTTGAAGGTCACGCACGGGCTGATGACGTCGAGGAAGGCCGCCCCCTTGTGGCGCAGGGCACCCTTGATGAGCGGCACGAGCTGCGCTTTGTCGCCCGAAAAACTCCGGCCGACGTAAGTGGCCCCCAACAACAGCGCGAGGGCGACGAGGTCGATCGGGCTGTCGGGATTGACCACACCCTTCTTGCTCTTGCTACCCTTGTCGGCAGTCGCCGAGAACTGGCCCTTGGTCAGCCCGTACACGCCGTTGTTCTCGACGATGTAGACCATGTCGACGCCGCGGCGGATGCAGTGGGCGAACTGGCCGAGGCCGATGCTCGCCGAGTCACCGTCACCGGAGACGCCGAGATAGATGAGATCCCGGTTGGCGAGGTTGGCGCCGGTCAGCACGGACGGCATCCGGCCGTGCACCGAGTTGAAGCCGTGCGCGGTACCGAGGAAGTAGGTCGGTGTCTTGCTCGAGCAGCCGATCCCGGAAAGCTTGGCGATCCGGTGCGGCTCGATGTCCAGCTCGAAGCAGGCCTGGATGATCGCCGCGCTGATCGAATCGTGCCCGCAGCCGGCGCACAAGGTGGAGATGGCGCCCTCGTAGTCGCGGTGGGTGAGCCCGAGCGCGTTCTTCGGCAGCGCCGGGTGGTGGAGCTTGGGCTTCGGCAGATAGGTCACGACACGGCCTTCCGGAACGGCACGACCTTGGCATCGGAGAGACGGTCGAGCACGGCGCGGGTCACGAATCGGGCGGTGATCGGCGTGCCGTCGTAGTGCAGCACGGGCCAGAGCCGGGCCGGGTCGATGCCACACTCGTTGACGAGCAGCTGACGGAGCTGGCCGTCGCGGTTCTGCTCGACCACGAACACCCGTTCGTGGGCGGCGACGAACTCCTCGACCGCGCGGGCGAAGGGGAAGGCGCGGATGCGCAGCGTGTCGAGATGGACGCCGCGGTCGGCGAGTTCGGCCAAGGCTTCGCGCACCGCCGGCATCGACGAGCCGAAGGCCAGAAGGCCGAAGCGGGTGGGCTCGGCGGCCGGCACGAACTCGGGCGCGGGCACGAGCCTCTTGGCGGTCTCGAACTTCTTCAAGAGCCGCTGCATGTTGTCGACGTAGGCCGGACCCTCCTCGGTGTAGCGGGCGTAGCGGTCGTGCGAGGTGCCACGGGTGAAGAAGGCGCCGCGCGTCGGGTGGGTCCCCGGATAGGTGCGGTAGGGGATGCCGTCGCCGTCGACATCGAGATAGCGGCCGAACTCGCGGCCTGCCTCGAGATCGGCGAAGGTCATGACTTTGCCGCGGTCGAAGCGACGGGAATCGTCCCAAACGAGCGGCCGGCAGAGCCACTCGTTCATGCCGATGTCGAGGTCCATCATGACGAAGACCGGCGTCTGCAGCCGGTCGGCGAGATCGAAGGCGTCGGCGGCCATGGCGAAGCACTCGGCCGGGTCCTCGGGGAAGAGGAGGACGTGCTTGGTGTCGCCGTGGCTCGCATAGGCGCAGGCCAGGATGTCGGACTGCTGGGTGCGGGTCGGCATGCCGGTCGAGGGGCCACCGCGCTGGACGTCGAACACCACGGCCGGGATCTCGGCGAAATAGGCGAGGCCCAGGAATTCCTGCATCAAGGAGATGCCGGGCCCGGAGGTGGCGGTGAAGGCGCGGGCACCGTTCCAGGCGGCACCGATCACGATGCCGATCGCCGCGAGCTCGTCTTCGGCCTGGACGATGGCGAACCGCTTCTTGCCGGTCTCCGGCTCGATCCGGAACCGCTCGCACCAGCGCATGAAGGCTTCCGCGAGGCCGGTCGAGGGCGTGATCGGGTACCAGGCGCAGACCGTGGCGCCCCCGTAGACGCAGCCCAAGGCGGCCGCGGCGTTGCCCTCGAGGAAGATCCGATCACCCACCGCGTCCGCGCGGCGGACCTGGAGACCGCAGGCCCCGGCGAGCTCGCGGCCGGCCGCCTCGAAGCCCAGATGGAGGGCCTCGACGTTCGGCCCGATCAGCTTCTCCTTGCCCTTGAATTGTTCCCCCACGAGCCGCTCGAGCACGGCCATCTCGATCCCGAGCAGCCGAGCGAGGGCACCCACATAGACGATGTTCTTCATGAGCTGGCGCTGGCGCGGATCGGCCCAGCGCTCGTTGCAGAGGGTGGTGAGCGGCAGGCCGAGCCGGGTGATGTCGCGGCGGAAGCGGCTGTCCGGGAGGGGACGGGTGCTGTCGTAGAAGAGATAGCCGCCGGGCTCGAGCTCGGCCTGGTCCTTCTCGAAGGTCTGCGGGTTCATGGCGACCGCGAGGTCGACCCCGCCGCGCCGGCCGATCCAACCCGCCTCGCTCACCCGGACCTCGTACCAGGTGGGCAGGCCCTGGATGTTGGAGGGGAAGATGTTGCGCGTGGCGACCGGCACGCCCATCCGCAGGATCGCTTTCGCGAACAGGCGGTTGGCGGAGGCCGAGCCGGAGCCGTTGACGTTCGCGAACTTGACGACGAAGTCGTTGACGGCGCGCAAGGGCGGGGTCATCGGCAGCCGGCCCGCGCGGTCTCGAGCAGGAACTTCTGCATGTCCCAAGCTCCGGTCGGGCAGCGCTCGGCGCACAGCCCGCAATGCAGGCACACGTCCTCGTCCTTGACCATCACCCGGCCGGTGGCGAGCGGGGCGGAGACATAGAGCGGCTGGTCGAGATTGCGCGCCGGGGCCTTGAGCCGGCCGCGCAGCTCCGCCTCGGGGCCGTTCACGGTGAAGGTGATGCAGTCCATGGGGCAGATGTCGACGCAGGCGTCGCACTCGATGCAGAGCTCGCGGGTGAAGACGGTCTGGACGTCGCAATTGAGGCACCGCTCGGCCTCGTGCCAGGCCTGCTCGGGGTCGAAGCCGAGCTCGACCTCGGCCGAGAGCGAGGCGAGCGCCCGCGAGCGCGGCAGGTGCGGCACCCGCCGCCGCGCCTCGAGCGAGACCTCGTTGTCGTAGGCCCACTCGTGCAGGCCCATCTTCTGGCTGGTGAGGCGCACCTCGGGCGGCGGCCGCCGCCG
>Ga0308410_1002581_pt1 | contig 10341 bp, 9 predicted proteins | sample HotsprOSTMatCore_FD_203467 | JGI IMG/M metagenome (GOLD analysis project Ga0308410, IMG submission 203467) | Hot spring phototrophic mat microbial communities from Octopus Spring, Yellowstone National Park, Wyoming, United States -... | ecosystem: Environmental > Aquatic > Thermal springs > Hot... | reverse complement strand
TAAACTCAGCCTCACTGAACTCATTGAAACTCTGGTCAAGAATCACGTCAAGATTTCTGTCCGTAAACTTCTTTGAGCGTTTGGTAAATCCTTTTACTGCGGCAGCAACAGCGGCACGCGAAGCCTGCGCAGAATTCCACTTGGTCAGTACCTTTGTGCTGGGCAATTGTTTTTCTTCCAAGCAATTTTCGGCAATCCAACCTCTTGTTTTCTTATCAGGCAATTGCACTTTTACCCAGCGATTAGCCTTCTCAAGCATGACAAGCTCCGTATTGGCGTTAAGCGTGGCAATAAGTTTGTAGTATGAGCCAGCACCATCACGCACTTGGCTGTTATCACGCTTGGTATAGACTTTTTGGGCAAAGGCGGGACTTGAAGCCAGAACGAGAATTGTCAGAAAAACGGCGAACTGTTGATAGATGCGCATGACAACCATGAGTTGAGTTAAGGAAAAATGCCTTTTGAAGACCAATAGCAGAGACTTTTCTACGAAAGCAGATGCATAAAATTGTGCGCTGACGCACGAAGCCAGTCATGAGGGCAAGTCAAGGTATTGTGCCATATCCCATGCTTTAAGTGAGCTATCGGCACCAGCGGAATAGAGTATGCGCCCGTCATCCGAAAACCTTACAGAGGTCGCTTTACCTTTACCTGACTGACTGGCATGTGCGGCAATGACTTCTAATTTTCGACACGATTGTGTTGCATAGATGCGTACAAAGCCATCGGCATTAGCGGTAGCAAAGATATTACCTTTCGGGCTGAAAGCCACGCACGTGGTCGTCATGGGCTCTGATTCAGTGGCGCGAACGCTGCCCGTGGTGATATGCGTCAGTTTCACGGTGCGGTCTTCGCCAGCCGAGAGCACCCAATCACCATGAGTGCTCATGGTCAGTAAGCGGCGACGATGCAGACCAATGTTTTTGAGTTGACCGTCACGCCAGTTCCAAATCATCACTTGTTGGTCGTTTGTGAAGGCAATGTGTCGGTCATCACTGGTAAAGACAGCGGCATAAATTGGGAAAGCAATGCCCATGCGAGTGCGCACAAGCTCACCAGTTTCGGTGTTCCAAATTTTTGCTGTCTTGTCCCAGCTTGATGTTACAAGCATTTTGCCATCATGACTGAAATTGATGCAAGTAACAACGCTTTGATGTGCAACAATCGTGCGTGTGAGTTTGAGTGAATGATCCTTGAACTCAAAGAGATGAAGCAAGCCGTTCATCGTGCCGAGCGCAAGCCGGTTGCCAAATGCCGCGAGCGAGACGGCGGTGCTATCAGCGTAGAGCAGGGTGGCATCTTGTGGACGGTTCAAAGACCAGCCGACAATGCCGCGATAACTGGCAACTGCCGTCAGCGTCTTGGCTTGCTCGAGCAAAGCAATCGATTGGGTAACTGCATCGGTGCGATAGACTTCATCGGCAAGCGTCAGCGTAGGAGTTTCAGGCGGCGGAGAGGCCTTGCCAAACTCTTCTGGATTCACAAAGCGCCAAAATAGGGAAATGACTGCCATCACAAAAAGCAAGACGAAAATCAGCGGTCGAGCACGTGAGGTTGTACCAACGTTTTCATTCCATGCCTGAATACCTTCCATTCGTGAGGCATATTCATTGTAGGTGGTGCCGTCGTAACCCGCTTTGGTAGCAAAGGCAACTGCTTCAGCAAGATGCTGTTTATAGAGTTCGTCATACTGGCGGCGCTTCTGTTCATCGAGCAAGATGTTCTTGGCTTCATTGAGACGTTGAGCGCGCCGCTCTAATCTTTCTCGCTCACGAGCCGAAAGATGAGGGAATTTATCAGGATGCGTTTCTTTGATAAGATTTTTGTAAGCCGCACGGATTTCTTCCGTAGTCGCATGCTGTGTTAGACCAAGTTCTGCATAGAGGTCAACAAAACGATTGCGCATGTTCATGGCTATTCTCCTTCACTACTGCTTTCAAGGAAAATTCAAGAAACAGGCTGTAACTTCAGGGTGAGTTCGTTTGGACTTTCAGCACCATTTGCCCAAGCGTTAATGCTCGCAAAAGTGGTTTCCGCAATGTTGTGCAGCGCTGTATCAGTTAGAAAGGCTTGATGACTGGTAATTAGCACATTTGGAAAAGAAAGGAGCTGTGCGAGAATCTCGTCTTTGAGCACGGTGCTGGAGCGGTCGTAGAAAAAGATACCGGTCTCTTCTTCATAGACATCTAAGCCTAAGTACCCGATTTTACCAGAGCGCAAGGCACTAAGCACATCAGTGGTCTTGACCAATTTGCCACGGCTGGTATTGATGAGCATAACACCATGACGCATCTTGGCGATGGTCTTCTCATTGATGATATGATGCGTCTCAGGCGTCAGTGGGAGATGCAGCGTGATGATATGGCTCTCTTGGCAGAGCGTATCAAGGTCAACATACTGTAAGTTATACTGTTCAGTAAGTTGAGCATTAGGATATGGGTCGTAGCCAAGTAGGTGGCAGCCAAATCCATGCAAGATTTTTGCCACCACCGCACCAATTTTGCCTGTGCCAATAATGCCAGCAGTTTTCCCATTCATGTCAAAGCCGACCAATCCAGTAAGAGAAAAATTCAAATCTCGCACGCGGTGATGGGCACGTATGAGCTTACGATTGAGTGCCAGCATTAGCGCAACCGTGTGTTCCGCTACGGCATATGGCGAGTAGGCAGGCACATTTGCCACACGCATGCCCAGCTCACGAGCTTTGGCAAGGTCGATATGATTGAACCCAGCTGAACGCAAGGCAATATACTTGATGCCAAACGAAGCCAGCTTTTCTAAAATCGGCGCAGACCCATCGTCATTGACAAACAAAGAAACCACATCAGCGCCTCTGGCTAATTCAACTGTTTCGAGAGAAAGTTGCAGTTTGAGAAAGTTAAGTTCGTGCTGGTGTTGAGATGCCTGAATGAGAAATTCGCGCTCAAACGTGTGCGAGTCAAAAAAGGTAATTTTCATGGCTTTAGTATGTTTGGTAATTGAGCACTCAAAGAAAATTGGCGAGGCAGACTCCAAACTCGTATTGACGAATCTTCGCCAGCCGAATACAGCGTGTTTCCATCATTTGAAAAACGCACCATAATGGCTTTGCCCAAGTGGGCGTTCCAAGTGTGAATAAGCCTAAAGGCTTCTGTGTCATACAGGCGCAATCGCCCATCGGTGTTGCTGGTAACGAGAAAGCGGTAATCTGGACTATAGGTCATAGATGTAATTTGTCCAGACTCCTGCCCAAGATGTTTTGCGGCACCTGTTGTGCGATGAGTTTGGCGAATCTCACCACCTTCGCTGGCAGAAGCAATCCAAGTCGGCGAGCAGCACACATGCAAAATCTTATCGCGATGCAGCGTCAGGCGGCGAGTGGTTCCATTTTTCCATAGCCAAGTGCGTAGCCAGCGGTCGTCTGCAAATGCAATCAGGTTTCCATCGGGCGAATACGCCACAGAAAGAATATCTTTGCCGCTAGGCACAAAAGAGCGTTCCGGCGTGTGGCTTTGCCAATTCCATACCTTGATGGTTTGGTCAAGAGCGCACGATGCAAAGCGGGTGTAGTCCGGCGAGAAGGCAAGCGCATGAATAGTGCGCTGGTGTGCCGAAATAATTTTTGGTGCCACAGTGGAATCGCCGAATTTGCCTAATGCAAGTTGAGTATTTGAAACCGCCACAAAGTGCCCATCCTGCGAAACTGAAAAAGTATTGGCAATGAAAGGCAAGGTGTAGCGTGCTACACACTGACGCGTCTCAAGATGCCATGCTTCAATAGAGTTCGATTCAGCAGAAAGTGTGTAAAGCAATTTGTCTTTATCCAAGAGTGCAAATGCACGTAGTGGCAAAGCCGTATGAAATTCAGCAATCGGTTGCGAGAGTGCGGAAATAGGTTCAGCTTCTGCGATACGCACGATGCCACCCTTCGTCATCACGCCGCGCCAAACAAGACCAACGGATGCAAAGAAAATGTAGGCAAATCCAATACCGAAGAGAATTGCACCCAAGTTGATGTTGCGATTGGACACCGTAAAACGCGCAGAGCGATATGTCGCCTTGTATGATGATGAAGTCGAGCGAGAAGAGTGTTGCTGCTTCATGCGCTGGTATAGCTCATCATATACACGCCGCTGCGCCGGTGAGAGCAATGTTTCTTTAGCTTGATTGAGCAAGCGTGCTTGCTCTTCAGCTGCTTCACGCGCTTTGGGAGAAAAGTGCTGCATCGTATCTGGATGCACCGCCTTAATGCGCTCAATGTATGCACGGCGAATGTCCTCATCCGTAGCTGTCGGTGACACCCCCAACACTGCATACAAATCCAAGAAATCTCTTGGCAACATATCCTACTCCTTTCACAATAAGCAGTGCAAAGACTGCACCGTAGCGCTGAAATATACAAAACAAATGTATGGCTGTGGCAAAAAATAGAGCGCAAGTAAGCAATCTGATAACGGCACACAGATGAGACGGATTGAACGGATTTGCACAAATGAGCTTTGTGCTCTGCGCAAGTGCCTTTGTGTGCTTTGTGGTTTTCCCGCCACCGCAAAGTTCTCGAAGTGTTTTCACAAAATGTGCAAAATTGACCTTGCCCTCTTTTCCCTCTCCTTGCAAAGGAGAGAGACGTCTGTGCAGCAGACAGGGTGAGGTGTTATTCCGGGCAAAGCAAGAAATCCAGAAAAGCTGAAAGTTGTAAAGCAGACATCTGCGTGTTGAATCAACTCTTCACTCTGTTCAGAATATGAGGCGGCACAAACGCAAAGTATCTGTTAGATAATTGTTTTGAGAAAAATGCCAACACCGTGCATCTTGATGTGCTAAACCTTCCGTGAAAATCGGTATCTTCGGCGCAACACATTAAACCTTAAAACTTTTATACAAAGGAGACCATTATGAAATCGCCCAAAGAACTCTCTGATAAGCTCATCTCTATTGAAGGCTTAGAGCGCAAGCCAATTGGCATCAAGTTCATTAGGTCAATGGATGAGATTCCAAAAGAGGTAAAGAAATTTGGAACAGAGGCAGAAGGCGTAGCAAAATCAATGCTATGCGCAATGTGGGGCGATGCTTTTGCAGGGGCAGGACCGTTCTACACAGTGAAATCTGATCACATCTGTGGCGGCGGAACAATTGCCGCAGGATTTGGTTCAACTATGCCTATCGAGCAAGCCGCTAAATTCATGATAGGTGAAAACTTGGTCTATGGCACTATGGAAGGTCTCAAGCGTGCCATGGAATCAACTTTGCCTTTCAAAGATGGAGAGTTTGTTGCACAGATTATTTCGCCGCTTGAAAAAATGGATTTGCAAGCCTTGCGCCCAGACCTTGTGTTCATCATCTGCAAGCCATATCAAGGGCAGCATATCTTGCGTGCATATGGTTTCGACAGCGGAGAGATTGTGCATGGCATTGGCGGCACATCAACTTGCGAGATGGTCTCAAGCTATGTGATGCACACGGGTAAGCCAACTTTCACACTTGGCGACTTAGGAGGCAACACAGGCATGAATATCAAAGACGATGAAGTATTGGTTGCATTTCCATTCCCGCTCTTAGAGATTGCCGTCAATAATCTGACACGCATTTGCCGAAATAGCACGATGTATAAGCACAATCTCTATCATGAAAAACCTGCGCCTGTAAGTGCGGCAACACAGATGTAAGCCTACACCAGGAACAAAGAAAATAGACCCTGACACGTGGCTGCAAAGCTCACAGAGCATGAACTTATTTTGGCTGTAACAAACCTTAACGAATTTTTTACATGCGTCTCGCAACTCTTTTAAGGATGCGAGCGTAAAGCTGGGCGTCGTCACAAAATTCAAACTAAACCTACAAACCCATTATGAAATCACTTCGTGCAACTTTTTCTGCGTTTGTGCTGGCGTTGTCTTTTTCAACACTGGCTTTAGCCGCTCCTGATGACTTTGAAGCCCGTTCTCAACAATTTCTTGCCAATGTGTTTTCAGGCAAGTATGAAGAAGCAGCTGCAATGATTGCCAACTCTTCAAGCCTAAAGGCGGTCGACAACCTTGCTGACTTTGGCATCGGTTTGCGTGCCGCATTAGGCGATTACAAAGGCACATCAAAAGTCGAAGTGCGTGAAACACGCAGTTCCACAGTTGTGGTGCTGATATGCGATTTTCAGAACGGTCAAGCGAAGGTGACCATCACCTACAATGAGACGGGCAGAATCAATGCGGTCTCATTTAAGCCAGTGCTCTCACAAGCAGCAAACAAGTAACACTCCACAAAGCAAATGCGTTGAAAGGCAGTCCTGAATAAGGCTGCCTTTTTATTTGCCTACACCTTTCCGAGTGGAAACGGCATCATATGCGGAGCAAAGCAGAGAGAAGCATCTATATTGGATTCCTCACTGCCGCTCGGGATGAGAGCAAAATTGCGCAGAACATCCGTGTGCTGCAATACAAACGACGGCACAGTAAAACCGACTCATTGTGTATTGGTTTTACTGCCACCTGTAATTGAGTTTTTCTTGACTTAGCAATCCTTCGCCGATGAGCACAGCATCGAAGCCTGCAGAATCAATGAGTAGCAAATCGTCTTGAGCCTTAATCCCGCTTTCTGAGACGGTAACAATACCAGCTGGAATGAGAGGCTTGAGGTTCAAGGAGGTGCGCAGGTCAACGGAAAAATCCATAAGGTTACGATTATTGATACCGATGAGCTTTGCCCCGCTATCAATAGCCATTTGAAGTTCAGTTTCGCAGTGAACTTCAACTAACACTTCCATCTCCAGCGAGTGTGCCAGAAACATCAGCTCTTGCAATTGCAATCGCGATAGGGCGGCGACGATGAGCAAAATGGCATCTGCACCAATCAAGCGCGATTCATACACTTGACACTCATCAATGATGAAATCTTTGCGGAGCACAGGCAAAGGAAACATCATCTTGACATGGCTAAGATAGTCGGCTTTGCCTTGGAAAAACTGTTCATCAGTGAGCACCGAATAGGCGCATGCTCCAATTGAGCGATAGCTTTCAGCAAGATGAGTGGGATTGAAGTTATCGACCATCGTGCCACGAGAAGGAGAGGCTTTCTTGAGTTCAGCAATCAAGCGGAGGGGCGACCCCGAAGGACGACGAAGCGCAGCAAGAAACCGACGTGTAGGAGGGAGCTGTGATGAAAGTTCTCGATATTGCTCCTTGAGATTGCGTGTTTTGAGCAAGGCTACTTCTGCAAGTTTGGTATCTAAGATTTTGCTTAGAATGTTGTCGGACATTAGTTTTTTAAGCATTTCTGCTTTGCTGAAACTTTCAAGAAAGATGGCAGATTCATAAATTTCCAAAAACGCGCTCAAGTGCAAAAGTGCAAAATATAACTGGAAACATATCTTACACGAAAAATCTCAAATGCAAAACACTCGGACGCTATGAGCCATCATGCTGTCCCAAAAGAATATATCGAGAAGGTATTTCTACAGTATTATGCTGATGGTCGTAAAGGAGAATTTTTTCTTGCAGATAACTTCAACAACCTCAAAGGGTTTAGACCAATGGTTGAAACCAACACGAAGAAAATCAAGGATGTGGCGGTCAGCTTAGTGCGTGCAGGTTTTCTGAAAGGCACAATCAATCGTGATGAGCGTGAGGTAACCGTAACCATTTCAGGCATTACACCTGAAGGATTGAAGTATCTGCGCTCCATTTCTAATGTGTAGCTTGCAGTGAAGCCGTATTGGGTGAAGACTTCTTTTTGAGCAGTGCAATGGGGTAAAACGTCCCACGCCACTCCACACCGCCTTGCCATGTAATTTTTACCGCCGAGCTAATTAGCGCGTAAAGAAACAACAGAGACGCTGCAGGGTGCAAAAACGTGATACGCAGTGCGCATAGACTATTGCGAGTGAGGGTAAAATAAATCAAAAAAATCATGCCGATAGAGCCACTGGCACACAGCGTGATAGTTATACTCTGCATGAAAAGAAGCCAGTATGGAGCAATCAATCCGAAAAGTGTGCCTACAATACCGATGCCAACCCATAGCCACGAAAAGTTAATACCTGGAAAGGCACTTCGTTCAATCCCCTTGATGCTATCCCAAAGCCCATCACGCCAACGCACCGAAAGCAGGTCGGCGCCACGGACAACATGCGTAGCCTCGGCATGCTGCTTAACCCAGTAACCAAGTTTGACATCATCATCAACATTGGCTCGCAAATGCAAATGAGTGCCTATGCGTTCATAAAGCGAACGCTCAATAAAGTTAAATGCACCTACGCCAATGTAGGCATTGCGATTTTTGGGATTGCGAGCACCGCTGGGGCTAAACTTCCATGTAAAGAGAAATCCGAATAAGGCAATAAATGCTTCTTCCATGGCGCTACTGGTAAGCATTTTAGGATAAGCAACAACATGTTTAGCGCGCTCACGCAAAGCATAGGTAACGGTGCGCACAAGCGTTTCAGGATGGAAGAAGATATCTGCATCTGTGAAAAGCAGATACTCTCCTGACGAGTGCTGGTAGCCAAGATAATTCGCATAGTTTTTCCCAAGCCAGCCTTCTGGCAACTCTTGCACGTGAATCACCTTTAAGCAAGCATGGGTTTGAGCCAGTGCATCGAGAATTTCACCTGTGCGGTCGGTGGAACGGTCGTTGATGGCAATGATTTCAAAATTGGGGTAATGCTGTGAGAGTAGCGTGCAAAGTGCATCCTGCAGTTTGGCGGCTTCATTGCGTGCGGGTACAATCACACTGATGCGAGGAAAGGCTTGAGACTGCGGCACAAAGTGCATGAGGTTAGGCATGTGTCGACGCATGATGAGGGTGCGAATCCAAAAGCCTATCCATCCGGCAAAATTTGCGACTGCAAAATACTCCCAAAACGAAAAATTGGGCAGGGAAAGCTGGTCAAGACTCATGTAAGCAAGTGATTTGAATCGAGCATAGAAAACACCGAAATTCTCCATCAAAGTTCTAACTTGTCGCACCGGCAAAACGATTTGAGAAATGTTGTTGGTTTGATTTAAGGCAGTAAGCCAGCAAGTCTGACACAACCAATCTTCAACCAAGTGAAATGCATGATTTTGATTTCCTAAGAGAGCTGGTCATTATCAGCACGGCAGCACTGGTGATTGTCCTTGTGTTTCAGCGCCTGAAGGTGCCATCGGTGATTGGGCTTATCGTAACAGGGATTGTGCTCGGACAATCTGGGTTAAAAATCATTGAGGATATTTCGCTTATCAGCACGCTGGCGGAGCTGGGTGTAGTGTTGCTACTCTTTGCGATTGGATTGGAATTTTCGGTGGAAGAGCTGCGTCGACTCTCGCGCATTGTCATAGTCGGTGGAGTGTTTCAGGTGTTGCTAACGGCGGCGATTGTGGGCGGGTTAGCCTATTTTTTGCTGCCAACTATTGGCGTGAAAATGACCTGGCAATCGGCAACCTTCATTGGCATGTCACTTGCACCAAGCAGTACGGCGGTGTGCTTAAAAATTCTCTCTGACCGTAACGAACTGTTTCTGTCACACGGCAAAATCGCTTTAGGGATTCTGATTTTTCAAGACATTGCGATTGTGCCCATGATGATTGCCGTGAGTTTTCTGTCGCCGGGCAGTGAACAATCGCTGGATAAGATTCTCAAGGACTTGGGGTTGCTGATCATTTTCTCGCTGGGCATTGTGGGCAGTTTTCGCTTGGTTATGCCGCATCTGACGCGAATGCTGGCTTCTATCAACGCAAAGGAAGTGCTGGTGTTGGGCGCATTGCTGCTGTGTTTCGGGTCAGCGTATCTAACCTCGCTGGCAGGACTGTCTATGGCACTGGGTGCATTTATTGCCGGCGTAATTATTTCCAGCACAGACGAAAGCCATACGATTGCAGAGGCAATTGAACCTATTCGCGATGCCCTAACCAGTTTATTTTTCGTCTCGGTAGGTTTGCTACTCAATGTTGAGCTCGAGCAACTACCGCTCTATCTCCTGCTGGCAGTGGCAGTGTTGGTAGTAAATGCGGCTTTGGCAACGGTGGTTGGCATTGCCTTGGGCTACTCGGCACGAGTGAGCATGATGGCGGGCATAGTGCTGGCACAAGTCGGGGAATTTTCCTTCGTCTTAGCCAAGATGGGCAAACTTGAAGGCATCATTTCCAGTGAGGTCTATCAAGGCATGCTTGCTGTGATTGTGGTCACAATCATTGTAACACCAGCGCTGATTGCTATGGCGCCGCGTGTGGCAGAACGGTTAGCGCCGGCGTTAGAATTCATTCCCTTGCATGAGGATGGGTCTCACCCTGAAGCCGATAGATTGCAAAAGGGACAGCTATATGCAGAAATTGAGCAGTTCAATCCGCATGTGGTAATCATCGGCTATGGTGAGAACGGTCACAACATTGCCAA
>Ga0308410_1002580_pt1 | contig 10343 bp, 9 predicted proteins | sample HotsprOSTMatCore_FD_203467 | JGI IMG/M metagenome (GOLD analysis project Ga0308410, IMG submission 203467) | Hot spring phototrophic mat microbial communities from Octopus Spring, Yellowstone National Park, Wyoming, United States -... | ecosystem: Environmental > Aquatic > Thermal springs > Hot... | reverse complement strand
GTCACCTCCTCGACGGCGTAGCCCGCCTCCGCGAGCCAGCCGGCCGCCTGCCGCAGCGCCGCCGCGACCGGCGGGTCGGCGCCCAGGGTCGCAAGCGCGATCCGGATCGGCCGCGCAACAGGGGCGCCGGCAAGCGGAGCCGGCGTGTGCCAGGGATCGGGCTGCGCCCCGGTCATCATCGCCACCAGCGCGGCGCGCAGATCGGCGACGTGCCGCGCCAGCGGCCCCTGAACGCTGAACAGTTGCAGCGTGATCGGGCGTTCCGCGGTGGCGAGCGGGTTGTAGGCCGGCACGCGGCCGAGGCTCGGGCGGATGCCGGCGACGCCGGTCGCGTAGGCCGGGTAGCGGATCGAGCCGCCGAGGTCGTTGCCGTGCGCGATCGCGCCGATGCCGGCGGCGAGCGCGGCCGAGGCGCCGCCCGAGGACCCGCCCGGCGTCAGCGCCGCATTGCGCGGGTTCAGCGTGCGGCCGTGCAGCGCATTGTCGGTGAAATAGCGATAGGAGTAGCAGGGGGCGTTGGTCCGTCCGACCGGGATCGCCCCTGAGCCGCGCAGGTTGGCCACCACGCCGCTGTCGTCCGGCGCGATCAGATCCTTGTAGGCGACCACGCCGTTGGTGCTGGCGTAGCCCTTCTGGTCGGCGTTCACCTTGATCGTCACCGGCACGCCGTGCAGCGCGGGCACCGCCTCGCCGCGCTTGACCGCCGCGTCGGCGGCGTCGGCGGCCGCCAGCGCCTCGCCCGCGCGCACCTCCACGACCGCGTTGATCCGGCCGTTCACGGCGTCGATCCGGGCAAGGAAGGACTGCATCACCTCGCGTGCGCTCGCCGCGCGGGTGCGGATCAGCCGCGCCTGCTCGAGAGCCGGGAGGCGCCAGAGCTCGGTCATCGCGCCTCCCCGTCAGGCGCCGCGGAACAGCGGGGCGCGCTTCTCGAGGAAGGCGCGCTTGCCCTCCGCGTGGTCGGCCGTCATGAACAGCGCGGCCTGGAGTTCGCGCTCCTGCGCCAACGCCTGCTCCAGCCCCTCGGCGAGCACGGCCTTGGTCAGCGCGAGGCTCAGCGGCGCGAGCTCGACGAGCGCGAGAGCCCGCTTCTTCGCCTCCTCCAGCGCCGCGCCCGGCGCGCAGAGCCGATCGACGAGGCCGATCTCGTGCGCACGCCGCGCGTCCATCGTCTCGCCGAACAGCAGCATCTCCCGCGCCCGGCCGTATCCGACGCGCCGCGGCAGGGTGTGCAGCAGGCCGAGATCGGGGATCAGTCCCACGCGCGCGAAGGGCGCGCGGAACAGCGCATCGCCGGCAGCCACGGCATGGTCGCAGGCGCACAGGATCGACAGCCCACCGCCGACGCACCATCCCTCCACCGCGGCGACCAGCGGCAGCCGCGAGTGGATCATCAGCCGCACCATCTTGTGCGTGCGCCGCATCCGCTCGCGCGCGGCGTCCAGGCCGTCCACCTCCATCCCGGTGAGATCGCCGCCCGAACTGAACACGCCCGCCGCCCCCGTCACCACGGCGGCGCGCACCGTGCGATCCGCCTCCAGCTCCTCCAGCGCCTCGACGAAGGCCGCCCGCATCGGCACGCCGAGCGCGTTGCGCCGTTCCGGCATGTTCATGGTCAGGATCGCGATCGGACCGTCGCGCTCGACCAGCAGGGGCGGATGCTCGGAGGCGCTCATGCCGCGAGCCGCAGCGTCGCCTCTGTGCGCGCCTGCAACGCCTCCAGCGTCAGCCCTGGGACCATCTCGCGCACCGCGAAGCCCGCGGGTGTCACGTCGAGCACGGCGAGGTTGGTGTAGACGCGCGAGACCACGCCGAGCGCGGTCAGCGGATAGGAGCAGCGCCGGACGAGGCGCGGCCGTCCGTCCTTTGTCGTGTGCTCCATGATCACCCAGAGACGTTTGGCTCCCGCCGCGAGATCCATCGCGCCGCCGACCGCCGGCGCCTTCTCGTTCGAACTCACCGCCCAGTTGGCGATGTCGCCGTTCTCGGCCACCTCGAAGGCGCCCAGCACGCAGAGATCGAGATGCCCGCCGCGGATCAGCGCGAAGCTGTCGGACTGGCTGACGAAGCATCCGCCGGGGCGGAGCGTCACCATCTGCTTGCCGGCGTTGATCAGCCACGGGTCCTCCTCCTCCGGCGGCGGCGCCGGGCCGAGGCCGATCACGCCGTTCTCGGACTGGAAGATCACCTCGCGCTCGGGCGGCACATGGTCCGACACCAGGGTCGGGATGCCGATGCCGAGATTGACCACCCAGCCCTCGGGGATGTCGGCGGCGAGCCGACGCGCCATGGCGTGCCGGTCGAGCGGAACCACGTCGACGACCCTGTCCATCGCCTCCTCCCTCACCAGAGCCGGGGCTTACCGTAGGGGATGTGCACGACGCGGTCCACGAACACGCCGGGGGTGACGATGCGCTCGGGATCGAGTTCGCCGAGTTCGACGCGGTGCTGCGCCTGCGCGATCGTCAGCTCCGCCGCCATCGCCATCACCGGATTGAAGTTCCGCCCGGACTTCCGGTAGGTGAGGTTGCCCCAGCGATCCGCCTCCCACGCCTCGATCAGGGCGACGTCGCCCTTCAGCGCGTGTTCCAGCACGCAGGCGCGGCCGTCGAAGGCGCGCACCTCCTTGCCCTCGCCGAGCTGCGTTCCGGCCGCGGTCGGGGTCCAGAACGCCGGGATGCCGGCGCCGGCCGCGCGCATCCGCTCCGCCATCGTGCCCTGGGGCACGACCTCGAGCTCGATCCTGCCCTCGCGGTACAGCTCCTCCAGCACCACCGAGCCGCGCGAGCGCGGGAAGGAGCAGATCACCTTGCGCACCCGTCCCTCGGCCATCAGCCGCGCCAGCCCGTGCGTGCCGGTGCCGGCGTTGTTCGACACCACGGTGAGATCGCGCACGCCCCGCTCGCACAGCGCCTCGATCAGGTGGTTCGGCGTGCCGACCTGGCCGAACCCGCCGATCAGGACGGTCGCGCCGTCCTGCACGTCGGCGACCGCCTCGAGCGCGGAGGCGACGAACTTGTCGATCATGGGCGCACCCGGAACAGGCCGTTGTTCACAACCACCGCGTCGCGTTCCGTCGCGCGCGCGCGGAACGCGAAGGCGCCGCCGCCCTCGTCCCAGATCTCCGTGCGGATCGTCTCGCCCGGGAAGACCGGCGCGGAGAAGCGCAGCGCGAGGTGACGCGGTCGCGTGATGTCGTAGCCGCACACGCGGCGCAAGAGCGCGTGCGTCACCACGCCGAGGGTGCAGAGGCCGTGCAGGATCGGCCGGTCGAACCCGGCGGTTCTCGCCACTGCCGGGTCGATGTGCAGCGGGTTGTCGTCGCCGTTCAGGCGGTAGAGCAGCGCCTGTTCCGGCCGCGTGGCGAGCTCCACCGCATCGTCGGGCGCGCGCTCCGGCATCGGGTGCGGCGGACGCAGCGGATCGGACGGTCCGCCGAAGCCGCCGTCGCCGCGCAGGACCGTGCCCTGATCGAGTGTGGCGAGCAGCGTGCCGGTCGCCGCGTCGATGACCTCGCGCGCCGAGTAGAGCAGCGCGCCCCTCCCGGCGCCGCGATCGACCAGGCCGGTGACGCGCGTGCGGCCGATCACCTCGCCCTCCACCGGCAGCGGCGCGTGCCAGGTGATCGCCTGCTCGCCGTGCACCAGCCGCTTCCAGTCCACTCCCGTATCGAGGTTCCTCAGCCAGAACCCGGGATAGCCGAGCACCGCCGCAAGCGACGGGAAAGGCCTGAGCCGCGTCTCGTAGACGAAGTCGAGCTGGCGGGGATCGAGCGGGTCCTGGCCGAGCCCGACGGAAAGCGCGTAGAGGATGGTGTCGCGCTTCGCGAGGCGCTGGCGCGCCTCGGGGATCGGGAAACTGCGCAGCCGTTCCGGGTCGATCGCCATGATCAGTCAGCGAGTTCGATGACCGCGTCGAGCGCGACCGCGCCCTGTCCTTGCGGCAGCACCATGATCGGGTTGACGTCCACCGATCGCAGGCGCTCGCCCGCCCGCGCGCCGAACACCGAAAGCCGCGCCAGCGCCGCGGCGAGCGCCCGCACATCCGCCTTCGGCCGCCCACGCGCGCCATCCAAGAGGGGGAAGCCGCGCAGGCCGCGGATCATCGCCAACGCCTCCTCCTCGCCGAACGGGCAGAGCTTCAGCGCGACGTCGCGCAGGACTTCCACGAACACGCCGCCCAGGCCCACCATCGCGACAGGCCCGAACACCGGATCGCGGTTCAGCCCGATCACGCATTCGACGCCGCCCGACACCATGGGCGAGACCAGCACGCCGCCGATGCGGGCCTGCGGGTCGTGGGCCGCCGCGTCGCGCAGGATGGCGTCGAACGCCGCCCGCACGGCTGCGTCGTCGGCGAGCCCGAGCCTCACCCCGCCCGCCTCGCTCTTGTGCAGGATATCGGGCGAGACGAGTTTCAGCGCCACCGGGAAGCCGATCCGCCGCGCCGCGGCGACGGCCCCCTCGGCCGTCGCGCACACCTCCTCCGGTGGAACGGTGATGCCGATCGCGGCGAGGATGCGCTTGGCGCCGGCCTCGTCGGGTGCCGCGTCGGGCAGCGCGGGCACCGCGATCTCCGGCGCCGCGCCGCGCGGCCCGCGCGCGAAGGCCTCGCCGAAACGGCCCATCGCCGCCACCGCCACCACCGCGCGCGTCGGATCCTCGAACACCAGGAACCCGTCCGCCTCCCAGGCCTTCACCGTCTCCACCGGCGCGAGGATCGAGAGGATGAACAGCCGATCCGGGTGCTTTGCCACCGCCTTCTTGAGCTGCTCGCGCAGCGGCGGAGCCACCGAGGCCGAGGCGCCGACCTGGGTGAAGAACCCGATCGCGCTGGCATAGCCGCCCTCTGCCAGCATGGTCTCGGCGAAGGTGCCGACCACGCTCATGTCGTTGAATGCCTGCGCGGTGCAGTCCACGGGGTTCGCCGGCGCCGAGAAGGGGATCAGCGCCTTCAGCCGCTGCTGCGCCGCCTCCGGCATCGCCGGCATGGGCAGGCCCAGCGCATCCGCCGCATCCGAGATCAGCACCCCTGCCCCGCCGGAGATGGTGATCACGCCGAGCGTGTTGTTCACCGGAAAGATCCGCCGCGTCGCGACGTGCGCGACGTCGACCAGCTCCTCGGTCGTGCGCACGCGATGCACGCCGGCGTCGCGCAGCACGGCGTCCGTCACCGCATCGTCGCCGGCGATCGAGGCGGTGTGGCTCCGCGCCGCCGCCGCGCCGAGCCGCGACCGGCCCACCTTCATCATCACCACCGGCTTGCGGTTGCGCCGCGCCGCCTCGACGCCGTCCAGGAACGCGCGGGCCTCGCGGATGCCCTCGGCATAGACCGCGATCACGTCGGTCGCCTCGTCCTCGGCCATCCAGTGGATGACCTCGCCGAGCGTGATGTCCGCCTCGTTGCCGGTGGTGACCAGCAGCGGCGCGCCGACCCGCCGGTCGCGGCAGAGCGCGGCCACGTGCGAGCCGTAGGCGCCGGACTGGCTGACGATGCCGATCCGCCCCGGCAACGGCCAGCCGTTCTCGAAGCTCGCCGAGAAGATCGGGAAGTAGCCGCGCGCGGCGTCGAACAGGCCGAGGCAGTTCGGCCCCAGGAGGCGCATCCCGCCGGCGCGCGCGGCCGCGACGAGTTCCGCCTGCGCCGCCGCCCCGGCCGCGTCCACCTCGGCGAAGCCGGCCGTGAACACGATCGCCGCCTTCACGCCCTTGGCGACGCAGTCGCGCACCGCCTCCAGGGCGGCGGCTGCCGGCACCGCGATGATCGCCGCATCCACCGGGCCCGGCACGTCGGCGAGCCGCGCATAGGCCGAGAGCCCCTGCACGGTGTCGCGGTTCGGGTTCACCGGGTAGAGCGCGCCCGGGAACGTGCGCGCCTTCATGTAGGCGATCGGACGGCCGCCGATCCGCGTCGGGTCGTTCGAGGCGCCGAGAACCGCGAGCGAGTCCGGCCTGATCAGCTTGGAGAGGCCGACCGGTGCCGCCACGCTCACACCGTCGCCGCCGAGCCGAGCAGCGCCGTCACCTGCGCCGACAGCGTGCCGCCGTTGCCGTGCACCAGCGCGACGTCGCAATCCTTCACCTGGCGCTCGCCCGCCGCGCCGCGCAGCTGCGTCACCGCCTCGATGATCAGGAATAGCCCGTACATGCCGGGGTGGACGCAGGAGAGCCCGCCGCCGTTGGTGTTCACCGCAAGCCTCCCGCCCGGCGCGATGGTCCCGCCCTCCACGAACCGGCCCGCCTCGCCCTTGGGGCAGAAGCCGAGATCCTCGAGGAAGAGAAGCGTGCAGATCGTGAACGCGTCGTAGAGCATCGCCAGCTTCACCTCGGACAGCGAGACCCCCGCATGCGCCAGCGCGCGCGGCCCGCTCTCGGAGGCGGCCGTGACGGTGAGATCGGGCATGGTGCTGATCGCCCGGTGCCACTGCGCACCCGCGCCGCCGAGGAAATAGACCGGCGGCTTCGCGAGGTGCCTCGCGCGGTCGGCGCGCGTCATCACGCAGGCCGCGCCCCCGTCGGTGACGAGGCAGCAGTCGAGCACCGTCAGCGGATCGCTGATCATGCGGCTCGCCAGCACGTCGGCAACCGAGAGCGGCCCGCGCGCGAACGCCTCCGGGTTCAGGTTCGCCCAGGCGCGCGCCGCCACCGCCACCTCGGCGAGCTGCTCGCGCGTGGTGCCGAACTGGTGCATGTGCCGGCTCGCCGCGAGCGCATAGGCCGTGAGCGGCATGCGGGGCTTGTAGGGCGCCTCCCACACCTGCGGCTCGCTCATCGACACGAGCCGCCCGCCCGCCGAGCGCTGGTTCGATCCGTAGCAGATCAGCGCCACGTCGCACAACCCGGCATCGAGGGCGAGCGCCGCGTGCAGCAGGTGCGCCTCGAAGCTCGCGCCGCCGATATTCGTGCCGTCGACGAAACGCGGGCGCAGGCCGAGATATTCCGCGACCGAAAGCGTGGGAAAGGCGTGCACGCTGGTGGCGGCGAAGATGCCGTCGACGTCTGACAGTCTGAGCCCCGCATCGGCGATCGCGTTCAGCGACGCCTCGCCCAGCAGCTCGATCGCGGAACGACCTGGGGCCTCGCCCGTGCCCGCCGTGCCGATGCCGACGATCGCGGTCTTGCCCCTCAGCGCATGTGCCATGTCAGGACATCCTCAAGAAACGCGGGGCTTCGCCCCGCACCCCCCCGCCGGCGGGCCGCTGGCGGAGTCCCCGTCGCGCCCGCGCCATCGGGTGCCATGCCCCCGGGGCTCCCTCAGAGCGGATCGAAGACGATGCCCGGCGCGCCATCGACCTCGGCGATGCGCGCCTTCACGCGCTGGCCGATCCTCACCTCCGCGGGCGCGATCCCCTCGACCCGGCTCATCATGCGCACCCCCTCGTCGAGCTCGATGATGGCGATGTTGTAGTCGTTGGAGGAACCGTCGGGGTTTGGGCGCTGCCGCGCCACCGTGGTGGCATAGACGGTGCCGAGGCCGCTCGCCGCCACCCATTCGAGATCGCGCTCGCCCGTGCCCGGTAGGGCCACGCGGGGGTAGAAGACGTGGCGCCCGGTGGAGGCGCTGCGCTGGAGCATGAAACGGCCTTCCTTCAGGAAGGCGCGGAACGTCGCCTCAGGGCCCTGCCCCGCCTCGGTCATGGATGCTTCCTCCCTCGCCATCGCCGCGGAGGATGGCGCGAGAGGAGCGGCCGGGCAACCTCAGCTCTGCGCGTCAGGCGCGACCGCAATGCAGCTCTGCCCGCTGCGCTCGACCCGCTGGCACGCCGCCACCGCCGCCGGGGCCGACAGCCCCATCAGCCGCGCACGCACCAGCATGCCGTTGCCGGTCGGGACCGACGTGATCGCCGCCTGCGCGCCGCCCAACAGCTCGGGTGCGGCCCGCCGCGCCTGCTCGATCGCGTTGCGCGCCGGGCCGTGGCTCTGGAACGCGCCGACCTGGATCGCCCAGCCGCCGGAGAGCTGCGCCGGCAGCGGCGCGCCGAGCGCCGCCGCCGCATGGGCCGAGGAGACGAGCTGGAACCGACCCGTCTGCGCCGGCGGCGCGGGCGGCGGCAGCGCGGCGCGCGCCACCACCGGGTCGCGTACCGGCGCGGTCACCGGCGCGGGCACCGGCGCGATCATCGGCGCAGAAGCGCGGACGACAGCCGGCACGCGCGGCGGCGCGGGCGGCGGCAGGGGCGGCTGATAGGCGAGCAGCGTCGGCTGGCCGCGCGCCGGGCCCCGCAGCCCCGGTGGGATGTGAACCGGCACCGCCGCCGCTGCGTAGACCTCGGGGGCCGCGCGGTTCCGTGGCACCGCGCCCTCGATGCGCGGCGCGATCATCGCGACGTAGCGCCGCGTCTCGTCCGGCAGGCCGCGCTGGCGCGCGAGATAGCGGTCGAAGGTCCCCGGCCCGGCATTGTAGGCGGCGAGGAAGCCGGGACTGCCGAACCGGTCGTACATCTCGCGCAGATAGGCGGTCCCGGCCAGGATGTTGTCGCGAGGATGGAACGGATCGCTGCCGAGCTGATAGCGCGCGCGGAGCTCCTCCCACGTTGCCGGCATGATCTGCATCAGCCCCATCGCGCCGGCGGGCGAGATCGCGTCGTAGCGCCCCGCGCTCTCCACCCGCATCACCTCGCGGATCCAGATCTCGGGCACGTCGTGCATCGCCGCCGCCTCGGCGATGTAGGGGCCCCAGGGATCGTGCGCCGGACCCGGCGGCGCGTAGTGGCTCGCCGCATAGCCGCCGTGGCGCACGCCCCCCCGATCGGATGCGCAGGCGGCCGCCAGCAGCAGCAGCGCCGCCAGCGCCGCGCCGCGCAGCAGCGGGCGCATCCGAAGGGTCGAGAGCGATCGCGGCGTGATCATCGAGGCTCCGGTCCGCAGAACGGCAAGAGAACACCGCAGGGTGCACCGTGGTGTTCAGCTCGTTTGTCAGTATCAACGCCTAACGCCTTAATGAACCGTAGCCTCTGCGGCAACCGGGATGACGCCGCCGCGGCCGGCTCCGTGCGCGCCGCGCCGTCGCCGTTGCCGGCGGGCAACACCCCCCGGCCCCCGCCATGCCCGAACGGCTCAGCCGCGCGCCGGCGCCACCGCGAAACAACCCTGCCCGCGCCGCTCCACCATCCGGCAGGCCGCCCGCGCCGCCTCGGGCGAGAGCCCGACCAGGCGCGCGCGCACGAACCGGCCCTGCGGCGTCTCCACATCGGGCGTGGCCGCCAGCGCGTGGGCCAGCAACTCGGGCGCCGCCTCGCGCGCCTGGTCGATCGCGCCGCGCGCAGGCTCGACGGAGCGGAAGGCGCCGACCTGGATCGACCAGTCGCCGGCGAGGGGGGACGAAGGCGCCACCTCGTCGCCTGCCGACGCCGGCGGCAAGGACACCGCCGGCGCCGCGCGCGCCGCCGCGACGACCTGGACGCGGCGGGAGAGTGGCTCGGCCGCGGGCGCAGGCGCGGGAGCGGCGAGCGGCACCGGCCCGGCCGAGGCCTCGGCGAGCAGCGGCTCGGGCGGCGGCGCGGCGTCCCGCGCGGGAGAGGCCGCCGTCGCGAGGGCCGATGCCGGCGGCGCCGCCTGCTGGCGCCGGGCGAGCGTCGCGGGCGCAGGGCCGGCCGGCCCGCTCGGCCTGCCGGACGGAGGAGCCGGGACGGCGGCGTACGCCCAGGGCGCGGCGCGGCTCTCCGGCGCGATGCCCTCGATCCGCGGCGCGATCGCGGCGACGAACCGGCGCGTCTCGCGCGGAAGATCCCCGGCGCGCGCGAGGTAGCGCGAGAACGCGCCGGGGCCGGCGTTGTAGGCGGCGAGGAAGCCCGGCGAGCCGAACTGCTCGTACATCTCGCGGATATAGGCGGTGCCGGCGAGGATGTTGTCACGCGGGTCGAACGGATCGCGGCCGAGCCGATAGCGCAGGCGCAGCTCGCGCCAGGTGCCCGGCATCACCTGCATCAGCCCCATCGCGCCGGCCGGCGAGACCGCGCGGCGCTGCCCGCCGCTCTCGCGCTCCATCACCTCGCGGATCCAGAGTTCGGGCACGTCGAAGAGGGATGCGGCCTCGGCGATGTGCTGCCCCCAGGGGTCGAAGAGACTGTCGGCCGGCGCGACATGGTCCTGGATCACCGGGTGCTGGACGATGGGCCAGGGCTCTCGCGGCAGCCGGTCCGCGGCGCACGCGGCGGCGAGCAGCAGGGCCGTGACGGCGAGCCCGCGCCATGCCGGGCACCGGCATGCGATCCCGGCACGGCGCGGCGGCGTCATGAGGACCCGTCCTCCACAGCATCGGCGCCGCAGCAGGAACCGCGGCGCGGCGCTGCGACGCGCGGAGCCTAGAAACGGGCGGCGGAGTCGCGTCCCGCGGGAAAATCC
>Ga0308410_1002578_pt1 | contig 10346 bp, 10 predicted proteins | sample HotsprOSTMatCore_FD_203467 | JGI IMG/M metagenome (GOLD analysis project Ga0308410, IMG submission 203467) | Hot spring phototrophic mat microbial communities from Octopus Spring, Yellowstone National Park, Wyoming, United States -... | ecosystem: Environmental > Aquatic > Thermal springs > Hot... | reverse complement strand
CCAGGGAAGGGTCGCGCTCTATCTCCAACACCGGCACGGCCACGCCAGGGGTGTAGGCCAACGAGAGGTCGCGCTGAGTCAAGGTGGGTTTGGTCGCGATGACCTCAATCTTCCCGCGCCGACCTTCACGATGGTAGGCTAGGGCTTCTTCGTTGGTGATCCGCATGGGAACTCTCCTGAACGAGGATAACTGAAAAGCGGAGCGCGCCTGCGACGCCGTCTTCAGCATACCACAGGCTGCGCCCCGCGTCAATGAATCTACATCATAATTTCTGGGGATTTTTGGCAGTTAGCCGAACTTCTCGGCCAACACATCCTCCAGGGTAGGGCGGCCGATCTCCTGCAACTCGTAGCGCACCCGCTGCGTGGGCCGGTGGATGGCCGCCACGCGGGCCAAGTCTATCGGCGTCGCCACCAAGACCAGGTCGCAGGGCGTGTTGTTGATCGTCTCCGAGAGTTCCGCGATCTGCTGAGGGCTGTAGCCCATCGCCGGCAGCAAAGGGCCCATCTGGGGATACTTCTGAAAGGTGGCCACGATGGAGCCCACCGCGTAGGGGCGTGGATCAACGATCTTTGCCGCGCCGAACCGCCGGGCCGCGACGATGCCCGCGCCATAGGCCATCTCGCCGTGGGTCAGCGTCGGCCCGTCCTCAATGACGAGGACATCCTTGCCGCGAATGGCCAGGGGGTCCCGCACGAAAATGGGCGACGCGGCCTCTATGATCAAGGCCCTAGGGTTCACTTGCTGGACGCTGTCGCGCACGCGAGCGATGTGATCCAAATCGGCCGTGTCTACCTTGTTGATGATAACGACATCGGCCAGACGCAGGTTGGTCTCGCCAGGGTGGTAACTGACCTCGTGGCCCGGGCGATGCGGATCGGCCACGACGATGTGCAGATCGGACCGGTAGAAGGGGATGTCGTTGTTGCCCCCATCCCACAAGATGATGTCGGCTTCCTTCTCGGCCTCGGCCAAGATGCGGGCGTAATCCACGCCGGCATAGACGACGGTGCCCCGGTCCAAGTGGGGCTCGTACTCCTCTCGCTCCTCAATGGTGCAGTGATGCGCGTCCAGGTCGGCATAGGTAGCGAAGCGTTGGCACACCTGGCGGGTCAGGTCGCCATAGGGCATGGGATGGCGCACGACGACCACCTTCTTGCCCATCCGACGCAGGATGTCTGCCACGCGACGCGTGGTCTGACTTTTGCCCGCCCCCGTGCGCACCGCGCCGACGCTGACGACGGGAACGCGGGCGGTCAGCATGGTGCTCCTCGGGCCCATGAGCCGAAAATCGGCCCCCGCCGCCAAAGCCTGCGAGGCGCGATGCATCACGTATTCGTGAGAGACATCGGAGTAGGCGAAGACGACCTGGTCCACATCCAGATCGTGGATCAGGCGATCCAGTTCCGCTTCAGGGTAGATGGGGATGCCGGTCGGGTAACGCGGCCCGGCCAGTTCGGGCGGATAGCGCCGCCCTTCAATGTTGGGAATCTGCGTCGCGGTGAAAGCCACCACCTGCACGTCGGGGTCGTCGCGGAAGGCGACGTTGAAGTTGTGAAAGTCTCTTCCTGCCGCGCCCATGATCAGGATGCGAGTGCTCGCCATTGAACGGTCAGGCTCCTTTCCTTGTCAAGTCGCTTGCCCACCCCGGCCCCCTTGCCGGGCTCTTCGCTACCCGCTCCACGGGGCTACGCTCTCGGGCCACGATAGGCCAGGCGCGCCAGCAGAACACCCAATTCGTACAGCACGATCAAAGGCCCCATCACGATGGCCATGTTGAAGGGGTCTACCGTCGGCGTGATCATCGCCGCGAGGATGGAGATGAGAACGATGGCGTAACGGCGAAAGGACGAAAGCCGCTTAGGCGAGACGATGCCCAGCCGGGCCAGGAAAGCCATGAAAAGGGGCGTCTCAAAGGCAAGGCCGACCCACAGCATGAGGCCGGTCACCAGCGAGATGTAGCGCTCCAACGTCCAATTGGGGCGGAAGATGTCGCTGAGGAACCCTTGCAGGAACGGGATGGCCGCGCGCAGGAGAACGAAATAGGTGAAGAGAACGCCGACGATGAAAGAGAGGGTGGCCGTAGGCAGGACGAAGTACAGGTAACGCCGCTCGTGGGGGTACAGGCCGGGCACGATGAACGCCACCAGTTGATAAACGATGACCGGCATCGCCAAGGCCAGGCCGCAGACGAGCGCCACCTTGAAGTAGATCACCACGCCTTCCGTCGGGCTCAGGAGCACCAGTTTCTCTGCACCTACCGGCCTGGCCAGAAACTGCAGCAGCGGTTTGGTGAAAGAAAAACTGACGATGGTCCCCACCACCAACGCCACGAAGGCCTTGATCAGGCGGCTACGCAACTCCCGGAGGTGCTCCAGGATGGTCATCTTGGGCTCTTCAGCCATATGCGCTTCCGCGTTCATGGTTTCAGCCCTGCGATCCGTTAGCCCCAGGGGCACTCAAGGGGAGGCCCTCTTCCTGCGGCCGTTCCGCTTCATCCGCCGGCACATCGGACTTGCGCCGACGCGCGCGCCGACGCCGAGTACCGCGAGGTTGCTCCGCTTCGTCCGCTGGCCCGCTTGGCCCGTCGGAAGGGGCAAGCGTCGGCTCGGGGCTTTGGACGCCAGCCGGAACGACGGGCTCAGCAGGGGGGATGGGTTCCGCGCCCGGTTCAACAGCCTCGGCAGGGGCGGGCTGCGCGTCGGCCCCCTCTTGCCCAACCTCAACCGACGGGGCGGCCTCCGACGGCGCGACAGGCTCTGCCATGGCCTCGGGGGACGCGCTCGGCGGGGGCGTCTCCTCTGTCGGCGCGGGCTCAACCACTTCCCCATGAGAAACAGGCCGCAGGTTGAGCTCCGGCACATCGGCGGGTGCTACGGGGATGGCCTCCGTAACGGCAGGGGCAGGCAAGGAAGAGGGCGCCTCCGGCGGCGCAATGGTCTCCGCCGGCGTGGCCTCGGCTTCGCTTGTTTCGGCCCCGGCCGACGCTTCCAGATCCTCAAGGCTGAACTGGCCCAATTCCTTTGACAACTCTTCAGACATCCGACGCAGATCACGCACGGTCTTGGTGATTTGGCGCGCGACCTCGGGCAAGCGCTCCGGCCCCAACACGATCAGAGCGAGGATGAGGATCAAGATGAACTCTAAAGGGCCTATGCCGAATAATTCCATCCTTGTACCTACCTGTTATTGCCCTTCGGCGCGCGCCAGGACCTTCTGCGGATCCGAAGCGCCCTCCCCTTCTCCGCTGTCGGGAAGACGGGGCCAATCGCCCGCAGCGACGAAGGAGCCAAGGACGCCGTTCACGAAGCGGGGGCTGGAGTCGCTGCCGAAGGTCTTGGCCAGTTCAACCGCCTCGTTGATGACCACCTTGACCGGCGCGTCCCCTCCGCCCGCCAACTCAAACAACGCGAGGCGCAGAACGTTGCGGTCAATGATCGCCAACTGGTTCACGGGCCATTCGGGGGCAAAGCGCGCGATCCAAGTATCCAACAGGGCCAGGTGGCGCATCACCCCGCAGACAAGGCGGCGGGCGAAAGCCTGACCTTCCGGCGGCAAAGGTTCTTCCGCAAGGTGCCGCTCCAGGACTTGCGCGACCGGATGGGCCACCGCGTCGACCTCATACAACACCTGGAGCGCAACCATCCGCGCATGGCGGCGAGGCTTCATGGCGAACTTTCCTCAAAGATCACGTCCTCAATGTGAACGTTCACGGCGTTCACCTGCAGGCCCACCATGTGGTTGACGGCGCGGGCGATCTCGTTCTGCAGAGCCTGCCCCAATTGCAAAAGGTTCACGGTGGCCTTCGCGATCAGGTAGATGTCCACGGTGATGGCTTCCTCGCCGATCTCTATGCGAAGGCCCTCGCTCAAAGCCACGCGGCCCAACAGGCGTCCCATGCCGTTGGGCGTGCGACTGGAGAGACGCACCACCCCAGGCTGCGACAGGGCCGTCTGCCTCACGATGGTGGTCAGGACCTCAGGCGCGATGGTAACCTTGCCGATCTTCTCTTCCATAGGACATCCCGCTCCGACCACACTTCATTGCATAACCAGGCCGCCGTCCACGCTCAGCACCTGACCGGTGATGAAGGACGCGGCCTCCGAGGCCAGGAAAGCGACGGCCTCGGCCACATCTTCGCAGGTCCCCAAGCGGCCCAGCGGCGTAGCCTGGATGGCAGCCTGGCGCGCGCTCTCCGGCAAGACGTCGGTCAGAGCGGTGGGAATGAAGCCGGGCGCGACCGCGTTCACGGTGATGCCGCGTGGGCCTAGTTCCTTCGCCAAGGCCTTGGTGAAGCCGATGATCCCCGCCTTGGACGCGGCGTAGTTCGTCTGGCCCGCCTGGCCCGCCAGGCCGACAACGGAGGTCATGTTGATGATGCGCCCGTAACGAGCCTTGATCATCGGGCGGCTGGCAGCCTTGCAACAATTGAAAACCGATTTGAGGTTGGTGTTGATGACGAGGTCCCAATCCTCCTCTTTCATCATCATGAGGAGCATGTCGCGCGTCGTGCCCGCGTTGTTCACTAGGATATCCAGCCGGCCCCAGGCGTCCAGGGTCGCCTTCACCAGGTCTTGCGCCGCAGCCAACTGGCTGACGTCGGCCTGCACGACGATGGCCGCCCCACCGGCGGCGCGAATGCTCGCGGCCGTCTCCTCGGCGCCGGCGGCGCTGTCGCGGTGGTTGACCACCACCTTCGCGCCCTCCGCCGCCAACTTGATGGCGATGGCCCGGCCGATACCGCGGGAACTGCCGGTCACGATGGCAACGCGATTTTGCAGCCTCATGCGCCTCCTTAAAACCCTCAGGTCAGCAGGCTTCTCACGGCGGCTATGCCCGCCCTGTCGCCCACGTTCCCCACCTGGGCCGTGGGCGCGATGCGTTTGACAAGGCCGGTGAGCACCGTACCCGGCCCTACCTCCACAAAGGTCGTAACCCCTTGCGCCGACATCCAGGCCACCGATTCGGTCCAGCGCACCGGCGAGACCAGTTGCCTCACCAGTTCCTCGCGAATCGCCTGCACGCCGTCCAGCGGGCGAGCCTGTATGTTGCTGATCACGGGCACCGACGGCGGGCGCAGCGGCGTGGCCTCCACCGCCTGCCGAAAGTCGTCCAACGCGCTGCGCATCAAGGGTGAATGGGCCGCGATGCTGACGGCCAAGGGGACGACGCGCTTGGCGCCGGCGGCCTTGGCCAGTTCCCCCGCCCGCTCCAGCGCCGGCCGCTCACCCGAGATGACGATCTGGCCGGGGGCGTTGTCGTTGGCTATCTGCACCACGCCGCCCGTCTCTCGGCCGGCCCGGGCGCAAACTTCCTCCAACGCCTCGCGGGCCAAGCCCAACACCGCGGCCATGCCGCCCGGCTGCGCCTCCCCCGCGCGCTTCATCAATTGACCGCGCACCCTCACCAACCGCAAGCCGTCGCCGAAGTCCAACGCGCCCGCGGCCACGAGCGCACTGTACTCGCCCATGCTGTGTCCGGCCACGTAGCACGGCCTCGGGGCCTCGCCAGAAGCCTGCCACACGCGCAAGGCCGCCATGCTGACGGCCAGGATGGCCGGCTGGGCATTGACCGTATCGGTCAACACATTGGCCGGGCCCTCAAAGCACAAGCGGCTCAGGGGAAAGCCGAGGACGGCATCCGCCTCCGCAAAGACGGCAGCCGCCGCCGGCTCCTGCGCCAGGTCTTGCCCCATGCCAACCACCTGAGACCCCTGGCCGGGGAAGATGAAGGCGACGTTGCTCATCTAAGGCCGCCTACCTCTCCGAGAGATAACAAGCGGGGGAGCCGGAGGGCCCAGCCCCCAAGTCCCCCGCGACGGTTGCTCCGCAAGACGCTTGGGCGAGCGCATCGCCAACAGGCCTGACCCCGTCAGGAGGCCTTCTTCTTGCCCTCTTTGGCCTTTACGATTTCCTCGCCCTTGTAGTAACCACAGTCAGGGCATACCTGATGAGCAGGCCGCATCCTGTGGCATTGGGGGCAGGAGACGAGCGTTGCGGCCGACAGCGCCAGATGGGAGCGTCGGCGGTCGCGTCGGCCTTTGGAAAGTTTTCGTTTCGGTAGCGGTGGCACTGACTGATCCCTCTCCTTATGAAAAACGCTGGTCAAGCGGTGATCCCCACTCCGGGGAGGCCGCTATAACAACCTCTTCAGGATGGCCCAACGGGAATCGCCCTCTACCTCGGCGCAATCGCAGGGGCCTTCATTCCAGTTCTGCCCACACATCGGGCACAAGCCCTTGCAATCGGGACGGCAAAGCGGGCGCATAGGTATCGCCAACAGAAGCCCCTGCCGAACCACCTCGGTCAGGTCCAAGATGTGATGGGCGTCAATCCAAAGCGCCTGATCCTCCTCGTCCATGACCAACTTGCGCCCCGTCAGCACATCTATGGTCGGGCGAAATTCCTCCTCCAACTGCAGTTCCAAGCGCGCAACCATAGGCTCTTGGCAGCGGCTACAGGTCAGGTGCACCTCCGTCCAGAGGACCCCTTGTACCAGGATGCCAGCCCGCGTGCGCAGGAAACGGACGTCACCCACCAAGGGCCGAACCGCCAAAAGGGCAGGGTCCAAATGGGTGATGTCGGCCTGCACGGCGTAGGCGCGCGTGGCGCCGATCGGATCTTTCAGCAGTTGCGCGACATTGTACTGCATGGCAACCTTCATATGAAAGGCAGGGATAGCCCCTAGGACTCCCTGCCCTGGCCTGAACATACCAATTATATGACAGGGTGTCTCAGGTGTCAAACGCGCGGGGCCGTCTCAAGCGCTTGAGAACCGCCTGACTCCCCGGGGGCCTCTGCCTGAGCGAGGGAATCTTCGGCAGGAGCCTGGCTTGACGGCGATGAGACGGGCGCGTTAAGCCGCTGGAGGCCGTTCTGGATTTGCTTTTGTATCCTCGCCAACTCATCCGCCAAGGTTTGGAGCACCTGGATCGCGTACTCCTCTGCGCCTGCCCTCAACTCATTGGCCTCTTTCTGGGCCTGGGCTACGATCGCCTCGGCGCGGCGCTCGGCCGCGCGGATGGTTTCCTTCCCCTCTACGGTGAGGGAAGCCTGCTCACGCGCCATCGCCAGGATGCGCTGGCTCTCCTCCTGAGCCTGAGCCACCAAGCGATCGCGCTCGGCCAAAGCCCGTTTGGCCTGTCGGATCTCCTCCGGAATGGACATGCGCATCTGATCCAGGATGCGCAAGCACTCCTGCTCATGCACCAGGAGGCTAGAGGTGAAGGGCACTCGCCAACTGCGGTTGAGCAAGGCCTCTAGCTGATCAACGAGTTGCAGGATCTCTATGCGTATCACCCCCTCTCGCCCCAACCGCACCGTTTTCACCGGCCAACGGGCCCGCCCGGCGCCGGTCGCCGGTGGTCTTCAGTCGCGCGCGACGATGGTGGACACCACCTGGCTCGCGGGGTCGCCCTTGCCCTGAAAACGCCGACGCAGCGCTTCCTGAACAACCGGCGGGGCCATGCCGCTGATGTCCCCGCCCAACGCGGCTACTTCCTTCAAGATCGTGGCGCTGAGGAACGCATATTGCAGGCTGGTCATCAGGCAGACGAACTCTATCTCCGGCGCCAACGTCTTGTTGGTCAAGGCCATCTGAAACTCAAACTCAAAGTCCGAGATGACCCGCAACCCGCGCACGATCGCCGTCGCATGGTGTTCACGGGCGAACTCCACCGTCAACGTCCGGTAGGGGAACACCTTCACGTTAGGGTACGCCTGCAACGCCTCCCGACACATGGCCACCCGTTCCTCCGTGGAGAAGAGGAGCGATTTCGCAGGCCTGTCGTAAACGCCGATGATGAGCTCGTCAAAAAGCGCGGCCGCGCGCGCGGCGATGTCAACGTGACCGTAGTGGATCGGGTCAAACGTCCCAGGATAGACGGCGATGGTCATGGTCAGCTCAGTTCTCCTCTCCCTTGCCAGAATTCGGCCACCCTGCGGGCCAAGAGCTGATGCTCGGGCAGCGACAGCTCGGGGTCCAGAGCGAAGAGCCGCTGGGCCTCGTTGCGGGCCAGTTCCAGCGTGCGCACGTCGCTCAGCTTGGCCCAGCGCAGCTCCGGTAGCCCGCTTTGCCGGGTGCCGAAGAAATCGCCAGGGCCGCGCAGCTCCAGGTCCTTCTCGGCGACCACGAAGCCATCCTGGGTCTGCTCCAAGATGCGCAACTGCTCCACCTTCTCGCCTGAGGCCGCCTCGGAGACCAGGAGACAGTACGAAGGATGCTCCCCGCGCCCCACTCGCCCACGAAACTGGTGCAGTTGCGCCAGGCCGAAGCGCTCCGCGCCCTCTACCAGGATCACCGTCGCGTTGGGCACGTCTATCCCGACCTCCACCACGGCAGTGGAGACGAGGATGTGCAGCTCACCCCGGCTGAAGGCTTGCATGACCTCGTCTTTCTCCTCAGCCTTCATCCGCCCATGCAGAAGGCCCAGTTTCAAATCGGGGAAAACCTCCCGTTGCAGACGTTGATGCTCCTCTACGGCAGCCTTCGCATCCAACGCCTCGGACTCCTCAATCAAAGGGCAAATGATGAAGGCCTGCCGCCCCTGCTCCACCTGACGGCGAACGAAAGCGTAGGCTCGCTCCCGTTCCCGTGGTCTGAGCCAGCGGGTCGCGATCGGCTGGCGCCCCGGCGGCATCTCATCCAGAATGGAAAGGTCCAGGTCGCCATACAGGGTCAGGGCCAAGGTGCGGGGGATCGGCGTCGCACTCATCGCCAAGAGATGGGGCGTGTGGCCTTTTTGACGCAGCGCGGCCCTCTGCTCCACGCCAAAGCGGTGCTGCTCGTCCACCACGGCCAAGACCAGGTCGCGGAAACTCACCTCTTGTTGGATGAGCGCGTGCGTGCCGATGACGATGTTCACCTCGCCGGCGGCGATGGCGCGACGGGTTTCCTCCTTCTCCGATTCCCGCAGGTTGCCCGTGAGGAGCGCCACGCGCGGCGCGGCGGGCGCACCTTGGCTGGCGAGGGCATTGAAGAGCTTCGCAAGGTTGCGGTAATGCTGTTCGGCGAGGATCTGCGTCGGGGCCATCAGCGCGGCTTGGGCTCCGTTGCGCGCGGCCAACCACATGGCGCCGGCGGCGACGACCGTCTTGCCGGAGCCCACATCCCCCTGCAGGAGCCTGCTCATCGGCTCCGCGCGGGCCAAGTCGGCAGCAATGTCGCCCAACACCCTCTCCTGGGCCCGCGTCAAGGAGAAGGGGAGCGCGGCGCGGAACTCGTCCAGCCAGCCCGGCGGGATGGTTAGGGGACGCCCGGTCTGGGCGCGCCACTGCTGCCGTTGTCGCAGCGCGCCGAGCTGGATGACGAAGAACTCGTCAAAAGCCATGCGACGCTGCGCGGCCGCGAGGAGCTCATGGTTATCCGGGAAGTGCGCCTGCGCGAGGGCCTTCGGGAGAGACAGGAGCCCCGCCCGCTGGCGTACCGATTCGGGCAGGGGGTCGGGTACCTGCGGCGCCCATGCATCCACGACCTGCTTCATGATCTTGCGCAGCCAGGTCGCGTTCAACCCTTCGGTGAGGGGGTAAACCGGCACGATGCGTCCGGTGCTGAGCACCTCCTTGTCTATAGGCTCCCACGCCGGCGAACGCATCACCGGCCGCCCCAGGTAGCTATCCACCTTGCCGCTGAGCCGATACGTCTGCCCGACGCGCATGCTCTGGACGATCCACTCCTGATTAAACCAGGTCACCTGGATCGTGCCGGTGCTGTCGGAGAAGATGGCCTCTACGACCACGAGGTTGTCTCGCACCCGTCGCGACTTGATGCTCCACAAGTTGACAACGATGGTAACCTCTTCGCCATAACTCAACTGGCTGACCGTCTTGAGCGCGCTGTAGTCATCGTAGCGACGCGGCAGGAGGAAGAGGAGATCCCCCACCGTGCGCACGCCTAACTGGGCAAACTGCTCTGCCTTAGCCTGGCCGACGCCGGGGAGTCGCGAGACGGGCGCCTCCAGCCCTAAGGGCTCGGCTCGGGAGGATGGGATGCGAGGAGGCCGCGGCGCAGGCGCTGCGGACGTAGCCGGCCCCTTCCCGACCGGAGCCATCACCACGGTCGCCTCGGCCGTCTCCGGGGCCTTCGGGAGCGCCGGTGCTCCGTCGCCGGGCGAGGGCTGCGCAGGGGAGGACATGCCGACCGCCCTGGCCGCCTTGATGATCACCTGACCAATCAACCGCTCCCGCGCGGCCACATCCATCAAGGTCGGATACCCCATGAGGAGCGCGACGATCTCGGCCACCGCTGCCGCCGGCGCCTCCTTCTCCGCATCCTGTTGCCAGCGGGCCGCGAACTTATCCAGGCCGCCGATCACCGCCTTGTTGCGGTAGCCTTGTTGTTGCTCTAG
>Ga0308410_1002572_pt1 | contig 10354 bp, 10 predicted proteins | sample HotsprOSTMatCore_FD_203467 | JGI IMG/M metagenome (GOLD analysis project Ga0308410, IMG submission 203467) | Hot spring phototrophic mat microbial communities from Octopus Spring, Yellowstone National Park, Wyoming, United States -... | ecosystem: Environmental > Aquatic > Thermal springs > Hot... | reverse complement strand
ATTTCTGCCGACGAGCGAGCCCAGCATCTAAGTCGTCGGCTTCATGAGAATTTTGGAGAGATTGACGTGCCAACAATGATTGAAATTATCAAACGACCGGTGGCCATGCGATCGAATCTGCACAACGCTATCTTTGCCCCGGAAACTTTAGAGTTGTGGTTTGCCGATGCCACACGGACCCAGCCGGCTTGTGACCAGTCGTATGCTTATGTGCGGCTGCCAGTGCTCCTCGATTACTTCCGCAAAGAGATGAACTCACTGATCTCGAAGATCCACGTCCGTAATCGGTCAGGGACTATCTTGGCCGCGGAGTGAGACGGGTGTAATCCGGCACAACTATTCCACAGAACTTTATTTCACGGTCTATACTCTATGCTGGGCGGCAGTACTCTCTGCCGGGGATCACCAAAACCCAATCTCAAGCGGAAGGGATGCCCTTCGCCCGTGGGGGAGCTCCTATTCAATGCAGCTTTACCTGTGTGTGTTCGAGGACTCCCCTCGCCTGTGGAGGAGCTGCATGAATAAGAAATTCCCGAATTCTAGACCTCAGGGCCTTGACCCACCCACGGAGGAACTGCGGGTTGCAAAACTTCGTTGGCCGCCTGGGCCCGTGAATCCCCTTTTCCCGCCAGCTTGGTTTCATGACGGGGTTATAAAAATTAGACCTGCCTCCATTGTTTATCGGAAATCCTGAGCATTTTTAACCTGCCATCAATCCCCGGGTTGTGTCCCTTTCTCGTAAACCGAGGATTTACCCTGGATAGGGCAAGCATGCAATCAATACAGAGACTTCAGAAAAAATTCCGGTCACCCGAGAAGTCGAAGGTCTTAAAAAAAAAGTTTTTATGCCACCCCCCAAACATCTGGGCAGACGATCCTATATTGGCGTTCGTTGTTTGACTCGCGCAGCGGCCAGTCATACCAATGCAATGGGAGTGGATACCTGCCGGAAGCTTACGAGGTCCGAAACCATTGCTGAGCAGCAGACCTCGACTTCCACTCTTTTCCACGTCCAGTGTAAAATGGCTGCACCCCGTCTCCAGCGGGCTACATCCTGGCGGTTTCGTGGATCGCCGGATCAACCCCTGGACCACATGCCTGACTTGCTTTCGTGGGCTCCACCCCCCTGAGGATTGAGCCAGGCTCGGTGAGACGGCTAACTTGATCGGTGGGTTGTGCACTTTCAAATGTCTTTTTGCCAATTCGTGCCTAATGGAAAAAAAACGGCAAAAATCCTGAGATCGGCAGGCTATTTCTTGGAGGAGTTTAAAGGTCCCCAATTTGGAGCTAAGGAAGTTATAACGAGAAGGCATGGAAGATGAACTTTTCGGTTGTGAATTCTCGCGAACCTTCCTCGGAAAACCTCTCAATCAATCGTCTGGAGACCCTCACGAGCCCTGGGGAAAGTACCCAGCATCCGCGGGAGAGCTGCCAAACTGACGAGCGGCGTACTCAGCTAGATTGTGGAGCAAGCCCGCCCCTACCCGCTCCAAACGACGAGGCGGCAGACATGAGGGCATCGCTTTCTCTGGATATCTTGCAAAAGCTCCACCAAGCGGACAATCGGCCGTTTTTACCCGACTTAAGGAAACTTTCGCCCGAAGCCAAGTTGGTCGTCGGCTTGGGAGGGGTGATCCTTTTTCTTTCCATCGCGGTCTTAGTACGGTGGGCGGCAGTCGAGGAACTGCCTGCGGATGGGATACCTTTGGTGAGGAGTCAAACCGGAAACGGTGCCAGTCCGCAAGAACCCGTTCTGGATGCTTCCAAACACGGAACGGCCACCGCAGTTCCCAATTGGTCAACTACTGCACCAGCATTCGAACTAAAAGCCTCAACCGGGCTGGGAGGTTCAACCGGGTCTTCTGACGAATTTGTTGTGCGTGCGGGTGTTCGCACCTCCCGAGCGACCGCCTCGCCGGGATTAGAGAGTTCTGGCAGCACTGAGAACCTACCGAGCGAGGTCGCGGCACCCCTGATCCGCAATCCGGCACTCCCAGGCCCGCATGCAAACGTTAGTACTGGCGGTAAAGAAGACCTCCGCTCGGCGGCACCCGTCCAGACCGCCGAAATGCCGAAAGGAGAACTGTTGTCGACGTCCGAGAGCTCGGTTGGCAATTCTGTTACTTCCAGTTCTTTTTCCCAGCCCCCAACCCAGTCGAACCTTTCGGTACGGAGTCTCCTAGGATGGGATGGGCCATTCGGCGACGACCACCCACCAGAGGTGCCCCCCGCTTCCGCCCTCACCCAAGGCCCCACCCCGGGCTCCTTTACCACCCCTGGGCCCGCTGCCACGGAGACCCAAGGACCGTCGGGGAAATTAGACCCACCAGCTTTAGAAGGTGGCCGTCCAATAACCGCCGGTACGGTTCGGCACCCAGGAGACCGAAGCCTTTCCGGGGAGCCGGTGCCCCCCGATCCGGAATTTACCTTGAAGCTACCGGACTGGGGTTTGCCGAGAGGTGCAAATCCAGCTCGTTCTCCGGCAGATTCGATGATGGAAGAGACTTCCCCCGCGATTCAAGCACTATCCTCAACTCAGGTTGGAGCTCAAGCTACCGAAAATTCCGAGCATAAGATCACTTCTCCCCCCGCCGGCAGTGGGGAGCCCATTGGGCGAGAAGGTACTATGAAGTGGCAACAGGGTATGGAGGTTGCAATCGGAACTTACTCGGACGGCCGACAGCCGCACCAGCCCCCCCTTTTGGGGGAAAATTCGAACGGTCGTTCCCCGGGTGATTCTGACCCGGGGTTGCCCAATGGTGCAGGTTATTCCTCCCCTTCGGAAGCAGAATCACGTGCAACGTTCGGCATAGCCGGGCCCAAAAGCACCCAATTAGGGGATACCTCCCACTCCCCTACCCCAACCGAAGCGGCGGATTTTTCCACCTCAGCTCCGGCCTCTCTCCCAGTCTTCACGGCTGAAGGGGGAGAAAGCATTTTTGATGTGGCACGGGTGTATTTGGCCAACCCTGCGCGCTGGGTTGAAATTTTGGAACTCAACCCTCAAGAGTTCCCTACCATTCAAACTCTCGAGTCCCTTCCCCCGGGCAAAGTCTTGCGGCTACCCGGTGCTGGTGGGATGACCCTCGATAGGCCGAAATAGGTCCGTGCTTTTCTTCTTGGGGGTTGATGAGAAGACCGGGAAATCTTTCCCCCAGCCAAGGTATGCCTTTCGATAATTGAGTTGCTAAGCTTGGCACCGTACTTCGGAAGTTACAAAAAGTGACAACAGTTTTTAATCGAATTCCGCAAGGGGGCTTTGTCCCCCTCGGCGAAGCCTGAGGTCGGAAGAAGTTGGGGCATTGTGGTGGCCCCGGTCTGCGGGAAGCAAACTTCGAGTGCTCACTTAAGAAACATCGAAAGGCACTTACGGGTAGCACTAGCATGCTAGAACCAGCCAACCGTCCGCGGGCTGGCCCTGTTACAGGGCCGGTTTTACCCCCAAGCGTGTTGCGAACGAAATTTTTTCCCGCAACCGGCACACGGTATTTTGCGAAGACCATGCAAAATTCGGGTCCTCCATTCGACCTCTCAAAGGTACCGGAGGCTATGAAGTTCGTCCCTCTCAAGTTACCTCGGAAAAACGGGAATGGATGGGAAAAAATCCGTCAAGTTACCTCGGAAAAACGGCAATGGATCGGAATAAATCCGTGACAAGCGAGCCGGGATTCTTCTGGCAATTATCAGACTCCGTGCTTCGTGGTCGCAGGATCACCACCGAGGAAGCCCGGCAGATCCTGTTTGCCGAAAGCCGTCTGTTGCCTGAATTAATTGCCGCCGCTCACCGCATCCGATGGCATTATTTCCGGAACGCCGTTCAGCTCAATGTGCTGATAAATGCCAGAAGCGGCTTATGCTCGGAGGACTGTGCCTATTGCTCTCAGTCCCGAATTTCGACAGCTCCCATCGCCAAGTATGACCTGGTTAGCGAGGAAGATATTCTCGCGGGGGCAGCCCTTGCGGCCTCTCGGAAAGCAAAAACTTACTGTATCGTTCTCTCCGGCCAGCGTCCGTTAAGACGGGATTTAGAGAAAATTGCTGCCATTGTCCCGACAGTGATCAAGAAGTTTGGCCTCCGGATCTGCGTTTCCGCCGGAATCATGGGGGAGGAAGAAGCGGAACTCCTTAAGAAATGTGGCGTTACGCGGATCAATCACAACTTGAACACTGGCCGAAGATTCTATCCGTTTATTTGCTCGACTCATACGTTCGAAGATCGAGTCGCTACTCTGCGGGCCATCCGCAAGGTAGGAATGCAACTTTGTTCCGGCGGAATTGTAGGGATGGGTGAAGAGCCCGAGGATGTGATTGATCTGGCATTAACCCTTGCTCAATTTGAACCAGAGGCCGTCCCAATCAACTTTCTTATACCGATACCGGGAACTCCTCTCGGCAACCGGGGACGACTTGAGGCTCGGTATTGCTTGAAGGTGCTATGCCTGTTCCGGTTCGCCATACCCGCTTGCGAACTGCGGATTGCTGCAGGCCGGGAATTGCACTTGCGAACTCTGCAACCTCTCGGGCTTTGGATCGCGAACTCTATTTTTGTCGGCGACTACCTCACTACTAAGGGCCAACCGCCGGAAGAGGACTTCCGCATGATCGAAGACCTGGGCCTAATCCCAGAATATGATGGGGCCTCTCCGGAAGGAAGCACTTGTCAACCATTGGGATCTCAAAATTTCGAAATACGGAAGCCGGTGGACAACGGGCTTGCCCCCTAGCTCCGGGCCCTCCGGAAATCTTCTGCATGATCCCATTGCGGGTTCCAACCCTTTTGCCAAAGGTAAATTTGTGGTCTTTGAATTGTTCCCGCCCCATTCATCCCCCTGTGGCCTTTGCAGTCTCACCCGACGCCAAAGGTCCGCGACGATGATCGAAGAAATCCTGGGGGACAAAGGGTTTTGGACTATAAGCCTCACTCGATCGGCCGGAAGAGGTAACAATCCGCAACCGAGAAGTGCCGAAGCTGATTGGCCCTTTCCACCCCCCCGGCCCCCTTATTTGCACGCAATCTCCGGAGCCGTTATCCGCCGCAGGAGCACCGTGGCATAAGCTCCCCGGGGAAGCCGGAAGCTTAACACCAGCTTGCGTCTTCCCTCATAAAGTTCATCCTTGTGGATCCCCCACCGCACATTTTGTGGAATCGCTACCACGGGCCTATCCCCGAGCGAAAAGAACGTATCCCGGGGATAACGGAGTTTCATCTTTTTCAAAGTTAATCCCCATTCCCACAGAATGTCCTCGATAAGAGTAAGCACCCGCCCAGGAGGATGATGCAAGCGCGCCGAGGGCAGCGGGAGACTTTCCGCCCGGAGCCGATCCGCTGGTGGCTGGGGCAGGTTGCGATAGCATGCCACACGTGCACCTGCCACTTTGAACTCAAAAAGGCATTCCCCCGGCAACTCCTGTCGAAGATATGCAGCCAACATTCGATTCCAGACCGCACTCTGAAAAGCGGAGAGAAATAATCTTCGCAAGAGAGGGTCGATTTGCACTAAAGCCCGTCGAAAATCCCCACGGTGTCTGGCCAGAAACCAAAGCACTCGTCTTGTCTGGCGGGACCGCACGTGCTTTAAACATTCTTCCCATTGCCCCCAATGTTCCCGCAAGAAAGCCTTTTCTTCCCGCCGACGTGGTCGATCGGCTGATTGCGGAGCCGCAATCGCCAACCACAGAGCCCGTTCATAATCCCCCTTCACCCAAGCACACGCTACAAACTCCCCAGAAGCACTCACCGATCCAAATCGTTGTTGGTCAAAATAGTTCGGATATCCCTCAGCCTCAACGAGCTTCAATTCTTGGCAAGCAAGCTCCGCCCGCCGCTTTGTAAGGTGGCGAACTGTGATTTTAAACTGATTGGCTTCGATATCTTGAGGCCCGAAAGGTCGGTCCGTCTGCCCGAGGTATTCGAGGGTGATGTTTTTCAGCCGAAGGTTCTCCGGTGGTCCATTTTCGATCGTTAAATACTGCCTCGTAATTGCATGGCGATCTTTCAGACCGCCGTACGAAATTTTTTCCGACTGTAGCCCCAAATGTTCGGCAACATATCGGAGAGCTTCTGGGGTTCCGAGATTTGTTTTGGTAAGCCGGTAAAACCCATAGGAACCTTCCCCGGGAGTCCGAGCGGTTATCTCCTCGACAAGGAAGTCGCCCGGCTTACACTTGATCTTCATCGTTCCACCCCTCAGTTTCTCCACGCCTATAAAAATTTAAAGATTTGCTGGGATCTTTCGCTTCCCGATCTTTCACAAGCCAAGCCACGCTTGAACAACATCACATGACCGGAAGTTGCCTCGCTCCATACCCCCGATATTTCGATGAGGACAACCCTAGTTGCGATGCCGAAGCATTACTCCAGCCTATGGTGAAGGAAATTTATTATGTGTTCTTTTGACGACTCCTGGAGGGGCAAGCATCACTTCCGCATATTCCAAAACTTGCTCGGGAAGCTCGAAAATCTTTTCGTACACCCAGTCATCCTCATACTCACAACGCTTCGTGCTGTACCGACGGCAAATCTTCGGCCGTCTCTCGTAAATGCCACATCGTCCGTCTTTCAACAACTCCTTGCAAGGCGTTCGGAATAGCACGAACCATTTTTTCCGCTCCGTAAAAACTGCCACTCGCTCGTGGAGCAAAAACCATACGAGATAATCAAATTGGCGGGCAGTAGTTGGCTCATCGATTTGAATTGCCAGGTACTGACAGCATTTCGCCGAACAATACTGACACAAGTTCCCATCTGGCGGGAGTTCCTCCCGACGCGGCTTCCTTCCTGCCAAAGCCAATCCCCAGGCAGCTCCAGTCGCCACAGAGCTGGCGGCAGATCGATCCGCCCCCACTCCGACATCATCCATGTGAGACTGGCGGGCGGGTCCCTTGGACAACGTTTTAGCCCGCCGGCTCTCAGTACTTAGCCAAGCATCTTCCAGCCCGATAGACGCAACAGGAAGCCGAGTTTGAGTTGCCGGCTGAGTCCAAAGATTTGCCGGCCTTGGGTGAGGCTTGCGATTTCCCCAAAGATTTCTATCCGTCTGCGGTCTTCTACTACGGCGGTCATTCTTTGCAGATTTCATCGCCCGATAGTCTCCGCACTTTTCACTGATATCTGCCGAGATGCTCGGCAGGTTAGCCACTCTCTCTCCAAGAGAAACGAGCACCCCAGTTTTCAAAACATAACTCGGCCTCAAAATCTAGCACTGTTGTTAAATAACCGGACCGAATTCCCACCAACAACTCCCGGCCAAATAAAACTGTCAACCAAGGCCTTGGATTTGTCCCCCGGGAAACCGACAGCATGTGTTTTGGCTGGCAGTCAACCAAAGCCGGTTGTAGGGGGAGCTTCCAAGCAAGGTACTTTTCCTGGGAGGCCCACATGCCGCAGCTCGGCCAAGAATGTAAGACCTCTCAAAGCTTACGGCTGCAAACCTTTATCGCCATCCGACGGCACTGAGCTTTTTGACATGTGCCTTATAACCGGGGCTAACCAACTGCATCCTCACCGTACGGGAGCAATCCTAACTCTCAGTTGCCGATTTCAGATTGTTCGCGAAGAAACCTTAGAGAACAAGCCCCCAACGGATGAAACAACTTGGCCTTTCCGAGCGGGATATTGGGGCAGAGCGGGATGCTTTGGCATCCCGTTACCTTGGAAAGCAGGGGTTTACCAGAGGAGTGGGACCGCTTTGGAGGTGCATCCACCAAAGGCAGATAAAGGAATAGCAGATTTTCCGGCGGGCTTAATTAAAGGCAGATTGGAATCGGAGTCCTCCGGAAACTTTGGGGCAAGAAAAGTAATCCAACAAAAAGCCGGGGAGAACCCGGCCACTCGCCCAGGAGAACTATTCATAACCAGAATCGCACCACTATTGGCACTTTCCGTCCAGTGTACAAAAGCCCCCTGTAAAGGAAGGCCCGGCCGCCCCCAGCTGCCCCAGAGGGGACGTTGTCGACAGAGTACTTCCTGCAGGAGAATTATTGGAAGAGGCACCGCTGCCCGAATTCGGCGGCACATAGGGACGAATACTTCCCGGTAAAAATGGAGAGGTAGTCCCACCGGATGGGGCATTCCCCCCTTGAGGTTGAGAGCTCTGGCCTACTGGAGTCTGAGTGCCCGCGCCACTCGAGCCAGGCCAAGCCCCTGCAGAAGTTCCACTGGCGGCTACTGGGCTTGGCGGCTGATAGCCGGTCATTCCCGGCTGATAACCTGTGTTGCCTGGCTGATAGTCCACTCGCCCCGGCACGTTTGGAGTGGGTCCCCCGGGATTCCAGCTCCTGGAAGAAATCGGTTGTCCGCCCCCTTGAGTGGCCAAATTGGCCGACCGCGATACACCATCCGCTGTGGAAAAGCCGGTCGGCTGCACCTGAGCGGGCACGGTTGGCACCCCCCAGGAACTCCCACTAGACGACACTGCCCCCGTGGACCGCCCATACCCACCCTCGATGCCCCCGCTAGAAGCGTTTATATTGCCTCCAAATCCCGGTGTACCCGTACCAGTGGAGGAAGCAACCGTCCCCCCAGGCGAAACATTCGGGGGCGTGTACCCCCACACCCTCTCTTGCTGCGGACCACTGCTCCCCATCCCCGGATTACCAGCTCCAGCTCCAAATGCCGGCGTGGTTTGGGGAGACCCGCTTAAGCTGTAACGAGAGGCATTGACATCATAACGAGCCCCCGCAGGTTGGGAAACTCCCCCTTGCCAATTGGACGGAGGCACGGCACTAGGTGGTCCGGTGGTGGGGGGAGAGGTCGAATTCGGCCATTGAGGCCAAGTGCCGCTCGGCGGGGTGGGGCCTCCCACTGGCATATTGGCATTGGCACTAACCCCTTGGGGGCTGGCCATTCCGTAAGGCGAGTAACCTTGACTTGGCGGAGAATACCCCTGACTCGAGCTTGCAGTGCTTGGCGGGTTCCATGCCTCGAAGGAATTCGGGGGAGTAGTTGGACCGGGATAGCCCCCGTACATTCCTTGGGATCGATCGGCCACCCGAACTCCGGCCCCCCCCATAGCTTGAGGGTTGTAGTAACCCGTTTGAGGACCGGGGATAGATCCACCAGGAACCGCTCCGGAGGGTTGAAATTGAGGACCTGGCCAGACCACCCCGGGAGAAGATATTGAACCACTGTGAGGCACGCTCGGTTGAGCGGCGTTGATACTGCCCCCCGGCACAAATCCCCCAGAGGAAGTGCCAGGCATAGGTGCCCCTGAGCTCACCGAGGCATAGCCGGGCGGCGAAGTTCGGGTGCCGGCGGCGATATCCGAGGGTTTGGTCACTCCTGGGATCGAATTCTCCTTCTTAAACCAGCTTAGGGGATTAACTTTCGGCAAAGACCACCCAGAAAACTCTCGGTGGCTGGAACATCCGAGGAGAAGGAGAGAACTGAGACTGAACAAAAGGAGAAGAGATACAACCTTTTTCATAATCTCGGCCGTCCTTGGCTTGACAACCTGCCATCCGTCGGCTTAACAACGTTCCTAACCAAAGATCGGAATTACCCCTTGGTAGGTACCACGAAGAGCTCAACAGCTTGGGGAACTCCTAAGAAGCTCACGCCACTCTGTCTTGGCCCGTACTCTGTCTTGGCCCGTCGCCAGAAGTGTAAGTCGATCTTCGAGACCAAGGAATTCCGCAGACGAACCTACTCCTGTTCCTTCTTTGTAAGCGATGCTGCTTCCTTCTTTTTAAGCTAGGCCCCAGCCGGCTACCTCTTAGCGACTCGATTTCTCACTTCCCGGCTGCGGGTAAGTTGCCGAGTGTTATCGATGCCACACGAAAAGATCAAGGCTTTTACGCTTCAAGCATTCGCTAACTTTGCCTGGCCCCAGGCTCTACCACGAACTGGTTTAGTTTCCAAAGAATCTAGCCCACATCCGCCCCGAGAACCCTCGCCTTTCCTTGGGCACTCAGACCTGCCAGAGAGTAACCTAGGGCAGAGACGAACCACGTTCGCAGCCGCAAAATCCGGGCAAAAATTCTTGGAAGTAGGAAACCGGCGGTCACACCAGTATCGCATGCCCCCGGATGAATTTCTTGGAATCCTAGGCCTTGAGATCTCGTGTCCCTATTCAATTCGGTCGGACAGGCTTCGCCCTATAAAAGAAAATGCCGGAAAATTTTTCAAAAACGGAAAACTCCTCGAACTTTAATAAGGACACGAGTCCATAGTCAAGATCAACCGGGGTCAGGTGCCGCCCCGAAAATGTTGAATTCCGGCAAGTCGTGAAAAACCCTCTGAATGCTTGACCGTTGAACAATCCGGAAAAAGAGTGGTGGAAAGAGCAAATGTTCATATTTTCGGCATGAAAAATAGAGATTAGTGTGGTAACCGAAGGGTGTCCCGGCGTGCGAT
>Ga0308410_1002568_pt1 | contig 10363 bp, 7 predicted proteins | sample HotsprOSTMatCore_FD_203467 | JGI IMG/M metagenome (GOLD analysis project Ga0308410, IMG submission 203467) | Hot spring phototrophic mat microbial communities from Octopus Spring, Yellowstone National Park, Wyoming, United States -... | ecosystem: Environmental > Aquatic > Thermal springs > Hot... | reverse complement strand
AGATGATGCAGGTTTGACAAGAGGTCACGCAACCCGCATACCCTTGCCGGGGAAGGGCTAAAAGGTAAAACACACCCTACCTGGAGACACCCATGAACGCCCAAGAGATCATCGCGCTGGAGCAGAGGTACGTCGTGCAAACGTACAAGCGCGCGCCCTTCGTCATCGAGCGGGGAGAGGGCTGTACCCTCTACGACAGCGACGGTCGCGCCTACATTGACCTGGTCGCAGGCATCGCAGTCAACGCGTTGGGCTACGGCGATCGCGAGGTGTTGGGGGCCATCATGGCCCAGGCGCCCAAATTGATCCACATCAGCAACCTGTACCATTCCGAGCCGCACGCGCGCCTGGCCGCGCGCTTGTGCCAACTCTCCTTTGCCGACCGCGTCTTCTTCTGCAACTCCGGCGCGGAGGCGACGGAAGGGGCTTTCAAATTCGCCCGCGCCTGGGCCAAGGCCAAAGGCGAGCCCGACCGGATAGAGATCGTAGCCTTCACCAACTCTTTTCACGGGCGCACTTTCGCCGCGCTCGCGGCCACCGACCGGGAGAAATACCAGGCCCCTTTCCGTCCCCTCCTACCGGGCGTTCGCTTTGCCAGGTTCAACGACCTGGAATCGGCGGCGGCGACCATCACCGACAAGACCTGCGCCGTCATCGTGGAGCCGGTACAGGGCGAGGGCGGCATCCACGTCGCCGAGAACGAGTTCCTTGTGGGTCTGCGTCGCCTGTGCGATGAAAGGGGTGCGCTCCTCATCTTTGACGAGGTGCAGTGCGGCTTGGGACGCACAGGCACCCTTTGGGCCCACCAGCCTGCCGGCGTGACGCCGGACATGATGACCTTGGCGAAACCTCTGGGCGGCGGCCTCCCCATCGGCGCGATCCTCGTGACGCAACGTGTAGCCGACGCGCTCCACCCCGGCGATCACGGCAGCACCTTCGCAGGCAACGCCCTGATCTGTGCCGTCGCCTCGGTGGTGGTGGATCGCATCAGCCGGCCGGAGTTCCTCGCCTCGGTACGCGAGAAGGGGGCCTACCTGGCGGAGCGCCTGCGCGGGATGAACTTGCCGCACGTCAAGGAGGTGCGCGGCCGCGGGCTGATGCTCGGCCTAGAATTGGACGTAGAGGCCAACAAGGTGGTGCAGGCAGGGTACGCCCGGGGGCTGATCCTGGTCAACGCGGGCGACATGGTGTTGCGCTTGGTGCCGCCGCTCGTGATCTCGCGCCAGGAGATGGACACGGCGGTAGAGCGGCTGGCAGGCATCTTGGCGGAGATGTAAAGCGCCTTACCTCTCCAGACTTAAGAACCGAGGAATGTACATGGACGAAGAAGCGATCATACGCCCGGCCCGGCCCGCCGACGTTCCGGCGATGGCCGCCATCATCAACGGCTACGCGGCAGAGAACCTGATGCTGCCCCGCAGCGAAGCCTCCATCTTGCGTGCCCTGGATGACTTCGTGGCCGCGGAGGTGGAAGGCCAGATCGTCGGCTGCGGCGCGCTGGCGCGCCTGGCGCCGGACCTGGCGGAGGTGCGCTCGCTGGCCGTCTTGTCCGACCATCAGGGCAAGGGCTTGGGCCGCCGCATCGTCCTCTACCTGTTAGAGCGCGCACGGGCCCAGGGATACGCGCAGGTCTGCGCGCTCACCTTGGCCCCTGAGTTCTTTGAGTCGCTGGGTTTCCGGTTGGTGGATCGCTGGGCCGTCTCGCCCAAGGTATGGCAGGAGTGTGTCTTTTGCCCGAAGTTCCACCGTTGCGATGAGGTGGCCGTGGTTTACAACCTGGTGGAGACGGCAGAAGACCACTCCATGTCGTCAACAGCCTGGGTGGGGCTCCTCACCGCCCTCGCCCGACGGGACGCGCTGCGCGCCGCGCAACAATAGACGTACACGACTTGAGATAAGGCTGAATTTTATGCAAGCACTTCTCGCTTTGGAAGATGGAACATGGTTTGCCGGCGAGGGTTTCGGCGCGGAGGCCGAGCGGGTCGGCGAGGTGGTCTTCAACACCAGCATGACCGGCTATCAGGAGATCTTGACCGATCCTTCGTACCATGGTCAAATGGTGGTGATGACCTACCCCCACATTGGCAACACAGGCATCAACGATGAAGACGTAGAGTCGGAACGGCCTCAGGTGGAAGGGTTCATCGTGCGGGAGTTGAGCCCTGTCGCCAGCAACTGGCGCAGCCGCCGCACGCTTCACGACTACCTGGCCGCCTACGGCATCCCTGGCATCAGCGGCGTGGACACGCGCGCGCTGACGTTGCGCCTGCGCACCGTAGGCGTCCTCAAGGGCGCGCTCTCCACCCTCCCCGATGCGAAACCGGAAGACCTCGTCGCGAAGGCGCGCGCCTGGGCAGGGCTGGAAGGACGCGACCTGGTGCGGGATGTAACCTGCCCGGAGCCTTACCATTGGGCTGAAGGCGTCGCCTCAGGCTGGCGCTTCCCGGTGGAACGGCCCGCATCGCCCTTCCACGTCGTCGCTTACGACTTCGGCCTCAAGCGCGGCATCCTGCGCCGCCTGGCCGACCACGGCTGCCGCGTGACCGTCGTCCCTGCCTACACCCCTGCTGCCGAGGCCCTGGCCCTCGCGCCCGACGGCATTTTCCTTTCTAACGGGCCCGGCGATCCTGCCGGGCTTCCTTATGCGGCGAAGGCCACGCGCGCCTTTCTGGATGCAGGGTTGCCCCTTTTCGGCATCTGCCTAGGCCATCAGATCCTAGGGCTGGCGCTGGGCGGGCGCACCTACAAACTGAAATTCGGCCACCACGGAAGCAACCACCCTGTGCGAGAGGTCGCCACAGGACGGGTGCAGATCACCGCGCAAAACCACAACTACGCGGTGGATGCGGAGACGCTAGACCCCGCTCAGGTGGAGATCACTCACTGGAACCTGAACGACCGGACGGTAGAGGGGATGCGCCTGCGAGGGCGGCCCGTCTTCTCGGTGCAGTATCACCCGGAGGCCTCGCCCGGCCCCCACGACGCCGACGATCTCTTCGCCCAGTTTGTACGCCTGATGGCGAATCATCGTTAACATATGCCCAGACGCGACGACATCCATACCATTCTGATCATCGGTTCCGGCCCTATCATCATCGGTCAGGCATGCGAGTTTGACTACTCGGGAACGCAGGCGGTGAAGGCGCTCCGTCGGGAGGGCTACCGCATCATCCTGGTCAACTCCAACCCGGCCACCATCATGACCGACCCGGAACTGGCCGACGCCACCTACGTGGAACCGCTCACCGCGGAACTGGTAGAGAAGATCATAGAGAAGGAGCGGCCCGACGCGCTCCTGCCCACCGTCGGTGGCCAGACGGGGCTCAACCTGGCCGTGGAGTTGGCGGACGCGGGCGTTCTAGACCGCTACGGCGTGCGGCTCATCGGCGCATCGCCCCAGTCCATCCGCATCGCCGAGGATCGGCTCCTTTTTAAGTCCACGATGCAGAAGGCCGGCTTGGAGGTGCCGCGCAGCGGCCTGGCCCGCTCCGTAGAGGAGGCCCTGGCGTTGGCAACAGACCTGGGCTACCCCGTCCTCATCCGACCTTCCTTCACCTTGGGCGGGACGGGAGGCGGCATCGCGCGTTCACCCCAGGAACTGGAGGAGGCGGCGGCCAAAGGCCTGCGCGAAAGCCCCGTCGGCAGCGTCCTGGTAGAGGAATCGGTCCTGGGCTGGAAGGAATTTGAGTTGGAGGTGATGCGAGACCGGGCCGACAACTTCGTGGTCGTCTGCACCATTGAGAACCTGGACCCGATGGGCGTGCACACGGGCGACAGCATCACCGTGGCGCCCGCGCAGACCCTCACCGATAAAGAGTACCAACGGCTGCGCGACATGGCACGCCGGATCATGACCGCGGTAGGGGTGGAGACCGGCGGCTCCAACGTGCAGTTTGCCGTCCATCCCGAAACCGGCCGCACCGTCGTCATTGAGATGAACCCGCGCGTCTCCCGCTCGTCGGCCTTGGCCTCTAAGGCCACCGGCTTCCCCATCGCCAAGATCGCTGCGCTCCTCGCCGTCGGCTACACCCTGGACGAACTGCCTAACGACATCACCCGCAAGACCGTCGCCGCCTTTGAGCCTGCGCTGGACTACGTGGTGGTCAAAATACCCCGCTGGGCCTTTGAGAAGTTCCCCGGCGTGGATCGCACCCTCGGCCCGCAGATGAAGTCGGTGGGCGAGGTCATGGCCATCGGCCGTACCTTCCCGCAGGCCTTGCAGAAGGCCGTCCGCTCCCTGGAGATTCGGCGCGCCGGCCTCACCGACGCGCCATCCCACCTTGCCGGCCGACGGCAGGCAGACGCGCCGGAGGGCGACCCCTTGCATTGGCCCAACCCCGACCGCCTGTTCGCCGCCTACGCGGCCCTTCTGGACGGCACGGCGGCGGAGGAGGTGGCGCGGCGCACCGGCTACGACCTGTGGTTCGTGATGCAGATGGCGCGCCTCGCGGAGGTGGAGAAGGAACTCCGCCAATATACCCTGACGACGGTTCCGGCCACCCTCCTGCGACGGGCCAAGCAGTACGGCTTCGCCGACAAGGCCTTGGGCGAGATGTGGGGCGCGCCCGAGCCAGAGGTGCGCGCCCGCCGTCTGGCCCTGGGCATCAGGCCCACGTTTCACCAGGTGGACACCTGTGCGGCTGAGTTTGAAGCCTACACCCCCTACCTCTACTCCTCTTACGAGAGCCAGGACGAGGCGCCGCCCAACCGCAAGCCCAAGGCCATCATCCTGGGCGGCGGCCCCAACCGCATCGGCCAGGGGATTGAGTTTGACTACTGTTGTTGTCATGCCGCCTTTGCCCTGCGGGAACTGGGCTACGAGACGGTGATGGTCAACTGCAACCCGGAGACGGTCAGCACCGACTACGACACCAGCGATCGCCTCTATTTTGAGCCGCTGACGACGGAGGATGTGCTGAACATCTGCGATCGGGAATTGGCGACTGCGGGCCCCGGCTCCGGCGTCATCGTGCAGTTAGGTGGGCAAACCCCTCTCAACCTGACCGCGGCGTTGCACGCGGCCGGCATCCCCATCCTCGGCACCTCGCCCGACGCGATAGACCTGGCAGAGGATCGGGGCCGCTTCGGCGAATTGTTGGACCGGCTGGAGATCCCGCAGCCCGCGCACGGCACGGCCAGCACCGTGCTAGAGGCGCGCGCCGTGGCGCGGCGCATCGGCTACCCCGTGCTGGTGCGGCCTTCCTACGTCCTCGGCGGCCGCGCTATGGCGATCGTTTACAACGAGGTGGCGCTGGCCGAGTTCGTGGAGAAGGCCCTGGCGGCCAGCCCAGACTACCCTGTTCTCATTGATCAGTACGTGGAGGATGCCTTTGAGGTAGACGTGGACGCGGTGGCCGACGGCGAACGGGTCGTCATCGGCGGCATCATGCAACACATAGAGGAGGCAGGGGTTCATTCCGGCGACTCGGCGATGGTGTTGCCGCCTTACAAGGTCAGTTACTACCACCTGAGCATCATGCGAGAGTACACCCACAAGATGGGCCTGGCCCTCGGCGTGCGCGGGCTGATGAACGTGCAATTCGCGCTGAAAGATGACGTGGTGTACGTCTTAGAGGTGAACCCCCGCGCCTCGCGCACCGTTCCCTTCGTCAGCAAGGCAACGGGCGTGCCGTTGGTCAAACTGGCCGCGCAGGTGATGGTAGGCCGCACCTTGGCCGAATTGGGCTTCACCGAGGAGCCGCGGGTGGACGGCTTCTTCGTCAAGGAGGCGGTGCTCCCCTTCCGCAAACTTCCCGGCTCCGACGCGCTCCTGGGGCCGGAGATGCTCAGCACAGGCGAGGTGATGGGCCATGCCTCGCGCTTCGGCCACGCCTTCGCCAAGGCCGAGATGGCCGCAGGCGATCCGCTCCCCCTGACGGGAACCGCGCTCATCAGCGTCAACGACTTCGACAAAGGGACGGTCCTCAAGATCGCGCGCGACCTGCATCGCCTAGGCTTTCGCCTTTTGGCCACGCGCGGCACGGCTGCGGCCCTCGTGCGGGTGGGGCTGCCGGTGGAGCCGGTGAACAAGGTGAGCGAGGGGGCGCCCCACGTGGCCGACCTCATCCGCCAAGGCCAGGTGCAGTTGGTCATCAACACGCCGCTGGGCCCTCGCGCCCACAGCGACGGCGTAGAGATCCGCCAGGCGGCGGTGCAACATCGGGTGCCCCTCCTCACGACCATGTCGGCCGCGGCGGCGGCGGTGAACGGCATCCACGCGCTCAGGGAGCGAGAACTGCGGGTGCGCTCCTTGCAGGAACACTATGCGATGACGCGGGGAAGGTAGCCCACGACGGGAGGAAAGATGCCCCAACGCGTACACCTGGCCCTGATCGGCCTTGGTCACGTCGGTCAGGCTTTCTTGGAACTCCTGATCGCCAAGCGCGATGTGCTGCGCACGCGCTATGGCCTGGAGTTTGTCCTCACCGCGGCCGCCGACACCTCCGGTGCGGCGCTGGACGCGCGCGGGTTAGATGCAAGCCTCCTCCTCGCCCGCAAAAGGGCCGGCCAGGGCGCAGGGACCTATCCCGAGGTGGGCCGCCCGGGGAAAAGCGCGCTGGCGACCACGCGTGAGGCCGTCGCCGACATCTTGCTGGAGGCCTCACTGACGAACCTGAAGGACGGCGAGCCGGGGCTGAGCTGCATACGCGCCGCCCTCGCGCGCGGCATGAGCGTGGTCACGGCCAACAAAGGCCCGTTGGTTCACGCTTATTCAGAGTTGACAGCCCTGGCGCGAGAGGAGGGCGCGGGGGTCGCGTTCTCGGCGGCGGTCTGCGGCGCGCTCCCCACGATCAACATTGGCCAGAGAGACCTGGTCGCCTGCACCGTTGAGCGGGTAGAGGGTATCTTCAACAGCACAACCCACTACATCCTGACCGCCATGGCCGAGGGGCGCGACTACGCCGCCGCGCTGCGCGAGGCCCAGGCTGAGGGAGTCGCCGAGGCGGACCCGACCTTGGATGTGGAAGGGTGGGACGCGGCCAACAAACTGGTCATCCTGGCGAACAGCGTCTTGGGCGTCCCCGCGCGCCTCTCCGATGTCGCGGTGGAGGGCATCACCCGCCTGACGCCGGACGATTTCGCCCGCGCACGGGCCGAAGGGAAGGTGATCAAACTCCTGTGCACGGCAGAGAGGGAGGGGACAGGCTATCGCCTATCGGTGAGGCCGACACCCCTTGGGCGCGAGCATCCCTTGGCGGCGCTGCGCGGCTGGCAGATGGGGATCGTTTACTACACCGACATCATGGGCATCCAGTTCGCAGCGGTGGACGAGCGTGGCCCCCTGCCGACCGCGGCGGCGATGCTGCGCGATGTGGTGAACCTGGCGACAACGAGATGAAACCTCGCCCCTCTCACCCTTCAGAGGGTCAGAGGGCAGGGCGGGCGTTCAACAACAGGAAGGGAGATTATATCCGATGAAAGACAAGGTCAAGAAGGTCGTCCTCGCCTATTCCGGCGGGCTGGATACCTCGGTCATCGTCCCCTGGCTGCGGGAGAACTACGGCTGCGAGGTGATCTGCTTCACGGCTAACATCGGCCAGGAGGAAGAGTTGAGCGGGCTGGAGGCGAAAGCCATCGCCAGCGGCGCAAGCAAATGCTACATTGAAGACCTGCGGGAGGAGTTCATCACCGAATACATCTACCCCACCATGCAGGCCGGGGCCATCTACGAGCGCAAGTACCTGTTGGGCACGTCGTTCGCGCGGCCCCTGATCGCCAAGCATCAGGTAGAGATCGCCGAATTGGAAGGGGCGGACGCGGTGGCCCACGGCTGCACCGGCAAGGGCAACGACCAAGTGCGCTTTGAGCTCACCTACCAGGCCCTCAACCCTCGCCTCAAGGTCATCGCCCCTTGGCGCGAGTGGACGATCCGCAGCCGACAGGATGCACTGGACTACGCCCTGGAACACAACGTCCCGGTAACGGCGACCACCAAGTCTATCTACAGTCGCGATCGCAACATCTGGCACCTCTCCCACGAGGGTGGCATTCTGGAGGACCCTTGGCAGGAGCCGGAGGAGTCCATGTACCAGATCACCAACAGCCCCCTCAACGCCCCCGACGAGCCGGAGGTCATTGAGATAGACTTCCAGGCTGGGGTGCCCAAACGGCTCAACGGCGTCGCCAAGGGGCCGATTGACCTCCTGACGGAACTCAACCGCCTGGGCGGCAAGCACGGCATCGGGCGCGTAGACCTGGTGGAAAACCGCCTGGTGGGCATGAAGTCGCACGGCGTCTATGAGACGCCCGGCGGGACGATCCTGGTGGAGGCCCATCAGGCCTTAGAGCAACTATGCCTAGATAAGGAAACGCTCCACTACAAGCAGCTGGTCGCGCTGAAGTACGCCGAGCTGGTCTACAACGGCCAGTGGTTCACGCCGCTGCGCGAGGCGCTGGACGCCTTCGTGCGGAAGACGCAACAGACGGTAACGGGCACGGTGCGCCTCAGGCTCTACAAGGGCAACGTCATCTTGTTGGGTCGCAAATCGCCCTACAGCCTCTATCGGGAAGATTACGCCACCTTCGGCGAGGATCAGGTCTACAACCAAAAGGACGCGGAAGGGTTCATTAAGTTGTTCGGCTTGCCGCTGAAAGTGCGGGCCCTGGTCAACATTGAGGGGAAAGGGCGTCCGGGCCTGCCGGAGCCGGATTACAGCGAGTTCAAGAGGGATTGAAGCCGGCACATGCTGCCATCCGAATCACAACCCCTGTTTACCGTTCCCGGTTTTCGGGCGGCGGGCGTAGCCTGCGGCCTCAAGAAGACGGGCGCCTTAGACCTGGCCCTCATCGCGGCGGATGCGCCCTGCGCGGCCGCGGGCGTCTTCACGACCAACCGCGTCAAGGCCGCCCCCGTCCTCTACGATCAAGAGATGCTCGCGCGCAACGCCGGGGGCATCCGGGCCGTCGTCATCAACTCCGGCGGAGCCAACGCCTGCACCGGCCCGCAAGGGCTGGAGGACGCGCGACGCACCGCGCGCCTCGCGGCCGCGCAACTGGCCTGTGCGCCCGATGCCGTGCTCGTGATGTCTACGGGCGTCATCGGCCAGCCGCTCAAGATGGACCGCATAGAGGCGGGAATCCGCCAGGCAGCAGCGGCATTGGCGCCCGACGGCTGGGAAGCGGCAGCGCAGGCCATCATGACCACCGACACCCGACGCAAACTGCACGTTCAACGGACCGCGCTCGGCGGCCAGCCGTTGGTTCACCTTGGGATCGCCAAAGGCGCGGGCATGATCCACCCCAACATGGCGACGATGCTTTCCTTGATCGCCACCAACGCCGTCATCTCACCGCCTACCCTCCAGCGCGCGCTGCGCGCGGCGGTGGAAGATACCTTCAACGCCATCACGGTAGACGGCGATACCAGCACCAACGACACCCTCCTCGCCCTCGCCAACGGCACGGGGCCGCGCGTCTCCGACGGAGACGACACCTATGCCGCCTTCCTGCAAGCCCTGCGTGAGACGTGCTTTGCGCTCTCCGTCGCCATCGCGGAAGACGGCGAGGGCGCGACGAAACTGATCAGCATCCTGGTGCGCGGCGCGGCGGACAAGGCCTCCGCCCGCCGCGTCGCCAAGGCCATTGCCCACTCACCTTTGGTCAAAACGGCCATCTACGGGCAGGATGCCAACTGGGGACGCATCCTCGCGGCGGCGGGCTACAGCGGCGTTCCTCTGGAGCCTGAGCGGCTCAGCCTTTGGCTGGGGCGAGGACGGCATCGGCCCGGCTGGGCCCGGCAGAAGGCCGGCGCGGACCTGACGCCGGAGATAGATGGCGCAGGGGCCGAACCGTTGCAAGTGCATTTGGTGCGCGAAGGGCGACCTTACGACGTGGATGAGGCGCGCGCGGCTGAGATCCTGGCGGCCCATGAGGTCGCCATCACCTTAGACCTGGGCCTGGGCGAGGCCTGGGATGTGGTGTGGACCTGCGACCTCACCCACGATTACGTCACCATCAACGGCCGTTATCGCACCTGAACTCTAGACAGAGGCGCCCTTTTCGGCTATAATCGGGCCACCCCTACCGTGCATGGGGTGGCCCGATATGTCTATCGTCGCGGTTGTGAACATCACCGAAAGCGCCGCCTTGCTCAAAGAGCCCTTCACCCTCCTGGAACTGGCGCACGTGGACGAACTCTCTACCGCCGTCTACGTCTGCCAGGGCGCTATGGGTTGGCACCGTCACCTGGACGAAGATGAACTCTTCCTCGTGCTGAGCGGCCTCATTACTCTGGAGAGCGAGTGGGGGGCGGTTACGCTGGCCCCCTGGGAACTGGCCCTGGTGCCCAAAGGGGTCGGGCATCGGTCCCTGTCGGCCAAATGGTCCTTCGTCCTCCTCTTTCGCTTGCGGATGCTGGCCAACC
>Ga0308410_1002565_pt1 | contig 10367 bp, 7 predicted proteins | sample HotsprOSTMatCore_FD_203467 | JGI IMG/M metagenome (GOLD analysis project Ga0308410, IMG submission 203467) | Hot spring phototrophic mat microbial communities from Octopus Spring, Yellowstone National Park, Wyoming, United States -... | ecosystem: Environmental > Aquatic > Thermal springs > Hot... | reverse complement strand
CGAGCGCCGGCAGGTAGCGGCCGAGCCCCTCGCGCAGGAGGGCGGCGAGCCGCACCGGGTCCTCGCCGGTGCCGCGCGGGACAAGCCCCCAGCCGGTGATCACCACCCGCCCGTCCACCGCCAGCACCGAGTCCGGGTCGGCGACCAGCAGCGCGCGGCGCACGAGCGCGCCGCCCTCGGCGTCGTCGAGCAGTGGGGCGAGGACAGCGAGGTCGGCGCGCAGCCGCGCCTCGGCCTCGGCGCGGCGGGCGGGCGAGAGGGCGGAGAGGGGGGCGGGCTCGCCGTCGCTCTCGCCGTACCACGAGACCGCGGCGGGCGTGCCGTCGCCGCGGCGGGTCAGCACCGGTTCGGCGAACAGCCCCGGCGTCAGGCCGCGCGCGGCGAGCAGCGCGGCCAGCCGGCCATGGCTCTCCAGCACGGCGCGGCCGTCGACCGGCACGGGCTCGTAGCCGGCGAGGTCGGTCTTGGACAGCAGGCGCGGCGCGGCCATGGCGTCCCCCGGCAGGGTTGCGGGCCGCGGCAGGATAGGGGGCGAATCCGGGCATCGTCACGGCAGGGCTGGCCAGAATCCGCCCGATATCGCACACGGCTGCGGCGACGGACGCGATTGGGTGGAGCTTGGCGGGGATGACGCTGCAGGCGCTGATCACGGCCGCACCGATCCTCGCGGTGCTGGTGCTGATGGCGGGGCTCGGGCAGTCGGCCGCGGTGGCCGGGATCGCCGGGGTCGCGCTCACCGCGGCGCTGGCGGTCGGCCGGTTCGGGCTCGGCGCGGGCGCGCTCGCGGGCGCCACGCTGGAAGGGGTGTTCCTCGCCGCCACCATCCTCTGGATCCTGCTGCCGGCGCTCGCGATCCACAGCCTGCAGGAGGCGCGCGGGACGCTCGCCACCCTGCGCGAGGCGCTCGCCCGCGTCGCCTCAGGGACCGCGCGCCAGACCATCCTGATCGGCTGGTTCTTCGGGCTGTTCATGGAGGGGGCGGCCGGGTTCGGCACGCCGGTCGCGATCGCCGCGCCGCTCTTGGTCGCGCTGGGGGTGGAGCCGGCGCGCGCGGTGGCGATCGCGCTGATCGGGCATTCGCTCGGCGTGTCGTTCGGCGCGGTGGGCACGCCGGTGATCGCGCAGGCGGACCTCGTGGCGCCGGGCGCGGCGGCGATCGCGGCGGCGACGGCGCCGATCCACGGCGCGCTCGGCGCGATCCTGATGGCGGCCGTGCTGGTCTCGGCCGGCGCGACCGGCGCGGCCGCCTGGGCCTGGGGCGCGCTGGGGGCGGCGCTGTTCCTCGCGCCGATGGTAGCGATCGCGGTGCTGGTGGGGCCGGAACTGCCCACGCTCGGCGGCGCGCTGGCGGGCGGCGCGGCGTTCGTGGCCGTGGCGCGGCGGTTCGGCCCGCGCGCGGGGAGGGCGGTGCCGGCGGGCGCGCTGGTGCGCGCCGGCGCGCCCTATCTCGTGCTGATCGCGCTGATCCTGCTCACGCGCCTTGTGCCGGTGGTGCGGGCGCCGCTCGAATCCGTGCTGATCGCCTGGTCGCTGCCGGGCGGGTTCGGCGGCTCGGTGCGGCCGCTGTTCCATCCCGGCACGATGCTGATGGCGGGGTTCCTCGCGGGCGGGGCGATCCAGGGCGCGCGCGCGGGCGAGCTGCGGGCGGCGGTCGTGAAGGCGGCGGAACGGCTCGGTCCCGTCACGGTGGCGCTCGTTTCGATGCTCGTCCTCTCCCGGCTGATGCTGCACGCGGGCATGATCGACGCGCTCGCGGCCTTCGCCGCCGACACGCTCGGTGCGGCGTTCCCGCTCACCGCGCCGCTGGTCGGCGCGCTCGGCACCTTCGTCACCGGCTCGGCGACCGCCTCCAACATCCTGTTCACCGCCTTCCAGGAGGCGACCGCCACACGGCTCGATCAGCCGGTGCTGCTGATGCTGGCGGCGCAGGGCGTGGGAGCCGCGGTGGGCAACATCATCTGCCCGCACAACATCGTCGCCGGCGCCGCCGCGGTCGGCATCGCGGGACGCGAGGGCGCGATCCTGCGCCGCACCCTGCCGGCCTGCCTGATCTACCTCGCCGCCGCCGGGGTTCTCGTGGCCGCGCTCGCGCGCTGAGCCTCGGCCTCAGCGACGCGCCTCGCCGCGGCGACGAAGCCGTCGGGGTTGAGCGAGATCGAATCGATGCCGCACTCGACCAGGAAGGCGGCGAAGTCCGGGTGGTTCGAGGGCGCCTCGCCGCAGATCCCGACCTTGCGGCCGGAGGCGTGCGCGCGCCGGATCACCTCGGCGATCATGCGCTTGACCGCCTCGTCGCGCTCGTCGAACAGGTCGCGGAGCTCGGCGCTGTCGCGATCGACGCCGAGCACGAGCTGGGTGAGGTCGTTCGAGCCGATCGAGAACCCGTCGAAGCGTGCGGCGAACTGCTCGGCGAGGATGACGTTGGAGGGGATCTCGCACATCACGTAGACCGCGAGCCCGTCCTGGCCGCGCACGAGCCCGTGTTCGGCCATGATGGCCAGAACCTTGTCGGCCTCGGCCGGGGTGCGGCAGAACGGGATCATGACAACGATGTTGTCGGCGCCGATCTCGCCGCGCGCCTTCAGCACCGCCTTGCATTCGAGCGCGAAGGCCTCGCGGTAGCGGGGCGAATAGTAGCGCGAGGCGCCGCGCAGGCCGAGCATGGGGTTCTCCTCGTCGGGCTCGAACGGCGCGCCGCCGATCAGATGCGCGTACTCGTTCGACTTGAAGTCGCTCATGCGCACGATCACGGGATGCGGGTGCGAGGGCGCGGCGATGCGCGCAAGCCCGCGCGCCAGGGTCTCGACGAAATAGGCGGGCTTGTCGGGGTAGCCGCGCGTCAGCGCCTCGATCTCGCGCCGCGCCGCCGGGTCGGTCACCTTGTCGAAGTGCACGAGCGCCATCGGATGCGCCTTGATCACCGCCGAGACGATGAACTCCATGCGCGCGAGCCCGATCCCCTTCGCCGGCAGCCGCCACCAGCGCAGCGCCGCGGCCGGCGAGGCGATGTTCAGCATCATCGCGGTGCGCGTCGCGGGGATGGTCGAGAGGTCGAGCTCGGTCGAGGTGAAGGGCAGGCGCCCGTCATAGACGCGCCCCTCCTCGCCCTCGGCGCAGGAGAGGGTCACTTCCTGGCCGTCGCGCAGCAGCGATGTCGCGCGCTGCGTGCCGACCACCGCCGGCAGGCCGAGCTCGCGGGAGACGATCGCGGCGTGGCTGGTCGGGCCGCCATGGTCGGTGACGATGCCGGCCGCCTTCTTCATCAGCGGCACCCAGTCGGGGTCGGTCGCTTCCGTCACCAGCACCGCGCCGTCGCGGAACTCGGCGATCGCCTCGGGCGAGTGCACCACCTGCACCGGGCCGGCGGCGATCTTCTCGCCCACGGCCGCGCCGGTGAGGATCGGCGGGCGCGGCTTGCCGGTGAGCCGCCAGGTGCGCAGGCTGCCGCCCTGGCGCGTGCCGTGCACCGTCTCGGGCCGCGCCTGGACGATGAAGATCTCGCCCGTCGCGCCGTCCTTCGCCCATTCGATGTCCATCGGCCGGCGGTAGTGGCGCTCGATCGCCACGCCGGCGCGGGCGAGCTCGAGGATCTCGGCGTCCGACAGCACGAAGGCGCTCTGCTCGCGCCGCGTCGTCTCGACGAGCGTGGTGCGCGCGCTGCCGCCGGTGGCGTAGATCATCTTCTGCGCCTTCGCCCCGCGCGTCTTGTCGAGGATGGGCACCTTGGCCGGATCGGCGAGCGGCGGCTTGAACACGAGGTAGCGGTCGGGATCGACCGTGCCCTGCACCACCGGCTCGCCGAGCCCCCAGGCGGCGGAGATCAGCACCACGCCGGGGAAGCCGCTCTCGGTGTCGATCGTGAACATGATGCCCGATCCGCCGAGATCGGCGCGCACCATCGCCTGCACGCCGACCGAGAGCGCGACCTGCATGTGCTCGAAGCCCTGCATCTCGCGATAGGCGATGGCGCGGTCGGTGAACAGCGAGGCGTAGCAGGCGCGGCAGGCATCGATCAGCGCGCGCTCGCCGCGCACGTTGAGGAAGGTCTCCTGCTGGCCGGCGAAGGACGCGGTCGGCAGGTCCTCGGCGGTGGCCGAGGAGCGCACCGCCACCGCGGGCTCGGGCGTGCCGAGGCTTTCGCCCAGCCGGCGATAGCCGGCGCGGATGGCGTCCGCGAGGTCGGGCGCGAAGTCGGTGTCGAGCAGGAGGCGCCGGATCGCCGCGCCCGTGTCCTGCAGGCTCGCCGCGCCCTCGCGGTAGCGCGCGAGCGCCGCCGCGATGCGCGGGCGCAAGCCGTGCGCGTCGAGATGGGCGCGATACGCGGCCGCGGTGGTGGCGAAGCCCGGCGGCACCCGCACGCCGGCCGCCGCGAGCGCCCGGATCATCTCGCCGAGCGAGGCGTTCTTGCCGCCGACGCGGCCGACATCGGTCTGGCCGACCTCCGCGAGGTCGAGCACGAGCGCTTCGGTCATGACTGTCCTCCCGGTCTGTGCCGCCGCGAGCGGAGCACGGGCGGCGCTGCGCCCGCCTTGATCGACCGCAAGCCGCCGGGGCGCGACCCTCACGCCGCCGCCTGCGCCGGGCGGTGGCTCTCCTCCATGGCGCGGCGCAGCCGCACGACCTCGTCGGTGGCGTCGAACGCGACGTCGGACCAGCGCAGCACCTCGCCCGCGCCGACCGCGCGCTTGAGCCGCACACCGTGGGCGAGCCCGATCGGCAGGGTGCCCTCGGCGACCGCGCGTGCGGCGGGGATGCACTTGCCCCAGACGGTGGCACCGCCCTCGCCGTCGAGCACCTCGCCGGCGCCGAGCGGTCGTTTCGCGGTCGCGGCGACGTCGGCGCGCCAGGTCTCGGGCGCGCCGGTCGGCTCGCCGCGCAGCGCGACGGAGGCGATCGAGACGCCGAGTTCCAGCCCGATCAAGTGATAGGGCCGATAGAGGGCGGCGTAGCGGCCGGAGGGATCGGTCGCCACGCCGTATTCGGCGAAGCAGCGGCGCACATACGCGGTCTCGCCCTCGAACACGGCATAGACGCCCCAGCGCAGGTCGCGGTGCACGGGCCGCCCGTCCCGTTCCAGCGACGAGACGACCTCGACCATGCCCTTCGCCGCCAGCACCCCGCCCTCGGCGGCCGGGCGCAGGATCAGCGGCAGATCGTCGGCGCCGCAGGGCGGGAAGGCGAGCCCGTCCTCGGGGGCGGCGAGGTCGCAGGCATTGGCGACCGCCGCCATCTCGATGCCGCTCTTGGTGCCGTCGAGGAAGGAGTTGAACATCTGCGGGTTCATTCCTCCCGCCTTCGCGTCCTCGTCCGCGATGCCGTAGTGCGCCCAGACGGTGGCCGGCGTCGAGGCGTGGTAGGACGGCAGGTATTTCGTGCCCTTGCCGGCCGCCACCACGGCGAAGCCGGAAGCGCGGAGCGTGTCGACGAGCTCGCAGACGAGCGCCGGCTGGTCGCCGTAGGCGAGCGAATAGACGAGGCCGGCTTGGCGCGCGCGCGCCGCCAGCACGGGGCCGGCCAGCACATCCGCCTCGACATTGACCATCACCAGGTGCTTGCCGGCGTCGATCGCGAGCAGCGCATGCCGGATGCCGGCCACCGCGTGGCCGGTCGCCTCGACGATCACCTCGATGCGGGGGTCGGCGATCACGGCGGCGGCGCCGTCCGTCAGCAACGTCTCGCCGTGGCGCCCTGCCTCGGCCGTCGTGACGATGCGTTCGGCGGCCCAGCCGATGCGGGCGAGCGTGGCGCGGGCGCGCTCGACGTTCACGTCCGCGATGGCCCGGACATGCAGCCCGGGCGTGCGCGGCACCTGGGCGAGGAACATCGAGGCGAACTTGCCGCAGCCGATCAGCCCGGCGGTGACGGGACGGTTCTCGGCCGCGCGGGCACGCAGCATGCGGTGGAGGGTCATGGACGTCTCCTTCGGCGGGAGACGATACGCCACGCGATGCGCCTTGGGCCATCATCCGCCGCGCCCCCAACGAGGCGCGCCACCCGCACGGGATTGGGGGTGCGGTGCAAGAGCCTTCGGCCCTGGCCTCCGCGAACAGCAGAGCATCCTGGGGGCGACGCTCGCCCCCAGGCCCCCGCGCTACCGCCCGAGCGGGATGTTGAGCCCGATCGACAGCTCGCCGTAAGGGGCGCGATACACCGGGTAGCCGGAGCCGTAGCCCGGCACCACGACGACGGGCGGCGGCGCGTAGATCACCGGCGGCGGCGCATGGATCACGCGCGGCGGCGGCGCATACACCACGCGCGGGGGCGGCGCATAGACCACGGGCGGCGGGGCATAGACCACCGGCGGCCCGCGATGGTGGCCGCGTCGCCAGTGCCAGCCCGAGCCGCGGTGATGGAAGTGGTGGTGCGTGTGGTAGTGGCGCGAGCCGTGCCACGCGCGCCACCCTTCCCGGTCGGCCAGGGCCGGGCTGGCGGACAGCGCCGCGACGGCCATCCCCAGTCCAAGCAGCACGCCGCATCGCATCGGTCCGTCCTCCCGGTTGGTCCCAGGCTCATGCGGCCACGACGGTCCGACAATCCCAGGGCGGGATGACGGCAAGATTGCGCCTCACGCCGCCTTGAGAGCGCCGAGCGGGCTCAGCCCCATCGCCGTGCGCATGAACACGCGCTTGAGGGGAGGGAGACGATCGACCGCCGCGATCCCGAGATCGCGCGCGAGCCGCAGCGCCGCGACATCGTTCGAGAACAGCCGGTCGAGCGCGTCCGTCGCCGCCAGCATCAGCAGGTTCGCCGGCCGCCGTGCGCGCTGGTAGCCCGCCAGCACCGTCGCGCCGCCGACATCGCCGCCGGCGCGGAACGCCGCGACGATGCGCGCGCTGAGCGCGCCCACGTCGCGGAAGCCGAGATTGAGCCCCTGGCCGGCGATCGGATGGATGCCGTGCGCCGCATCGCCGACCAGCGCGAGCCGCGTGTCGATGTAGCGATGCGCGAAGAGCGCGCCGAGGGGGTAGCGCCAGCGCCTCCCGACCGGTGTCGCCGCCCCGAAACGGTCGCCGAAGCGGCGCGCGAGCTCGCGCGCGAAACCGGCGGCGTCGAGCGACCAGATCCGCGCCGCCTGCGCGCGCCGCTCCGTCCAGACGATCGCGCTCGTGCGTCCATCGCCGTCCGCGCCCGCGAGCGGGAGGATCGCGAACGGCCCGGCCGGCAGGAAGTGCTCGACCGCCACATGTCCGTGCGGCTCGGCATGGCGCACCGCCGCGACGATCGCGTCCTGGCCGTAGTCCCAGCGCGTCACGGCGATGCCGGCCGCCGCGCGCGTCGCACTCTCGCGCCCCTCGGCCGCGACGACGAGGCGCGAGCGGATGACGCTGCCGTCGGCGAGCCGCACGGTCGCGCGCCGGTGGTCCCGCTCCACCGCCGCGACGGTCGCGGGCGCCGCCACCCAGAGCCCGGGCAGGGTCGGCAACTGCGCGTTGAGCGCGATCCGCAGGTGCCGCGCCTCCACCATCCAGCCGAACGCGTCCGCGCCCACGGCGTCGGCGTCGAAGGTGAGATCGAGCGGGCTCGGCGCGCGGCCGAGACGGCCATCGCACACGCGGATGCGCCGGATCGGGCAGGGCAGGTCGCCGAGCCGGGCCCACACCCCGGCTTCGGCGAGCACGTCGCGGCTGGTGCGCGCGATCGCGTAGGCGCGGCCGTCGAAGTCGGGCAGCTCCATCGGCGGCAAGGCACAGCGGTCCACCACGGCGGCGGGGACGCCGGCCTCGGCCAGCAGGCAGGCGAGCGTTGCCCCCACCGGCCCCGCGCCCAGGATGGTCACCGCCACGTCGCGCTCTACTGCCATGGCCGGGAGTGTCGGAGCGGAAGCCGGGAAATCAAGCGGGGAGCGCGCGCCTTGCCCATTTCTTGGGCACAGGTCGGCCCGCCGTGCCCGCCAGACCGCGCATTCCCGCGCCTGCCCCGTCCTGGCACGGCGCTTGGAACGATGCGGGCGCCGACCAACCGGCGGGGACACACACGCATGAAGCTGATCATGGCGATCATCAAGCCCTTCAAGCTCGACGACGTGCGCGAGGCGCTGACACCGCTCGGGGTGCAGGGCCTGACGGTCTCGGAAGTGAAGGGATTCGGCCGACAGAAGGGGCAGACGGAGATCTATCGCGGGGCGGAGTACCACGTGAACTTCCTGCCCAAGGTGAAGATCGAGCTCGTGGTCGAGGACGGCATGGTCGAGGCCGTCTGCGAGGCCATCACCAAGAGCGCGCACACGGGGAAGATCGGCGACGGCAAGATCTTCGTGCTCGACGTCGCGCGCGCGATCCGCATCCGCACCGGCGAGACCGATGCGGCCGCGCTCTGAGCTCCAGCAGGGGAAGACAGCATCGATGACGGGACTTTCCACCAAGCGCGCGCTCGCCGGCATCGCCGCCGCGGCCGTGCTGCTGTTCGCCACCGGCGCGGCGGCCGACGAGCCCACGATCGACACCGGCGACATGGCCTGGATGATGACCTCCACCGCGATCGTCCTGATGATGACGATCCCGGGGGTGGCGCTGTTCTACGCCGGCATGGTGCGCAAGAAGAACGTGCTGGCGACGCTGATGCAGTCCTTCGCGGCCTGCGCGCTGATCACCATCGTCTGGATGGTCGCGGGCTACAGCCTCGCCTTCTCGGGCGAGGGCAAGTACATCGGCGATCTCGGCCGGCTGTTCCTCTCCGGCATGATGGAGACCTGGGACAAGCCCTGGGACGAGATGAAGATCACCGAGCCGGTGTTCATGACGTTCCAGATGACCTTCGCCATCATCACCGCCGCGTTGATCACCGGCTCGCTCGCCGACCGGATGAAGTTCTCGGCGCTGCTCCTGTTTCTGGCGCTGTGGTCGCTCTTCGTCTACAGCCCTGTCGCCCACTGGGTCTGGGGCGGCGGCTTCATGGACGACTGGGGCGTGCTGGACTTCGCCGGCGGCACGGTGGTGCACATCAACGCGGGCGTCGCCGGCCTCGTCGGCGCGATCGTGCTCGGCAAGCGCCGCGGCTACGGCACCGAGAACATGGCGCCCTACAACCTCTCGCTCTCGGTGATCGGCGCCTCGCTGCTCTGGGTCGGCTGGTTCGGCTTCAACGGCGGCTCGGCGACCGCATCGGACGCCAATGCCGGTCTCGCGATCGCGGTGACGCAGATCGCCACCGCAGCGGCCGCGCTCGCCTGGATGTTCGCCGAGTGGGCGGTGAAGGGGAAGCCGTCCGTGCTCGGCGTGATCTCGGGCGCCGTGGCCGGCCTCGTCGGCATCACCCCCGCCGCCGGCTTCGTCGCGCCGATGGGGGCGCTGGTGATCGGCATCGCCGCCGGCATCGCCTCGTGGTGGGCCTCGACCGAGCTCAAGCGGATGCTGAAGTACGACGACAGCCTCGACGTCTGGGGCGTGCACGGTGTCGCCGGCATCGTCGGCGCGATCCTCACCGGCCTGTTCGCGGTCGAAGCGATCGGCAAGACCGCGGGCGGCGTGGGCCAGATGATCATCCAGATCCAGGGCGTGGCGGTGACGATCGTCTACACGGCCGTCGTCAGCTTCGTCCTGCTGAAGCTCGTCGATCTGCTGATCGGGCTGCGCGTCAGCGAGGAGGAGGAGGTCGAGGGCCTCGACACCGCGCTGCACGGCGAGCGTCTCGGGTAAGCGGGGCTCCTGCGGGGAAGGGCCTGAGGCCCTTCCCCCGAACCCCCAGAGCGGTTTGCGCATGCGCGGAGACCGCTCTGGGCGTTCCGCGCGAGCATCGTCACGCGCACGGCTGGTTGCTGCCGTGCGCGACCCGCTCATCCCCGCAACAGGGCCTCGGCCGCGTCCGCCAGCACGGCACAGCCCAGCACGATATCCTCCTCGCTCGTGTCCTCGGTCCAGTGGTGGCTGATGCCGCCGATCGAGGGCACGAACAGCATGCCGGCCGGCATCCTGAGCGCCACCACCTGGGCGTCGTGGCTCGCGCCCGATGGCATGCGCTGCCAGGCGCCCGGCGCGCGCGCCTCGGCCGCCGCGGCGAGCGTGTCCTGCAGGCGCGCATCCATCACCTTCGGGATCCCTTTCGAACCGTCCTCGATTGTCACCCGGCACGGTCCCGCCGCGTCCGCCTCCGCTACCAGCGCGCGCAGATGCGCCTCCATCCGGTGGAGCACGGCCGGGTCGGCGTCGCGCACCTGCACGTTCATCTCCGCCGCGCCCGGGATGATCGAGGGCGCGTTCGGATCGAGCCGCATCCGGCCGATCGTCCACACCGACCGGTCGGCGGCCACCTGCGGCATGGTGTCGTGGATGCGGTTGGCGAGCCGCACCATCGCGACCCCCGCGTCCTTGCGGATCGCCATGCGCGTGGTGCCGGCGTGGTTCTGCACGCCCTCGAAGCGGACGCGGAAG
>Ga0308410_1002555_pt1 | contig 10391 bp, 10 predicted proteins | sample HotsprOSTMatCore_FD_203467 | JGI IMG/M metagenome (GOLD analysis project Ga0308410, IMG submission 203467) | Hot spring phototrophic mat microbial communities from Octopus Spring, Yellowstone National Park, Wyoming, United States -... | ecosystem: Environmental > Aquatic > Thermal springs > Hot... | reverse complement strand
CGCAATAGTGTATTCCAAATAGGCTACCACTTCGTCTGGTGTGCCAAGTACCGGAAACCTATTTTGACTGGTCAAATAGCGGAAGACCTCAGGGAATTGTTTTTGCACATTGCCAGCGACAACAATTTCACTATCGAGCAGATGGAGGTTATGCCCGACCACGTGCATTTATTTGTGACCGCCACGCCCAACCACCTGATTGCTGACATGGTTAAAGCCCTCAAGGGCGTATCGGCCAGATTCCTGTTTAAGAAGCACCCGGAGCTAAAAAAGCAGCTCTGGGGTGGTCACCTCTGGAACCCTTCTTATTACGTAGGCACCGTCGGGCACATCTCCGAAGAGACGGTCAAAAAGTACATTGAGAGTCAGAAGGCAGGCGATTAAAAATGCCGCACCTGCGCGGGTTCACCAAAACATTCCGGTACAACCTGCTCATGTCGGTCAAAGTGGAGGAGCAGGCTTCCTGTACCACCACCCTTTACCGCAAAGTGGTATCCTATTACCTCCAGGTCTTTCAGGACCACCAGGACCTTATCGGCCACAGCCAGTGGCTGAAAATGGCTGAAAACCTGACCCACCGGACAGAGAACAACCCGAACCCGGAGTACTCTTTCGACGAAGAGTTTCCCAACCTGCCTTCCGGCTTCCGGAGGAATGCCATTGCCGAGGCCCACGGCAAGGCCCTGGCCTGGAAAACCAGCTATGAAAAGTGGAAAGAGAAGAAGCGCAAGCATGAAGAGAAGAACCAGAAGCGTATTACCGCCGGGAAAAAGCCTATCGAGTTTACGGAGCGTCCGCCGCAGTATCCGGAGGACAACGACTGCTGGCTGTCCTACTACGGCACCGAGCACAAGTGGCTGGACTCCAACCACATCATGCTCAAAATGTTCACCGGCAAATCTTACACCTACCGGAAAGTTGCGCTTCTACAGCCGTTTGTCGTTCCTCCCGGCTACGCTGCCGGCTCCCCTATGCTGGTTAAAAAACCGACCGGCTGGGAGCTGCACGTTCCGGTTGTGCAGGTGGCAAGATTAGATCTCAAAAAGACAAAGAAGATGGTTAAAGACTCGTCTCTTAAAATATGCTCTGTTGATTTAGGTATAAATCGTCACGCGGTGATGACCGTCCAGGATGCCGAAGGCAGGGTCTGCGCAGCGAAGTTCATCTCCGGCGCGAAGGACAACCACCTTAGGAAGCGGTACCTGGAGAAGATAGTCAACCTCCAAGTGCAGACCGGGGTCATTCCCAAAGGTGAACGGTTCGCTAAAGATTTGTGGGATAAGGTATCCAACCTGAACGACGACATAGCCCATCGGGTATCTCGGCAAATCGTAGATTTTGCCAAGCATCACGAGGCCAAAATCATCGTTTTTGAGTATTTAGGCAACCTCAAGCCATCGAAGGGCACTAAATCTCGCTACCTGAACCGAAGGTTTAACCACTGGGTTAAAGGTCGGATATTCCGGTACACTCAGTACAAGGCATTGCACGAGGGCATAATCACCTGCCGGGTATCGGCCAAAAATACGTCTACCCGGTGTCCATACTGTGGGATGTTGACCATCCAGCGTTACAATAAGGGCCAGAGCGGGAAGAAATCCAGTGGTGTTGACCTGACAAGATGTGCAAATTGTGGCGTACGTGACGTAAACTCCGATTTTGTGGGTAGTCTGGGTATCGGAGCAGCGTTCCGGCTCAAGCACTGCTCATAAAAGTTTTATCTCGCGCCGGGCGGGCTCCAAACCCGTCCGGAAGACCTTCCCGGTGACGGGAGGGCGTCCATGCCGCCTATACGGTGGTATTGTGGATGAGGCACGAACCCGCTGGCTGCTTGCACCCGGTAAGATGCGGCGCAATCCGGCGCGGCAGGTCCATCTCCCGCCGGTATGCAGTCGGGCCTACGGCCCAGGGACTTCTGCGGCCGCGTACCCGGGGCAGGCACGAAGTTCACAGGAAGTAAAACCCGGAATCCTCTGACTTCAGTCAGGGGAGGTTCAAGCGCATTGATTTTAATGATAATTTTTTGACGAAAGAAAGCTGTTCCAGCCTGTGCAGCGGCACAAGCAGAGAGATAGTGCGGTAGCCGCCGTTGTCCGCTGCGACTTCACGAAATTCCGACTTCCTCGACAGCACCCACTGCCGCAGATCAGGAAGTCTGATAAAATATACTTCATCTGTTTTCGCTATAAGATAAACCAGATAATCCGCCCGGCTGGTAAGCCCCCAGCCGGGCGTTCCGGTAGTGTCAACGCTGACTAGCTCAAAAATCAGGTTCCCGGTGCGGTGGGCAATAAAATCAGCCTTATATTCCACCGGGACCCTCCGGCCGTCGGACAGCTCCAGCACCCGGTCAATGCCCTGCTTCTGCCATGCAGGGTCATCCGAAACGTCCAGGATGCGGGCGTTTCCCCACAGGCGGTCTAATTTTTCTTCTTCGGCCTTTCCAATTCTCAGCTGCTCTGAAAAATCGTACGGCATTATACTGCTCCCGCCTCAACCGAGTCCAGCCTGGCTTCGATAACCGAACGCATCCTTTGGTCGATCTCGTATCCAATCGAAGGCCGGCCCATGCGCTTCGCGACGGCCAGGGTGGTGCCGGTTCCGGCGAAAGGATCAAGGACTATGTCGCCCGGCCTGCTGCTGGCAGAGATGATCCTCTCCAGCAGGGCCTCGGGCTTCTGGGCCGGGTTGACGGGCATTCCGTCGGGCCCCTTGATGGTCTCACTGCCGCTGCGGGCCGGAATCTCCCATACATCGGTCATCTGCCTGCCGCTGTTGGCTTCCTTCAGGCCCTCGTAATCAAAAAAGTTGGGCCTGGCTCCTTTGGTGGCAAAGATGATGGTCTCATGCGAAGGGGCGTACATGTCCTGCCGGGCCATTAAAGGAGGCGCGTTTTTTTTATGCCAGATAATGTCGTTTTGGATGGTAAAGCCGGTCCTGCGGAGAGCTGCAGCGACGTCAAATATATTGTGCATGGTGCCGGAGATGTAGATGGACCCGCCGGGCTTTAAAACACGATAGCATTCTTTAAGCCAGCTTTCCGGGTCGGGCACGTTTTCCGGCCTGTCCCATTCCCCTTTGTCCACCGAAACAAGCTTGCCGCTCTTTACGGTTACACCGCCGTCGGAGATCCCGTAGGGAGGATCGGCAAAAATAAGGTCGATGCTTTCATCAGAAACCTCGCTCATGTCGAGGCAGGACTTGTAGTAGACCTTCGGCTCCAGCAGGGCGGCTCTCTCCAAACGCCGGCGCTCCTCTTCCAGGCGCTGTCTTTCTGCTTCGGCTTCCGAAACCTTCCTGGCCTGCCAGGCAGCGTAGGCACGGGCACGGGCCTCCAGGTCGTTTATGATTTCCAGCTTTACCTTCTCGCAGCCGGACTGGGTGCTTATCTCTTTTTCCTTCAGCTTCTGAATGAATATCCGGCGCAGGAGAAGGGTTTCTTTTACTGCTGAATCTGTTTTTTCGTCGATCTTCCAGGTTTCCGCCTTCTCAGGCAGCTGCTTCCAGCACTCCAGCGCTTTGGCGATTACACCCGCCCACCGGTCGCCGGTCTTCCTCTGTAGATCTGCAGCGGCCTGCTTCCTTAACTCGGTCTGGTCGAGCCATTCGGAAAGCTCCGGAGGCACAGTTATTTTCTTTGCTTCGGCAACAGCCTCTTCTAAGACACGGGTGGACAGTTCGTTTGTAACGGCCATTTCACACAGCCAGGGCCAATCTTGACGTTCGGCTCCTGAAATAACACGTAGATGTGTAGCCTGGAGAAAATCTAAATGTGTCACGCGCGTGACACATTCTCTATACACTTCATAAGCAGCTATTAATACACTTATTGTATTGTGAGCAACTCCTACCCTTTTTGCATATTCACTAGTAGTTATTCCATTCCGATTATACTTCTGCACTGCTTCCCAGGCATGCTTTCCTCGTTCCAGAGGAGTAAGTTCGCTCTGCTGATTGCTCAGCACGAGCTCCATAAACGCCTCTTCATCGGTCATTTCTTTAACCCAGCAGGGAACCTTCTCCAGTCCCGCCCTCTTTGCCGCCTCCAGGCGGTGGTGACCCGCCGCGACCTGGTAGAAGCCGTTTAAAGGGCGCACCAGCAGGGCGTGGTAGTCAGCAAAGCCCTGCTCTTCAATCTGCCGGGCAAGGGCTTCTACAACATCTTCACGCAGAAAGAGGCGCGGGTTGTCAGGATGAGGCTGAATTTTATCCAATGGAATTGATTCAAGCTTCAATCGGAATTCACCACCTCAAAATCAAAATCTGCAGGTATTAATTTTGACAGCCGAAAAGCCAAACAGTCCTCAGGACAGCCGTCGTCTGAGCTGCGATAATAACAATTTACGCAGCATGCGTCTATTTCGGCAAAAATTGCCCTGATTAATTCGCACTCAGACGGACATTTATCTATGAAGGCGCACAAAACATCCGAAGGCATTTTAGGCTTACCCTCCTTGGCATAATATATTTTCTCTGGCAGGAGCGGCAGGATTTGAACCCGCGCTTCCGGATTTGGAGTCCGGCGTTCTGCCTGATTAAACTACGCTCCCATAAAATACCGGAGCTCAGCTCCGGCAGTGCATTAAAAACCCAGCAGCCACTTTTCTTCTGCAGAGTCGTATATCCTGTCTCCTACTTCAATCTTAAGGCTGTTCGGCGACGGCACCTCCAGCACCATATAAGAACCCCTGATGTAAGGAGCAAGCCGCCAGGGCTTAACCCCGGCGGCTTTATAGATTACTACGCCGTCTTTGTTTATATAATACAGATCAAGCGGGACCCTGCAGAAAAAAGTGTGCACGTGCCTGCAGGGTACCAGGGCCAGGGCATAGTCAGGCTTTTTAAACATCAGGCCGACGAGCCTTTTAAAATATGTGTCAGCCGTCTTTACTGCTGCCACAGCTGTTCCTGCTCGCCGGTGAACCTGTCAAAGGTTCTGCCCAGGACGTCGCCGAGTCTGTCTTTAAATATGGTCAGAAGGACAAAAGCTATGCCGGCTATGCCCAGGATGATGAACAGCGTCGTTGTCATCTCAGTCTGGCCTTTTTCGTCGCTGAAAAGGTTTAACAGTTTTTTCATTTTAAACAAACCTCCTTAAAATTTTTTAGATTAGAAAAACATTGCCGAAAACTGCGTTATCGCGGCTATAATGGGAATCGCGATGCAGTTGAAGTAGACCCAGAGCTGAATAAACCTCAGCTTGCCTGGAATCTTCTTGGTGTACCTCCTCAAGGCTAAAGCCCTGAGGTCCCGCATGATTTTAGACTGAGAGCGGTAGATCTCTTCGGCCTGCTTTGCCCTGGCGTCCAGCCCTATCTCCAATGCGCTTATAAAGTCCTTCACCTCCTGCACTCCCGTTTTTTCGGCAAATTCCCAGAGGGCGTCTTTCTTATTGTCCAAAAGCTCTATGTCCGCCTGGAGCTTTTCCAGCAGTGGCCTCAAATAGGGCCCGGAATGCTCAGAAGCCTTCTTAACGGCAGAATAGAGGTTCCTTCCGGCCCTGAGGGAGAGCACCAGCATGTCCAAAAAATCAGGAAGCTCAATGATTATCTGGTTCTTCCTGTAGGCTATCTTCGCCTCCAGGTCTTTAACGGGCATGATATAGCCGACAGCAGCAAGGATTAAAGCGAAAAGGATCAGGGCTGAAAAGCCTGAGATGGCGGTGAACAGCAGTCCGAAGAGGAAAAAAGCCAGGCCGGTTGCGACCTGTTTGGTTATGAATTCTTCTGCCGTCTTGTTGATGCCGGCCATGCTGAGCTTTTCCTCGAGCTCCATCTTGGAGAGCTTGTGGAGCTTTATGCTGCCTACCAGCCATGCTGCAAGAGGCCCCAGGATTTTCTCGTGCAGGGGCCTGTACTTCTCCTCGAGCTCCTTTTCGCTCAGGTTGATGTCCCTGATCCTCCTCACGACGGCCATAGGCGCCCTGCCCGGGATCATCAGCTTATAAGACGCCGCGGAATACGTCAGAAACAAAAGGGTCAGGCCGCAGGAGATTAAAATTAAATCAAACATTGGATATCTGCACCTCCTCCAGGGAAGTGTCGGTGAATTTTTCGATGAGCTGGTAGGCTATAAACGTCGCCAGCAGGAGGTAGAACACAAACGCCTGTCCCAGAAAGGTCGTTGTAAAGGCCTGAAACGCCTGCGGCTGCGTTACGCTCAAAAAACCCAGCATTACGTACTGCAGGCCTAAAAGGGTTACAGCTTCCCGCTTCTGAGCCGATATTTCGGTTTCGAACTCCTCCATGACCATGGTGTCCTGGTCGATTATCTCAGCGCAGGTCTTGATCAGCTCGTGGGTCTTCCCCCCTTCTTCTTCGGCCATGAGGACTACCTTTAAAAAGAAGTCCAGATATCTGACGTTCACTCTTTTTCTCAAAGCATTTAAGGCGTCCCGAAGAGGGACGCCCATCTCTACATCTACCAGGAACAGCTCAAAGTTTTTTCTTAAAGGAGGCTGGATTGAGCTGACGGCGTGCTGTATCGCGGAGATGATATTCGGCTGGAATGTGTGCGCCGAAGCTATGGCCTGCAGCGCGGGCTTAAGCAGTTTGACTTTGAGCTTGTACTCCCTTTTTCTGTTCTTCTTGATGACGTACCTGGGCAGCATGTAGGCGATCAGGCCGCCGCCAAGGGCTATGAAGATGTTTTTCATGATAGCGCCGACAAAAAGCATAGCCAAAAGAGAACCTCCTGCCAGCAGGAAGTACTCTTTCTTAGATATGCTCCAGCCGGACCTTTCTTTAAGCCCCTCGCTCCAGCCGAGGTTTTTGATCTTCAGCATCTGCTCCCTTGCCTTCTCCTGGGCCTCAAGGCGCCTCTGCTCCAGCTCCCGGGCAGAGTACGAAAGCTTAAAGTACAAGTACATAACCAGAGCAGTTACCGCAGCGCCGGTAAGGATTAAGTAGAGCTCCATGCTAATCATTTTTTACATCCCTCCTCCAGGGCGTCGGGTCAACCTGGTTTTCGACAAATTTTTCGACGAGCTTTTCCGAAATGGGGTTTTTATGCTCGAACCTGCCGATTATCTTTCCAGACTCATGAGAAAGGGGAACGAACTTAAATATCTGGTTGAACTCAGGCCTGCCGTTGAAGCCCTTCAGCTCCAGTATCTCGTCTATCTTCCTGGAGCCGTCTTTGTACCTCCTCTGGAATATAATCAGGTCTATGGCCGAAGCGATCAGCATGCCGATGACGTCTGTCTCGTAGTCTATGCCGGACATCTTGACCATCGTGATGAGCCTTTCAAAGGATTCGGCTGCGCTGTTGGCGTGGATCGTTGTCATCGACCCCGTATGCCCGGTGTTCATGGCCTGGAGCATTTCGATGGCCTCCCTGCCGCGCACCTCGCCGACGATTATTCGGTCGGGACGCATGCGGAGGGCGTTGACGATCAGGTCGGCTATGGAATAGCTGGTTTCGGCGTCTTCGGACTTCCTGCACTCTAGAGGCAGGAAGTGCTTTTCGGGATAGAGCAGGTGCAGGTTCATCTCAGCAGCGTCTTCTATGGTTATGACCCTCTGCGTATTGGGAATATGCCCGGCCAGTATCTTCAAGGTAGTCGTCTTACCAGAGCCCGTGCCGCCGACGATGAGCAGGTTTAGGCTGGCCCTCACGGCGTCTTTCAGGAAGGCATACATCTTCCGGCTCATCACTTCGCCGGCGATTAATTCCTCCTCTTCAAAAACCCTGGGCGGAAATTTCCTGATAGAGATGTTGCTGCCCTTGATGGCCAGCCCTCCCGAAGCCATCCCCAGCATGGCGTTGACCCTTGAAGTGCCGATGCGGGCGTCCACGACGGGGTTGGTCCTATTGAGGGTCTTGCCCAGGGGGTTGATTATTTTGAGGATGATCGACCTCAAATGCTCTTCGTCCCTGAACCTGACGTTGGTCTTTAAAAGCACTCCTTTCTTTTCGATGTACACCTCGTCGTAAGCGTTGACCAGTATGTCGTTTATTTCCGGGTCGTTGATCAGCGGCTGAAGCGGGCCGAGCCCTGTAATCTCAGTCTGGACGTCTTCAATCAGGTCTCTCTGAGATCTGTCCGGTACGGTTATGGCGTTGTCGATAATGTAGTCCTGGATAATTCGGTTGATCTTCGGCGTGATCTCTGGGTCCAGGACTGACCTCTGGAAGAGGTGCAGGTGGCTCTCCTTTAAATGGGCTTTGATTTTATTGATGATCTCTTCGACTTCTTTGGTCATGCTTACTCTCTTTTCGTCTTCTAAGTCTATCCTGTACTCTTCGGATTCCTCTTCTTCAGCAAAAAAATCCGATAAATTCAGCTCCAGGTGGCTGTCAATCATTCGCTGGCGGCCTCCTTCCGTTGAGTTTCATCCTGTTTTTCTGCCTGCTCCTGTTTTCCCTTTCGTTCTTTTTTGGCCCTCCCGGCAAAAAGCTTTATCTCGAACTTTCGCTTTTTCTCTTCAAGATCGCTTAATTTATACCCGGTCGCTTCTAAAATCATCCTGGCAATTTCGCGGCTGAAGTCTTCAGATTCTATCTTCCCGGCACCCCAGGACATGTTTAAAAGCTCTCTGGTCGCATCAGGAAGAATGTAGTCCACTTCCGTACCCAGGGCCGTCTCTATGTCGCTCAACCTTATATTGGGAAGCTCGTAATAAGGGAACAAAACAATACGCGCGTTTTTAAGCGATATTTTGGCCCTCTCCAGGGCGTATAAGGTCTGCTTGAGCCAGGATATATGCGCCGAATGCTGGTCCGTCACAAAGTATACATAATTGCTCGTTCTGATCCCGTGAAACACGGTTTTGTGCGTCAGGCTTCCCGTGAGGACGAAGATCACGCAGTCAAAATTGTGGCCGAAGATCAGCTGGCTTGCGATCTCCTGCGGAGCGGCGTCCAGCGTGGACGGCTTGATGCTCTTAAACGGATGTACGCTGGGCACGGCGCTGCTTTTCCCGGGCAAAACATAAAGGGAATCCGGCAGATTTTTCAGCTTTTCCTGTATGGCCCTGTCGTAGTGGGGAAGTTCAATTTCTTTAGGAACATTAAACACCGGAAGGATATCTTCTTCATCCTCCACTCTCTGCAGGGCCGTTTCGGTAGTTTTTATTGTTGAAATCACGCCGGTATGAAAGCCCAGCCTTGGGATTCCCGTGCCGTGGAGCTCAATTAGGGCCGTCTTTGCCCCTCTATCGGCAAGCTTGACAGCAAACTCCGTCGCTAAAAACAGAGCGCTGGCCTCGCTGGTTCCTACCGGATAAAAAGATACAGCCGAAGGGCGCACTTTTTCAATGATGTGTTTGACTTTCGGTCTTCTTTTTTCCGGGCCTTCCTCCTCGCCCGGCTTCTCCTCTTTTCTGAATCTAGAAATTATGGCGAAGATGTCGATGGCTCTGTGTTCTTTTTCCTTTTCAATTTTTTCAATGGACTTTTTAACAAAAGGCTTCGAAGATGCCGGGATGTTTTCCGGCAGGTACTGCTGGACGTGGGTTATGTCGTTTTTCGGGCCTAAAATAGCGCTTCTTATTTCTTCTTCGGTAAGCTCTGTCTTCGGTAAAAAATCGTATATCCCTATGGCAACCAGATTGGACAAAAAGCGTCTGTTTTCAGGGAGCTCCCTGTCCTCGTCACACAGCAGGACAAATTTTGCCCGGGGGCGCATTAAATGGAGCTCTTTTACCCTTCTCAGCAGGGCGAGGTCCCTGGGGACCTGTCTGCCGTTTTCATCCAGCGTAGAAACCTGGGCGTATTCGCTGGCAAAAAATACGTCAATTTCTTCGTCGTTGAACATCAACCACTGAAAAGCCGTGTCGAAAGAAAAATCCCACTGGACAACTTCGACGTTTTCTACGCTTTTAATGGCCTCAACAAAAGCAGCATCGCTGTGGTCGAGGATAATGTGGACTTTTATTTTATCTGTCATTTTTAAAACATCTCTCCTTCCCTTGCTTTAGCAATAAAATATTTTTCGATATCAGCTTTTCTGTACAGTCCTTCCGGAATAGGAACCGTAATTTCTCCGCAGCGCACCTTTGTTTTTTCGAAAAAATTCAGCAGAAAGCCCTCAGGCTCTCTATCGAAAATTATCTCCAGCCGGCGCCCTCGGATGAGCATGCGCCCGATTTCCCTGTCTTCTTTTTCATAAATGTTGTATGAGGGGCCTTCTATAACAATGCTGTCGGCTTTAAAATAATTGCACAGCCTTCTGCTTTTTTGGACTGAAATAATTGTCCCCTTTATGCCAAATTTTTCAAAAATTCTATTTCCCTCTGCGTCTTTAAACCAGGGAATGATAGAAAGCAGAACTTTTTTCTTCTTCTCCCAATCCATTCGGTTCCTGATAAGCTTTTTCTTGATTTCTATTGGAACATTAAGATAAAAGCAGTCTTTTATCGCCTTTAAAGTTTTAACATGCTCTTTTTTGA
>Ga0308410_1002552_pt1 | contig 10397 bp, 5 predicted proteins | sample HotsprOSTMatCore_FD_203467 | JGI IMG/M metagenome (GOLD analysis project Ga0308410, IMG submission 203467) | Hot spring phototrophic mat microbial communities from Octopus Spring, Yellowstone National Park, Wyoming, United States -... | ecosystem: Environmental > Aquatic > Thermal springs > Hot... | reverse complement strand
TGGAGAAAAGTGTTGAGTAGTAAATTTCTCCCCTTCCATAAGACTTTCTAACCTTGTGTGGTTCAATCTCTCTAGACTTAATAAGCTTTAACTTTTCTTTATCTTTTTGCAAAAATCTATACTGCTTTACCCCACTACTGGTTAATACGTACCTTTCGCTTCTTGGCAAAACAAACTCATAACTATCGTAGTAAGAAAATTCATTTATTTCTAAAAGCAATTCCTTCATTTTATCAGGAAAAATGGACTCAAAGCTTTCAATAAGGTCAAGGTTGTAAAACCAGTGATCTATCCAGTAACCCTCACCGAAGTCTGCATTTTCTACTTTTCTGCTATTTACAAGAAGAAATGAAATAAACTCTGTAAGATTTCCTTTCTTAAGCTTGAAATCATAATTTTCAAGTAACTTAATTATACTAAAGGGGATAAATGGATTTTCCAGAATTTTTTTAAGTTCAATAGCCGCCTCTTTTTCAACCCAGCAGTCGATTTGATTTATTTTGCCACTATCAAAAATGTAGTTAACTCCTTTGATTACAAGTGGATTATAACCATCAAGCTGAATTAAGTTTACAAAATAAATAATATTTGAATATTCTACATCAGGATTAAAATAGATATCGTTTCTTCTGTTCTGATTTATGTCTCTGTAGTTTGCATTACCCTGAGAAAAGTAGTGTGGATCAAGCCAGAAAAAGTTGTAATCCCTTTCTAAGTCTCCATGTTTTCTTGAAAATAGGTAAATCACATCTTTTTTCCTTTCATAGGATAAAGTAACAGGTAATCCACCTCTTAAAACATTGTCTAAAAAGCTCTGTCTTGCATAAAAATTAAATTCCTGTAAGGCGCTGTAAACAAAACAATTATCCATAATGCTTTTTATTAGCAATTCATTCTCTTTAGATTTCTGCATCACAAAATCCCTTCGGGCATAAACCTTAACTAAACCCTTCAGTCTTTCAAGGGAATCAGCTCTTCCGATAAATGTAATTACTGACTTTTCTTCCGAAGGCTTAAGCTTAAAATGTGCGTAGCTTAATGCGGAAGGAGTTTTATTTCCATGAAATACAGGCTGTGGCAAAGTAAAGTTGTCAGCAAAAAACTTTTCAGGAAAAGAAAAATCTGATACATCGCCAAAAACATCTTCAGGCTCAACTATTACATCTAAAAGCTTTCCATCTTCAATGAAAGAAAAATAAAAATGCCCACTATTTACAGCCTTAACCTCAGCCACATCTTTGAAAGATGTAGAAAGTCTGTAAAATGGAGTTTTTTCCGTTAGATTATCAATTCTGTACCAGGCTTCTATGGTTCTTGACATATTTTTCATTGCCTCATTATCAAGTCCATAAGGCATAATCTGTGGCAATCCATCTATAATTTCAAGTTCCATCTCACTGTTAGAAATATTTTTTAGCTTTAATATCCTTATCAGTGAACCAACAGGCTCTTCAGGAAGTGTAAAATAATTCACTTCACATTCAAGCCCGAGTGTTTTGTTAATTTCCCTTATTGTAAGGTCGTATGGAGTTATTTTCATAAGGTTTTCAGAATCGTATTTATGGTTTACACCCGCTCTGAAAGGTTCATAAAGCTCATTTTTGGTTTTGATGAAAGTTCTAAAGCCATACAGCGGTGTTAACCTATAAGCCTTATTTGCCGGCTGAAACTCAAGAATTGCCCCATCTTTGCTTTCAAAACCAAAACTTGCAATACACTGCCCTCTATTTACATAGAAACACCACAAGGGAATACCCATTGTTCCAGCAATTCCAGGGAAAAAGCTTGAAAATGGATAAGCTGTGTTGTAATTTTTAATATTGAATGTAAGTTCCTTTTCTCTGTCTATTTCGTAGCTAACTTTCGACATAACAAAACCTCACAAACTTTATGCAAGAATTATCTTTATAACATTATCTTTATTTGAAACTAATTTATTAATTCTTTCTTTCGGCATGTAAAATACTCCATCCTTTAGAAGGTTTTCTGTCTGGTGTGTTCCGTTTACAAAAACCTCTTTTATCACTGTGTAAGCATCTCTAATTTTATCCCTTACATACTCAACCTTAAATCTCTTTGATGCAAAGCAAAGTTCAACCGATACACTATTTTCATTACCAAAGAGTTTGCTTGAAAGCCGGGGCTTAATAACAAGATCACCAAGTTCACCTTTTACTCCATAAATTTCTGTAAGTAGTGTCAGAACAAACCAGCTTGCAGACCCTGTAAGGTAGTGGTACATACCCTTTGCTTCCGGGGTAAAGTATTCAGGTATTCCCGGATAGATTTTTGCATTCCCTCCAGTGCAGAGTTTGTATAGTGAATCAAATACCTCAAAGCCTTCTTTTACAAAGTTCCTTCTGTATAAAGCGTTCATAAACATTACAGCCATATGACAGAAAGTTGCCCCATTTTCCTTCTCACCATAGGCGAAGGCAAACAACCTTCCAAAGTTAAGTTTATTTGGACCAAGGAATGTGTTAAGTCTGTATCCACCGTGAGTTTCTTTTAAGTAGGTTTTTGCTGCATTGTATGCTTTTTTCACATTCTCTTCTGTTGCAAGTGACATTAGCGTAAATACCTGACCTGCAAGATTCATTCTCACACCATCTTTTAATTCCTTTTCATTTAAAAAAATTCCATCAACTCTTTCTCCATCATTGTTGTAGTAGGAATTAAAGAATCCCTTTTCTTCATCAACATCTATCCATTCGTTCTTTCTTAAGTAAGAGTAGATCCATTCCCCCTTTTTCATTAAATCAGAAGCAAGCTGTTTTAGAGAAATTTTCCTTTTTACGCCGGAAATTTCAGGATATATGGAGTTGAAGTATTTTTCTAAAACCGTTCTCTTATAATCAACGCTGTCATAATCAGGATTACCTCCAAGTGTATCAAGAAGGATGAAAATTTCCTCGAAAAGCTCAATTTCCTTAACCTCCCTTTCAATCGCAAGAAGCAACTTTGCAATAGAAACAAGATTATACCCATAGAATGCAGTAAATGCAACACTTTCGCCTCTGTCCTTTGCCTTGTCAATACCGTCATTCCAGTCAGCACCTTCAAGCTTTATAATGTTATGCTCTCCCACATTGAAAAAACTTGAAAGATTTTGCAGTATTATATGCTCAAGAATGCTTCCCTTATAGACATTGGCATTTTTGTCCTTATGGGAAAGACCGTAATTTTCTGTCCATTTTTCATCCCTTTTAGTTGCACGCCAGATCTGCGGGTCCCTGAAATATGATTGATTTTCAAAAAGAATCTTGTAGTCTCCCGTCTGATCAATGTAAAGCCTGGTTGTAAAAAATGGCCAGCATCCATGGTCCATCCATACCCTCGGGATATTATTTCTGTCTGCAATGAATTCACCCGGCTTATTACCTATAATTGTAGCATTGCTTCCATCAAGCCTTACCCCTGCAAAATTGCTTATAAGTAAATCTTTCACTTCAAAAGGATTCTGTAAAATCAATGAAAGACAATCCTGCCATAAATCTCTCCAGCCTCTTCCACCCTTGCCATAATCATGGTAAGGCAAAAACGAACAACCATAAATCTTGCGTAAAACAGGCTGAATATTAATCCATTTCATAAGCCCATTGAAAAGTGGCAGGTTTGATTTAAAAACTATTGAATTTGACTTTTCTAACCAGTATGAAATGTTATTTTCAAGTGCTTTTTTTACTTTTTCAGTAGAGTTATATTCACGATAAATATCTTCAACTTTTTTGCCATTTTCATGTGTAATTCCCAGAATAATAATGTTGCACGCTTCTTCACCCGGAGAAAGCAGAATTTCTTTAAATCTCAATGTGCCAACATATTCCTGTCCATCTGTCCTTGAATTCTTAAAATTATCAGGCGGAATATTTTTAACAAGAGAAGCGGGAAGCTCAAGATTGCCATTATCTCCAATGAAGTCATTTAAAACAGGAATAGCACCGGCTGGTTTTTCACCTTTTTCATCACAGCCAGCTACAAAGTATATATAGGGATTAGGCAAATGTCCCCTTTCATCAAAAATAATCAAAGGCTTTGAAATTACACCAATTTCAGAAGGTATAAGTCTATTTACAAGCGAAATAACATGCCTGTGGTCACGAATGTTTTCAGCAGATCTCCCGTAAATAGCTATTGCAGAAGTTGGGGTAAGCTTCAGAGGCTTATCACTGATATTCTTTACCTTCACAAGCATTATTTCTACAGTATTTTCATCTGCTGGAACAAAGTTCAAAATTTCAGAAGAAAGCCCGGATTCTCTATCCTCATAGTAAACAGAATGCCATAGCAGACCTGCTTTAACCTTTCTATAGTAGTTCTGCGGGTAGATTTTTTCTTTGTAAATTTGCAATGAAGAAGCACCGCTTGCAGACCATAAACCTTTACCATCTATGTAAAACCAGAAATTTCTTGAAGGTCTTGTGTTATGCAAGTCGTAAACTGTAACAGGGGGAAGGATAAAGGTTTTATTCGAAGTCTTTGCGTCCCCGTGCAATAGGGGTGTAATGCTTGACATCATTCCAGCTTCATTGCAGAGGGGGAAGTACAGATCATTTATAAAGGGGGGATTTTCCCATTCAAATGTCCCATTTTCATCTATAAACTTCCACATAAAGTTTATTTCCTCCAGAATTTAGTTATTTTCACCAATTATGATAAATCAAAACTCCAAATAATTCAAGAAAATTTTACTATGCTATATAGCAACTTAAGCGAAAGAAAGGTTACTTGGGGTATGCTCGTCTATCTGCCTACTAATTTCCAGACAATTGAGTTTTAAAAGTCTAATGTTGAATAAGTTATTGGTGCTTGCAAGTTAGCGAGTCTCCCGACTTCATCGGAAAATGGGCAAAAACGCGGGGATAATAATTTGCAAGGATGGCAAGGTAAGGCAAGTCATTGTTCGTCATATTGGTATGGCGAAAGATGAAGAAGAATTAAAACATTTTATAAGGCTTGCTGAATTCATCAAGGCTTAAGTAAAGTATTACATTGTTATGGCGAGGGTAGCTTCTTGAGTTTATGGTAAGCGGGCTTTATAAAAAATTATCCCCCGATGAAGTCAGGAGGGAAAATTTTTAGAGATCAGTGGGATATTTAAGCTATCCAGTTTGTTCAGTATAAGTTATCATCTTAGCATTAAGAAAGTCAAAAAATAACATTTTTAAAAACCTTCCCTCATAACCTTCGATTGAAAATACTTGCCTTATGAACACAGTTTTTACATTCTTACTTATCTTTGGATAATCAGAAAGTATTCCTTATACCTGCATTTAGTACAGATAAATCCCTGAGGAAATCTGAGTTTAAAAAGATGTTCTCTCTATTTTTCTTTAGTAGAAAATTTCTCCTGTAGGCCATTTTGTTTTGCCACTATTTTTTCCTATCATGTTTTTTAGTTTATTGAAAATAATAACAAAATGAAAAAATATGTCAAGAAATGTTAATGTTTATACTGAATTAACTGGATAGCCTAACTAAAAAATAAATAAATAAAGCTAAAAAATTTTTCCAGCCGACTATCAAAGCAAATTACCTCATCTTATAAGTCAAAGTTTTTCTTTAAATTAGGCTATCTGCCTATCAACAATATTGCACTCCCTTGGTAAGGGGGAGTAGAAAAATTGACGAATCATAGCCTGTGTATTGACTTTTGGATTATTTTTAAGTAAAATAATTATATAAAAATTTCGGAGTGTAGCGCAGTTTGGTTTAGCGCACTACCTTGGGGTGGTAGGGGTCGCCAGTTCAAATCTGGCCACTCCGAAATAGCAGGTGTGCTTGCTATCGTAAGCACACCTATTTTGTAAAGTATGAATTATCTTCATATACTCTGTCCACCTGTATGGGAAAAACTTCCTTCTTTAGGTCCTGCTTATCTTCTAAGTTATCTTCGTAATTCTGGTGTTAATTCCTTCTTTATCGACATTAACAACATCGCTTTCAATCTTGCCTCTTCTGAAATGAAAAAATCATGGACAATAAATAGAGTTTTTACAGGAAATTTTCTATTTGAATATTTCTTTAATAATCACTTTGACATTTTTGAAAAAATCTTAAATATAATAGAAAAAAATAAAATAAATTTCTTGGGTTTTTCTGTGTTTAATACTAATAGAAATTTTGTCATCCAAACAGCAAGTTTTTTAAAGAAAAACGCAAGCAGGATAAAAATAATCTTTGGTGGTCCAGAAGTTTTCGCATTTAAACTAGGGGGTTATAAGGAACTTGAACTAGTTGATTATTTAGTTGTTGGTGAGGGAGAACTGGTTTTGAAAAAAATTATAACAGAACTTCCTGCACAAAAAATATTTGAATTTGAAGAACAAAAGGAAATTAATTTTTTCCCCGATTTCAGTGATTTTAATCTGGATAATTATCCCCGTAAAAATGCACTGCCTGTCATTTTTGGAAGGGGTTGCATAAATAAATGCAATTTCTGCAGCGAAAGGTTACTTTATAAGTATTACAGGCACAAGGATGAAAATTTTTTTATTGATGAGCTTCTCTATTATAAAGAAAAGTTCGGCATAGAATGGATAACATTTTACGATTCAATGCTTAATGCAAACATAAAATCTTTTGAAAAGGTCTTAGACCTTATGATAGAAAGAAGATTAAATCTCAAATGGGATGCCCAGATTGCTATAAGAAATGATATGTGTGATGAAATCTTTTTTAAAATGAAAGAAGCTGGTTGTATTAACCTTTTTATAGGGCTTGAGTCTGGTTCAGATAACATTCTAAGTAAGATGAATAAAAATTTTACAACAGAAATTGCAAAAAGTTTTTTCAAAAAACTTAAGGGGGCAAATCTTCACTTTGAAATAAGTCTAATAATAGGTTATCCTGATGAAACAGAAAAAGACTTTAGAAAAACACTTTCATTCATAGAAGAAAATATGGAGTTAATTCCAAAGATTGCACAGGTAAGTATTTTTAGAAATTATCCTGGAATAACTGCAAGAAAAACTACAGAATATGAAGAAAAAGAAAGTATGAAAAAACTTGAATTTTTTGTAAACTTTCTTGAGAATAAAAAAATTCCATTTACAAGGTCTTATATAAACAATTTGATTTAGGGAATTTTATGGCTGAAATAGTTTTAAAGAATGTTTCAAAAATATTATCCCCGGAAAAAATTTCAATCGAGAGCACCTTTTTTCACCTTTCAAAAGGATATTATACAGCTATATATGATAAAGAAAAAACTCCCGAGAAAGAATATTACACAGAAGCTAAAAAGTTTTTCAAATTAGAGAATATTAATCTTGTTATTCCAGATGGTAAAACCACTGTATTACTTGGTCCCTCTGGCTGTGGTAAAACAACATTGCTTAAACTTATAGCAGGGCTTATAAAGCCGGATTGCGGAGTTATAGAGTACGATGGGGTGGATGTAAGTAACATTACCCCCAAGGACAGGGGTATTGGCATAGTTTTTGAAAATTATGCTTTATATCCCGGATTTGAAGCAGAGAAGAATATTCTTTCGAGATTTATCTTTTCAGAAAAGCTGGATAGTTTTGTAAAAAAAGAAAGGCTAAAAGAAACCGCACAGCTTCTTGGTGTAGATATAAAGCAATTACTTGGCAGATTCCCAAAAAATCTTTCCGGTGGAGAAAGGCAGAGGGTAGCACTTGGTAGATGTATCACAAGGGACCCAAAACTTTTCCTGCTTGATGAACCACTTTCAAATCTTGATGCAAATTTGCGGGAAAGGTATAGAATCGAACTGAAAAAGTTACTTAGAAAATTTAAAATTACAACTGTCTATGTGACTCACAATCAGGAAGAGGCTATCTTTCTTGGTGACAGAATTGTTGTAATGAATGAAGGAAAAATTATTCAGGAGGGAAATTTTGATGAGTTATTCAACAGACCAGTAAACACTTTTGTGGCAGAGTTTATAAATCCTTACGGGGAGCTGCCCTCAATTGTTTTATTTGATGGAAGTGAGATTTCCGAAAGATTTAACAAATATCTTGTTGGAGTAAGGCCGGATGATTTTATTCTGGATGAAAATTCTCCTTCAATTTTTGCTGAAGTCTTTCTTGCAAGGCTATCTGTATCTTCTGGTAATCAGATTATAGGTTTGCGATATAAAGAAAATGAATTTTTTGTTTACTTAAAGGAAAAAAGCCTGCTCAAAAGAGGGGATAAACTTTCTTTTCACTTTAGAAAGTTATTTTTATTTGATAAAAATTCTGGCTTTTTAGTTGATTTAATTTAACTTTTATGGCATTATTTATATTTAAGGAGGCTTTAATATGGAAAAAATTTTATACTGGTTTTTGATGATATTTCTTATTACTGGCATAGGGTTTTCAGAGGAAACTTCGATCAAGGCAAAGGAAGTATTTAAAGAAGTATATGAAAAAATTCTTTCGTCTTTGCCTTCTGGCTTTTCTGCAGAGCTAAAAGGAGAAATTATAGAAAAAAAACTTAAGTCTATTCCGAAAGATTCTTACATTGATAAAAATAAAAGAATCTATCTTGATGTGAACTACTCAAAATCAGAAGGAATAAGTTTTGTTGTAAGAAATGCTGACGAACTTTATAAAGACCTTTTTAAGAATTTACCAAAGCAAATATTTGCCTTCGATTTACTCTTTTCAAAGAATACAAATATTTTCGAAAAGTATGAAGTGAAAATAGAGCTCGAAGATGAAAAAAGCCTGATTTTAAGCCTCTCTCCAAAGAAGGCTGAAAACAAGGGAATAATATACTACGACAAAAGTAGTGGCAGGGTAATGAGAATTGATTACCAAGTAGGAAGTGATTTACTTAGTACGACAATTGTTATGTATAAAAGTATTAATGGGTTTCAAATACCTTACAAGTTTATTACAAAGGAAGTCACCAGGGAGAAATCTACTCTTCCTGAGATTTATGAGCTTGATAATATTCGAATAAGATAGCCCATTTTTCTGGATGTATATTCTCAGGTCTTGTGGATGCTGGAATTTCTAATTTTTCCAGGACTTCTGGAGAAATGTTTAAATTTTTCAGATTATTAAGTATTTTCTTTCGTCTTTGAGAAAATGCTTTTTTTAGAAAATTTCCAAACTCTTTGTGGTTGTATCTGGATTTTTTCTTTTTTATTCTTATGACAGTTGAATCAACTTCTGGAGCAGGAAAGAAACAGTTTTTACTTACATCGAAGAGTTTTTCTATTTCTAAAAAAAAGTATGTTATGATTGACATAACACAGTAGTTTTCAGTAGAAAATGTGGCAAGCATTTTTTCCACAAATTCTTTCTGCAGCATTAATATTCCTTCGTTTAGCATTTCTTCATCTATAAATTTTTTTAATGCTTCACCGGAAATTGAATAAGGAAGGTTTGAGACAAAGTATAGCCTTTTTTCTGGAATCTTCGAGAGGTTAAATTTTAAAAAATCACCATTAATCAGAATTAAATTCTTGTTTTCGATATGGTTTTTTAACTCAGTATATATCTTTTTATCTATTTCTACTGCATACACCCTGTGATTTTCTATAAGAAGAAATGTAAGTGCACCAAGTCCAGGCCCAACTTCAAGTATAGTTTCATTTTCAGGAATAGATGAAACAATTTTTTGGGCAATATTTCTGTCAATTAAAAAATTCTGCCCTCTTGACTTGGAAAGAAAAATATTTTTTTCCCTCAAAAGAGACTTAAGAAAACTTACAGAATATGGACAAAAAATTTTATTTTCCATTGGAAAGTTTTTTCTCGATATTTGCAAGTTTTTTTACGAGTTCAGGAAGCCTGAGCAGTGCTGCCTGAATTCTTTTTTCTTCCATTGCTGGTTTTGCTGGTGTGCCAAAGAGAATTGAACCTGATTTCACATACTCCCTTGACTGGACACCACTTTGTGCAAGAACTACAACATTATTTTCTAAAACAACATGGTCAGCTATACCAGATTGCCCTGCAAGAATACAGTTTCTACCAATTTTCGAACTCCCCGCTATACCGACCTGTGCCACTATGATTGAGTTTGCACCAATCTTAACATTGTGAGCAATTTGAACAAGATTGTCAATTTTTACCCCGTCTTCTATAACTGTATCACCAATTGTAGCCCTGTCTATTGTAACACAGGCACCAATTTCCACATCATTGCCAATCCTTATTCTGCCTATTTGAGGTATTTTAACATTTTTGCCATCCTTTTGATAGTAGCCAAAACCATCCCCGCCTATAACAGTGTTGTGATGAATTATAACATTATTTCCTATTGTTGTACCATCATCAATCTTTACGCCACTTTTTATAACACAGTTTTCGCCAATTTCCACATTTCTACCAATGAAGCAGTTCGAGTAAATAACAGTGTTTCTACCGATCTTTGAGCCGCCCATTATTGTTGTAAAAGGATAGATAGTTACACCTTCATCAATCTCAACATCT
>Ga0308410_1002551_pt1 | contig 10402 bp, 10 predicted proteins | sample HotsprOSTMatCore_FD_203467 | JGI IMG/M metagenome (GOLD analysis project Ga0308410, IMG submission 203467) | Hot spring phototrophic mat microbial communities from Octopus Spring, Yellowstone National Park, Wyoming, United States -... | ecosystem: Environmental > Aquatic > Thermal springs > Hot... | reverse complement strand
AGACATACCCAAACTGATTACGAAAGAACGGATAGAGTTTGATACGGATAGCTTTCTAAACACGATTGACATCATACGGCGCAGAACGGGCGAAACTAAACGAATAAAGAGGGCGCTATGAGATACATTGAGCTTATTATCCAAGGCCGCCGTCTTACTGAATGGACAAACTGGGAAACAGCGGTCATCAATGTATCCAGAGACCCACAAAAACTGACGATACAAAGCACCATAAGTGGTGTTCAATTGCTTGACCAAGCCTATACTTTCGTAAATAACCTATTCAGGACAACCAATTACAGGCCAGTAAGAGTTTTACTTAGGCATAGTGGATTAACATGGAGAGGTGTAATTGATGCAGATAAGGCGAAGTGGGGTAAAAACCGTATGGTCGTAGATATAGAGATTGACGAACTGGGTATTTTTGAGAGGGACGTAGTTGGCAGGCGGCCTAAGAGGGTGGCCACTATTGAGGTGGCGCTGGAAAGGGAAGGCGATAGGGGCGTAGTGGCCTCTTATCTCGTCGCTGCCATGCTCTTAACATATACTATGGTACAGGAGACCCGACTTTTAGCAACGGATGTCGCCAATGCAGTGGCGCACGCTGCGGGTGGCGCTACGGGGCCTGCTGCGGCCGCAGTCTTCAAGGCCGCATTGATAGCCATACGCGCCGCCTTCATAGCCTTACTGGCCGCCTCACTCATAACAATACTTGACGAACTAATCAAACTACTACCCACAAAGAAGAAAACTAAAACCATAAACTTGGCAGAAGCCATAGAAGATGTTTGTGGTCAAGGTGGATATAGTGTCGTTATTCCTAATGAATTGCGAAAAGTTTGGTTAATAGGGGATTATGTAGATACCTACGAAGCCACTGAGCTTATTAACTTAGCCAGTAATATACTTAGTGTAAGAGCTTATGTAACTGGCAATACTTTGCGTTTTTCTTCTGCTTTCTTATCGTTTCCATTTATTAATAATGCGTATGCTGAGTATTATCGTTATAATACAGAGGATTTTGCTGGTTATACACTGATAAGTTTGTCAAGAGACTTTTCGGATAGGTTTAGTAATGGTCTTCCTCATGCTTTGGAAGTGAGATTTAATGGGTTTAGGGGTTTTGAGCGTAGGAATATAAACGAAAGCCCAGCAAAAGTAAAAACGAGAATTACGGAGTTGGACAGATTGACAAGAATATTGTCAAGAGCATTAGATTTAGCCCGTCGGATAATAAGGAGAGTTAGAGTTCCAGACCCAGCACCTGTGGGCTTAGCGCTTATAGGTAGCGAATACTTCAACACAAAGATAGTTTATGCCAATAGTCCGACAGCGCTTGCTGAAAGTGATGAAACGGCGCTTCTAAGACTTATTGACCAAAGGTTCAATCCTAAGCTTATGCGAGTTTATGAGAATGTCCGAATACCTTTTACGGCTTCGGATTATCAAGTTTTATCCAGTCAAGGTTTTCCCGGCATCAGAAACCTGCGCTGGGCGGTCAATAGTGATTATGCAGAGGTAGATTACGAGGTTACTGAAATCTTGCAAGAACCTAAAACTTCAAAAATCTTATGATACAAAGAGATATAGAGTTTAGTTGTATAGACGGAACTGTAAATGGATATAAAGTAATAAACCAAGAATACATTTTGGTTTTACCACCGCTTTGGCCTTGGTCGCTACGAATTACAGAGCGGGTTTGCGTGTTTTTAGAACCGACCGAAGGCTCAATGGACAGCCCTACACCGAACGGGTTTGTAAGCGCCGTCCCTCCCTCTTGGACATCGGGTAACGATTTTACAATATTCCTCATACAACAAGACTGGGAAGTAGAAGGCTTTGCAAATAACGATAGGGTTTTCTTACTATTGACACAAAACTTATTTGCTAGTCCTCCACGATATATTGCAGTTGAAGCCAGAATACGCTCTATAAATGCTAATTCAGCAACCTTTCGTATCATAAACGCTTTTGTCAGCGGAGTGAATAACTTGCAAAACCCCGTTGCGGTTACTTGTTATCTTTTAGACGAGACAAATGCAGTAGAAGGCGCATTACACACAGGAAACAATTCGGGCGATACTTCGCCCCTATCGGGTTTGCCTTTCATGCAGCCTCACGCCGATGGTTTAGTAGCCTTCACTACGCCCAGCAACTTATTGCCACCGCTAATACACAATCCTCGTTTTTATGATGCAGGCGAAAATATCATGGATATTGTTTTCCCAAACTTGCAACCAAGACGATTTAGAGAATATACGCATATTTTAAATGGAACGCAGTTTTATGCTTACCGAACTAACTTAGACCCAACCGCACAAGTCCCGACCAATCTTTATCCACCAAATGGCAACATAGATATAAAAATTCAAAAACGCTCTATTATTCGTTCGTTTGAGCTTGTTTTTAACTGCCTACTTTTACACCCTAACCGTGCCGAAAACACAAATACTTTTTTACCACCGGGCACTTTAACAATATCGGCAGGAAGCGGGACACTTACGCCGCCTGCTGGCTTTACACCACAAAGGTCAAATATATGCTTACTAGGCAGTGATGCGGATCATAGTTCCGAGCTAATACAAAATAGCTTTGCGCTCACAGACCCACAAATCCCACCCACACTGCCTGCTCCTAGACCTAGTGCCTCTTATGTGGGCGTTATGGTCGGACAGACTTCAAGCGGCCGCTGGATTGCCGTGATGACAAATAAAGTAGAAAGCGTAGAACCCGTATTAGGAGTATTCATTGTTGAAAACCCTTATTGCTCAATGTATCGTTATGATACTTTAGCTGGCATTTTACAAGAATATGTAGAGTTTCCAGGCACATATATCATACAAACCCTTCTATTAATAAATAATGTTTTTGTCCCGATAGAGGAAATTACATATAATACAGATAACGTGGTTACGCCTTTCGTGGGTACCCCGTATCATGCTTCCTTATCAAATATATATCCTTATTTGCATATTGGTAATTTGTTTACCGATCCATTTTTTGTGGGCTTAAACTGGGACTTAAACATACCCAACGCCCCACCCGACACGCCAGTGGGTGCTCCGCCCAGATTTGTAGTTTTTGCGATCCCTGTCCCCTCACTAAGAAGAGCGCCTACGATACCCGTATCTCTAACATCACCTAGTGGCGGGTATGGGCTTGACCTCGTAAACTGGCTAAACGCACCTGCAACTTTTAGGTGGAGGCTTTTCTTACCAAGTGGTGCCGTCTTTGAAAGCAAAGACGTCTCTTTCTATCCACTTTCTTCAACCTTTAAAACCAAGTTTGAACCAGATACCCAAATAGCCACAGTAACAGAAACCCCCTCGTTTATAGTCGTTACCAAACCTTCAACGGGTGAAGATCCGGGAGAAAGATATTTTACCACATTTATACGAGCAAGCGTTTTTGAAAGGCCAGAAGGATATAAACCCGTTATGCAAAGTATAATATGGATGGCCGAAAACTATGCAAATAACACGCTGGGGATTTATAGAGACGAAATAAACCCCAACTTGCAGATATTTAAGCCACTTTTTGTGCTAGGTGTTTATACTATAACCCTAGACAAAACTGCTCTCCCGCCGGGCAGATATACACTGCATGTCCGCCACTCTGTCCGCCGAGTTGTCTTATTACCAGTCTATTCGGCCGAATTCATAATTGACGAAAGCTTCTTCTACGACTTTGTTATTCCAGGCATACCATTAGACCAACCTGCAAGCCCACTCAGTAAAAAGACTTGCGACATCACAACGCCAGCTCTAAACAACGAGCCTTGGGACTTTATCTACCTAGACAACACAGGTAACTGGCAATATGTATCAACTAATGTTACAACTTGTAAAATAGAAAACTATTGCACATGCTTTACAATAGCCAATATAATACCGAAAGATTATATTGACATAATAGCTTATTTCAAAGGCACTGTATATGGTGTAGATATGCCAAACAATGCGAGACACAAAGCTAGATTTATAGGGAAAATAACCCGCATTGACGACGAATACGAAACTGAGGACTTTGTAACATCTACCTACAAAAAAGAAAGCATCGTAAGAGCGTATTCAGAAAAGTATGAAGTGGAGTTAATAATACAAAACCCCTGCGATATGAGCCATGTAGATATAATCAAGTTTGCCGAAAAATGTGATGTTATCAATAGGAATAACTTTGTTTTACCAGACAGAATATACGATTTGAAACCCGAAAACATAAGTATTGCTAACGATCTTTTATTTGCAAGAGTGAAAATAGCCTTCTCTAAAACTAGGTGGCGAGATGAATATAGAAGACAGGGATAAAACACCACAGGAAATCCTGAGGTCAATAACTTTTCGGGAGTTTGCGGACAGGTGGCTTGATGGCTTAGACCCAGAGTTAGACCCCTTCGGAGACCTTTGGATTGAACTGCATAGAGAGGCTATCTACAACGAAATCTTGGCCTTACAGCAAAAGTGCGAGGCTGCCATGCGCCTGCTCGAACACCTTGGCACTAAGGAGGCTTACGAGGCCGCAGCCCAGTCTCTGGTGTCTAACGAGCTTAGGTTGCCAGCTTACGAAACAATGCTTCCTTTTTTGCGCCTTCTGGGAGCAAAAGATGAGGATAATTTTTTGACGATAGTATCTTTAATTAACTATGCACAGCGACTTAAAAAGACTGAAACTAGCAATATCAAGACAGATTAAGTACATTGCGGATACAATCAAGAAAAATCCGAGTGGACTTCATAGAAATGCTACCATAACTTTGGGAAGACTACTAAAAACCTATTTAGAGCTTCGGAAGCTATACGCTGGGGATAGCAAAGAAGTCAAGATAACAGTTGAACTAGTGGGACTTGATGAACCTAAGAGCGATACAGAAACACTGGAAGGCGCTTGAGAAGGGCAAGCGTATAACAGTGCTTTATGGTGGTTCAAGGTCAGGAAAGACCTTCACTATTCTTCAATACTTGGCTATAAATGCCATTCTTGGCAAATTCAGGTTAGCAAGCGTAGTATCTAAGACCTTTTCGCACCTTAGAAAAGGCGCTCTGCGAGAGTTTAGAGCTATTGTCGAGCCTTTGGGCGAGCTTGTACAGCAAAACAGGTCGCTTCTAACCTTCACTTTCCCAAGCGGGGCGGTTGTGGAATTCTTCTCGGCGGACACGGAAGCCAAACTGCGCGGGCCGCAAAGAGACTGGCTCTTCATCAACGAAGCTAACCTTTTATCACAAGACGAGTTTGCTCAGCTTTACATGCGTACCGCCGACCGCATCTTCTTAGACTTCAACCCGGTCGGCAAATTCTGGCTTGACGACTTTCTGGAAAACCTAAGTCCAGACGATTACATCATCGATAAAAGCACCCATTGGGATAATCCGTTTCTATCCAAAGCACAAAGAGAAGCAATAGAAAATATGCGTTTTATCGATGAAGTGTTGTATAAAATCTACGCATTAGGTGAAAGAGAAGATTATAGAGGAAGGGCAGTACTAAACTGGGAGATAGCCATAGAAGGTCAATACGATCATATAGCAGCCAAGACAAGACCTTACATAGGCATAGACTTTGGCTTCTCACATGCGGAGACGGCCGTCGTGGCCGCTTGGCAAATAGGTCAGTACGAACTCTATGTAAAGGAGATGCTCTACAAACAAGGCCAGTGTTTGGACGAAATAAAGAAAACGCTGGAAAACGTAGACTACGACTTAGCATTAGCCGATGCAGCCCAGCCCGACATGATAACGGCTTTACAGGCCTTAGGATTAGAATACGTCTCCGCATGTAGAAAGATGGAGCTACGCCAATCCTACGCTATTCTTAATCGGTACAAGCTGATTATTGACCCGAAGAGTGCTAACTTGATACGGGAGATCAAAAACTTGCAATGGAGGGATGAAAAGCATTTGAATGGGTATTCTGACCATGCGATTGACGCTTTGCGGTATATAATCCACTACTTGTATCTATAAAAAAAAGCGCCACGAAGAGACGAAGCCCTTCGGGCGCCGGTATGTGCCTACGGCACGGCAAGCGTCAGCTGCCTTTACGACGAACCAGTAGCTTGGGCGAGCGCTTCGCCTAACCTAAAATCAGGGTCTGTCATTGCCCGTTTATACGCACTAATTGCCCAAATGGGTTTCCATATCGGATAGAGAAGCACATTCTCAGAATAATGTGCAAAGATATTGCACAGCAAATCCCGCACCCCATTATTCATATAGCCATCCGGAATAAGCCTAATAAGCCTATTTTTTTCCATCCAAGCCTCCTGCTCAGCTTTGCCTTCGTAAAAGATAGGCACTAAAACATCCCTGTCTTTCCCAGTGCAGAAGTAGGCTGGCAACGCTGGATGTATCTCTGCTAACTGATTGATAAGAGTATCAACCCATTTCGGCTTTTCGGTTTTCCCGTCCCGATTTTTATTTTGTACGATGTTCATAAGCGTACGACCATTTTTTTGTGCGCATCTTGATGATGTCCTTCACTTTATGCGCATGCTTTTCATCACGGGGATGAATGATAAAAAGCCATCCCTTCCGCAATTCGCCATTATGCTCAAAGGTGAATTCTTTTACTGCCCCGTTTTTCATAGTAATCAAGTCAATAGCTTCGTTTTCTGTCAATGGAACAGGCGAAACTTGCATTACATTACGAAAGTGGAGCTTGCGGATATGGACTTCGTGATGAATTTTGTCGGGATAGTCTCTCTGGACTACGATTAGGAAGGTATCATTATGCGTAGCTACAAAAGTCCCCTTCCGCCAGCCATTGTAATCACTCGCATGCTGGCATTTCAGACGAGGGCTTTGGGGAGTATGGCAAAAAGGGCAAAAAAGCGTTTTCTGAGAACGTGTATCTACTTCTAATATAACCCGAAAACCTTCCCATCCTTTATCATTTATCGGCAATTCGGGCAAAACATCCACCTTACGACTTACGACTTTCATAATGTTTATCATTCGTAGTTTTCTGTTTCTTCATCGTAATCGTAGTCAATGCTATATTTTACATACAGATCGTGCCTCCTTTCTAAATAATCGGAGCGGTGCATTTCGGGATAGCTTAGTATGCGACGAAGGTACTGAGCGGCTTGCCAAGCCTCTGCCGTACCCAAAGCGGCCGCCGCCGCCTCGTAAGTAAGTTTTTCTCGCAAAGACTTCGCAAAGACGGCTTTCATTGCATTGACAAGGTGCTGCGGGCAGTGGCGAAGCGCCACTTCATAAGCCCTAATCGTCTTTTTGTCCTGCGCTTTCATATCACGTCGGTGCGGGTTTTACAGAAGTTTTGCTAGTTCGTGTGTCTGAATGTCGGGTATGATACGCAGCCCGTCGAAATAGGCTAGCGGGGGGAGGTTGGGGAGCTTCACGAACGGCGGCTGGTAGCCAAGATTGAGGCGCCGAACTAGCTCGTACCCCAAGCGAATAATGAGGCGCACTTCTTCCTCGTAAAGAAAACGCTCGTGATTGTCTTTTGACATGGCCAAGCTAACTCGCCACAAGGCGTTCGCAATGGGGTTGAAAAAGTCCGGAAGCTCACCCTGCTCTCTTTTATGTCGCTCCAGCCCCTCGTTAAGACGCCTGTGAAAGCCCACTAATGACTTACCATGCTCAAAATCATACTCAGCGGCCATCTTAACGAAAAGGAAGACAAACACATCAGGATTGTCAAAGAATTCATGCGGGTCTGGCGCTATGCCATACCAGTACCATCCGATCTGACGGAGGATGAAGTTGGCTTCCGCTCTCCAAGGCGTCAGAAGCTCGCTTAGCGGCTTCCCATTCCAAAGTTTTTCTTCGGTCTTCATATCACCTGTCGGTTTTGTTTTCTCGGTTTAGTCAGTACAGCGGCTGCGCAAGGGAAAACTTCACTGGCCACCCCACAAAGATACGACTTCCTAACAAAACAAAGCGCCCTCCGAAGCCAGAGGGCGGCGTATGAGAACCTGCGAAGTCGCTAGACATACATCTAACAAAAAAAATGCCTCCCTTCTTCCCTTTGTACTTCAAATATCCCAACATTTTTTCTTTTTCCCGTGAGATGACGGGTAAGGAAGTAATGACAGGTTCAAATGCAATCATTGGTAAGGATGTAAGGATAGGTAAGAAGGTAATCATACGCTTATATATAATCATTGCATAGAATGTGAGTATATGTTCGTATATAATCATAGGTTAGGATGTAAAGATAGGTAAGAAGGTAATGATAGGTAAGGATGTAAGCATAGGTAAGGACGTAAGGATAGGTAAGAAGGTAAGGATATAATCCGGCCTTCCGTAGCCAGCCGCCCTCCGTCGAGGTTACTGGCCTCCTCCTTCCTCCCTGCCCACCTTGCCTTTTAAAAGCAGGGAGGAAAATAATCCGCTCTCTATCAGCGAGTTATGAAGCGATCCTCCCTGCCCCCCCTGCTCCGAGCAATTTAATTGGTCTTTATATAAAAAAAAAGAAGAGAGAGGTAGGGGGTAGGTAGGTAGGAGATAAAAATAAGGGTAATTAATATCGGGGAAGCAGGGGAGGCAGGGAGGAAGCCTTCGTAAGTCATTGTGTAAGAGAGACTTATTTTCCTCCCTGCTTTTGAGGGGCAGGGGGGGGCAGGGAGGAAAAGGTACAGGCCAGCCAGCCCGACTTCCATCGACTTTCGGGCCTCCCGCCCTGCACCGCTTCCCTTCTCACTTCCGCTTCCTAACTTATATTCAAAAAAAGACACTCATCATCCTTTTTCATATCCACCTCACTATATATTCATTCATTTGTATGTTCTTACAGCCGTGTATATACTTGCCTTAGTATATAATCAGATAGTCAAGTATATACTCACCTCAGTATATAATCAGGTATTCGTGTATATGTCCATTCACGTACATACTCATTCGTGTATATAATCGCCTCAATATACAATCAGGTGTTTATGTATATACTCACCTTAGTATATAACCACACATTCATGTATATACTCATCCAAATAACGAGATGAGTATATAATCAAATCAGCCCATGATAAATGAAGTATATACTCGCTCGGTTATATGATGAGAGAAGTATATAGTCTGATGAGTATATAATCAGGAATGTATATTATGGAGTAGTTATATAACAAATACATTATATGCATGTTTAGGTATATAATCAGAAATGTATATCTTCGGATAAGGATATGATGAATGAAGTATATGCCTGTTCGGTTATATGATGAGAAAAGTATGTAAGCCAATGCGTATATAATCGGGAATGTATATGATAGAGCGGTTATATGATGAATACATTATATGTTTGTTTAGGTATATAAGCAAAAGAGTATATGTTCGGATAGGGATATAAGGGATTGAGTATATGTTCGTACGGGTTACCTTTTGGAAGCGGCCGTCTGTACAGGTCGGGAGGCCACCTTGCCTTGCGTGCTCGTCGTCAAGGGTGGGTGCCCTACCGGCGGCCTTCACACGCGGGCGGCACGGGGGGAGGGCGAGGCCGAGCACGCTGAAGACCTACCCCTCCCCTCGTCCTCAAATATGCTGACAGAATATCTTCAAAGTCCTTTATTCATAGGTATCATATCACAATCTAACATATCATGCATTATATTTCAAATGTCAATGCAACATAACATATCTTTATGCAGTTTATTATACAACATATTGCTACGCATTTCATTATATAACATATCCACAAATGGTTTATTATATAGCATACATATATGCGTTTAGTTATATAACATACATTTATGCTGTTTATTGTGTAACATATACATAGGTATTTGGTTATACAACATATACAGGCGCATGATTATATAACATATTCAAGAGGATTATGTAGCATATTTTAGTGGGTTTTGTTATATAATATATTCGTATGCAGTTTTATATATAATATTCTTAGGTAGTTCGTTATATAATGTATTTCTGTGATAAGATTGATAATGAGCTTGATTTATGGATATTTTGTCGTTTTGTCTGCGGTGATACACAAAAGATAAAGAGAGAAAATGATGAAAGGTTTTTTAGGTTTATGGGTTTTGGTTATAGGAACATGACACAAGATGCAGGCCAAGCCTTTCGAGTAGAGTAGTATCATGCAGTGGCGTCGGCAGGCGATTGACTTACTGGATGCGCTGCGCTGGATATGGGAAGGCGAGAAAGAGCCAGCGGTCGTTTTTGCTGATAGAGGCTTTGTGCTGGCTTTCATGCGCATCATGGAGCAGTACCTGAAAGACCTAGGCTACTCAGCACCTGAACAAGAGCTGAAAAACCTCCTTGCCCTCAGACGACTCACATTCATAACTAGACACGGACACGAGCTGACCTTTACAAGCCAAGCGAATGAAGCGGAATGGATTGCAGAAGCCGTCGCCCTGCACACCGGCAAACCAGAGCCGGTAAAAAGCGAGCTTCTGGATATGATTACTCAGTTGGCCAGTTAC
>Ga0308410_1002543_pt1 | contig 10414 bp, 9 predicted proteins | sample HotsprOSTMatCore_FD_203467 | JGI IMG/M metagenome (GOLD analysis project Ga0308410, IMG submission 203467) | Hot spring phototrophic mat microbial communities from Octopus Spring, Yellowstone National Park, Wyoming, United States -... | ecosystem: Environmental > Aquatic > Thermal springs > Hot... | reverse complement strand
CCGGCGGCGTGATCTCCTACAGCAACGAGGTCAAGCGTCGCTCACTCGGCGTCGGCGAGGACACGCTTCGTCAACACGGCGCAGTCAGCGAGCAATGCGCGCTGGAGATGGCGCGTGGCGTGCGCCGAGCGCTCGACGTGAATGTCGGCGTGAGCGCGACCGGCATCGCCGGCCCAGAGGGCGGCACAGCATCTAAACCCGTTGGCCTCACCTATATCGGCATCAGCTCGCCGCTGGGCGAATTTACCGAGCAAAACACCTGGCCGCACGACCGCAGCGGCAACAAATGGGCCACCGCCGATGCCGCCCTCAGGCTACTCATGCGCCATCTGTCGGAGGGCCATGCAGTGCATGCAACGGCTCAGTCCGATTCATCCAGCTCCGATTGACCGATACTGATATGGGCGCTTCGCTCGGAGCTTCACTGACCGATCTGGTCGGCAATACACCCTTGATCCCACTCAGGCGCATCGCCGCGCACGTTGCGCCGGTCGAGGTTTACGCCAAAGCGGAGTGGTTCAACCCAAGCGGCTCGGTCAAGGATCGCGCCGCTTGGAACATCATCCGCACGGCGATTCAGGATGGTCGTCTGACGAAGGGCAAGACGCTGCTAGACGCCACCAGCGGCAACATGGGCATAGCCTATGCCATGATCGGCGCGGCGTTGGGCTATCGCGTCCGCCTGGTCATCCCAGCCAGCGTCACCCCCGAGCGCAAGGTGATCCTCAACGCATACGGTGCCGAGATGATCTTCACTGACCCGATGGCCGGCAGCGATGGAGCGATCGAGAAAGCGCGCCAGATTTACGCCCAGGCGCCCGGCGAGTTCTTCTATGCCAACCAGTACGACAACGAGGCGAACTGGCTGGCCCATTACCACGGCACCGCGGAAGAGATCTGGCGGCAGACCGAAGGGCGAATCACCCATTTCGTGACCGCCCTGGGCACCGGCGGCACGTTCATCGGCACCGGCCGTCGCTTGCGCGAGCTGAATCCACACATCCGGCTGGTCTCGCTCCAACCGGACTCGCCGCTGAACGCGATCGAGGGTTGGAAGCACATGCCGACTGCAATCATGCCCAAAATCTACGATCCAGCGTTGGCCGACGAGAACATCGAGATCACCACCGAGGAAGCGCAATATGTGGCGCGCCAACTGGCACGGGAAGAGGGCCTGTTCGTCAGCCCATCTGCAGGTGGGGCGGTGGCCGGCGCCCTCAGCGTCGCCGAGCGGTTGAAAGAAGGAGTGATCGTCACGGTGCTGGCCGATGCCGGCTACAAATACACCAGCGAACGATTCTGGTAACTCGCAGACGAAACGCCATGCTCACCATCCCCAAGCCGTTGTTCGAAAAGATGACCAGGCACCTGGAGGCCGGCTATCCTTACGAGGCCTGCGGCATCCTGGTCGGCGAGACCGACCATCCAACTGACCCGCGCACCAGGCTCGTGCACGATGTTGTCCTCGTCGCAAACGCCTGGGAAGCCGTCAACGAGCGCGAAAGCCAGCACAACCGCTACCTGATCTCCCCCGACGAATACGTGCGCGCCGACCGCGCAGCGAGCAAACGCGGGTGGGACATCGTGGGCGTGTTTCACTCCCATCCCGATCATCCATCCCAACCGTCCGAGATGGACCGCAGCCAGGCCTGGCCGGGCATTTCCTACATCATCGTCTCGGTGTGCGATGGCAAAGCGACGAACGCCCGATCGTGGCTGTTGCGGCACGAGCGCGACGCATTCGAGGAAGAAGAGATCCGGCTGGTTGATTGAGCGCCTGGCGCACCATGCTCAGGCGCGCTCGCCTGCATCCACCACTTCGCGCACCAGTCGTTGCAGAGCATGCACCGGCTCAGCCATGCGCCGGTACGAATCGCGCACGAGGAAGACGCACGCCAACCCTCGCCGAAAGTCCACCCAGGGCGTAAATCCGCTCGCACCTGGGCTGCTAACCTGCACGACGCGGCCCCGGGCATCGGCCAAATCGCGCCACACGCCCAGTCCATAGCCAGGGCCAGGGAAGAGGTTTGGCGAGTAGGTCACCGGCGCGCCGAAAGTATGATCCTCGTGCATCAGGGCAACGATCTCCGGCGCCAGGACGCGCGCGCCGTCGAACACGCCGCCATTGGCAATCATGCGCACGAAATTGCCGTAGTCGCGCAAGGTGGAACGCATGCCGCTGCCAACGCGCAGGCCGCGACCATCACGGCCGCCATAGTCGCTCATCCGCATGCGCAGCGGCGCGGCGAGGCGCTCGCGGAATAGCTCTTGCCACGGTCGGCCAGTCGCGACCTCGGCTACGCGTCCGGCCACCTGAAAGGCACTCTCGCCATAGGCGAAGACCGATCCAGGTTGCGCGGCCAGCGGGTGATGGGCGATTTCATCGGCGCACATCGCCAGGGTCGGCAGAGCGCGCCCCGCGCAGGGCGACTCCCCGTGCGGCAGGCCTGATGTGTGGGCGAGCAACTGCCGCAGGGTGATGTCTGTCTTGTCGCCGTTGCAGCTCATCAGGTAATCGGAGGCGCGTTCGTCCAGATGCAATGTGCCATCGCCGATCAGCGAGGCAATCACCGCGCCGGCAATCCATTTGCTTGCCGAGGCAATCCCGATTTGCGCATCCAGCGCGTAGGCGCCGAACGCGCGTTGATAGATCACCTGGTCGCGATGGGCAACCAACAAGCTGGCTCCGTTCAACGGCGTGGTAGCAATGAGCTGCTCGATGTGTGCCTCGACGGCGGAGAAGTCATAGCGCACGGCCCAGGATTATCCATGGCGTTTGCCCGGCGCCCGGGCGCGAAATCAGGTATCCTTAGGCGCATGTCAATCACGATTCGCATCCCCACCCCGCTGCGGCCGTATGTAGGTGGGTCGAAGGAGATTGCCAGCGACGCCGGCACCGTGGCAGAGGTGTTGACGTCGCTGAGCGCGACGTATCCCGATTTGAAGAAGCACCTCTTCAACGAAGAAGGCAAGTTGCGCTCGTTTGTGAACGTCTACCTGGGCGACGAGGACGTGCGATACCTGCAAGGCGCAGATACGCTGGTGCCGGATGGCGCAACGCTAAGCATCGTGCCAAGCGTGGCCGGTGGCGTCAACCAGAATCCGGTTACCCACCTCTCCGAGCCGGACGGCGCGCTATCGCATGCCGAGATTCGCCGCTACTCGCGCCACCTGATCCTGCCCGAGATCGCCATGAGCGGGCAGAAGAAACTCAAACAGGCCAGCGTGCTGCTGGTGGGCGCGGGCGGCCTGGGCGCGCCGGCCGCCATGTACCTCGCCGCTGCCGGCGTCGGCCATCTCGGCATCGTGGACTTCGACGTGGTGGACGAATCGAACCTGCAACGACAAATCATCCACGGCCAGAGCACCGTCGGCAAACCCAAGCTGCAGAGCGCAACCCAGCGCATCAAAGACATCAATCCGTTCGTCGAGGTGACCGGCTACGAGGAGCCGCTGACGAGCGCGAACGCGCTGCGCATCTTTGCCGATTACGACGTGATCGTGGACGGCACGGATAACTTCCCCACCCGCTACTTGGTGAACGATGCCTGCGTGTTGCTGGGCAGGCCAAACGTCTACGGCAGCATCTTTCGGTTCGAGGGCCAGGCCTCGGTCTTCTACGCCAAAGAAGGCCCGTGCTATCGCTGCCTTTACCCGGAGCCACCGCCACCGGGCCTGGTGCCTTCTTGCGCCGAAGGCGGCGTGCTAGGCGTGTTGCCTGGCGTGATCGGCGTAATCCAGGCAACCGAAGCGATCAAACTGATCACCGGCATCGGCGAACCGTTGATCGGGCGCCTGCTGCTATACGACGCTCTGGAGATGCGCTTCCGCGAGCTGAAGCTGCGCAAAGACCCTGCCTGCCCAATCTGCGGCGAGCATCCCACCGTGCGCGAACTGATTGATTACGACGCCTTCTGCGGTGTGCCCGCGCGCAACGGCGCGGCCCACGAAGAAAGTCACGGTGTGCCCGAAATCACGGTGAAGGAGCTAAAGCAACGCATCGAAGCCGGGCTGGAGAAGACCAACACCATCCTGATTGACGTGCGCGAGCCATACGAGTGGCAGATCGCACACCTGGATGCAGCGCGGCTGATCCCCAAGGGCGAAATCCACAACCACCTGCACGAGTTGAGCCAGGCCGATGAAATCCTGGTGCACTGCCGCAGCGGCGCGCGCAGCGCAGAGGTGGTGAAGTTCCTCATCAACGACGTGGGCTTCCGGAAGGTGAAGAACGTCAAGGGCGGCATCCTGGCCTGGGCGCGTGAGATTGATCCGCGCGTGCCGACGTATTGAGCACGACCGGTTCATCGCACGGCCGCCGAGAGCTGGGTGAACCCGACCAGCCCGATGGCTAGGCCGACCAGCGCCAGCGCCGCCGGCACCACCCACAGCCGCACCGGAGAAGCCACCTGTGCGATCTGCGGATAGTCCGGGTCGTAGAGCACGGTCACCTGTTCGCCCGCCGCATATTGATCAGCCGCAGCCGGCACGCGCAGCTCGACCAGTTGGCCGCCGCGCGTGGTGAATTGCAGCAGCGCAGTTTGACGGACGGTCTCGCCTTCCTCCGACTTCTCCACGGCCCTTACGGTGGCCGCGGCCGTATGCGACAGCGAGCGCCAGGTCAACACCACACCCGCCGCAGCCAGCACGCACCCCAGGACCGTCAGCGGCATCGCTACAATCAACTGCATGAGTTCCATAGCACATCAGTGTGAACCCAAGCGACGCGAAAGGCAACCCATTGCCCGGCGCCTGACCAGGCCATGATCCCCAAGAACGATGGACGCCTTTCCTGATTATTCGTTGCGCGAGGTTGCACAACAGGTCGGCACGCCATGCTATGTGTACGACCGTGGCCGCATTGAGCAAAACTACGCCCGCCTGGTCAGCGCACTCCTCCCCCACCCCAGCGTCGGACGCATCTGCTACTCGGTCAAGGCCAACAGCAATCTGTCGGTGTTGAGGCTGCTACACAACCTGGGCGCAGGGTTCGATGTGGTGAGCATCGGCGAGCTACGCCGCGTGCTGCTGGCAGGTGCCGCGCCGGCCGACGTGGTATTCGCCGGCGTCGGCAAACGCGAGGACGAGCTGATCGCCGCACTCGACGCCGGCGCCGGGTGGATCAACGTCGAGAGCCCTCAGGAATTGCACGCCTTGAGCGACCTGGCCTGCGCGCGCGGCAGGGTGCAGCAGGTGGCGCTGCGGATCAACCCAAACGTGGACCCTCACACGCACCGCCACATGGCCACCGGCACGGGCACTAGCAAATTCGGCATCGAGATCGAGCAGGCGCTGGCGCTGGTCGCCCGGCGCAACGACTTCCCGGGCGTCGCCATCAACGGCATTCACGTCCACATCGGCTCGATGGTGAACGAGGTTGCGCCGTATGAGGACGCTGCCCGAGTCGCATTGGACGTGATCACGCGTTGCCGCGAGCTGGGGGCGACGATCACCACGTTGAACTTAGGGGGCGGGTTTGGCGTGGCCTATCGGCCCGATCAGCCCGAGGCCCCCATCGAAGCCATCGCCGAAGCCGTCTGGCCGCCGATCCGTCGCGCCGGCGTGCAGGTGTTGTTCGAGCCGGGCCGCGCGATCGTCGCCGACGCCGGCGTGCTGCTCACGCGCGTGCTCTACACCAAGGCCAATGGCGGCGTGAACTACGTCGTGGTGGACGCGGGGATGAATGACCTGATCCGGCCAGCACTGTATGGCGCGGTGCACGGGGTGTCGTTGGTGTCGAGGGTGTCGGAGATGTCGGAGGTGTCGAGGGTGTCGGTGGTAGGGCCGGTGTGCGAGAGCGGGGACGTGTTGGCCGAGGGCGTATTGCTGCCGGTGCTGCAACGCGGCGATTTACTGGTCATTCACCACGCCGGCGCTTACGGCATGAGCATGGCCAGCAACTACAACACCCGACCACGGGCCGCAGAGGTGCTGCTGCAGGGCGATGCGTGGCGGGTGATCCGCCCCCGCGAAGCAATCGAGGCGCTGTGGGCGCCCGAAGTAGAATGTCTGTATCAGGCCGATAGCTGAGCCGCTTCGATCATGTCTGTGCAGAAAACTCCCGACCGCCGCGGCGGCTTCGACGACCGACAGATACAGTGGGAGGAGGATTTGAAGCCCTTCAAGCGCTTGCCGCGTGAACCGCGCGAGCATCCTCGCCAGCCCGTGCCGGCCATTATTCCCATGCTGGTCAGCTTCGCCCTGGTCGGCGTTGCGTGCTTTCTGGCCGCGTCGTTCGTCAACCAGAATCGTCCGGCGCTGAACTTCAACGCGCCGACCGCTACCTTTCAGATCATCATCCCTACACCGACCGAGGAGATTCCGCCCACCGCCACGCCCTACGTCGCACCGACCGAGGCGCCAACCCCGGAGCCGACCGATGCCACCGTGAGCCAGCCCGGGACGATTGGCGTTGGCGTGCGCGTAATGATCGTGGGCACGGGCGGCAATGGCCTCAACTTCCGCCGCGAACCTTCCACATCGGCAGAGAAGATTCGCAGCCTGCCTGATGGGACGATCTACGAAGTCGTGGGCGGGCCGCAGGAAAACGGCGGCTACACCTGGTGGCAGCTCCGCGATCCTTCCGACGGCACAATCGGCTGGGGCGTGCAGAACTACATGCAGCCGGCGCCGTAGCACAGGGTGCATCGGCAAAAGCGGGGCGCCCGCAGGGGTGGCTCTTGCGCTGCCGCCCGTTCGTGTGCGCTAAACGCGGGCAGGCACGCAGGCCTGCCCCACAAGAAAATGCAACCCGGTGCACAGGATCAATTCTGTGCTACGATGAACGGGCAAAATGTTCACTTTTACCGAAGAGGACATTCGCAATCTGACCACCGGTCAGAGTTTTACCCGCGGCCAGCGTTACTACCGCGATGGTGCGGTCAGCGACCTCGTCTTGCGCGGCAATCGGTTGACCGCGCAGGTAACCGGCAGCAGCTACGAGCCTTATCAGGTATGCGTCAATTTGAACCAGGATGGCAAGATTGAATCGGCGAGCTGCACCTGCCCCTACGAGTGGGGTGGCTTTTGCAAGCACATCGTCGCCGTGCTCCTGGCAGCGCTGCACGATTCCCAGATCGAGATCCGGCCAAGCCTGGAGACGTTGTTGTCCGATCTCACCGCCGACCAGTTGCGCCGCCTGATGCTGGTCATGGCCGAAGAGCATCCAGAGCTAGTCGAGACGATCGAAGAAGAGGTGGAGGGACTGAAGATGCAGCCGACGCCGGCCGCCCTTCCTACTTCTTTGAACCTGAACGCCATCAGCCGCGCGATGCGCAAGGCCTTCCACGACGCCGGCAAACTGGCCAGCGCTCGCGGCAATCGCTACGACTACGGCGATTATTGGTACGACGATGAGTTCAGCGTCATTTATCCAGACGACATTCTCAATCCTCACCTGGAGCTGGCTCGCCAGTTGTTGGACGCCGGCGATGCGGACGCCGCGACCCAGGTCATCGAGACGGTGATCGAGGAGTGGGTCAAGGGCGTCAAGAAGCTGGACGACTGGATTCGTGAGGCCAACGAAGACGTCTTTATCGAAGCCGGTCGGAAACTAGCCGTGCTGCTGGCCGAGGCACTGCTGAGCCAGGATCTATCACCGGAAGAACGAAAGGCCCGATTGCGGACCATCCAGGCGTGGGAAGATGAACTGATTGCGGTCGAAGTGGTGCAGACTGCTCTTGAGCAGTGGTGGGACGATCCGTCCCTGACCGCTGTGCTGAGGGGGAAGATTACAAACAAGGGAGTGTGGAAAGGAGAGCCACCCGACTTCGCCGATGAGCTGGCCCTGGCGCGGCTGCGCATCCTGGAACGCCAAAACCGCCTTCAGGAGTATCTATACCTGGCCGAGGCCGAAGGACAGCTTAACCTGTATGTCAATATGCTGGCCCGCACCGGCCAGGTGGCAGAGGCAATCAAGGAAGCACAGGCCCACCTGACGCAACCGGACGAGTTCCACGAACTGGCGCAGATTTTGGCAAAGCAGGGCCAACAGGCCGCGGCGATGCAGGTTGCCGTTCAGGGCCTGAAGCGGGGCGAGCAATGGTTGCGCCGGGAGCTGGCCCACTGGTTAGTGCAGCAAGCGGAATCGGCGGGCGATATGGCCCTGGCCTTGCACGGAGCCGAGGCCGCCTTTCTCGCCAGCTATGAATTGAACGACTACAAGCTAGTCCAGCGCCTGGCTGGCGACCGATGGCCTGAGGTGCGGGAACGCTTGCTCAAGCACCTCAAATCCGTGGGGGGCGACCAGGCAGTAGCGATTTACCTGCACGAGCGGATGCTGCCGCAAGCCATGGCCGCCGTCGAACGCAACTCTTACAGCCACTATCTTGATCAGGTTGTCGAGGCTGCCAGCGTCGATTATCCCGATTGGAGCGTCCGACAGTGCCAGAAACAAGCAGAGAGAATCATGAACGCCGGCGACGCCAGCCATTACGATGATGCCGTGAACTGGCTGCGTCGCGCAAAGGAGATCTATCTGCAACACCAGCGGGCCGACGAGTGGACAGCCTATCTGGATGACGTGCTGAAGAAGCATGCCCGCAAATACAAGTTGGTGCCCATGCTTCGCAAGCTGTGAGGTTAATCCTGTGCCACCGGATACGTCGCCAGGCGCTTCTCGGCCACGCGCTGGTTGAGGCGCCGCAGCCGGCGGGTGATCTCGGCCCGGACGCGCGGCAGGTCAATCGTCAGCAGCCGGCCGTAGCGCATCAGCAGCTTGCCGTCGCAGATCACCGTGTCCACGTCCCCCGCGCGGGCCGAATACACCAGGTTGGCAATCGCGTTGTAGCGCGGAAACAGATGCGCGCCGTCCTGCCGCATCAAGACGATGTCGGCCAGCTTGCCCTCGGCCAGTTCGCCGATCTCGGGCAGCCGCAGCGCCCGCGCGCCGCCCTCGAACGCAATCGCCATCACCTCCTGCAGCGGCATCACCGTAGAGTCCCTGGCCGCCTGCTTTTGATCCAGCGCCAGCAGGCGCATCTGCTCCAGCACGTCCAGCGTGTTGCTGCTCACCACGCCATCGGTGCCGATGCCCACGACGATGCCGGCCTGGCGCATTGCGCGCACCGGCGCTGTGCCCATCGCCAATTTCAGGTAAGTCTTGGGGCACTGTGCCACGGCCACGTCGTAGCCTTTGAGCATAGCAATGTCATCGTGCGTTAGCGCGATGCCGTGCGCCAGGAGCGTCGGCGCCTCGAACACGCCGGCCTGCTGCAACATGACCGCCGGCGTGACGCCGTGCTGCTTCAAGCTCAAGGCCACCTGGCCCTGCGTCTCGCTGCAGTGAATGTGGATGCCGACGCCCAGCGCTTTGGCGCGCTCGGCCGTCGCGCGCAAGAAGTCGCCATCGCACAAATACGGCGAGTGAGGCGCCAGCCAGGTGGTGATGCGTCCACCGGCGCCGCCCTGCCAGCGCTTCACGAACTCGCACGTTGCATCGAGCTTCTCAATCCCCTCGTGCCCGAACACCGCCCAGCCGATGTTCGCTCGGACGCCGCTCTCCTCAACCGCAGCCGCGATCTCATCGCAGAAGAAGTAGTGATCGGCAAAGGTGGTCACGCCGCTCTGGATCATCTCCGCGATGGCCAGCAGGGCGCCCCAGTAAATATCCTCCGGCTCCTCGTTGCTCTCCAGCGGCCAGATGTAATCGTTGAACCATGACTCGATGGGCACATCTTCGGCCAGCCCGCGAAAGAGCACCATCGGCGCGTGAGTGTGGCAATTGATCAGGCCGGGGATGGCCAACATGCCGGTTGCGTCTATCGCCTCGCGCGCTTGCGCGCGGTCAATCTGGCCGGTCGGGGCGATGGCACGGATGCGGTTGGCAGCGATGGCGATGTCGCGGTCGTTGATGACGACGTAGCTGCCGTCCTGACGGGTCAGCACGTCGCAGCCGGTGATGAGCAGATCGTAGGTGGGCATGGGTATATTGTAGGGTGAGCTTGCAAAGCCTGCTATCCATGCGCCTCGATAACCTCCTGCGCTTCGATTACTGGTTCGACTTCGCCGCCGGCATGCGGCCGGCCGGACCGGCCATGTGGCTGGTCGTCCTGGCCGGACTGCTCGGTTGCGGTCTGCTGGGCGCTGCGCTGGCACGCGGTCGGCTGCCGCGCGAGGTCGCTATTGCCTGGATGCTCGCTGCCAGCCTGACCAGCCTGGTTAGCCTGGGGCGCCTGCTGGCGCACCCAGTGTTGGGCCTGCGCGCCGGCTGGTTGATCGCGGCGCTGCTGGCGCTGGCACCGCTGGCCGCGCGCGCTGTCGCGGCCATGCGCGCCGACGGCCTGTTGAAGGATTGCCTGAACGCGCTGGCCTTCGCGCCGACTGGCGCAAAGGGCCGCTGGCGAGTGCAGACCATCGCCGCGTGGCTGGCCTTCCATCTGCTGGGCCTGGCCGTCGTCTTCGCCAACCTCGGCCT
>Ga0308410_1002542_pt1 | contig 10415 bp, 10 predicted proteins | sample HotsprOSTMatCore_FD_203467 | JGI IMG/M metagenome (GOLD analysis project Ga0308410, IMG submission 203467) | Hot spring phototrophic mat microbial communities from Octopus Spring, Yellowstone National Park, Wyoming, United States -... | ecosystem: Environmental > Aquatic > Thermal springs > Hot... | reverse complement strand
AATGCCGGGTCATCTGCTGGCTCAGAGGACATGACCATAGGGGTCCTGGAGGAGATGGGCGAGATCATAGCCCACGGCATATCCATGATGCCCGGCAAGCCAACCATCCTGGCGATAGTTCGAGGAAAGCCCGTTGTGGGAAACCCCGGATATCCAGTATCTGCGGTCTTCTGCTGCGAGCAGATAGTGAAGCCAGCCTTGGAGAGGCTAGTGGGAGTGGAACTTCCCCTGAGACAAAAGGCGAAGGCCAGAGTGACGAGGAAGATCCCGTGCCGAGTCGGGCTCAGAGAGTTCGTGAGGGTGAGGCTAGGGGAGGTGGACGGTTCCCTCATGGCCACTCCCCTGCCAAGGGGAGCCGGGTCCATAACGACTCTCACCAGGGCCGATGGGATTCTCGAGGTCCCGGAAAATGTCGAGGGTTATGGAGAGGGGGAGGAGGTATGGGTAGAGCTTCTCAGAACCCCGGAGGAGCTCAGGAAGACATTGGTGAGCATTGGGAGCCACGACCTCACCCTGGATCTCATAAACGACATGTTGAGGGCCAAAGGGGCTGGATGGGGACTGGCCTCGAGCAATGTGGGTAGCCTCGGTGGACTCATGGCCATTCGAAAGGGACAGGCTCATCTGGCAGGGACCCATCTCCTGGATCCTGGGACAGGGGAGTACAACCTCCCTTACATCGAGAGATATTTGAGAGGGGTTCCGGTCAAACTGGTTCACCTGGTCAACAGGGAGCAGGGACTGATGGTTGCCCGCGGCAACCCATTGGGGATCGAGAAAGTGGAGGACCTCGCAAGGCCCGAGGTCCGTTTCATAAACAGGCAAGCTGGCTCTGGAACCAGGGTGCTACTGGACTTCTGTCTCGAGAAGGCCGGGGTGGACCCCCAGAAGATCCGGGGGTACGAGCGAGAGGAATATACCCACATGGCAGTTGCCGTCGCTGTTGCAAGCGGAACAGCGGATGCTGGTATGGGAATCTTGGCTGCAGCCAGGGCATTGGGGCTGGATTTCGTCCCCATAGCGTCGGAGAGGTACGATCTTGTGATCCCGGAGCGATTTTTCCATACAGAAGGGATCGTCGCCCTACTTGATGTGATAAGAAGCGAGGAATTCCGAAAGGCGGTATCCGAGCTAGGAGGATACGACCCTTCCAGGTCCGGAGAGATACTCCTGTGAGGGGCTCGAGTGCTGAAGTACCCCCTCGAGGTTCAGGGACCGAGGCTGTGGGTCTGGGGCGGTGAGGAGATATCGTGGTCGAGAGCCTGGGACTTGGGGCAGATGATCCAGGCGAGCCGAAGAGGGGGACCCAGGCTAAAGATATTGGGTTTCCAGCCGATAAAGAAATTGTGTGGGGTTTGATTGAGGGTTCCGGGCATGGTATAAAGAGAAAGAGCCATAGAGAAAGCGACTCTTTGGGGGGATCTCATGGGGCGGCCACCTTTCGATGACGAGTTGGGACTCCACTGCTCCTTCTGCAGGAAGAGCGAAAACGAGGTCCGAAAGCTCATTTCAGGGACAGAGGCCTTCATCTGCGACGAGTGCGTTCAGATATGCAACGAGATCCTGGCCGAGGAATTCAGGGCTGAGAGGACGGGGGGGTTCCCTAAACCTTCCAGGATCAAGAAGGCCCTCGATGAATACGTCATAAGTCAGGAAGAGGCCAAGAAGACCCTCGCTGTGGCAGTCCACAACCATTACAAGAGGCTCCAGGCCCGCAAGACCTTGAGGGGCGTGGAGCTGGAAAAGAGCAACATCCTCCTCATAGGCCCCACGGGGTCGGGAAAGACCTTCCTGGCTCAGACCCTCGCAAAGATCCTCCAGGTTCCCTTCGCCATAGCCGATGCCACAGCCATAACCGAGGCCGGATACGTGGGAGAGAACGTCGAGGACATAATCATGAGGCTCCTCGAAAACGCTGATTTCGATGAGGAGAGGGCCCAGCAGGGAATCGTGTACATAGACGAGGCGGACAAGATCGCCAAGCGCATAGTGAATTCAGCCAATGGGAGGGACATATCCGGTGAGGGGGTTCAACAAGCTCTCCTCAAGATGCTCGAGGGAACCGTAGTGCATCTCCATCCCAAGGGAATGAAAGGGCAATACCACAAAGTGGACACTACCCACATCCTGTTCATATGCGGCGGCACCTTCGTGGGTCTGGAAAAGATAATTCAGCAGAGGATCCAGAAGAGGTCTCTGGGTTTCCGGTCCGAGAGGGAGATGGAGAAGATCACCACCCATCCCCTCCACGAGGTGAGAGCTGAGGACCTCATACAATTCGGGATGATACCCGAGTTCGTGGGGCGTCTTCCCATAGTGGCAGTTCTGGACGAGCTCACTGAGGAGCACCTGGTGAGGATCCTAGTGGAGCCCAAAAATGCCCTGGTGAAGCAATACCAGGCCCTTTTCCAGCTGGAGGGGGTGCAGCTCAGGTTCCTGGATGAGACCCTTGTGACAGTTGCCAGGGAGGCTATCCAGAGAAAGAGCGGGGCGAGGGGGCTCAGGACCATTCTGGAAAAGGCCATGCTGGACATCATGTATAACCTCCCAGACCTTGAGGGACTCGTGGAGTGCATAATCACCCCAGGGGTGATAAAGGGCACAGAGGAGCCCGTTTACGTCTTCAAAAAGGAGAAGGCTGCCCTTTCCTGAGAAAGCTTCTCTTGGGGATCACATGATCCTCATGGGTGCGAGGGAAAATCCCTCAAGGCCTCGCCTGAGCCTCAGGGTATAGGAAGCGAAGGGGACGGGCTCTTTGCGTGAGCCCGGGCTTTTTGACCGGGTAGAACAGGTTGTGATCCCATGGTGGCCGGAAAACCCCATGGCTCCACTTCCATCGAGGGAGACACCGTCCCCGAGATTGAAAATCGAGCCCGGATTTTTCGAGAGATCCCCTCACCTTAGGGCCTCAATTACCCGAGCACCCTGTGCCCGTCGCGCATTTCCACTGGAATCCCCCCAGATGGGAAACCGAAAGGGGATCTTCTGGGCATGGACCCCTCTGCCCCAATGGATCACGAGGGGCTCGGGCCTCTCGATGGAGAAAGGTCTTTGGGGGACAATATTTTCTCTCATCTAGGGCTTCTCCAGGGGCCTGATGGCTCAGGGAAGCATGCTCCAGGAGGATATGGACAATGGCGATCTTCGGCTATGCAGGAAGGATACTCAGGGTCGATCTCACATCCCGCACCATTTGGGAGGAGGAATTGAGGGAGGAGGTTGCCCGCTTCTGGGTGGGGGGTGTGGGAACACGGTCTCAGGTTGGAACGCATGAGGCCATCTCCCCGCTACGGGTCAGTTCCCGTAGATGGACCTGCTCAGGGCAAGGACATAATGGCCAAGTGGGATGAAATGATCAGGATCTACCACGAGGAGATGGGATGGAATCCCCTCACGGGCCAACCCGAGGAAGAGACCTTGAGAAGGCTTGGTCTGCATGATTGGTGGAGCAAAATAAAAGAGGGAGCCCAATGGGCAGGGGAGTGACCTTGGAACTGTGGTTGGGAGAAAATCCTGGGGATCCATTTGTACAGGTATCTCCCGTCAGGTGCTTGGCTCTCCTCGAGGTGGAGGAAGGCAAGACGGTCAAGGAGCTTTTCCAGGAGCTCTCCTCCAAGTGCAGCAGGATAGGGGATATGGTTTTCGACCCCAATTCGGGAAGGTTCAGGCCCGATGTGGTGGTAGTGAAAAACGATAGGCTCGTTTCCAGAGAATCAGTGCTCGGAGACGCGGTCAGCCCAGGAGACTCCATCAGGGTCGTACCCCTTTACATGGGTGGATAAGCCCCTTGGAGTGAGGGATGGCCCCAGAGTCTCTCCAGGACCTAAGTGCCCTTCACCAGAGGGCAGCCAGGGGGGAGAATTTCGCGTAGAACCTCTCGAGGATATCTCGGAGTTCAGGAGTCAGGAGCTCCTTCACCTTGAGGCGTATCTCTCTGGGGACCTCCCCGTAGTATGCCTCTGCTATTGCTCCAGCTATGCACCCCAAAGTATCGCTATCGCCTCCTAGGGATATGGCGTTTCTCACAGCATCTTCCCATGAGGAGGACTCGAGAAAGCATATTATTGCCTCAGGCACAGTCCCCTGGCACGACACGTCGAAGAAGTAAGAGGGCCTTATCTCGTCCAGGGTGCGGCTCAGGTCATACCCAAAGGTTCTCTGGATCTCCTCTTTGATGGCTTCCCTATCATGGGTCTTCCTCGCGAGCCATATGGCCAAGGCAGTTGCCTGAGCACCCTTTATGCCCTCTGGATGGTCATGGGTGACAATGGCGGTTGAGGCCGCCTCCCTGAGGACATCCTCTTTTTTCTCCATGGCCATGGCCACTGGCGAGACCCTCATGGCAGATCCATTGCCCCAGCTTCCGTAAGGCCTCGGCTCTCGAGACCAGAGCCAATGGAAGAAGCTAGCTCCGTATCCAGCCCTGGGGTATCTTCTCCCAAGTTCCCTCATGTGCCGCGCATAGTCCCGGTCCTCGAGAATGGCCCTCGCAATGGCTAGGGTCATCACTGTATCGTCCGTGAAGCGGGACCCCCTCTGAAAAAGAGGGAAGTCCTTGGTCTTGATGGGATTGGCCTCGTATGGGGAACCTATTATGTCTCCTGCAACGGCACCCATCATGGGACCGCCTCCCCAGCCCTCTCTCCAACGGCTCAGTGGACCGGGGCTCTTCCTCGGGCCTTCACGTGCCTCGCGAAAACGAGGGCAATGGCAGCCCCGAGCAACCACAATGCCAGGTGCTTGTAAGTGGCCATGAAGGCCTCTCCGCTCGCCACACTGTATATGAGCCTTCTCGCCACTTCCACCCCTTCCCTCCCCAGCCCCGCCAGTGCCTCCATTGAGGACAGGAGCCCCATCCCGGACTCAAAGCCCCAATCCATCCTCCATGATATGGCATCGTAAAAACTGTTCTGCCTCGAAGTCAGTAGATTCGTCGAGAGTGCTGTCCCTATGGAGCCTGCAACCAGTCTGGTCACGTTTATGAGCATGGTACCGTGGGAGTAATGCTCTTCCTTCAAGACCGCGAAGATCATGTAACTCACTGGCGCGAATGCGCCGGATATGGCAAAGCCCCACATCAGGTTGTCCCATACTACCTGTGATTTGGGATCGAAGTAATCTGTCCTGAAGACCCAGGTGGCCCATGCTCCCCCCAGGAGAAAGCCCACAGCCACGATCTTGGGCCTCAGCCTGTCCGCCAGGGCCCCTCCGAGGAGTGTGGCCACAGCGGATGCCAGAGACCCAGGAAGCATTATGAGGCCTGCATCGAGGGTCGTAAATCCCTTGAGGCGTTGTAGGAACACCGGCAGGAGGAGGTATACACCGTAGGCGACCATTGAGTTGAGACCCAAGGCCAAGAGACCGAGGGGAACCTCCCTCTGGACGAAGACTTCTCTCGGGATCAAGGGGTCCTTGGAAAGAAGTTCCCAGAAGAGGAAGGCCGAGAAGCTCCCAGCGAAGACCATGATCATGGTCAAGATGAAATCAGAATTGAGCCATCCCTTCTCCTGACCCTTGGATAGGAAGACCACGAGGGAGCTGAGGGCAATGGAGAGGAGCACCACTCCCACCTTGTCGAGCCTGGGGACCTGGGGACCTCTCCTGTTGGAGACGAGCCAGATCATGAAAATGGCATCCATTAGTCCAATGGGGACGTTGACGTAGAAGATCCACCGCCAGGTGAGGTGTTCTGTTATGAGCCCCCCCAATGAGGGCCCTACGGCCGGAGCGAAGGCTGCCCCGAGGCCGTACACTCCCATGGCCAGTCCCCTCTCCTCTGGAGGAAAGGCCTCGCTCAGGAGGAGCCAGCCCACGGGTATCAACATCCCCTCTGCCACCCCCTGAAGGAATCTGAAGGATAGCATTGCCTCCAGGGACGAGGCGGATCCGCAAAGGGCAGAGGTCCCAACGAAGAGGATGAGGCCCGCAAGATAGGTGTCCCTGTGTCCCACATATTCCGCAAGCCAACTCACGAGGGTCATGGCCACAGCCGCCCCGAGGAGATAGGATATGATTATCCACTGGGCGTCGTACATGTCTGCCTCGAGGGCTGACATCATCTTGGGAAGGGTGATGTCCACTATGGTAGTGTCCAGGAACGCTATGAACATCCCTGCTGTGACGGCGATGGCTATGGACCATTTCCTCGGAGTTCGCATCAGGAGCCTCTCACCCCACCATGGTTCTTTTTCACGGCCACCACAACCGACAGACCGGGGACCACCTCTGGATGCCTTTGAAGCTCGAGGATCTCCAACTCCACTGGGACCCTCTGCACCACCTTGGTGAATTCTCCTGCTGTCACATCCCTGGGGATGAGGGCGAATTCCTGAGCCGCAGCCGGCGCTATTCGCCTTATGCGGCCCCTGAGGACCAGACCAGGCAGGGCATCAACGGTGACCTCGGCCTCTTGCCCCAGTTGGAGCTGGGCCACCTTGTTCTCCTCAAACCTGGCTTCCACGTACCTGGACTGGGGATCGTACAGGGCCACAAGAGGTCTTCCTGGCACGGCAAAATCCCCTGTCCTCACGAAGACCCTGGCCACAACCCCCTGAATTGGGGATGTCACCTCGGTCCTTCCCCTAGTCCACCTGATCTGGTTTAGGGCTGCCCTCGCCTGTTCCAGACCTGCCTCAGTCTCTCGCACCGCTGCCTCTGCTTCGTGAATGGTGTGAGTGGCTGCCAGGGCTTCCCTGAGCCTGGCCTCGGCCAAGGCGACCTGTTCCTTTGCCGCGGCGACTTCCGCCCTCGCAGCAGCCGCGCCCGAATGTATCTGGTCCCATTGGGCACGGGATATCACCTCCCTCTCCACCAGAGCAGCCATCCTCCTCTCCTGGGCTTCAAGATATTCGAGATTGGCCTTGGCCCTGGTGAGCTGCTGTCTCGACGCTGAGAGGGCAGCTTCGGCAGCGTCTATGGATGCCTTGACAGCGACCCTGGTCCTCTCGAGAACTGCCTGGCGCCTCAGAAGCTGGAGCTCCATCTCCTGGACCTTGGCCAAGGCCTGTTCCTCCCTATGCCTCCAATCGTCGTCTTCCACCCTCACTAGGAGCTGGCCAGGGGCGACCCTCTCTCCCTCCCTTACCATCACATCCACTATCCTTCCTCCCACCTCTGGGGCGACAGAGGCCATGTCCGCTTTGACGTATGCTGCATCGGTGATCACATGGGTCAACCTGTAGTAAAGCCACCTTCCCGAGACTATCGCCCCGCCGATCAGGGCTAGCCCGAGAATGCAACTGGCGATTATCCTCGAGCTTTTACCCTTTGCTCTTGCCCCTCCATTGCCTTCCATTGGTGACCCCTCTTTCCATCTCGAGATCTCGCCTTCCTGGGTCTCCATCGGGCCCTCCTATCCTCCTTCGAGCCTAATGGATCTCTGTCACTCCTATGCCCTGGAAGAGGATTTCCATGAGCTCGGAGATCTCCTCGAGGGGAAGGCCTTCTCCCCTGAGGGCGTAGGCCCTACTCAAGTTGTGAAGAGCTCCTTGAAGAGCCAGGGAGAGGAGATCCACATTTACCTCCTTTATCTCTCCCTTCTTCACTCCCTGTTCCAGGATGGAAGCTATGAGCGCCCTTTCCCTCTGGAGGAATGCCCTCCTCCTGCTCACCAAGAATCCCTCGAGCTCATCCGCTATATCCTCCCTCACCCTGTAGAGCCTTCCCAGTTCCATCACGGCCTCAATTTGAGCCTTGGCTAAGGCAATCAGGCTTTCCCTGGTTGTGGTCTCTTTTCGAGCAGAGGCCTCCATGGAGCTGAGAACCTTCTCCTCTTCCCTCTCGAAAAGGGCTCTGATTATGTCCCATTTCCCACCGGGAAAATGGTGATAGAGGGCGCTTTTCACGACCCCCAATCTCTGGGCCAGTTCGCTCACGGAAAATCGCCTTATACCCATTTGGGATACGAGGGTGAGGGCTTCGTCAAGTATCAAGCTGGGATTGAGCATCTCTCTCAGGCGAAAAGGCCTTTGGATTTCCAGGACCTCCCTCCCCCGTTCCAATGGAAGAAAAGGAAGCCAAATCCTGGGTTCCTGAACAAAAGAACGATCTGTTCAGAAAGTTAGTCCACGAAAGGCCATGTGTCAAGGGGTTAGCCTTTGGAGAACCGGGTAGAATCTTGGGGAGCTCACCTTGTTGGATGTTCTTGGGAGAGCTTCTCGGTGGGCTTCCCGTGGAGGAAAAGCTCGTCTCCATCTCTCAAGGCGCCATCTAGTCCCACAGGGTTCCCCCACCTGTCTCTCAAGATGAGTTCTCCTTTCCATGGCTCGAGCCCCAGCTGGATGAGGGCGTGGCGAACCTTCATCCCAGGCCTGAGATACACCTCCCTTCCATCAACGAAAACCCTCATGGGCAGGCCTCCATAATCCTCCCCTCCAAGGAGGGGCTCACAGTGCCCTTCTCCTTCACCTTTTCCGCTAAGAGCTCCCTCACCCATCTTCCTGGATCCGAGAAGGTTATGGATCCTCCTACGAGGGCACCTCCTAGGTTCTCCATCTTGTCTCCCTCATCAAGGGCCTGGACCAAAGACGAGTATCCATCTCCGCCCGCGGCTAGAAAATCGTTGGTTGCGAGCAAATACGTGCGATCCATCTCCAAGGGTTCCATCCCTACCCTCACCTCCCTGAGCCTTTTCCCGGGCTCCCCCTGGGGACAGTACGTGATCTTGATCCCCGAGACCTGGGGAAACCTTCCTCCTCCTCTGCCGCTAACCCCGTGTTCCAGGGCCTCCCAGAGTCCTCTTCCCCTTATCTTCAATGTCACCACATAGTTGTCAAAGGGCAGGGCACTGTAAATGGAATCCAGGGTCACGGGGCCTCGGGGAATGCTCCTCCTTATGGAGCCTCCATTGACCATTGCAACCTGGGCCCCCGAGACCTCCCTCAAGAGATCCGCGACCAAGTTCCCGAAATTGGTCTCCCTCTCCCTCACGTTTTCCCCATCCAGATCGACCCCAGCCACTCCAACAACCGTATCCAGGAGTTGGGACATTTGTCTGGAGTATTCCTCGACAATGCTCATGGCTTCGGGATCGGGCCCCCATCTCGATGGGACTATGTCCCTGAGGCCTCCCTTCCAGGAAAGGACCTTTCCCCCATCCACAGAGATGTCAAGGACACCCAGGGTCTTTCCGTGCTCCCAAGCCTGAACTATGATGGTATCATTCACCTTGACTGGCTCATCCAACCTGGTGTGACTGTGACCTCCCACAATTACGTGGATGCCCCTTACCCTCGACGCTATCTCCCTGTCCTTCGAGTATCCACAGTGGCTCAATACGACGACTATGTCCACTTCCTTGGAGATCCCCTCCAGTTCTCTCGCGAGGACCTCTTCCGGATCGAGGAATTTGAGTCCACGGACATTTCTCGGATGGGTCATAAGGGGAGTTTCCGCAGTGATCACTCCTATTATTCCCACCCTCGCCTCTCCCACTTTCTTCACGACATGCCTTCTTATCCCATCCATTCCGACCACATTGGCTCCCAAGACGGGAAAGTTCGCCTCCTTTATCCTCTGCCCGAGCACCCCTGGACCGAAATCGAACTCGTGGTTCCCCAAGACCATTGCATCGATTCTCATGGCGTTGAGAAGCCTTATCACTGACCTTCCCTCGAAGAGATTCGCCCAATTGTCCCCCTGGATCATGTCCCCTGCAGCGAGAAAGATGGCGGGCTTCTCCCCCTTGAGATGCTCTGCCAAGGAGGCCATCCAAGCTGCCCCTCCCACCTCCTCTTTGAACCCAAGGGGCCTGTGAGGCCTTGCAAATCCGTGGAAGTCGTTGAAGTGGATTATCCTGAGTTCCTTGGGCTCACCCCAAGAGAAGGAGGACCACAGGGAAATTCCAATGACGAGGATCAATCTCCAAAAAGCTCGCAATGTCATGGTCTCACCTGGAAAGGGGGCTCCTTTTTTCGTGTGGCCTTTTCCTCCGTTGACAGAAGACCATTCTAACAGCTACCTTAACCCCCAAAAAGGGAACTCGGATGGTCTCGAGGAGGAAAAGAGAGGATGGTGCGTGCAAGGAGAAGTTCTCCACGGGATCGAGAGGATGGATCCTGCTAGGGGTCTTTTCCGGTCTGGCTCTCCTTGCTGTATCATTCCTCTCCTCGAGAGGAAGCCGTCCTCCATTCGATGAGGCAAGATCCTTCGAGCACATCCTTCGTCAATGCTCCTTCGGCCCTAGAATCCCAGGGACAAAAGCTCACAGAGATTGTCTCGAGTACATCACCAATGAGCTTGGAAGATACGCATCCCAGATCACCCACCATGACTTCACCTACATGAGCCATGCACTCCAAAAGGAAGTCAAAGGCACCAATATATGGGCCAGGATGAAGGGATCTCAGGCCAGGGAATCGATCCTCCTTTGCGCCCACTGGGATTCAAGACCCATTGCCGACAGAGATCCATCACCT
>Ga0308410_1002540_pt1 | contig 10418 bp, 1 predicted proteins | sample HotsprOSTMatCore_FD_203467 | JGI IMG/M metagenome (GOLD analysis project Ga0308410, IMG submission 203467) | Hot spring phototrophic mat microbial communities from Octopus Spring, Yellowstone National Park, Wyoming, United States -... | ecosystem: Environmental > Aquatic > Thermal springs > Hot... | reverse complement strand
TACAGAAAAGCTGAACTTAATTTCATACTCCCCTTATAAAGCCATAAGTTATGCCCTGAATTTACCAGAAGCAAAAATTTTATTAACAAAAGATACCCCTTACGGCAAAATAGAGCTTGTAACTGCAAAAGGACTTAGAAAAGTAAATGGACTTTCACTTATCTTTACAGGCGACATTCCACAGCAAAAACTGTTATACATCGATGGAAACCATTGCGGGACACTTCTCTCATCAAAAGATAAAAAAGAACTTGAATACTTAAAATGGCAAAGCTGTTCATTTCCCTTCTATTTTATTGAAAACCAGCCTGAAAGAAAAATACTTTTAATAAATCCTTCAGGTTCAGAATCTATCCTCCGTGGCATTATTTTTGGTATTTCGAATATAACCGTAATAGAGGAAAACAAATATATTGCAAGCCTCATAGAAAGAGAATTTTCAAATAATAATTCTATAAAAATCATAAACACAGAAGCGAGAAAATTTTTTAAAACCTCAATTGACAAATTTGACCTCATAGATGTTTCTCTTTACGATTCTTATGCCACATCCCCTATACTTTCCTTGAATGAAAACTATCTTTATACAGTTGAAAGTCTTTATGAAATGTATAATTTATTGAGCTCCGATGGAATAATCTCTTTAACAAGATGGGCAATCTATCCAGGTATAGATGCAATAAAAATTTTTTCTTCTATTATAGAGATGTGTGAAAGATATGGTATACCTGAGTATTGGGAAAAAATACTTTTCATTCGCTCACATAATACTGTAACCCTTTGCTTATCAAAAACAAATTTTCCAAAAGAAAACATCATTTCTCTAACGAGGAAATTAGGATTTGATATTTTATACCATTATACTCTAAAAAAAGAGATGTTAAACCAATATTTCGAAGAAAGTGAATATTTAAACTTCAATACAATCACAAACATTCTTTCAGAAAAAAGAATACCCTATATAAAAGATTTTCCATTCGATATAAAACCCACTACTGACAATAGACCCTATTACCACAACATATTTAAAATAAAAACTTTAAAAGATATCCTATCCAGATCACTCCAATTTCTACCCTTTAATGAATGGGGAAGTGGGATTTTAATTATTCTAGTTACATTTACTTTGCTTTCAGGTTTTATTTTAATACTTCTACCTTCTCTCTTTCTTGTCAGCAAAGAAAAAGCTACTGGCTGCATTAAACTTTTAAAAAGTTTTCTATACTTCTTCCTTATCGGGAATGCATACTTTTTTGTAGAAATTCCATTAATTCAAAAATTAATTCTTTTTCTCGGCCGTCCTATTTACTCATTCAGCATAGTACTATTCTCTATGCTCTTATTTTCATCAATCGGTAGCTTAATCTCCTCAAAAATAAAAGAAAAATATCAAAAAATACTTCTTTCTTTGCTTCCCCTGATTTTACTTATCTCATTATTTACAGTAAATTATCTAAACAAAATTCTTCTCTCTGCCAGTATGTTATCGAAAGTTCTTATAACCTTACTTCTAATTGCACCACAAGCATTCTTAATGGGTTTTCCTTTTCCAATTATGATTGACAGGATAAAGAAGCAACACCCATCCCTTATTCCACTTATGTGGGGTATAAATGGATTTGCATCGGTAATAAGCTCAATTCTTGCTGCCTTACTTTCTATATTATGCGGCTTTAACATAGTTTTAATACTTTCAGCTATTCTTTATACACTTGCCACAAGTTTAGTTTTTTGAAAATTCATCACTTTTTCTTACTCTTCTTCTCCTGTTTTGTCTCAGTTTGATTTGTCTGGGAGTCAACCTCTGTCACATTTGTATTCGTTGTTATTGTTTCTGCTTTTCTCTGGATCAATTCTTCAAACTCCTTTTCCTTCTTTAACTCTTCCTTATACTCAAACGCACTATCCGGCAATAGATACTTATAAGTAAACGACACTGAATGTCTGTATGCACCCATATTTATACCATACTCAAACACATAATCAATAGAAATAAGATGATTAAAACCAATCACATAGTTAAAACCAAGCCCCGCTGAAAAATTCATTATCCCCTTCAGTTTCGTAAAACCAAGGTCAAACTCATCTCCCACCTTTTTTGCTTCGTAATTAAAACCAAGCCTTATGGCTAGTATTTCATCCTTATACTGCGAACCTTTAAATAACTGTGAAGCTGTAAGCTGACGAAATTCATAACCAATTCTATATGACATATCGCTCTGACGGTTATCTGCAGGATCCCTTCCGAAAATTACCACACCTAATCCCAGCTTCGATTTCTTAAAGAAACCAACTACATCTCCCAGATTTATATTTGCACCAAGACTCATTTCCGACGGAAGAATATCAGTCCCATCCGGAAGAATCGATATATTCGGAGCTATTAAATTCTTGTAAGCAAATCCTAACACAATATCATCACTAAAATAATATGTCAGTCCCACATCAAGTCCAAAAGAAAGTGTATTAAGCTTACCATTAAAAACTGGATTATTTTCCACATCTACAAGATTTCCAACACCTATATCAAAAAGATTAAATCTTACTCCCGCTGCTATTCTTGCACCCTTCAATAAGTCATTGAGATTTTTCCCGTAAATAAAGCTATACAATCCTTCATGATAAAATTCCTTGTATATCCCATCAATATCTGTACCTGATACACTCATCCTTTTTACACTTATTCCAAGTGTGGCATTTTTTGTTACAAATGGATCGGGCGGTATCGTGAACTTATTCCAGAATGGTATCACAAGGTTAAAATTTATATTATTTATCATACTCTCATCGTTCAAACCTAAATAAGGTGTATCCCAGCCAAAATATGTCTCTATATTTCTCGCATAGGATGCACACGCCGGATTATAATTCATAGAATTCACTGAATCAAAATCTGCAAATATTGCATTTCCCATCGACCTGCCTCTTGTGCTACCTATCGGATCTTCATATGCAGAATACAAAACTGATACAAAACAAAAAATCCCAAACATTATTAATATCTTTTTCATCTTATCCTCCCGGTATATATTTAAACATTATCTAATCAACACCAACCAGCTTAAAGCTTGAGTAACTTTCTATCAAAAACAAAATTAACAAAGCCCCCTCAAGCTTTAACTTCCACCCAACCCTCCTTTACCCCCGAATACACTACTATCTCGCTATAATTACCGTTCCACTATACACATTGTTTCCAGCTATAATCCTGTAAACATATACTCCTGTCTTTACATCATATCCCTCTTCGTCTTTTCCATCCCAGTAAACCATCCCTTCCTTGTATTCACAATTTCTTTCAAACTGCCTTACCAAATTACCCTTCAAATCATAAATCTTTACCAATACCTTATTAACTGGATTCTCAAGGCTAAACGTTAGCTTGATATTACCAAACTTTCTGTCTGAAGATGTCGGCGTAAATACCTTAGGCTCTGCCCTTACACTCACAAATCCAGGTGCACCAGGAATAGCACTCGCATTGTCTCCCATTACCGCATAGTATCTATTTAAATAGCTTGTCTTAAATAATACATATTTATTTTCCTTATCTACAACACCCCCTATCCTTATCCACTCCTTCGTCACAGGTCTCCAGTAAAATACCGCAAGTTTATCCTCACTCCAACCCCAACTACTTATCTCCTCAGGATTATAACTCAACTTTATTATTGCATCATTTGCAAGAGGTTGTTCCTCCCTCTCATCCCAGCTAACACCCTTCATCTCAAAGTTATAAACCTTCACATTATCAGCATCACCCTTCGGTGGAATAATATACTTAGAGTTATTGGCAGCATTCTTCATATGAGGATTTACTACAGTAAAATTCGTAATCCATATATCCAGCGAGAAGTACTCTCCCACTGAACCTGGCTTGAATATTGCTATAGTCATCATATCATCCAAAGATATCGTACTCTGCTCATCGGGTGAACTGGGTGTAAATACATCCTTCCTCATCTTATAAACACCAACATTCGTTACAGTGTTTGCCATAACCACAACATTACTCATAAAGTTATTTGTGGAATATGTCTTTGCAGTAAACTGAAGTACATAAACCCCAGGCATTACATAATCAATAAGGTAATTTCCGTTTCTATCAGCTGAAACAGTAAGTGGCTCCCCAAATTTATTTTTCGCAATCTTACCATCCTTCAGCACATTAACACTCGGATTCGCAAAACCAGGTAACACAATCCCAGCAAACCTTCCAAAATCAGCAAGCAAAATTGCTAAATCAACACTTTCCCCTTCCGGCACTGCAGTATCATAATACCCTTCCATATTTTCATACTTTACTACAGCCTTCATCCTATTCGTCCAGTTTTCATTATTGTTATATGCCACAGAAATATAAACTCTGTCATTCGTCCTCGCAGAAAGCTTGCCTGAAACATCATAGTTCAATATCAAGTTTGTAGGAGTTGTAGAATATGACAGATTTCTACCCAGAAATGTCGAATATACACCTTTTACCTCAAGTTTCGTCGTATCAAAATCAATTCTTACTTTTTCTATTCCTTTATCATACATACCATTCTTGATAACATAAGATATATCATTAGAATGATCTATACTATACAATACCTGCCCCTTCGGACTTAAATAAACCTGGGCTACCTCATCCTTCCCCTTGAATAATACATTACCTTCACAAATCCCTGGACCTTCCCCACTATCGTTATAAGACTTTATAAGCATCTTAATATTTGTAACTGCCTTTATGTCACTGACAAAATCAAAATACACATAATCTACTTCACCAGGATTAAAACCAGACGGATAGCTTATGGATATTTTTGAATCTTCAAAAGTTATACTACTACCATTGTAAGTATTAGAATACCTTATTACCGTACTTAATGCAGATGGCAACTCAATCACATTAGAATATGCATAATTTCTATCTGAATCAGCATTGCTTAAAACAAGCATTATCTTATTTGTCGGCATGCCAATGAAAAACAACTGTGACAAATTCAAATTTGTTACCCTTATCTTCGGTATTATCATATTTTGCTTCAAAACTGAAAACGATTTATCTGCCTCTGCATAACCAGTACCATTGTTTACAAAAACTTTCCACTCTATACCGTCCATCTTAAATAAATCATACTTATCTATCAAATTAAATACAACAACATCCCTCCTACCCTTCGCAAGCCCATTTGGATAATAGAGTACAAGATTCGTAAGTTCATTGGTTATAACATTCCCGTAAGTTGACGTCACACTTATAATATTTGTAAATACATCAGGCACTATAAACCTTACATACCTTACAGCAGAATTTCCAGCAATTCCATTGTCTATCTCTATCTTAACAGTATTCGTAATCAAAGTAGATGGAATATTTGTATAAGAAGATTGAATCATTGCAGCAGGTGCTCTTACCAGAGATAATGTTTTTTCTCCATAAGAATTCGCTTCATACAGACCATTATAAACTATAGCATTAAAGGTAAAACTTTCTCCAAGATTGCTCACTGTATTCACAAGCTTTATCTTCACATTATTCGTAACATTCGGAGCAAAATTCGTGTAATACAATGTTGCTATTCCATCAGCATATACTACATTCGTCGCTATAGAATCTATTATATTACCTGCATCAAAGTCATTTGTAAATGCATCAGGTATTCTAAGCTTTATCCAGAGTATATTATTATTCTTCTGCCCTTTGTTAATTAACCTGACATTCAACTCAACATTGGTCTGTCCTGAATATATCTCTGAGGGAATTAAATCTTCAGAAAGTTCTGGATATGGCATCATAAACTTAACTTCATTCGTATCTCCTGTGGCAAGTGTCGAGACTATATAATTATTACCAGAAGTTGTGTACTTCGCCTTTACATAAATGTGTGAATTAGTCTCTCCTAAATCATACTCGTCTTCCACTTTTAGCATAATAGTGTCATTCGCATAGTTGGTAAATTTTCCTGAAGCATAACTTAACTCAACAAAATTAGTACCATCACTATCAACTCTCGAAAGCACTCCACCTAAAGCACTCAATACTCCTATGTTGTTTGTTATAAACGGCCACGGCAAATATATCCTTAAAGCTGTTATATCATTACCTGACTCACCAGTGTTTACAACAACTATTGAAATATCATTCGTCTTATCAAGTGTATTTAACTGCTTGTTAACTATACTGTATTGGGAATTGTATGGCGGAACAACAAACCTCAGCCCAAGACTTTTACCTATGTCCATCGGATTCTTCGATGCTATTGTAGCAGCCGAAGTTTTAGAATTTACCCCATACACACCCCAGCTGCCTGAAAATCCTTCCAGCACCTGATTGTCATATCCCTTTACTACAATTACATCATAATCCCTGCTGCCAATATTCGTACCCATCTTATTATAATCAATATATATCGCACCATCATTCGAATAAACAAACTCTGAAGGTATTCTCCTACTTACAAGCTCAATATTCGTTATTATCTGGTTACTTAACGGTGGCACTATCTTTACCCTGTAAATATTATTCCCTTCCTCACTTACATTGGTTATGGTAAATCTATACTCTACACTTTCTTCATCCCTTGAAACATTATTAGGTGTCACATATGCATAAAAATTCAAAGCTGGTAAAACAATATTCATTACATCTGAACCAACTATATTCGTATGCATATACGTTATCACATCATTCGTATAGATATATACTGGCTTCCACCTCGCATTCGTCGGTTCTACAAGCAACTCCTTCTTCGCTGTTATCCTTAACGTCGTCGTCTGACCCCCAGGAAGTGGCGTACCATAATCAAGCCACATCCAGTTCGTTACAATACTCTTGTTCGCTATGTACCCAGAAACCACTATATCATTTACACTACTTATACTAAATGGCCAGGGTATATTTATTCCAACCTTCTTTACAGCTAAGTTCTCCGTAGAACCATTCCTTATAGTTATCTCAAACTGCTTGTTCGTCTCTGTAGTATAAAAATTATCCCCTATCGTATACGATATCGGCCTTGTCGCCCACATCACCCTACTACCTATCGTCACATTCGTAATCTCAAAGAAATATGTCGCTGGCACAGTCCCCATATCTACAAATCCATTGTGGGCATATATCCTCCATACCCCATTCGTAGGTAATGTCTTCTCTCCAACACCAAAAGTTAATTTCAAAACATCACTCTGCCCGGCTAAAATCCTGCTGTTACTGTAATTTATCGTTACATCCGTCAAACTTATCGTAAATACACTGCTATTCGTATTCCATAAGTTAAGTTTGCTGCTATAAACATACAGTAAATCCCCTTTCAAAAATTCAGGTAAAATAAGCTTTATCACCTGAAAATTGTCGCTCCCAACCCCACTATTCGTAATATATAAACTCACCTCCTGCGTAATTACACTACCACCTTCTCCGCTAAACACTACAGCAGGACTCACTCCTCCTCCACCCTTCGGCTTCGGCAGTAAAAATGATATATAACTGTTGCCATTAGTAATATTATACGCCCAGCCCCTGTCATTACTTACTGAAGGCAAAAATGATGCATTGTATATATCCCTGTCTTCAACTATATCCACCATATTAAATGTTAAAGTCCTCGCTTCCCCACCATCAAATGGTGTCAGAAAAGTTAACTCAATCCTGTTAGAATCTCTATTAAAACTCGCTGCTCCTCCTGTACCACTAAGCGTTAATTGATATATATTCGTGGATATATCATTCCTCACCGGAATGTATATCTTATGTATCCTGTTACCAGGTAAACCTTTATTCGTAAAATACATTGTAATACTATTCGTTACCGTCGTCGTATCTATAACCGATGGACTTATATACGAAACTAACTCCACAGGTGGATATTCAATTATCAAATAATTCGTACCATCACTCTTCCTGCTACACAACGCAAACAAATTCGTATCATTCGTCTCCACATTTATCTTATACAGATATGTCGGTATCGCTATGTTCGTCGGCATTATACTGAATGTATTAACACCTATCTTATCTATAAACCTCATCACTACCCTGTCCACAGCATTCTGATCCTTATACCACGACGCTAAGTTCGTCCCATTAGCCTGATAGTTCAAATATACACTGTAATACCCTCCATTCGTTACAACTGTATAATTATTCCCTATCAATAAACTCTGTATACTTAAAATCTTATCCACATAATTCGTGTTAAAATCTATCTTCACCATCCTTACATCTATGTCCTTCGGTGAAAGATTAATAATCGTATTCGTTATCTCATTCGTTATATCCGAAGTATACACAACTACAGGTTCAAACTTATTTTCTCCCGATGGGATAGGCGGTGATATGTAAACACTCCAGGTCTTTGGACTATCCTCCCTCTGCTCTACATATCCCATACTGTTAGAATTATCTGCATAAAGTACAAAGTTGGCTACCTCTCCACTGGAGTAAACATTAGTATTTGTATGCCTTGCAGTAAAGCTTATATAAGCTGTCTGTCCACTTGTAACAGGATTTGAACCATAATTAACCCATATAAAACCATTAGAAAAGGCTGTTGAGCCACCATTTGAACTAACAATATTTGACACGCTTTCAAAAGCTCCAGGAACTAATATTCTTATCCCATAAATATTATTTCCTGGATTACCAGTATTCTTGAATGTATAAACATATGTATTGGTATTTAATGCCTTATATCCATTAATACTTACCTTATTCGGATATATTGAAGCTACTGCCTGAGCATTTGAAGCCACAACTCTTATGTAAGAATTAGCTGTGTCCACCTTTGTCCAACTTGCACCACTTACAAACTCACTGCCATCCGCATCAATATTCCAGTGATAATTACTGTAAAGCATTCCTCCTGGAAGTGTTGGAGTCCCATAAACATTGAAGTTTATCATATCAAAACCATATACACCATCAAACCCGTTTGGCATATAGTTTACAAATATATATTGCTTGCCTGAAATATTAGTTAAATATATATTTGAAATACTCTTACCAAGCAATATCTTTGTAGACATAATGTTAGTTATACCCAGCGCTGGATCATTGTTACTTACAGTAAAACCCGAAGGTATTTCAATCCTTACATAAGAAATATCAGGTGAACCACTTACACCGCTTCCATCTATTCTCACCGTTACATTCTGCATCTCCTGCCCTACAATAACCGGTGGAGATTGCATATACGCATAGGCAGCAGGTGCCGTGTATACCTTTACATTCAATGCACCTGAGGACACTGGACGTGCCTTCTTCCTTCCGGTAGTTGCATATTTTATTCCATTAGCATTATCAAACATCCAGTCTATACCTGTATCAGCATGTTTTCGACAATCCACATAAACCTCAAAATTCTGTCCTGTTCCATCCGCTGTAGAAGGCGCCTGTAAAGTAAACTTCACAAGAATCTTCCCACTTTTTACAATTTGATTTGCACTGGCATTTGCCATCTGAAATCTTATGTACAACTCCCCATCCTTCTCCTGAACAAGAAATTGCCCTGCTCCCGGTGTTCCCGAAGTAATCCTTGTAAGATTTGCTCCATAAGAATTTGAAACACTTACAGTATTAAGCTGCCAACTACCATATCCTGCTGGCTTTTTGATGTATATCTCACCAATACCACTATCATTAGCAGAAACATTTTGGAGCTCTATCTCAACAGAAAATGTTATAGTACTGTTTGTCATAATCTTATTCGGCGTAATCGAAGACACAACATTGCTTGCTATAGTACGGATTAAAAAGTTGTCAAATTGAGATTCTGCTGGTTCACCTCTAAAGAATCCTGTTTCATTACCAAAAAATGCAATAATATCATTGCTCCAGCCAACCGGAACCTCGGCAAATTTTATCCATGTATTACTTAAACCACTTGAACTGTTACCAGCTGGATCTGGATTAATGTAAATCGTAATCTTTTTACCAGAATGCACAATATTTATCCCGAGTTCATCCGTAACAGGATTTGAATATCCTCCTGCCTCACTGTTAATATGATTTGAATTTTGATCATCATATTGCTTTTTAAAATAGTTAGCTAAATTACCTGGATTTCTTCCATCAATATCAGCAGTTATAGAAGAAATATCTACATCATATTCTACATCCTTAAAGTATCCCCAATTATTATAAAGGTTTGTAATTTTCCCTTTATCATAAAAAAATACAAAATCACTCCACCTTGAATTTGTATCAGTTCTTTTAACCCCATTATCAGAAACAATCCACGCGCTTATATAAGCATTCTGATTGTTAGCATCCAAGTAAGCACGGGCAAATTCAGCATAATTTCCTCTTGCATCGAGACTTGTGGTATACCTTACTATAGTATAACCAAAAGGTTCTTCTTCACTTGCATCTATCCTGCCTATAGAGCTATTCGATTTTGGATCAAATTTTACGCCACCACCACAATACCAGGTAT
>Ga0308410_1002533_pt1 | contig 10447 bp, 6 predicted proteins | sample HotsprOSTMatCore_FD_203467 | JGI IMG/M metagenome (GOLD analysis project Ga0308410, IMG submission 203467) | Hot spring phototrophic mat microbial communities from Octopus Spring, Yellowstone National Park, Wyoming, United States -... | ecosystem: Environmental > Aquatic > Thermal springs > Hot... | reverse complement strand
TCGTTAATGGTTCACCCGGGTCGGCGGCGACCATCGGCGCGATCACCCAGGGACCGTTCTTCCGCATCGGCGGCTTTCCTGGCTACGGCTTCTTCAACGGCGACATCGATGACGTGCGCATCTCGAACATCGTGCGCTACACCAGCACGTTTACGCCGCCGTCGTCCACAAGCCTGACGACTGACGCAAATACGCGCGCGTTCTACCGTTTCAATGAGGGCGCCGGGCAGACCACGGCTGATGCTTCAGGAAATGGCTACAATCTGACGCTCGGCACGACGGCGAACGCCGACAGCGCCGACCCGCAGTGGGTGGCGTCGACCGCGCCATAGCACCGATCACGGGTATATCGAAGGTCAGGTTGTTCCGGCAGGAGGGGGCGGGTCTCAGACCCGCCCCTCCAGTTTTATTGTCCGTTTCGGGCATTAGGATCATCTGACGCATGATCTCACCATGTCAAGGTTTCTTGTCGTTGAAAAACTTCGCCGCACGTCAGACTGCGCATGAAGGCGATCATATCGTTTGCCGCGCTGTCAATGTCCCGGAAAGATTTCATCAGTCGCGGGATGTGGATAACCTGACCATTGACGCGCAGAGGGACGACGGGAGGAGTCGGTTCGAGCGGTTGTGAAAACCCGGGGAAACAGGTGTGATGCAGTCCAAGCGGTTTGTAAAGCAGGTCTTCGTGAGTCTGGTTCAAGGGCTGTCCCTAGATCGTCTCATTGAGAATACAAACCGGTATTCGCCCTTCTTGCCGTCGGGCTCATGGAGATTGAGCATTTCATCCGGTATGCGCCGCGTGCCGTCGGGCCAAAGCCCTCGGCTATCCAGGGCGAAGCCCGCATGCGCGGAACGCGCACTCCAACGGTGACCCTCTCGACCATCGGCTCTCGGCTCTCGGCTCTCGGCTCTCGACTATCGGCTATCAGTTACCGACTATCGGCTACCGGCTATCGGCTACGATCAGCCCTCGGCTATGTGATGCGAAGCCCGCCTGCGCGGGCTATACTGGATTTAATTCTTGAAATTCATCAGCCCGCTGGCGTGCTCCTCTCGTGCTACCGCAGCGGGGCGCCGTCCGGCGTTGGCGGCGCCACATTCGGCAGGCTGAACCGCATGATCCGCGCATTCCCCCGATCCACGACGACGACCGAGCCGTCGGGGGAGAATGCCACGCCGCACGGCAGATTGACCGATGCGACGTCGTTGCCGCTTCCGCCCCAGGTCAGCAACCCAACGCCGTTGTCGTCCGTCAGCACCAGCAGGTTGCGCAAAGGCGCACTGATCACCACGCGCCCGCCCCGTGCGGCGATGAAGGGGTCCTCATAAGTTTGTGGCTGCCAGCCTGGAATACGCCAGACGGCGTAGGGCAGCGGATCGATCTGTTCGTTCTCACTGCGCGCAAATGCCTGCACACGACTGTTCCAGGTGTCGGCGACGAAGACCGTGCCGTTCTCATCGACGGCGACGCCGATTGGTTCGTTGAACTGCCCGGCGGCGCTGCCATCGTATCCCCACTGGTACTTGTAGTTGCCGTCGCTGTCGGTCACCACAATGCGCTTGTTGCCGGTGTCGGCGATATACACGTTCCCGTCGGCATCGACCGCCACGCCGCGCGGACCGAAGAAGTCGAGCGGTCGGGCAAGGTTCTGTTCCTGTGTGCCGCCGGTCGGTGATGCGCGGCGTCCATCGCCAAAATCCTCGCGCCCGATGCCCCAACTAGCGAGGAAGGCGCCCTGCGGGTCGAGTTTGACAATGCGCGCATTCCAGGTGTCAGCGACGTAGATGTTCCCCTGGGAGTCGACCGCCACGCCGCGCGGTTCGTTGAACTGCCCGTCGCCATTGCCGAAACCGCCGATGGTGCGGATCGGCGTGCCTGAAGGATCAAACACGATCAGGCGATGATTGGCGCTATCTGCGACAAGAATGTTCCCGGCAGCATCAACCGCCACGCCGCGTGGCTGAATGAGCTGCCCCGGTTCACCGCCGAATTCGCCGAAGATGTCGGTCGCCACAAGTTTGATGACGCTGCCGGTTGTGGCGACGGCAGGCGCATCGCCGACGCGCGCCAGGTCGCGCCGCACCCACACCGACATCTCACGTCCATCGAGGCGCAGCGGCGGCGGCAGTTCCCGGTACAGCAGATAGCGCCCTGTGTTCGTCCAGTGCGAACTGTCGAAAATCCAGAAGATGGGCGCCCAGACCGGTGGCGTGTTCTCAGGTTGCAATCCGGGGCAGGCTTTCGCTATATCTCCTGCGCTGCCCGGATAGGCGAAGTAGAAGCGTTTGTATCCGGGGCTTTGCGGATCACATTTGTTGCCTTCGGGGAACCACCAGTTCAATTTGGTGTCGTACAGGCGCACATAGTTCACTTCGAGCGCCTGTTGCGCCGTGGTGTTCATGCTCACACGCGACATCAGCACCACCGGCGCCAGAATGCGTTCCCCTGCGCCCTGCGGCGGATCGACCAGGAACGTATCGGGAGTGGCGGAACGAAAATCGTCCGATGATCGCGTCTCCAGCCGCTTGAAGTCGCGCAGATACCACTGATAGGGCCACGCCAGACTTCCCTCGCCGTCCTGCGCCGGATCGCCGCGATCCATGATCAGCGGCATCGAGAGACCGCCAGTGGGATCATTCACGCCGCGAGCATTGCGCGTCTGACTGATCGCCAGGTCGCGGATCTGCGCGACGATCAACGGAATATCGGGTGTGCTCTGGGTGTAGACCATCGGCTCGACCGGCGTATCAGGGTGGTCGTAGACGACCAGCCAGGTTGCACGAAGCGTATACGCGCCCACCAGCGCCGCAACCGTCAGTGCGCAGAGGGTCAGGGTGGCGCGTGCGCCGACCCATCGCCCGACGCGGACGATCAGGGAGATCAATCCACCTGCCAGCACGAGCAGCAACGCTCCCTGGAGCAGGTTCGCCTGCCCCTGCTGACCGACGGCGAGTTGCCCGAAACGCCAGAAGGCAACGGCGAACGCAATGAACATCAGGGTCAGCGCCGGCGGCACGAGCCATGCGCGGCGGTCGACGATGCGCCAGTTCAGGCTCGTGCCCAGTCGCGCCAGCGCCCATGCCAGGAGCAGATTGGCAGGCAGCGCGATATGCGAGTTGAGCCAGGGCATCTTCTCGCCCGCCCATGAAAATGCCACAAATGAGCAGAGAAACCAGAAGGCGAGAAACAGCGGAAACAGCGCCGTCGCCGGTCGCCCGACGAACGATGTATGTATTTCCGCTTTGTCGCGCGGGGCGGCGTCTGCGGTTTCGACTCCGTCGCCCGACGGCGTTTCTGTCGATTCCGAAGCAGCGCTCTCATGACGGCGCAACCGCACGCCACGTGTGAACAGGTAGACAGTCGCCGCCAGGCTGCCGAAGAACGCCAGCGGTTCGTAGAGCGACATCAGCATCAGGTAGTAGTACCACGGCTGATCGCCGCGCGCATATTCCTGCTGCGATCCGAGCCAGTACGCCAGACCGGCGTACAGCCCGGCGAAGACGCTCTGCATATCGGCAAAGAATGCGCTGTAGAGCACAACGAAGATCGACGCAAGAATGCCGAGCGCCACCCAGAGCGCGTTGCGCTGCTCCTGCCAGAGCGCGACGAAGCGTGGCATAAACGATGGCGTCGGGTCCCATACCCTCGACATAATCAAGCCCCCGCTGGCGACGGTAAAGAAGAGCAGCGAAATGCCGTCCGCGCGCAGCGTTGGCGTGAGGCGTCCATACCACAGTCCGGTAATAATGCTCAACTCGACCAGCGCTGCGATGCCAGCGACGACGCCCAACGCAATGGTCATTGTTCGACGCGGCAACAGCTCGTACAGCACCCGGATAATGAGGAACCAACCGAAGATGAACCCCAGAATGTAGTAGAGTTCGTGGGTTGCCAGCGCCAGCGCGATACCAACCGCCAGCAGGTACAGGTAACGCGGCTGCGCGGTGTCGAGGTAGCGGAAAAACCCGATGACGATCCAGAGGGTCCACAGCACCATCAATCCGTCGTGGCGGGCAAACCGGGTGTAGTAGAGCAGCGTCGGCGTGAATGCCAGCAACGCGCCCGCCAGCAACGCGCCGCGCGTCCTCAGGTAGGGGCGCAACATCCAGGCAGAAGCGACCAGCGCAATCCCGGCGACCGCCTGCGGCAACCGTGCCTGAAGATCACCATCGCCGAACAGAAAATAGGAGAAGAGGGTCAGCACATAGAGCGATGGTCCGTGATACACCGGGTCGTAGCAGTAGGTCGCCGATACGCGCTCGCCCCAGCAGGTGAAACCGCCGGCGCCGGTGTAGAACTTCCAGCTCATCCAGGCGTGGATCGACTCGTCGTGGTGGAGCGCCATGCGCCCCAGCCCGTACAGGTGTGCGATGACGCTGGCGACCAGCAGCAAGGTCAAAAGCAGCACATCGCTCGACAGCCACGCCAGACTCAACGGACGGTCCAGCCCGGCGGGAGCGACTGCAACGCTGCGGGGATCACGTGAAAGCATTGCCATCGTTCCGTCCCAATCCTGCTAAAACTCAGCCATGCGCAGCCCGGATCGACTGCTCGCTATCGTTCGCCACCGAAACCCAGCCCCATCTCCGGCGCCACTTCGGGGCGCACCGCGACGACAAAATCGGTCGAGCCGAGAGGATGAGGCGGGACGCGGTACAGGATATACTGCCAGAATTGCTGCGCGGTGCGTGGGGCGAACGGTTGACGCAGCATGCGCATCAGAAGCGAGGAGCGTTCGCTGACCGGCGCCGTCATCCAGTCGCGCGGCAAGCGGTAGGTTTCCTCCTCCGGGAACCACCAGCGCAACGGGTAGCGCTGCACCTGAAACCCTTCCAGAAATCGGCGGTTCTGATCGTTCTCGTAATTTTCGAGCAGCATCAGCACGGCGATGACATCATCTCCCGGCGCGCGCTGCAAGATCGGCGGTTGCTCTTCGGCGCGGGCAAAACGCAGGTTGTACCAGTCCCAGACGGTTTCGTTGTCGTACCAGACGGTTGCCGTCGTGGCGCTGCTGCGACGTCTGAGCGCTTCGTCGAGCCGGTCGATCACCCGCTTCACATCCGGCGACGTCTGGGTGTAGATCATCATTTCACGCGGCACGTCGCCGTAGCGGAAACTGAGTTGATAGGCGCTGCGCAGCGTGTACATCGCAATGATCAGCGTCACGCCAGCGGCCAGCGCGCCGATAGCCCAGCGACGACCACGCAGCATCCAGGCGCCCGCCGTGAGCAACGCCGTCAACACCATCCAGAGCGGCGCAATCCATGGCGTCAATCCTGCCAGTTGCGTGTCGTTGTGGATGGTCACGGTGACCAGGATCAGACAATAGACGCTGATCACCGTCAGCAGCGCCAGAAAGATCGGGAATGGGCGGACAAACCGGCTCAGGATCGGGTCATCGTGTGTTCGCTCGTCATGAATGCCGTATCGCCACCATGCCAGTGTGCGTCCCGCCGCCCATGCCCCCAGCAGCGTCAGCGGCAGCGCGACATGCACCGTCAGCCAGGGCATCTTTTCGCCCGCCCACGAGTAGAGCGCAAAGGTTGCAATACTCCACCACGCCAGGACAAACGGCAACCAGGGAGTCGAAGCATCGCCCCGCGACGCATCGGTTGCGTGTGCGCCAGTTTCGCGCCCATGTGCAGAAGAATCCGCATCACGGTTTCGGCGCAGCAACCGCCGCCCTCCCAGCACCCCCGCCATCGCCAGACCAGCCGCTCCCCATATAATCAACAGCGGCTCATAGATTGCCAGCAGCACCGCGTAGTAGTGAGGCGGCTGCCCGCCGCGCTCGACTTCGTGCTGCGCCAGCCAGTAGAGGAGCGATCCGGTCGTACCGGTGATCACCCCTGCGGTATTGGTGAGGAACGCGGTGAAGAACAATGCATAGACGAGAAAGAACAATCCGCCCGCGATCAAGAGGCGGCGGTCCTGCCCCAGACTTGCGAATGTCGCCACAGTCGCGTCGCCGCTGGCGCAGGCGCGCTCCCAGACCGTCGCGCCAGTGGCGTCGCGTCGTCGCCAGACGAGCCACCAGAGCGCCGCCAGCGTCGTCGGGACCAGCACAAGCCCGGTCAGGATCGCCGGATGCCCGACGAACTCGCCAAGTTTGATGAAGTAGAGACCGAAATTATCGTCCGGTTGATGACGGACGCACAGCGCATAATCGTTGTCGAACGTCGCCAGCGGGGACCAGCCGAAGATCGGACCAGGGCGAGCGACGCGCATCGGGTTGGGCGGTGGGAAGGGTTGCAGTTCACTTGGGCAGATGTACGGTCCGGCAACCCGATTGACCGTATCGCTGGTTGGAAACGGACGTTCCGGGTATCCTGGCAGCCAGAAAACCAGCGCCACGACCGCGATCCCCAGCGCCGCCAGAACTGCCATGCCCGGCTTCCACACCTTCCAGAAAAGGGTCAGCGCAACGAGTGGCGTGAAGATCGCCATGTACAGAAAGAACGTCTCCATCGTCACGAACATGAACGCCAGCGCCAGCGCAACCACATACAGCCACAACGGACGGCGAGTGGTCGCGTAGCGCACTGCGCCGATCAGCGCCAGCAACTCGAACAGAATCGTGTAGGGGTCGTGACGGATGAAGCGCGCCATGTACACGAATGCGGGCGAGATAAGAATATAGGTCGAAGCCAGCAGCGCCGCGCTACGCCCGAGTTCGCGGCGCAGCAGATACGGCAGCATCACCAGCGCCACGCCGAACAGCGCCGGACCCAGGCGCGCGGTCGCGTCGCCGACGCTGAAGAAGAAATAGATCAGCGCGCCAAAAAAGTAGAGGAACGGTCCATGCAGCAGCGGATCGTGGACATACCCCTCGCCGCTGAAGATCAGCCACGCAAAGTAGGCGTGCAGCGTCTCATCGTGGTGAAGCGCACGGTCGCCCAGTCCCCACATACGCGAGATCACCGCCAGCAGGAGGATGACAAGGTAGGCTGCCTGTTCGAGCGAGACTGTCGCTGCTTGCGGGCGCGTCGTTGTGGGAGATGCGCTGTCGCCAGGCGGTGCAGTGACCCGTGGCGGAAGTTCGGCAATCGACATGTTCGTAGCTCAACGACCTCCGGATTTGGCCACAGCGAGATTGTACACGATACAGCGCCGCAGCCGCAACTCCGTGGTCACGAATATGCCAGACTCGTGAGTTGCACCAGATCGATCAGATGGATGGCGTCGTCATCGACCCGGATCAGTCCGGCGGCGCGGAAATCGCCGATCGCTTTAGTGACCGTTTCACGGTGCGATCCGATCAGTTCGGCGAGTTGCTGGTGCGTCGAGCGCACGGTCGGCGGTATGTCGCGCCGTTCCGCCCACAACCCGAGCAACGCCGCCGCCAGGCGTTGCGGCACGCTCTTGAAGGCGATGTCGGAGAGTTTCCGTTCGATGGCGCGCAGCCGCCGACTCATGACCGTCATAAACCGCAGGGCGAGCGATGGCTGCGTGCGCAGCGCACGGCGTAACGTCTCGCGGTGAACGACGCCAACGGTGCAGGGCGTGACGCTGACCGCATAACTGTCGTGGTGCGCTCCTTCCGCCAGCATCACTTCGCCGAAGACGGCTGGAGCGTCGAGTATCAGAACGGTAAGCGCGCGTCCTTCGGGCGAGATAGTGTAGAGCCGCACGCGCCCGCAGTAGAGCAGGTACATCTCTGCGCCCGGATCCTCCAGACCATAGAACACATGCCCTGCCGGACGCTGAACCGCTGCGATCTCGCCGTGGATGTCGCGCAGCGCCGACATCAACTGTGGAAAGAGATCGGCATCGGTGATGACATCGACCGGTGGCGGCGGATTATGCGCGGTCACGCTCAGACTCCAGTTCACGCAGGTGCCAGCAGTCGTTATGGGTGATCAACTGCCACTCCAGTCGCCCATCGCGGCTTGTCATCTGACGCCAGTGGGTGATGGCAGTGTTCTGCACATGGAACGCATTCCTCCCGCGCGCGTGCGGTCCGAGCCCCAGCATGAAGAGGAACGACACCTCGATGATGCCACCGTGACAGACAGCCACAATCGTCTGACCGCGATGGTGTGTGATCAATCGCTCGAGCGCCGCCGACGCGCGAAACTGGAAACTCGCCCAACTTTCGCCGTCGGGGGCAATGGGTGTGAAATACTCTTTGAAAAACAGGCTCATCTGCGGAAAGCGGGAGCGCGCTTCATCGATGTGCATCCCATCCGCTTCACCGGGACGCAGTTCCTGAAGATCGTCGTCCCAGTGGATCGGGAGGTCGAGCGCTTCCGCCACAGGTTCAGCGGTCATACGGGCGCGCGGCAATGTGCTGGCGTACAAGACATCCGCAGCAATTTCGCCCCGCGCCAGGCGATGAGTAAGCGCCTGCACCTGTGCCATCCCCCGATCGGTCAACCCTCGATCCCCGCGCATTCCTCCCATAATCGGCTCGACATTGGAAAATGCCTCGCCGTGACGGATCAGATACAGATTTGTCATCATTATAACCTCAAATGAGGATATACTGTACTCACAAAGAGACGTTGCAATGCAACATCTCTCCCGGTTGTGACACAGCGCGATGGCAATGGCTCACCCTGCCTGCGACCGCCTGGCAGCAATCAGCGCAAACACGCCACGCCAGAGGGTCATGATCGTCAGCACGGTGATGAATGTCACCAGCGCAAACGAGAGAGGAATGCTCGTTTGCCTGATTAACGCGCGCAATCCGAGACCGATAGGCCAGGCAACAAGCCAGGTCAGCGCCGTGCGCGCCAGCATACGCGACGGCGCGCCGACGGCATCGGCGCGATACGCGCCGATCAGCGGCGCAACGGCAAACCACCCGACAATGAACGGCGCTGCTGTTTCTGCAACCTGCGCCAGCGCCGTCAATCCTGCATCCTCACCATGGCTTGCGCGACCGATAGCCGCGAAGATCAGCAGCGCCAAAGCGTCACCAATCACCAGCAGCGCCGTTCGGCTTCCGGCGGCGCCTGATGGATGTGATTGTTCCTGAAGCGCCATCCCCAATCCTTCCTGAGAGTCTGCCAACCGACCGTTTACCTCAGCGTGTCGGTGTGAACCTCTCGGGAAGTATACCATGCCACAGGCACATACTGTCTTGCTATAGTCGCCGCAGGGTGATGATCGTCGCTTCCGGCGGGCAGAGGAGTCGCAGTGGCGCACCGCCAAGACCGCGCGACACGTAGAGGGTCAAGCCATCGATCTGATACTCGCCGATGACGTAGCGTTTGCCGTAGCGCGGCAAGGTGAAGGGACCGAGGAGCGGGAGACGCAGGTGCCCGCCGTGCGTGTGCCCCGATAGTTGCACATGAATGCCAGCATGCGCTGCGCTCTCCGCCACATCGGGCGCGTGGGAGAGGAGCAGTTTGAAACCGTGGGTCGGCACGCCACGGAGCGCCTGCCGCAACGATGGTCGCCCGTCCCACACGTCATCGATGCCGATCAGCCACAGATCGCCCCCGTTCCACGACAACCGGCGATGTTCGTTCAAGAGCAGCGGAATGTTTGCCAATGTCAACGCGGCGTGCAGGTCTGCCAGACCCTCCCAGTGGTCGTGATTGCCCGGCACGGCGTAGACGCCGAGTGGCGCGTGCAATCCGCGCAACAGACGCGGCACGTCGGGGATCGCCCAGTGATGGGTGACAATGTCGCCGGTGAACACGATCAGGTCGGGGCGCTCGCGTTGCATCTGCTCGACGCCCCATGCCAGGTTCGCTTCACTGTAGCGAAAACCGAGGTGGCTATCGGTCAGATGGCCGATGCGCAACCCGTCGAGTTCCGGCGGCAGCGTCGGGACGCGCAGGGTGACACGCTCCAGGATCGGGCGCGATGGTTCACCCAGTAGCATATGACCGAGCGCTGCAGCGCCGAACGCCCCCCCCGCAGCCGCGACGGTCCAGCCGAACAGACCGATCCCCGCAAGCCCGGCAGCGGTCGCCGCTGCGCCAAGACCAAGCCATCCCCGGTTGACGTACAATTTGGTCGTCTCAATCGTCTGGCGTCCGCGCAATGCCCGCCGCTTGCGGGGCCGCACCCTCAACACTTGCGGTTCGTGCGGGTGTGTTTCGATGGGCACGTGATATTCCTTTGCTGCGATGAATGTTGGTTTTGGTGCAGTCAATAGTGTCATATGTGATACTCCGATGGATCAAGGGTTAGAGACTTCCCAACCTGCACCCTCTCCACCTTCAACCCCTCTCGCCTCACCCCTCATCCCCTCGCGCCTCGCGCCTCATCCCCTCTCGCCCCTCGCCTCGCGCCTCGCGCCTCATCCCCTCTCGCCCCTCGCCTCGCGCCTCGCGCCTCATTCCCTCTCGCCTCACGCCTCGCACCTCTCGCCTCATTCCCTCTCGCCTCACGCCTCGCACCTCTCGCCTCATTCCCTCTCGCCCCTCGCCTCGCGCCTCGCGCCTCATCCCCTCTCGCCCCTCTCGCCCCTCGCCTCGCGCCTCGCCCCTC
>Ga0308410_1002527_pt1 | contig 10459 bp, 4 predicted proteins | sample HotsprOSTMatCore_FD_203467 | JGI IMG/M metagenome (GOLD analysis project Ga0308410, IMG submission 203467) | Hot spring phototrophic mat microbial communities from Octopus Spring, Yellowstone National Park, Wyoming, United States -... | ecosystem: Environmental > Aquatic > Thermal springs > Hot... | reverse complement strand
AGATTGGTGCCTTTCCAAACGAAGACAGTTGCCTGACCGTTTTTTATCTTGTTATGGTACGGGAGCACGCTAAACACAACCGCGTTGATTTTGCGAAAACCGGATGACACTAACGAGTTTGTAGTCGCGCTATTCATAGCGCATCTTACGGCGATGAATCGCCTTACTACAAACTACAAGCCTAATCCCATCCCTTGCCATAATCGCGCACAGGATACTTTTGCCACACGTCGCGCAACCATTCAATTCCCAAGTGCTCCAAGTACCAATGCACGCTGGAGCAATTCCAAGCCAACGCCTTTTTGACGTAGCCGTGCTTGACCGGATTGTAATGGATGTAATTGAGCGTGGTGTAATAGTGTCGCTCGTCACGAATCAAACGGTCACTGAAACGATACCAGACCTGGCGTCCTTCTATTTTATCCCGACGGTTGAGTTCGCGCGCGGTGCGCGCATGCGCGCGACGCAATGGCTCACTGACAATCGCCAACGGATTACACTGTACAAGCAGGTGATAGTGATTGGGTAAGACGACCCATCCCGCGAACGTGATGTTGACCGCCCCAAGTTCTTTGAAGAGTTCTCCCAACAACCACTCGCGGTCTTCGTCGGTGGTGAAATAGTGCTTGTGCTCGTACGTCGCGGCGGTGATCAAGAACCAGCCCTCTGCCTCGTACAAATGCGGCGGCGAGTGCAGTGGATAACCGTTCAATTGCCGCTGACGCAGTACCTCGGCTTTTTGTTCGGGTGTGAGTTTGCGATACTCGTACATTGCATACGTTTGTCGCGTCATTCATGACGCCCTACGAACACATATGTTTGTAGTCGCGCTATTCATAGCGCATCTTACGGCGATAAATCGCCTGACTACGAACGCATACGTTTGTAGTCGCGTCATTCATGACGCCCTAACGACGGCGATGAATCGCCTTGCTACCAACTCAACTACGAACCATCATCCAGCGCGATTTGTCGCACTCCGGCATAGCCCTTGCGTCCGTAGAGCAATCCTTGCAGGATTTGCTTTTCCTTGTCCCCCTCGGGCAGCACGTCTGCGATGCCTTGCGCGACTTGCCAGAAGGAATCGTTGCCGCCGTACGTGGCGGCGAGATGCTCTTGCAGTTTCTTTTGGTCGTTGCGATTCCACAACCATGCGGCATAGTGCAACGCGTCAATCATCGTCGTGAATTGGTTCTTTCCGCTCAGGTCTTTGCCGCGCTCCAGCGGCGATGGCAAGACGACGTACTCTTTTTGCTTTTCGACGATACCGCCTGCGCCCCATAGCGCCGAGAGTTCCACGCCGACGCTGTTGGCGAGTTTGTTCGCTTCATCGAATTGGACGCGCGCGTGATTGTACGTCCAGCGGTAGAGCAAGTAATAGCGCGTTACTGCATCCACGCCGCCCAGTTGCGCGCTCTTCAAGATGCGTTCCAGCGCAAACTCGCTCACGACTTTGCGGACGTACTCCAGCAGTTCTGCGACGCTCACTGGCTCACCCGAAAGTTTTTCCACGCGCGCGTACTTGCCGAACGCTTCGACTGCAGGACCGATGGCGCTCATAAAAAAGTCCGCGCCGCGAATGCCTTCATCCCAGAACTGGGTGAGTTTCTGCTTCACGCGTTCGTCAATCTCTTTGCGCACTTTGGGATACTCACCCACTTGATTCGTGGTGCGCTTGCGGCAGACCATGTAGATGGAAGAGGCGAGGGCGGCGGATTCTTGTGCGCGTAGGCGCGTTTGTCTTTCCGAATGTATTGGCCAGGAAGCAGTCATGTAGAGTCCAGCAGTCAACAATGCATTGATGATTGTCTCCCATGCTTCGGTAGTCTTGTGCGCAAATACAATGACGGAGATTCCGTCTGGTTTGATCACCCTGCTAATTTCTCTGAAAGCCCCTGTGAGCATATTTTCAAATCGCTGCATTGCTGCTTCCATGCTCCCTGCTTTGCTGGCATCTGCAACCATTTCTTGGGATTTGGGTGTTAATGGTGTAGCGAACTGATTAGGATGAAACTCACTCAGAGTCCGCTTGAGCCAAACGTAGAAAAAGTCGGACAAGTCAGAGTAAGGAACGTTGTCGTAGTAAGGTGGATCTGTAAGCACAGCGTCAAAGAAATTGTTGCTAAATGGAAGCGTCATAGCGGTATCTTGTTGTACTCTTGCCGAATATTCCAAGGTGCTACAATGTTGAATTGCCCTAACTACCCAGTCCATTGCGCTTTCCCAACCCCCCGTTGCACCGCTAAAAGGGTTAATTTCAGCGTAATCCATTCTCATGGGCAAGGCGTGACCTTGGGCAAAAAGATTGGCGACAAACTCTCCATCGCTGACCCACAAAGACAGATTAGCGTTGAAACTTGCTACCCTATCTTCCATAATTGACAAGAGCGTGACAACAGCAATCACCATGTCGGGTTCGACACTCTTCTGCTCGATCTGTTGAGATACTCGCCTTACCATATCACTGAGAACGACTAAAGCCAGTTTCTGCCGCGTGTTGAACAGGTCACCCCAACGCGTCATGCCGTACTTGTGAATCGAGAACGCTCGTTCAGCACCTGGGCCAGCACCTAGCGGAGTTGGCTCGTCAGGCACAGGGTCCATTCCCCACTCTGCCCACAACGCCTGGCGTTTCTGCTCCAGCGCGGATTCCGCCGCGCGGTACGCGTTAAGGTCGCGTTCGGTGGGCAGGCGGTACGTTTTGCCTGTGTGTTTGGGGTGGCTCAACACCACTGCCATCATTCGCTGGCTGGCTTTGCCTGCGCGGAAAAGCGCGCGGGTCGTGTCATCGTCAATCGTTCCGTTGCACACGGGACAGCGCACGTGCGCGCGGGAGATGGTGCCTTCGTCGGGATCAAAATCAATCGCGTCGCCTTCAACAATCCTGGCGTCCACGCGCTTGGCTTTTTTGTTCGGGATGAGTTTGAGCGCGATCTTTTTCTTGTCCTTTTTCGCCAGCCACGTTTGGCGCATCAGCGGAATCTCTGCGCCGCAGGTTGGATTCTGGCACGGGAGCGTGCGCGCCCAAATGTAGCCAACGGGAATGGAACCATCTGGATCGCGCGGATAGAACTGTTCCAATTCCTTGCGTGCCTCTTCCAGCACCCAGTTGCCCCAGTATTTCACCGCTTCAAGGAGCGGATTGATCGTGCGCTCCATTTCTAATGGTAACTCACGGCGATAAATCGCCTCACTACCAACCGCCTCCGCCTCACTACCAACCGCCTCACGGCGATAAATCGCCTCACTACCAACCGTTTGCGGCTTGCCAAACTTTTGCGGATACTCGAGCACCGCCTTGTTGATGAGCACCGCGACGGGATTGTAATCGAGCGCGTAGGTTTCGCAGCCAAGGCGCAATGCTTCCAGCGGAATCGCGCCGCCGCCCGCAAAGCAATCGAGCACGCGCGGCGCGCGTCCGCCGTACGCTTCGCGGATGAGTTCGCGCGCTTTTTCGATGAGCGGGTTCACGTTGTTGGTAGTAGAGCCATTGATGGCTCGTCCCTCACGGCTACGGCGATGAATCGCCTGACTACCAACACCACTCACAACCTCCCACGGCGAAATATCGCGCACGAGTGCGAGGAGTTCTTCGCGGCGCGCGGGATCGTCGGGCAGGAGCGCCGCCAGCGCGGTGGCGCGGGATGCCGCGAGCGGACGCCGCGCCCACCAGATGTGCAGCGTGGAGATGTGTCCGTGTCGAATGTTCTTTTCGCGGACAGATTCTTCGGATACTTTGCGGATGGGAAAAGCGACTTCGATCAGGCGTGGTTTGTTTTGATTCATCATTTATCCAATTCTGCAAGCAGTGATTTCACTTTGGTCGGAAAGAATCCTTATCTGTAAGTTTGGGATAAATGAATTGTACTAAAGTACAATGGTTGCGGATGGCAAGTCCAGAGGCGCGCGCTTTGGTCAGCCGTACTCGCAAGCCCTGCAACTGTTGACTATAAACCATTCTTCCAATCCTTGATCACGTATCGTACGATCTCGACGATTTCTTCCGCTTGGAATTTTGCCGCAGGGTTTTGAATCGTGTGCAAGCGCGGTTCCGCCTTGGCATTCTCGACAATGTACAGCCAGTATTCATTCCCCAAACGTTGCGCCATCAGCCATTCGTTCGGCGTGAGGACGATAGCCCCCGTCGTTGCGCGTGCTTTCACTTCGATGTAGCGCACGTCGGTCGCACGTCCTTCCGCGGCAGAGGCAAGCGCGGATGACCGAATATCGTAACCCAAATTTTCTTTCGATACGTCTTCAGGCAAACGTTCATGCTCGCGCTCGTATTGCATCGCCACGCGCATCCCGATGGCTTCCACCTCTGGATCGTAGCGCATCCCTTCTTGTTCTGCTGGCTTGGGAATCACACGCACCACGCCCAACACCTTGGGCGTCGAGGGCAACAGACTGATCTCGCGGCGAATCTCTTCTTCCAGCGCTTGCTGGCGCGCGCGTAATTCCTCGCGTCGTCGTTCCTCGTTTTGCACTTCGACCTCGGGTAACTTGTCGCCCTTGATGCGTCGCGTTTCGTAATCAATCAACCGCGCATCCGCTTCACCGATCATCTGCTCCAACGAACGCAACCCGTACTTGCGTTTGATCTCGGCATCGCGCTCGCGCTGTTTGAACAATTCATTGCGGTACGCTTCGATCACGTTCGTAACCGCAAATGCGATGACGGCATCTTCGCTGGGCGGTGTTTCTATTGCGATGGTATCCTTCAACGGCTTGAGGTCCCACAACACCGATGAATTGACCAAGCGCATCTCGCCTTGAACCGTCTGTTGAATCGCAAAGAGCCGCTTGCCTGTCACCGTATTCGCTCCATCCCGCACCTCACCCTCAACGAACCAGAGCCAGCCATCCATTTGACCGTCGGGATCGGCAAAGACCGCCCCGCGTCGTACGTCTGGCTCGCACATCTCCAGGAGATAGTCAATCGTCACCTCGAGCAAGGGATGTCCTGGCGCGATAAAGACGGCTTCTTGCCGGCGCGCGATCTGCTTGTCGAATGCGATTTTGTTGTACTCGCGGAACACTTCGCCAAAACGAATTTTGAAATCGTGCGATACGTTACGCAGTTCGTACGGCACGCTCGGCACGCGCAGCAAGCCATCACGTCGCCGCTCAATGCCAACGCCCGCGAAACTGCACGCGCGCTCAAAGAACTGCTCGATGTATTCAGGCACCAGCCGATTCTCGCGCGCGCGGCGATCTTCGCCCAGCACGCGTTGCAAATCAATGTGCCGCGTGGCTAACATTTCGAGTGTGGCTTCTCTTGTTTTGCGGACGGCTTCTTCGTCAGGGACGGCTTTGATCTCTGCGACGATTTCTTCCAACGTCCGCCGTTGGGAAATAGCGTCAACAATCAATTCCTGCAGAGTTCTGCCTGCGATCTTCTCGCCAATCACATCAAAAACGCGGTCACTGCCCAACGCGGCTTGAATACTTTCCAGTTTCTCAAAGAGCGCCTGTAACACCGCCCCCTCGCGCGTGTCCGACGCGACGAGGTTGTAGATGTGCGCCTCTTTTTGTTGACCATAGCGATGAATACGTCCCATGCGCTGCTCGAGCCGATTGGGATTCCAGGGGATGTCATAGTTGACCATCAGCGCGCAGAATTGCAGGTTGATCCCTTCGCCGCCCGCTTCGGTCGAAACCATTACCTGCGCGTGCTCGCGAAATTCATATTCCGCGCGAATCCGCGCCTCCAGATTCATCCCGCCGTGCAGCGTGACAACCGCGTAGCCCCAGCCTTGGAGTTTCTCTGCCAAATAGTCCAGCGTATCGCGCGATTCGGTAAAGATGAGCAGTTTCTCTTTGGTCTGTTGCAGACGTTCATCGGACATCACCTTGCGGAGTTCGCCCAGTTTGGTCTCGCTCTCGTGTTTTTCTGCCTCGCGCGCCAGGCGCACCAGTGTACCGAGGGTTTCGATTTCGGCTTGCAATTCCTCGCGGGTTTCGGCAGCGGTCAAGCGTTCAGCCAGGTCTTGTTCCTGGCGCAGGCGTTCGGCTTCGGGCGAATCTTCCAGTGCGTCTTCGTCAATGGTACCGCGTTCAGACAACCACTTGCCCAATTCGAGCAATTCTTCCAGGCGCACCTTGCGCCGTTCAAGCGAACGCCGCGCGGCGCGTACACTCGATGCCAGGCGTCTCTGCAAGATCAACAGCGCGAACGCAACGTTGCGTTTCTCGGATGCCAGCGCCTTGTTGTACGATTTTTCGACATACTCGGTCACCGCGTTGTACAAACGTTTTTCATCTTCACTGAGGCGATACATCTTGGTAAAGACGTGGCGCGGCGGAAAGAGGGGCCGCCCCTCAAAATCGCGCAGGTCTTCTTTCAAGCGACGCAGAAACAGTGGATTGTCTTGATGCTGCACCGATTCGGCAAGCATATCGGTATTGGCGAACAGTCCTGGCTCGAGCAAATCGAGAAAGAGGCGAAAGTTTTCCGGGTCGCCGCGATGCGGCGTGGCGGTGAGGAATAGTAAAGAGTGACTGAGGCGCGAGAGGGTTTCACCAAAACGATAACGTTCGGTCTTGCTCGTCCTGGCACCGTAGCGATATGCCGCCATCTTGTGCGCTTCATCCACCACGATCAAGCAAGTCCCACGGGCTCTCACTCAACGCGATCATCACATCATCCTGTTTGGCAAAATCCATCGAGGTGATGATCTGCGCTTGATCACGCCAAACGTTGCGTCCCCAGGTGGCATTCATCACGCTGCGATCCACGATAGTAAACGTCTCGCCAAAGCGCTCCTTCATCTCGCGCAACCACTGGTCTTTGAGATGCCCGGGGACGACGATGAGGGTACGTCGCACGAGTCCGCGATATTTCAACTCTTTGAGTAGCAAGCCCGTCATAATCGTTTTGCCCGCGCCAGGGTCATCGGCGAGCAAAAAGCGGACACGGGGATTTTGCAGAATGTAATGATAGATCGCTTCGATCTGATGCGGCAGCGGATCCACCTGCGATACATTGACCGCGAAGAGCGGATCAAACTGATAGGCATAGCGAATGCGATGCGCTTCCATCGCGAGGAAGAACGCTTCGCCATTACCTTTTAGGTCGCGCCCGGCTTCCGCTTCCACGCGGACGCGTGCCAGGTCTTCGGCGCTGAGGATGCGCGAATAGAATTGCTGCGGTTGCGAGCGCGTGCCAACCGCTTCAATCTTGGTCAAATGTCCTAACGCCTGGACGGTCAACACACGCACAGGTTCGGGCCAGAAATCGCCGCGGAGGATGTGACCGGGTTGGGGGAGTGGCATCATTGATCTACCTCGAACACTTTTCATCGCTATAGGGATGACGAATGAGCGCCGCGACGAACTGAACCAAAACGCCCGCTCCAGTGTCCAACCAGAGCGGGCATACGCCGATCGCACGTTCACCTGCGGTGCCCGCGATGGCACCCAAGCGTTCCTATGGCACGGCAAGTATATCACATTCCACCTGATTCATCAAAACGACGAAGGGACAATGAGCCAATTGCCCAATGAGCCAATGAGCCAAACGCTGTGCTCGCTACTCAGCCGAGCGAGAACACGGTTGAACTGTGGGTGGAAGGTGCGTGGTGCGTTTGCGCATTCATCGCGCGCAGAACCAGCATCGCAAAGCGCTAGTTGGTGTCCCGTCATTTGCCTTTGACCGATGAACTAGTTCTTTGCCGATGCAACATCGTTCTAAATTCGTTCTACCTTTTCTGCCTGGAGTGATAGCATTGTAAAGTTTCTTGTGCTAGAATCAGTTCACCTTTTCGATGCAAAGGGTAGAAAGGAGGGAGCAGCGACAGAAAGCCGGGTTTTAATTTTCTCAGCCAGTCTTTGAATCTAAAAGGAGGACAAAGATGTCAGAAGAGAAATTGCAGATTGGCGTTAGTCGTCCACCGCTACCGCTGGACGATTTACCTACACCAGAGGACGTTTTCAAAGTACCCAAGATCGGTACCAAAGAACTGATTACCGTTGTGCTGGGTCCCAGTATGATCGCGCTGGGTGTCTCGATTGGTAGTGGCGAGTGGTTGTTGGGTCCCCTGGGATTTGCCCGGTACGGCTTTATGGGCTTGGGGTTTCTCGTCACGATTTCCGCGATCCTGCAAACGTTCTATAACGTTGAATGTGCGCGCTATACGCTCGCGACGGGTGAAGTTCCTGTCGTCGGCTTTACGCGCACCCCGCCGGGCTTGATGCTTTGGGTTCCGCTGACCCTGTTCATCATCTATCTGGCGTGGATTTGGGGAGGTTGGGCAGCTGCCGCAGGCCAAAGTCTCTACGCGATTTTTGTAGGTCGTACCTTTAACGCCAATAATCCCGTCGAGTTACAAACAGTGCGTTTGATTGCGGTTGGCCTGTTGTTCCTCTCTCTGGGCATCTACCTCTTCGGTAAAAAGATCGCGCGCACGCTCGAGTATATCGAGACCTTTGCTGTGTTCTTCATCCTCCTCACTTTGATCATCTTTGCGGTCATTTTTGTCCCCTCGAACATCTGGACCACGATGCTGACCAGCATTGTGACGCCGATGATGCCGCCCAAAGGTATTGACGCTACCACACTCGGTTCGATTATCGGCTATACCGGTTTTGCCGCTGGGATGAATTTTATGCTCATCAACTATTATCGCGATCACGGCTACGGGATGGGTGCCAAGATTGGTTTCTTCTCCGGTGTTATTGGTGGGCAAAAGCAAGATGTTCTTCCCTCCGGCATTACGTTCCGCGAAAACGAACAGAACACCAAACTGTGGAATCGCTGGTTCCGCTTTTTGGTGATTGATCAATGGGTGGTCTTTTTCATTGGCGCTATGCTCGGGATGTTCATTCCCAGTGCGCTGGCAGTGGCGTTGGCGGTCACGCCTGGCGCTGCCGAACCCACGACGGCGAACATGCCGGTCTTTGTGGCAGGCGAGTTGGGCAAGCGTGCAGCGTGGCTGTTCCCCTTTACGCTGGTCCTGGGCGCGCTGATTCTCTGGAAGACCCAGACCACCTTGTTGGAGATGTTGATCCGCAACACGACCGACACGGCGATTGCCATCAGTCCCCGCTTGCGCGCGTGGATTCAAGGCGATCCGCGCAAGTTCTACTACATCGTCGGTGTCGTGCTGGTCCTCTTCATCAGTTGGGTGATTCACCAGGCGTTGCCCGTGCAACTGCTCCAGTACGCAGCGAATATGGCGAATCTTGCCTCCATCATCTACCCGCTCGTGCTCATCTATCTGAACAGCAAACTACCCCGTCCGGCGCGCGCCGCGTGGTGGTCCTATCTGGTCTTGATCGCGAATGTCCTGTTCTTTGGCTTTTTCTTCATCAACTTTGTGGTGTTGATGGCTACAGGACAACCGATCGTCAAGTTCTAGGAAGGGTGAAAATACACACTGCCTCTCTGGGTCAGCCCAGAGAGGCAGTTCTATGTTGGTGATTGTTTTGCCTGTTTTTGTTCAAAGGGGTATAATTCACGCGGATAAAGTAACCGCTTTGTAGCACAGCATAATACTCGCTATCCCTCAGGAAATAGCCCTGCTTCCTAGCCTCTCCCCACGCCACTCTGCGGCGTGGGGAGAGGGAAACAAGGGAATGGGGGTGTGGGCGGGCGGCTTCGCCGCCTGCCCACACCCCTCCTTCCTCCCTCTGCTCTCCGCTCTGCGGGAAGAGCAGAGGGCAGGGGGATGAGAGGGTTATCCGTAGAGGCAAAAGATTTTCGCCGTACAACGACGGCGAAACCACGAGCACCGTAACCTTCCAATCGCGGAAAAGACTTTTGGGATACGTAACGCAAGGGAGCCGGTATGAGCGTCACAGTGAATCTTTTTCTTACCTGCCTGGGCGAAAATTTTTTCTCGGACACACTCAAGGATATGGTGCGCGTTCTGGAGCGACTGGGGGTGCGTTGTGAGATGCCCGATGGGCAAACCTGTTGTGGGCAGCCGTTGTACAACAGTGGTTTTCACAATCAGACGCGCCTGCCCGCGCGTCAATTCGTCCAGGTGTTTAGCCGGACGCAAGGTTACATCGTGGCGCCCTCCGGTTCGTGCGTGGATTTCGTCCGCCATCATTATCCTGAATTATTTCCGGCAGGCACTCCCGAACACGCGCGTGTGCAGGATATTATCGCGCGCACGTACGAATTTTCCGAGTTTCTTGTTCGCGTCCTCAATGTCACCGATGTAGGGGCGTACTTTCCGCACAAAGTGACCTATCATGCATCGTGTCATCTCCTGCGTGGTCTGGGTTTGCGCGAAGAGCCGAAACAACTTTTGCGCGCGGTCAAAGGGCTGGAATTGGTTCCACTCAATGAGGAAGAAACCTGTTGTGGTTTTGGCGGCGTGTTCAGCGTGATTTATCCCCAGGTCTCCAGAGCGATGATGGAAGCCAAAGTGAACAACATTGTGGCAAGCGGTGCGGAATACATTGTGGCTGGTGATGCGGGTTGTTTGATGAATATTGCGGGCGGCTTGCA
>Ga0308410_1002520_pt1 | contig 10472 bp, 12 predicted proteins | sample HotsprOSTMatCore_FD_203467 | JGI IMG/M metagenome (GOLD analysis project Ga0308410, IMG submission 203467) | Hot spring phototrophic mat microbial communities from Octopus Spring, Yellowstone National Park, Wyoming, United States -... | ecosystem: Environmental > Aquatic > Thermal springs > Hot... | reverse complement strand
TTATCGCGGACGATTTTCTCGTATCGCGGATCGAAGTCGTTCGTGGCGAAGTGGTACCGCGTGGAGAGTGTCATGTCGTCGTCAGCGAGATTCGGTAATCTGCATGCCGCGATTCGCTACGCGGAGCTCGGTTACGAAGTTCTGCCGGTCGTAGCGGGTGCGAAGAATCCGCTCACGGAGCATGGCGTTCGTGACGCGACGCTCGATACGAAGACGATCGAGTCGTGGTGGACGCGATGGCCAAACGCGAATATCGGCGTCTCTGCTGCGGGCCTCGTCATTATCGATATCGACTCGAAGGACGACGTGCGTTGGCCCGAAGACGAAGAGCGCGCATGCGAGCTCGTCGAGAGTGCGCGTGCGATTTCGGTAACGCCGTCGGGCGGTCGTCACTTTTTCTTTCGCAGGCCGGACGGCGTTTCGTGGCGATGTTCGGTTCGCAAACTCGCGGCCAACGTCGATGTGCGCACCGACGGCGGCTACGTCGTAGTACCGCCGAGCAAGCTACTCGCTGGCGCGTACGTGTGGCTAAAGGAGCTAGATACCGCTAAAGAGTTTCTTTCGATACCACCGAGGTGGCTATGCGATCTACTCGATGAGCGCGAACGAGAGTACACATCGAAAATCAATAAATCCACACAGTTAGATGAGACGCGAGTTATTGAGGAGGGCACGCGGAACGACGTTCTTTTTCGCATCGGTGCGAAATTGCGTTCGATCGGTTTTGACTTCGAGGAGATTTACTCGACGTTATCGGTCGTGAATCGAAGGCGATGTCGGCCGCAGCTCGATGATATCGAGGTGCGACATATTGCGGAGTCGGCGTCTCGATACGACGCTAACGCGATCGAGACTGCGCTGGTCGAATGCCGCTACGCGCAGATCGTTGAGAGCGAAAAGATCGAAGACGAGATCGTCGAATTCGCGAAGCCGAGCGAGGGATTCGTGGATCGAGCACCGGGCATTTTGGCCTCGATTTCTAGGTATATTCTCGACACCGCGTATCGACCGCAGCCGATGCTTTCGCTTGGCTCTGCGCTGTCGTTCGTGAGCGTACTCTGCGGCGCGCACTACGTCGTAGACGAGTACGGTACGACGACGAATCTTTACTGCGTCGGCGTCGGGCCATCGGGTTGCGGTAAAGAGCGAACGCGGCAAGCGATCCGCGATATTGCGAAGGCCTCGGGAGTACTCGAGCTAGTTGGTCCGGAGGACATCGCGAGCGGTTCGGGGTTACTGCGCGCACTCGAGCGAAGTCGCGCGCAACTCTTTCAGCTCGACGAGTTCGGGCGATTTCTTAGTACGACGCATAACGCGTATTCGAGTCCGCATCTCTATAACGTGACTACACTATTACTCAAGCTCTACACGTCTGCGAACGTAGTCTTTACTGGAGTCGCGTACGCAGACGTAGATAAGACGCGGGTTATTGATCGACCGCACGTCGCACTCTGGGGCACGACGGTGCCCGAAGATTTCTTTCGATCGATCTCGCGTTCGTCGATAAAGAGCGGTCTTCTTTCGCGGATACTTCTTTTCGAGAGTCGCGATCGCACGACGCATCAGCGACCGGCGGATAAGACGGTGCCACGCGAGATCGTCGATTTCGTTCGTTCTCTCGGGAACGTAGTCGTGACGTACTCGCGGCCAGCGGGCGCGATTTTCGACTCGTATCTCGAGAAGTTCGAGGAGTACGCGTTACGAGTGCGCGAGCCGTATTCGTCTTTATGGGCGCGCGCATACGAAGCAGCGAGGAAGCTTTCGATTATCGGCGCGGTTGCGGAGGATAACGTAATCGTGCGGGATTCGGTCGCGCAGTGGGCCTGCGAGCTTGCGGAGGCGATCGTAGGTCGAACGATAACCGTGGTCGCGCGGAAGCTCGCGGAGAGTGCGTTCGAAGCGAAGCGAAACGAGATACTCGAGTTTATTCGCGAGCGTGGCGTAGTAACGAAAACGGAACTCTGCTCGCGCTTCCGCGGGATTCGGCCGTCGGAGCGGGACGAGATTTTACGTTCGCTCGCCGAGGAAGAGGAGATCGAGGTCGAAGTCGGATCGCGTATCGGCGAGCGTGGCCGGCCGAAGACGATCGTTCGCTATCTCGGCCGTCAGCGGTCGTGACCGCGTGGAGGTTTTTCTTCTATTTTCTGCAGGTTTTTTCGCGGGGTCGTTTTGCAACGAAATCCGAGACGCAAGCGGTTACGCGATAAGAAGTTACGACGGCGAAGGGCATTTATTTGCAAATTGCACCCCTGCCTTAAATAAGACCCCCCGGAAGCGGGGTCGCGGGGCGAAAAAACGGCATCGGGGGGTTGCACGGGGCGAACGTCGGAGGTAGACTGAAGGTGCCACCTCCGAAGCCTCGCAGGGCCCGGCGCTTAGGCGCGTAGCGGGTTCGCGGGGGAGTACTGTCCGCGTATCGCTTCGCTCTTCGCGGACGATCTTTTTCTCTTCGACTTAACTTAAGGAGGTACGTTATGCGTGTGCGATTCCATTCGGATCTCGTTCGCGATCGACTTCGCGCGATACGATCGATCGTTCGCGAGGTCGTACTCGAACGTCGAATCGTTTTCGTGGAGACTCGCGACGGGAAGTTATCGTTTTCGACTCGAAGCGGTATCGCGGTCGGCGAGGTTCGGTTCGATGCCGACGACACGAAGATTGTAATCGTAGAGGAGGGCGCAGCGGCGTTCGATGCGAACGAGTTCGTATCGTCGATCGATCGCGCCGCGGGCGAGGTCGTTGAGATTGCGAATGGCCCGGATCGTGACTATATTCGGTTCGCAGCGACGGAGTACGCATTCCCGAAGGTCGCATACTCGGATCACGATCGAGTTAGCGTTTCGTCTTCGGAGTCTTCGGTCGTTCGTTTCGCGTTCGAGCTCGAGGGTATTTTCGCTCGCACGGTTTTCGCGTCGAAGTCGAGCGTACAGTCGAGGTCGCGGTTCGTTCTTTATCGAAGCGATAACGACGCTGGCGGCGGTCTTATCGTTTTCTCGACCGACGAGAAGCGATACGCGATTGTTCGCAGTCGCGTGGCTGCGGACGCGGAGGCGAAGGTTCTAGCGTATCTCGATTACGATTCTGCGGCGCTTGCGCATTCGTTTCTCGACGCTACGGACGAGCGGGTAGAGGTAGGCGTCGATACGAACGGCTGGCTCGTGCTGTCGGGCGAGTCGTTCCGCGTTGGCCTCGCGACGCTATCGGTACCGAATAACGGTCATCGCTTTCTCGATTTCGATCGCAAGTTTCGCGCTCGCGTGCATCGCGCGGCCACGATCCCTTACGAGTCGTTCGTTCGGGCGTATCGGAGTATCGAGCCGGTCGTATCGAAGGAGTGGCGCACGATCGGGTTCGAGTTCGGCGAGTCTTCGGTTACGCTTTCTGCGACTTCGGATCTCGGCGTGTCTGCGAAGTCGCGAGTCGATTTCGAATCGATAGTGCCCGCGAATTTGCGAACCACGATCTATCTCGACTCGAAGTACGTAGGCGACTTTCTCGCGGCGGTGCGTAGCGTCGTATCTGCGGAGGCGCTCGAATTGACGAAGATCGTATTCGAGCGCGAAGAGGATTCGAAGGGTATCGTATTCTTCGGGATTGAGTCGGACGACTGGCGGTACGGCATGATGGCGATTAGTCGAGACTAAGTCGAGTAAACGAAAACCGGCCGGTCGTGGGAGGATCGACCGGCCGGCCAACCCGAAGGGAGAATCGCGCTACTATCGTAGTGTGTTGGTCTCCTTTCGGCAAGTCGAGTTTTCTACGAAAGGAGCGGCAGCGATGCGACGAAAAGACGTTTTTACGACGGGCGAGGTTGCGAGGATATGCCGAGTGGTGCCGCGGACGGTATCGAAGTGGATCGACGCCGGTCACCTCAAAGGATATCGATTGCCCGGCAGCAACGATCGGCGCGTACCCGTAGAGAACTTGATTCGCTTCTTGAAAGAGCGCGGGATGCCGTTGCGCGATCTCGAGGATTATCTTCGATACCGGGTTCTTCTCGTAAGCGTGGACGCGACGTTCGATCGTTTACTTCGCGAGTCGATCTCGAAGATCGAGGACTATCGTTTCGAGTATGCGTCGAGCGTCTTCGAGTTCGGCGCGCTCGTGGCCACGATGCGGCCTGACGCGATCGTTCTCGATTTTTCTCTAGGTCGTCGCGAGTCGATCGAGATCGTTCGCGACTTGCGTAAGGACGATGCTTACGCGGCTACGTTGATCATCGGCTTGGCGAGCGAAGACGAGGCGGAGCCGGAGCAGCTTCTCGAGTACGGCTTCAACGTCGTATTCAAGAAGCCACTCGATGTCGCGGTCATCGCGAAGCGGATCGAGATCGAGAAGGAGGCGCAGAGATGAGCGGACGACTCGTAGTCGGCGATTGCGTCGAGGCGATGTCGCGGTTGCCTGCGGAGTGTGCCGATTTGATTTTCGCCGATCCGCCGTTCAACATCGGCTACGAGTACGACATCTACGACGATCGTCGATCGCGAGACGAGTATCTTGCGTGGGCCGAAGAGTGGCTGCGCGCTGCGATTCGGTTACTGAAACCGAGCGGATCGTTCTGGCTCGCGATGGGCGACGAGTACGTCGTGGAGTACAAGATTCGACTCGATGCGCTAGGCCTAACGATGCGGAACTGGATCGTGTGGCATTACACGTTTAGTCGTTGGTGCGAAAAGAAATTTGCTCTTTCGCACGCGCACATTCTCTTTTACGTTCGCGATCCGAAGCGGCACACGTTTCACGCTGACGCTGTGCGTGTGCCGAGTGCGCTGCAGACCGTTTATCGGCATCCGAAGGCTAAGCCTTGCGGCCGCGTTCCTGACGACGTATGGATTCTGCGTCCTCAAGAAACGGCGGAGCATTTTCGACCGGAGCACGACGTGTGGTTCGAGCCGCGAGTTTGCGGCACGTCCTCAGAACGCGTCGCGCATCCGTGCCAGATGCCGGAGGCGATACTCGAGCGCATTATCCGCGTAGCGACGAATCTCGGCGATCTCGTAGTCGATCCGTTTGCCGGCAGTGGCACCACGTTGGCAGTCGCGAAGCGATTGGGTCGTCGTTTCTGGGGCTGCGAGTTGTCGCCGCGATACGCGAGCGTGATCGTCGAGCGATTACGAGGTTTATTCGTCGACGAGATCGAGGTAGAATATCTTCGGTCGCAGCGAGAGGTGATCGCGCTGCGTGCCGAGCCTAGTTGAGCGCCGGTCGGTTAGGAGAGGGGCCGACCGGCGTGTTTTTTTCAACTCGGAGGGTAGAGCGATGGCCGAAGTAGGTGTGCATCGATTCGTTATCGAGAGTACGCAATTCGCGAAGCTCGAGCGTGCTTTGTCGGTTGCGTTGCCGGCAGCGAGGTCGTTAGGCGTCGATGCTGGTATCTTTTGGCTGCGTGATTCGATTTTCGCAGCGACGCCGTACGCTTCAATCGGTCTTGCGAATTTCGATCTCGAGCTCGAAGATGCGCCGGAGTGTATTGCGATTTCGCAACCAGTTGCGAGGTTGATTCTATACGAGTTGCGATCGCATCGCGTTCGTTATCTCGAGAAGATTGGTCTCGTGGTCGCTTACGACCAGGTTGTTTTTACGTTCGAATACGATAGGAATCCGGGGGTGGAAACGCAGTCGTTTATTTCGCGTTATTTAGGTTCGTGGAGACCGCGATTGAAATTACGCGAACACTACGAACTATTGACCGCGCATCGAATCTGCTTCGAGTGCGAGCTTTCGATAAAGGAGATGCGGGCGAGGTTGCAAGGTTACAGGAGCAAGATAAACGACGACGCATATTACGGTTACGTTGCGTTCAAATACTTTTCGAACGTTGTGTGGCATGCTTCGATTAGTCGGTCTCTTCTACTCGCGTTTTTCGAGGCAGCTAAAGACGAAGACACGACGTTTCGACTCGCTTATTACGGCGACCAGCGTTGCGTCGTCTGTCGTGCCGGCGACGTGATCGCGATCTTATCCGTAATCGATTAGTGCGAGGTTCGTTATGCGCGTTTACGTTCTCGGTCGATCGATCTTAGACGAGCGCGAACTCGAGCGATTCTTGCGCGATCACGACATCGCGTGGCCGCGTGGCATCGCGATGTCATCGGATTCGCCTGGGCCCAGGGAAAGTAGTGACAATGCGGTGTCAGCTAATCCGCCTGGGCCTGGGCGGATTTTTGACAGCACGGTGTCAGCGGAGGTGCTGTGCGAGGTAGCCGGCAGAGTCTGCTACATGTCGTTTGCTCGACCGCGCCCCGGTGGCAACCGGGCGTATCTCGAGCACATCAAGGAGTCGGGACACGGGTCGGTGCTGGAGCACGCTGTCTGGAATCTGCTGATCACGGGCGTCAGTCGGAGTCTCACGCACGAACTCGTGCGGCATCGCGCCGGCTTCTCGTATTCGCAACTCTCGCAGCGTTACGTCGACGAGTCGACCGCGGAATACGTCGAGCCGGACATTATCGCGTCCGACGCCGAGCTGCACGCAGCGTGGACGGATGCGGTTCGCTACGCGCGCGAGGCCTACGTTCGACTCTTTCGACTTCTCGAGTCGAAGCTCGAAGACGAATCGTTCGCGTCGCGGTGGTTGCCGCAGGACACCTCTATTAAAGATAGGAGGAAATTAGCTCGGCAAGCGGCCCGTAGCGTCCTGCCCAACGCCACGGAGACGAAGATTTTCGTCACGGCCAACGCGCGAGCGCTGCGCCATTTTCTCGAACTGCGGGGCAGTCGGCACGCTGAACCGGAAATCCGCAAGCTAGCCAACATCTTGCTCGAGGTCCTTCAACGAGAATCGCCGCATCTGTTCGACGACTACCGGCGGATTCCGCTTCCCGACGGCACATTCGAAATCGTCACCGAATACCGCAAAGTGTAAGCGCGTACACTGCGAAAACGATGTACGCGCGTTCACGATTTTCGCAGTTTTCGACGCCGTGGAGAGCTGCCGCGGAATTTTTTGGAAAAATTTTTTTCGCCGCAAGTCTCTAGAAAACTAGGCACTTACGTCGATCGGCGAATTTTTTTCCGATTTTTCTGCTTGACGCCCCTTCGGGGCCGTGCTAAGATATCGGTGACGAAAACGAGAAGCGAGGTAACGAGGTAACGAGGCAACCCGAAACCCGAACCCGAAAGGAGAACGACGATGACTCGCGCTCACGCTCTCGAGGCTCTCTTCGACCTGGTCGGTGCCGCTAAGGATGCTGCGAAGGCCCAGAAAGGCGCGAAGGCCTGCGTAATTACCGGTATCTATCGCGTCGGTAATCGAGTTTTCGCGTCCGTCGACGGCGAGACAGCCGTCGAGGTCAAGGGCAACGAGCGAATCGCTCTTTCGAGCGAAGAGTTCGCTAAGTACGTCCGACCGGAGAACGCAGCGCTCTTCGGCGGCCACCTCCAGGGTATCGACGACGCGACGATCGAGGCGCTGCTTTCGATCTTCCGCGAGGCAATCGGCATCGTGACCCCGGATCTCGCCGACGTTGCTCCGCCGGCGCAGGTTGCGGTGCCTGCCGGTTGGGACCGCGATAATCTCGGCGCGAAGTTCGATACCGCGATCTCGAAGAAGATCTTCGAGGCGCAGAAGAAGCTGATCCGACGCGTCGGCTGGGCGGCCGCTCGCCGTCTCGCAGTCTGGCTCGGCAGCGATGGCAAGAATTACCTCGTTACTCCGAAGAAGATTTACGAACTCTCGACCGGCGCTCCCGTAGACGAAGTACGCGGTCGCAAGGTCGATGGCACGTTGCCTCGACGCGTCAAGCCGAGCGAGATGGTCCGGATCGACGCTTATCTCGACGCGTTGCTCGCGAAGCTCGATTGATCGCGAACCGAAACCGCTACGACGTGATCTCGTACTGCAGTGACGCCTTCGGGCGATAGGCACACCAATCCTAAGGAGGACTTACGATGAACGCGAAGTACGTACGCACGAAAGACGGTCTTTACCTACTGCAGGTCGAATCCGAAATTCTCTTCCCGAAGTGGGGCTTCGCCCTTTACGACGACGAGCAGTGCTGGCCGCGTGGTTTTGGCATCGCTAACGAGTGGACCGTCGTGCGCGCCGACGAGGTACCGGAAGGTATTCGACGCAAACTCGAGTACGTGCGCGAAGAGCTCGAAGAAGTCGAAGCCGAAAAGGCGATAGAAGATTAGATCGAGGAGCGAGCGATGCCGAGTCCACTAGTACGTTACGAACGAGCGTACACCGAGTTGCTGTCGCGTTACCTAATCGGTCCACTCGCGAAGTACCGCGATGTCGCGGGCCTGCGATTCGACGCCGAGGGCGTGTTTCACTTAGTTGTGCCTAACCGCCACGGCGACTTAGTCCTTTACTCGTGCCCGTACCTCGACGGGCGCATCGTAACCGAAGATCGAATACCCGGGCGGCGCATTTCGTTGCGCGCCGCGGTCAACCACGACGGCTGGGATGTCGCGGTATGGGCCGAACGCATACTACTCGAGAACCAGTTCGCGGCGAGCGAGATAACGCTGCCAAGTTAGGCGCGACTAACTAAGGAGGACAAGCGATGGAAGCGAAGTGCGTGCGCGACGATTACGAGCAGTATTACCTTTACGTTCGTTCCGAGATCATTTTTCCCGAGAGCGGATTCGCGCTCGTTGCTCCCGATGGCTTCGTCTACGAGGGCGGAATCGGTATTTCGAACTGGACGGTCGTTTCCGAGGCCAGAATCCCTTACGGCGTCTGGCGTAGACTCGAGTGCCAGCGCGAGATACTAGAAGAGCGCGAAGCAGAACTCGAAGTCGAAAACTAGACGACGTTGCGAGTCGATGACTCCGCGGCGTCATCGATGCAGTGATGCCGCAAGGCGATAACGTTTCACAACCCGAAAGGAGAACGAACATGCGTTGGGAACGATGCGATGTTTGCGGTGACCGTCGGCCAGCTGGAGAAGTTTTTGACTGGGAAGATGTTCACTTCGGTTATTGCCCGCGATGCGGGCACTGCCTGGGTCGTTACATGCGCGACCCGATTACGAAGATTTGGGACCCCGTACCACCGCACGCAATGGTAGGGAACGCGTACTACCGCGAGAGCCTTTGGGGTGATTACTACTGCCCGCGCTGCGGCCGAGTAAAAGAGCGTCTGCACGTTCCGAAGAAAGGAGGTTCGCATGCCGAGAAGACTTAGTTGGGGCGAAGTCGCTGCGATCCTCGATCGCGAGTTGGTCGAGCGATACGGTCGCTACTTACGCGGCGTCGTCGAAGGCGAGACTTACGTTCCGAAGGCGACTACGACGCCGAGCCTCGTGAATCGCACGATCGTGCTCGGCGTGATCTACGACTGGTGCCGTCGGCGTCATCGGCACCGACCTTTGCCTGCAACTGTTCGCGCGTTCTCTTGGGTCGCGCGATACTGCTATCCGTTCCACCCCGTTTTTGCTCGCCTCGGTATCGGAAGCGAAGACGTAGTCGAAGCGCTCGAGTGGATCGCGAACGAATCGTATTCGTTTCGCTTCGTGCCCGCGAAGCATGCCGGCGTCTTAGTAGTCGGCGAGCATAAGGAAGTAGAACGAAGAGAAGTGCATCACTTCGCACCGGTGCATCTTATCGCGCCCGATATCGACGATCGTCACGAGGTGCCGTTCGATATTCGGATGGCTGCGCGATACGTAATGGAGGCAGCGCTTCGCGCGATCTGCGTGGTTGAAGACGACGGTAGCTATGATGAGATCGCGATCCGCGTAACAGTTCGCGATCTTCTCGAAGTCGCGGCACCGCTCGTAACTCCGAATTAGATTCGCGATCGAATGCACGAGTCGCTGTCACGCCGGTGACAGCGCGATGACATGATTATGTTATGCCTGGGGATGCCGGGCATTTTTTATCGACTACGAGGAGCAACGATGAAACGACGACCCAGTTATCGACTCTACGACGTTTTCGGGAACGTCGTGTACACTTCGTCTAGCTTTCGCTATACGATTCGAAGACTCGCGCAGTCGCTCGTGAAGCCGATTATCTACTCGGCGCAAGGCCGACGACACGTCGTCTTCTACCTCGAAAACGGCGTAGTAAAATACCTTCTCGGCAACTTCGGCGAGTCACGTAAAAGCGTCGAAGAACGCGTGATTCGCTTATTCCGTGCCTCCGATATCGCACGTCGTGTGCGACGCCACGTCTAGTCGATTTTCTCTAAACTCTTCTTGCTTCGGCTTCGTCTCTTAGGTTAGACTAACTGCGGGGCGAGGTCGTGAACGAAGCTGCTCTCGGCGATACGCTACGCGAGATCCGCGCAGTCGCAAGCGCGGTCCGCGAATCGTCTACGAAAATCGCAACTGCGGTCGAACACGCGAGTAGCGCTGCAATCTCCGCGGCATACTTCGCCGGAGTGCGCGACGGATGCGTTGCGTGTACGATCGTGTTGGCGATGCTATACTTTGTTCTGACTCGCTTTAGACGGTAGGTGCAGTCGCGGGAGCGTAGCGACACACGAACGTGGGTCCTTCCTGGGGCCCGCGCGAAACCGG
>Ga0308410_1002519_pt1 | contig 10474 bp, 8 predicted proteins | sample HotsprOSTMatCore_FD_203467 | JGI IMG/M metagenome (GOLD analysis project Ga0308410, IMG submission 203467) | Hot spring phototrophic mat microbial communities from Octopus Spring, Yellowstone National Park, Wyoming, United States -... | ecosystem: Environmental > Aquatic > Thermal springs > Hot... | reverse complement strand
GACGGGGCAGGCGGTGGATGGCGACCAGCTTCTGGCCCTCATCGCCGATGCCTGGGCGCGGAGCGGGCGGCTCGCCGGCGGCGGCGTGGTCGCGACCCAGATGAGCAACATGGGGCTCGAGCGGTTCCTGGCCGCGCGCGGCCTCAGGCTCGAGCGGACCAGCGTCGGCGACCGCTATGTCGCCGAGCGGATGCGCGAGGCGGGGTTCAACGTGGGCGGCGAGCAGTCGGGCCACGTCATCCTGTCGGACTTCGCCACCACCGGCGACGGCCTGGTCGCGGCGCTGCAGGTGCTGGCGGTGATCGTCGCGACCGGCAAGCCGGCGTCCGCCGTGTGCCGGCAGTTCGACCCGCTGCCCCAACGTCTGCGCAACGTCCGCCACAACGGCGTCTCGCCGCTCGACCGGCCGGCCGTGCGCCGCGCGGTGGCCGAGGCCGAGGCGGCGCTGGCCGGGCGCGGGCGGCTCCTGATCCGCCGCTCCGGCACGGAGCCGCTGGTGCGCGTGATGGCCGAGGCGGAGGACGAGGCGCTGATGGAGCGGGTGCTCGATGCGCTGGTCGGCGTGATCGAAGATGCGATCGCCGAGGAGGTGGCGTGAACACCCTCACCCCGGCCCTCTCCCGCACAGTGGGAGAGGAGACGAGGCATCGCCACCGGGTTCCCTCTCCCGCGCACGGGTCCCGTCGCGGCGCGCCGCGAAGGGGGCTCCCGGCGGGAGAGGGTCAGAGCGCGGGCAACGCGCCATGAAGGGCCGTGTGCTGATCGTCGCCGGCTCGGATTCCGGCGGCGGCGCGGGCATCCAGGCCGACATCAAGGCCGTGACCGCGCTCGGCGCCTTCGCCATGACCGCGGTCACGGCGCTCACGGCGCAGAACACCGAAGGGGTGGCGAACGTGCTGCCGGTGCCGCCCGGCTTCATCCGCGAGCAGATGAACGTCGTCGTCTCCGACCTCGGCGTCGATGCGGTGAAGACCGGCATGCTGCACGACGCCGCCGTGATCGAGGCCGTGGCGGAGGAGCTGGCGCAGCTCGATCCACCCGTGCCGGTCGTGGTCGATCCGGTGATGGTGGCGAAGGGCGGGCACCGGCTGTTGGAGGCAAGTGCGGTCGAGGCGCTGACGCGGCTGATGCTCCCGCGTGCCAGCCTGATCACCCCGAACGTGCCGGAGGCGGAGGCGCTCGCGGGGATGGCGATCCTCGATGTGGCGGACATGCGCCGTGCTGCGGCGCGCCTCATGGCGTTCGGCTGCGCCGCGGTGCTCCTGAAGGGCGGCCACCTGCCCGGCGAGCGGGTGACCGACCTGCTCGCGACCCGGGAGGGGGTGGAGACTTTCGAGAGCGCGCGGATCGAGACGCGGCACACACACGGCACCGGCTGCACGCTCGCCTCCGCCATCGCGGCGGGGCTCGCGCAGGGGATGAGCCTGCGCGAGGCGGTGATCCGCGCCCGCCACTACGTGCTGCTGGCGATGGCCTCCGCCCCCGGCTATGGCCGCGGGCACGGCCCGCTCGACCACGCGGTGACGGTGGACCCGGCCCGCGTGGCGGCCCTCTCCCGCGGCTAGGCCTCGCGGGCTAGGCCGTCGTGCGCCGACGCGCCGCGACAAGGCAGGCAAGCGCTGCCGCGAACACCCCGAGCGCGCCCGGCGCCGGCACGGCCTCGGGCGGCCGCGTGCGCTCGATGAACAGGTTGTCGGCGAACACCGTGACCTCCGTGGCCTCGATCAGTGCCGCGTTGTCAGAGGAACTGGCCGGCGGGCATCGGACGGGATCGAGCGCGCTGACACGCCTCGGCAGCACGACGAGCCGCATCGTCACGGGCACCGGGTCGGTGCCGAGCCCCGGCACCTCGAAGACAGACTCGAAGGACGCGAACTGCCTCGCCACCCGCTCATTGAAGCCAGGCAGAACGAAGCCGGCGGGATCGAACACGGACGGCGACAGGTTGATGAAACCGAGCAGCGACCCTGTGACGCCGACCGGCGGGTTCCGGGCGTCCGTTCGGTCGAAGACGATGGTGCCCTGGTAGATCCTCAGGAATGCCTCGCTCTCGTTGTCCCCGACGGACGCCTGTTTGATCTTGCGGGCGAACTCGCCGCCGTATCGGTAGAAGCCGGGCTGGAGCGAGACCGTCTGCTACAGCGCCGCAGGCGTGGGCAACGCGCCTTCCGGCAGGCTGTCGTTGACCGAAGGGGTGAAAAGGCCCTTTCCCGCGCAGCTGCCTAAGCCGAAGAGGCTGGTGCCGCAGAGTGTGACCTCAGCGCCGCCGATGCCGTTCCAGGCCGACGCTGCTCACTGCAAGGGCGCCTGCTCCAAATCGAGGGCCGGTGTGCCCGCAGGCGCCAATGCCGGCTCGCCGGACGACGCCCTCACCTACAACGCCGGGCCGGCATGGCCGGACGTCGATCGTCTCGGCGAAGTTCCCGTTCAGCAGCGCATTCGCCTGTGCCGCCCCCCACCGCGACGATAAGCGCCGCGCCCAGCACAAGCACCCCCACGTCAAGACGCATCATCGACAGGCTCCTCCGTCAGGCCCCTCATGCCGCACACGGGTGCCGCAGCCCCCGCAGATGCACCACCAGCGGGATCACACAGTCCTTGGGCAAAGGTCTCAAGCCGCTCCGGGATCGTTGGCATAAGGGACCAAAACCGGCACGCTCCCGCATGTCGTCGGGGCCGCGCGACCGGCCATGCCCGCCCGGCGTTGTACAAGCCTGAGAGGCGCGGTGCGGCAAGCGGCCTTGCGGGGCACGACGCGCCGGTCTATACGCCGCGGCGGGTCACGCCCCCCCACCGGGGCGCTTCGCTTCTGGAAGGGAGCAACCGCCATGGCGCATGACGCCACGCCGCCCGCGCGGCCAGCCGCCCGCCCCCGCAACCCGCGCTTCTCCTCGGGCCCCTGCGCCAAGCGGCCGGGATGGTCGCTCGCCGCGCTCGAAGGCGCCGCGCTGGGCCGCAGCCACCGCGCGAAGGAGCCGAAGGCCAAGCTCGCCGAGGTGATCGTACGGTCGAAACGGCTCCTCGGCATGCCCGAGGACTGGCGCCTCGGCATCGTTCCGGCCTCCGACACCGGCGCGATCGAGATGGCGATGTGGACCCTGCTCGGGCCCCGCCCGGTCGACGTGCTGGCGTTCGAGAGCTTCGGCGAGGCCTGGGCGACCGACGTCGCCAAGCAGCTCAGGGTGGAGCACCGCATCCTCTCCGCCCCCTACGGTCGGCTGCCCGATCTGGCGGCGGTGGACTGGGCGCGCGACGTCGTCTTCTGCTGGAACGGCACCACCTCCGGCGTGCGCATCCCCGACGGCGCATGGATTGCGCCGGACCGGCAGGGCCTTGCGATCTGCGATGCAACCTCGGCCGCCTTCGCGATGGCGCTGCCCTGGGACCGTCTCGATGTCGCCACCTGGTCCTGGCAGAAGGTGCTGGGTGGAGAGGCGGCGCACGGGATGCTCGCGCTCTCCCCGCGCGCGGTCGAACGCCTCCTGTCCTACAAGCCTGTCTGGCCGCTGCCGAAGATCTTCCGTCTCGTCTCGGGCGGGAAGCTCATCGAGGGCATCTTCAGGGGCGAGACGATCAACACGCCCTCCATGCTCTGCGTCGAGGACGCGCTGGACGGGCTCGCCTGGGCCGAGGCGATCGGCGGCCTGCCGGCGCTGACCGCGCGGTCGGAGGCGAACCTCGCCGCGGTTGCGCGCTGGGTGGAGACGACGCCGAACTACGCCTTCCTGGCCGAGGATCCGCGCACCCGCTCCCCGACCTCGATCTGCCTCTCCATCGCCGCGCCCTGGTTCACGCGCCTGCCCGCCGACCGGCAGGCGGAGGCGGCGAAGGCGATCGCGGCGCTGCTCGAGGCCGAGGGCGTCGCGCTCGACGCGGGCGGCTATCGCGACGCCCCGCCGGGGCTGCGGCTCTGGGGCGGCGCGACCGTCGAGACCGCCGACATCGAGGCCGCGCTGCCCTGGCTCGACTGGGCGGCCGAGACCGTCGCCGCCCGGTTCGCGACCGTTCCCGCCGCGGAGTGATGTCCCGATGCCGAAGGTTCTGATCAGCGACAAGCTGTCGCCCGCCGCGGTCGCCATCTTCCAGGCGCGCGGGATCGAGACGGATGTGAGGACCGGCCTCTCGCCGGCGGAGCTGCGCGCCGTCATCGGCGGCTACGACGGGCTCGCGATCCGCTCCGCGACCAAGGTGACGGCAGAGCTGCTGGCGGCCGCGCCGCGGCTGAAGGTGGTCGGCCGCGCCGGCATCGGCGTGGACAACGTGGACGTGAAGTCGGCCACCGCGCGCGGCGTCGTGGTGATGAACACGCCGCACGGCAACGCCATCACCACCGCCGAGCACGCGATCGCGCTCATGTTCGCGCTCGCCCGGCAGATCCCGGAAGCATCGATCTCCACCAAGGCCGGCAAGTGGGAGAAGAACCGCTTCATGGGCGTCGAGCTCCACGGCAAGACGCTCGGCATCATCGGCTGCGGCAACATCGGCTCCATCGTCGCCGACCGCGCGCTCGGGCTGAAGATGAAGGTGATCGCCTACGATCCGTTCCTCTCGGAGGCGCGCGCGGTCGCGCTCGGCGTCGAGAAGGTGGAGCTCGACGACCTGTTCGCGCGCGCCGACTTCGTTACCCTCCACGCGCCGCTGACCGAGGGCACGCGCAACATCGTCGATGCGCGCGCCATTCAGAAAATGAAGCGCGGCGTCAGGATCATCAACTGCGCGCGCGGCGGGCTGATCGTCGAGAAGGACCTCTACGCGGCGCTGGTCTCGGGCCACGTCGCTGGCGCTGCGCTCGACGTCTTCGAGACCGAGCCGGCGACGGAGAGCCCGCTCTTCGCGCTCGAGAACGTCGTCTGCACCCCGCATCTCGGCGCCTCGACGGCGGAGGCACAGGAGAACGTCGCGCTGCAGATTGCCGAGCAGATGAGTGACTTCCTGCTCACCGGCGCCGTGCAGAACGCGATCAACATGCCCTCCGTCTCGGCCGAGGACGCGCCTCGGCTCAAGCCCTACATGGAGCTCTGTCGGCTGCTCGGCGCCTTTGCCGGCCAGCTCTCGGTCGCGCGCGACGGTGGCTTCCGCGCCGTCACCATCGAGTACGAGGGAGCGGCGGCGCAGCTCAACCACACGCCGCTGACGGCGGCAGCGCTGGCCGGCCTGCTCGGTCCGCTGATGGAGGGGATCAACATGGTGAACGCGCCGCATGCGGCGCGCGAAAAGGGGATCGAGATCACCGAGGCGGTGCACGACCGGCCGAGCGAGTACCAGACCCTTGTGCGCATCGCCGTCACCACGGACCGCGACACGCGCGCGGTCGCCGGCACGCTGATCGCCGGGTCGCGCCCGCGCCTGGTCGAGATCAAGAGCATCCCGGTGGAGGCGGATTTCTCCCGCCACATGCTCTACGTCACCAACGAGGACAAGCCGGGCTTCATCGGCCGCTTCGGCACCGTGCTGGCCGAGGCCGGGGTGAACATCGCCACCCTCCACCTCGGCCGCAACGCGCCGGGCGGCGATGCGATCTGCCTCGTCAGCGTGGACGAGCCGGTGCGCCCGGAGGTGCTGGAGGCGGTGCGCTGCCTGCCCCTGGTACGGCAGGCCACGCCGCTCTTTTTCTGACCCCGGTTCAACCGGGGGCGAGGCCGCGCCACAGCGCCGCGTAGCGCGCGGCGACCGCGGGCAGCGCGTATTCGGCGAGCACGCGCGCGCGCGCCGCCGCGCCGAGCGCGCGGCGCCGCTCCGGATCGGCGGCGAGCCGCGCCAGCGCCGCGGCGAGCGCGCCGGGGTCCCCCGGCGGCACGACAATGCCGGCCGCGCCGACGATCGCCGCGGCATCGCCGACATCGGTCGTCACGCACGGCACGCCGCAGGCCATCGCCTCGCCGAGCACGTTGGGGAAGCCCTCGCCGAAGCGGCTGGCGAGGCAGGCGATGTCGAACCCGGCCGTCAGCGCCGCGACGTCCGCGCGGGCCCCGAGCGCGACGACGCGGCCCGCGAGCGCGGGCGGGACCGCGACCGCCTCCGTGCCGCGCCCGACCAGCACGGCGTGCAGCGCGGGCGGCGTGCGCGCCAGCGCGGCGAGGAAGCCGGCATGGTCCTTCATGGGATGGACGCGCGCGACCAGCCCGACGATCACCGCGTTCTCCGGCCAGCGGGCGAACGCCAGCAGCCGCGGCCGCGCCCGCGGGTCAGGACGGAACCGGTCCGTGTCGAAGCCGTTCGGAATGACGACCGCGCGCCGCGGGCGGTAGCCGAGCCGGCGGTGCCAGGCGAGCCCGGCCTCGCTGTTCGACATGACCACCGAAGGCACGGCCGAGAGGCGCGCGAGCGCGCGCACCGTCAGCCGCGTGGCCGGCGCAGAGCGCGCGAGGTCCATATCCGTGCAGCGCAGCGACCACGCGAGGGGGGCGCGCCAGAGCGCGGCGGCGCGCGCGAGCGTGGCGACGAGATCGGCATGATAGAGCCAGGACTGGATCACATCCGGCCGGAGGCGCCGGATCAGGACGGCGAGCCGCGCCACCGTCGCCGGCAGCCCGATCGGGCTGCGCAGGCCGAGCGGCATCACCCTGGCGCCCGCCGCCGTGATCCGGGGTTCGAGCGCGAGGTCGGGCGTCAAAGGGACCACCGTGTGCGCGATCCCCGGCAGCGCCTCGATCAGCTTGGCCAGCATGGCCTCGGCCCCGCCCTGGCCGAGGCCGGTGATCACATGCAGGACGCGCACAGGCTCACGCGAGCCACCGCCGCCGCCACGCCTCGTGCATCAGCACCGCCCATAGCCGGTATTGCTCGTTCACCGCGCCGGAAAGGTGGCGCGTCCAGACGGTCCGGATCGGCGCCGGATCGAGCCCGCCCTCGGCCAGCCGCGCGGGCGAGAGCAGGTCTTCGGCCCAGTCGCGCAGGGGCCCGCGCAGCCAAGCGCCCACGGGGGGCGCGAAGCCGCGCTTGGGCCGCTCGATCAGCGCGCGCGGCACGCGGCGGTAGAGCACGCGGCGCAGGATGCGCTTGCCCCGGTTCTCGGCCCCGTTCAGCGCCGGCGGCAGGGACCAGGCGAACTCGACCACGCGATGGTCGAGCAGCGGCACGCGCACCTCGAGCGACACCGCCATCGAGGCGCGGTCCACCTTGGTCAGGATGTCGTCCGGCAGATACGCGAGGGTGTCGAACAGCCGCATGTGGTCGAGCGGCGCCAGGCCGGGCGGCGGCGCGGGCGGGGCGGCCTCCTCGACGGGCGGCGCCTGCACCGGCGGGGCCGGCCAGAGCCGGATCATCTCGCTGTAGAGGCCCGCGAAGGTGCCGTCGGCCAGCACCGCGCCGAGCCGTTTGAGGCGTTGCCCGGCGGTGGCGACGCGGAAGCGGTGCGGCAGGAGCCGCCCGATGGCATCGCCCGCGGCTTGCGGCACCGCGCGCAGCACGGCGCCGGCGGCGCGACGGAGCGGCGCGGGGATGCGGCCGAGGCGCTGCCAGAGCGCCAGCCCCTGCACATACCGTGTGTAGCCGGAGAAGAGCTCGTCGCCGCCATCGCCCGACAGCGCCACCGTCACCTGGCCGCGCGTCAGCCGGCAGACCACCGCGGTCGGCAGCGAGGAGACATCCGCGAAGGGTTCGTCGTAGATATCGGCCAGGGTGGGTACGACCTTCAGCGCCTCCGTCTCGCCGACCGTCATCGCCGTGTGGTTGGTCCCGAGATGGCGCGCCACCGCCGCGGCATGCGGCGCCTCGTCATGCTCGGCGCTGTCGAAGCCGATCGTGAAGGTGCGCGGGACGCTGCCGTTCGCCATCAGCGCGACCACCGTGGAGGAGTCGACGCCGCCCGAGAGGAAGGCGCCGAGCGGGACGTCGGCGACGCATTGGCGCCGTACCGAGTCCGCCAGCAGGACATCGAGCCGCTCCGCGGCCTCGTCCTCGCTGACCGCGAGCGGGCGGTCGATGCCGGCGCGCGCGGCGTCGCGGGCGTCCCAGTAGCGGCAGATGCGCGGCGCTTCGCCCGCGCGCACGGACAGGATCGAACCCGGCTCGAGCTTGGCGATCCCGCGATAGATCGCGTGCCGTCCGGGCACGTAGCCCCAGCGCAGATAGGCCGCGCGCGCAGCTGCGTCGAGCTCCGGCGTCCATCCAGGGATCGCCCGCAACGCCTTGAGCTCACTACCGAACAGGAAGAGACCCGGGAACTGGCCGTAATAGACCGGCTTGATGCCGACACGGTCGCGCACCAGCCACAGCCGGCGCTCCTCGGCGTCCCACAGGGCGAAGGCGGCCATGGCGTTCAGCCGCCGCGCCGTCTCCTCAACACCGAAGCGGGCGCAGCTCTCGAGGATGGTCTCGGTGTCGGAGCGGCCGCGCCAGTTCAGCGTCGGCAGCGCGGCGCGGAGCTCGGCGTCGTTGTAGCTCTCGCCGTTGTAGGCGATCACGTAGCGGCCGCAGGACGAAACCATCGGCTGTCGGCCCGCCGGCGAGAGATCGACGATCGCGAGCCGGGTATGGGCGAAGGCGAGCCCGGCAGCCGGGTCGGTCCAGATGCCCCGCGAATCCGGGCCGCGATGGACGAGGGCGGCGGCCATGGCGGCTGCACGCTCGGCGAGGGTCTCGGGCGCGAGCGCGGGGGCGAGAAGGCCGGCGATGCCGCACATGGGCAGGCTTCTAGGGCAAACCGCCGCTCCTGTCGCGGGGGCGCGCTCGGCGGCTTGCCGTGTCGCGGGGGCCCGCGCGACAGTGGCGTCCTCGCCCGCGCCGCCCCAGGTCTCGCCGCCGATGACCCTCTCCTTCACCGCCACCGCCGTGCCCGGCGTGCTCGTCGCGACCGGTTGCCGCAACGCGGCCAGCGGGCCGGAACCGATCTTCGCCGCTGCGGCCGCGCCGCCGGGGCTGTCGGACCGGCTCGCCCGCGCCGAGCTCTTCCATCTGGCGGAGCGCGGCGCGCTGCGCGGCCTCTATCGCGCGGCCGGGCAGGTCGTGCTGCGCTGCGTCCAGGGCCGGGTGTGGGCGGCCGCGGTCGACCTGCGCGCAGAGAGCCCCGCCTTCCGCCGCTCGGTCGGGCTGGAGTTGGCGGCGACCGGTCCGGCATTGGTGGTGCCGTGCGGCTGCGCGCACGGCTTCGTGGCGCTCGCCGACAGCGCGACGCTGCTGCGCCTCGCCGCCGCCGATGGTCCCAGCGCGGGTCTGCGCTGGGACGATCCGGTCCTGGGCATCGCCTGGCCCTTGGCTCGGGTGACCGTCGCCGCGGCCGATCGCGGCTTCCCCGCGTTCGTGCTGCCGGCTTGAGTGGCGGCGGACGGCGCTCACGGCCGGCCGGGCGGGCGGGCGGCAAGGAGGCGCCGGGCCTCGGCGCGGAGTTCCGCCGCCGGCAGCACGAAGGCCTCCTCGACCGTGGCGGCCGTGAGGGGCGGGCGCGGCGCGAACGCCGAACCGGACGCGGGGCGGCGGCGGATGGCGACGATCATGCCGACCAGGCGGCCGCGATCGTCCAGCACCGGCCCGCCTGAGAAGCCGGGCGCGACGCCGGCGAGGCGCGCAATCAGGCCGGGCCCGACGCCGGGAAGGCGCAGCGTGTCTCCGCTCGCCGACCCCTCGGCGCGCCGGCGCAGCGCGATCACCGCCGGGTCGCGCACCGGCACCGAACCGGCGGCGGCCAGCGGCAGATAGGCGGTCGGGGCGGCGTCCGCCGCAGGCGTGGCCAGCCGGAGACGGGGCGGCGCGCGCAGCAGCGCGAGGTCGATGTCGCGGCTCACGGCGAGGAGCTCGGCCTCGGCGTCCCTCCACCGCATCGCTTCGGTGCGCAGGATCACGCGTGCGCCCGGCGGCAGGTCCTTCACGAGGTGCCCGGCGGTCGCGAGCAGCCCGGGCTCGAGCAGGAAGGCCGAGCCGATCGCGCGCTCGGCGATCACGGTGACGTGCAGGGCCAGCGGATCGGTGACCGGCGCCGGCGGCAGGATGACGACCGGCGTTGCCGCGGCCGGTCCGGCAGCGCGGCCGGAGGCGGACGGCACGGCGACCTGGGCGAAGACCGCCAGCGCGGCGGCAAAGGCGGTGGCGACCGCGATCCGGGATCGTCGCACGAAGGGCCACTCCGCTGAGCGCCCTTCTGGCGCGGTCTCCAGGGGGCCGAGTCCTAGGGGTGAGACGTCAGCAGAGGGTTAACCGGGACGCATGCAATCCCTGCGAGCAGCATCCGTCTTAAAATAAAGCCTTGCCTCACAAATCTTGATGCTTGTAAATGCCTCGGTAACCAATTCCAGCACGAGCACTCGGGCCATGCAGATCATCCTCCGCAACGCCCCGCCATCCGCATCGCGTCCGGCCGCCCGGCGCACCCTTCTCCTCGCCGGTGCCGCTGTCGCCGCCCTCGCTGCCCAAGCCGCCGCCCAGGCGCCGCAGGGCGGCACGGTCGCGCACGGCAGCGCCACCATCAGCGCCACCGCCGCCGAGACCCGGATCCGCCAGTCCTCCGACCGCGCCATCATCGACTGGCGCAGCTTCGATG
>Ga0308410_1002516_pt1 | contig 10477 bp, 10 predicted proteins | sample HotsprOSTMatCore_FD_203467 | JGI IMG/M metagenome (GOLD analysis project Ga0308410, IMG submission 203467) | Hot spring phototrophic mat microbial communities from Octopus Spring, Yellowstone National Park, Wyoming, United States -... | ecosystem: Environmental > Aquatic > Thermal springs > Hot... | reverse complement strand
TGCCCATTCCAATCCCTGAAGGGGTCAAGGTAAAGACCGAGCAGAATGTCATCTATGTGGAAGGACCCAAAGGAAAACTCCAGCAACCTTATACCGGGGATGTGGAGATCCTCCTGGAGGGAGGAATGTGCAAAGTAATCAGGAAGAACGAGCTGAAGAAGACGAAAGCTCTTCATGGACTGTACAGGAATCTCATCAAGAATATGATTATCGGCGTTACAGAGGGTTTCAAGAAATCTCTCGTAATAAACGGCGTTGGCTATAGGGCCGAGATGCAGGGAAAGGATCTGGTTCTGAACATGGGTTATTCTGCTCCTGTTGTCTATACAGTGCCTCCCGATATCAAGATCGAGTGTGAAGGGCAGACAAAAATCATCGTCAGTGGGTGCAGCAAAGAAAAAGTTGGCCTGGTAGCTGCAGAGATTCGTTCTGTCCGCCCTGTAGAACCGTACAAAGGGAAGGGAATCAAGTACGAGACAGAACAGGTAAGGCGGAAAGTTGGAAAATCTGGTGTAAAGTAGGGTCATCAAATGAATAGATTAGAACTTAAAAAGATCCAACGGGCAAAACGAAAACTTCGGGTAAAAGCGAAAATCTATGGAACTCCTACTCGTCCTCGACTCACCGTGTATCGGAGTAACAAGCACCTCTATATACAGGTGATAGATGACACGAAAGGCCATACATTGGCGTCCGTCTCTTCCCTCGAGAAAGAGTTTAGGGAGATGAGGAATAACGTTGCCAATGCGGAAAAACTCGGACAGGTCATAGGAGAACGGGCAAAGAAACTGAATATTAAATCTGTGGTGTTCGATCGAAACGGGTATCTGTACCACGGAATCGTGAAAGCGGTGGCTGAAGGTGCCAGAAAAGCCGGTTTGGAGTTTTAGGAGGGATTCGTGGATCAGGATAAGGGTCTGAAAGGCAAGGAATACTTAGAAAAACTCATTTCATTGAATCGTGTGGCCAAAGTCGTGAAGGGGGGAAGACGATTCTCTTTCTCCGCCCTCGTGGTAGTAGGTGACAGGAACGGTCGTGTGGGGTATGGTTTTGGGAAAGCGAATGATGTGTCTGAAGCAATACGGAAGGGTATGGAAAAGGCAAAGAGGAATATGATCGAAGTTCCCATCAAGCACAATACCCTGCCTCATCCCTATATAGGAAAGTTCAAGAGTTCTAAGGTTGTTCTGAAACCCGCTGCACCGGGTACTGGAGTCATCGCGGGAGGGGTTGTGCGTGCCGTCCTTGATGCCTGCGGGGTGAACGATGTGTTGACGAAAGCCATGGGATCTCGGAATCCCATTAATACCGTGAAAGCGGTATTCGATGGTTTGGAGCATCTATTGGATGCAAAGATCATAGCAAAAAATAGAGGCAAGTCTTTAAACGAAGTGTGGGGTTAGCAAGATGGGTGACAAACTTAGAATCAAGCTGGTGAAAAGTACGATTGGTAGAAAGCCTTCCCATCGGTTAACAGCGAAAGCTCTGGGTTTAAGGAAGTTAAACTCGGTGGTTGTAAAGAAGAAGGATCCAGCGATTTTGGGCATGATCAAGCAGATTCAATACATGCTGGAAGTTGAGGAGATCGATTGAGTATGGAACAGTATACCCTTAAAGCCCCGAAAGGATCGAAGAAAAAGAAAAAGATAGTGGGTCGCGGTTCAGGAACCAGACTTCAAAAGACTGCTGGCAAGGGAAACAAAGGGCAGAACGCGAGAGCTGGAGGAGGAGTCCGGCCCGGATTTGAGGGCGGGCAGATGCCTCTGTACCGAAGAATTGCAAGAAGAGGTTTTTCCAATTACCCCTTTAAAAACGAAACGATCCCGGTGAATCTAGAACTGATCGACGCAAAATATCAAGATGGGGAAGTGGTTAGCTTACAGTCGTTGAAGGAAAAAGGCATTGTTAAAGCAAGGGCAACGAATGTCAAGATTCTTGGAAACGGTGAACTCCACAAAAAACTGGTATTTGAAGGTCTCCCTATTTCTGAGGGCGCCAAAGAGAAAATCCGACAGAGTGGTGGCGAAATAAAAGAATCTTCTAACGAATAGGAATGATCTGATGGCTAATAACGCTTTACTGGATATTTTCCGGATCAAAGAACTCCGACAGCGGATCTTCTTCACCTTCTTGATGCTGATCGTATTCCGTTTGGGAGCTACATTACCTATTCCGGGGATCAACGTAAACGCCCTGAAATTATACTTTATAGCCCAGGAATCGGCGGGTGGACTTTCCCTCACGGATTATCTCGATTTTTTTGCGGGAGGAGCTTTCAAGAATTTCTCGATCTTCATGCTGGGGATTATGCCATACATCTCGATGTCCATCATCATGCAGTTACTACTTCTAGTTTTTCCCAGTCTGAAGAAACTCTCCGAAGAAGAAGGGGGCCGAAAAAAAATCCATCGATACACCCGGTACGGGACGGTTCTGGTGTGCCTCATCCAGTCCTATGCGGTCACCGTTTATGCAGATCAGATCCCGGACGCCATTACCATGGGAAAACTCTCCTATTCCTTGATTGCTATGTTGACCGTGACCACGGGCACGATTTTTCTCATGTGGATTGGAGAACAAATCACTCAACGAGGCATAGGGAACGGCATATCCTTGCTGATCTTTGCCGGAATAGTAGCCCGGCTGCCCGATGCATTGTACAACCTGCTCAAGAAAATCCAGATGCGGGAATTGAATCCAGTGTTCGTGCTGGTCGTGTTCATCATGTTCATCATCGTAGTGGCGTTGGTTATCATCGAGCAGCAAGGGCAACGAAAGATCCCGGTCCATTACGCGAAGCGTGTGGTAGGTCGGAAGATGTACGGTGCTCAGAACACCTACATTCCCTTCAAGATCAACCCTTCGGGGGTTATCCCTGTGATTTTTGCCTCTTCCGTATTGACCTTTCCGCTTCAGATCGCGGGGAATATCGGGGCTCAGGTAAAATGGTTATCCGATTTTGCCTATTGGCTAAGACCCGATGGAGTTCCCTATATCGTATTGTACACGTTACTGATCGTATTCTTTGCCTACTTCTACACACAGGTTTCACTCAATCCCATCGAAATATCTAAGAACATCAGGGAAAACGGAGGTTCCATTCCGGGAATACGTTCTGAAAAGATGGAAGAATACTTTACCAAAGTATTGAATCGTATTATACTTCCCGGATCGTTGTTCCTGGCATTCATTGCTATCATACCGACCATTGTACAAAAGATTTTTCATTTCCCCACGGACCTTGCGTACTTGATGGGGGGAACTTCGCTTCTGATTATGGTAGGTGTTGACCTGGATACCATGTCCCAGATCGAAGGACATTTAAAAATGCACCATCATGAGGGACTTGTGAAGAAGGGAAAGATACGATCGAGGAACCTATAAGGAACTTTCAGAAGGACGGTATATATGAAGGTTAGAGTAAGTGTGAAAAGAATTTGCGATAAATGCAAGGTTATTAAACGGAGAGGGGTAGTGAGGATCATCTGCGAAAACCCCAAGCATAAGCAGAGGCAGAGGTAAACAGGAGGAATCAACATGGCTCGTATTGCGGGAGTGGACCTTCCCAACAAAAGGCTCGATGTTGCGTTGACATATATCTATGGGATCGGGCCTTCGTCTGCAAGAAAGATCTGCGAAAAAACGAAGATCGATCCAAGCCGAAAAGCTAACGAACTGTCAGCGGAAGAAATCAACGAACTCAGGAATGTGATCGAGAACGAATACAAAGTTGAGGGGCGACTCCGGACAGAGGTAGCCCTGAACATAAAGCGTTTGATGGATATAGGTTGTTACCGGGGTTTGAGGCATAGAAAAGGACTCCCGGTGAGAGGCCAAAGAACGCGTACCAATGCGCGGACCCGCAAAGGTAAGAAAAAGACTGTGGCGGGTAAGAAGAAAGCAACGTAAGTACGGAGGGCAGCATCCTTGGCTAAGGTAAAGAAAAGAAAAGAAAAAAAGACGGTTTACGAAGGGAACGTATACATTCAGGCGACGTTCAATAACACTATCGTAACTATCACCGATCTGAAGGGGAATACGGTAGCATGGGCAAGTGCCGGAGGATTGGGCTTTCGAGGGGCAAAGAAATCCACCCCCTTCGCCGCACAGACTACAGCGGAAGCGGCTGCTCAAAAGGCGATGGAAAATGGATTGCGGGAAGTGAACGTATTCGTGAAAGGTCCCGGAGTGGGAAGGGAATCAGCCATTCGGTCACTGGGCGCCTTGGGCTTGAAAGTAAAGTCTATTCGCGATGTCACTCCCATTCCCCATAATGGGTGTAGGCCAAGAAAAGCTAGAAGAGTATAGGGAGAAAGGCACAAATGGCAAGATACACGGGCCCTCAATGTAGGTTGTGCAGGGCAGAAGGAACAAAGCTTTTCCTGAAAGGTGAACGCTGCTATAGCGATAAATGCGCGATTTCCAAAAAACGGCAAGCGCCAGGGAAAGCTATGCGTATGCGAGTAGGAAAGAAATCGGACTATGCCGTTCAGTTACGAGAAAAACAGAAGATGAAAAGAATCTATTGTCTTCTGGAAAAGCAGTTCAAGAATACCTTTTACAAAGCTACCAAGCTGCCTGGGAAGACAGGTGAAAATCTATTTATGCTTTTGGAACGAAGGCTGGACAATGTAGTGTATCGGATGCGGTTTGCCTGTTCCAGGAAGCAAGCACGGCAATTGGTTTCTCATGGGCACGTACTGGTGAACGGTAAACGAGTGAACATTCCCTCCTACTTGTTGAAACCTAATGACCGAGTAGAGATATCAGAAAAAGGTAAGAAGCTACTTTCCGTAAAGGAAAGTCTCAAAGAGTATACTAGATCAGGTGTGGCTCCCTGGCTAGAGGTGAACCCTGATACAATGGTGGGAACCTTTAAAGCAATTCCTCGTAGAAACGATCTAACGGACATGATGGATATCAAAGAGCAACTGATCGTCGAGCTCTATTCTAAGTGAGGAGTATAAATGGCGCGTAAGAACCTATTGAAGGGTTTTAAAAGACCGAAGGGAATCATATTTGAACACAGTGAATCCTCACCGAGCTATGGGAAGTTCATTGCGTATCCCTTCGAGCGAGGATATGGCACGACGATAGGAAACACCCTTCGCCGCATTTTACTATCCTCCATTCAGGGTTATGCGATTACAGCCGTGAGGATAACCTGCTATGACGCTGAGGGTACTCCTCATGTGTTATCCAGCGAGTTCGAAGGGATCCCAGGCGTTGTAGAAGATACACCCGATTTGCTGAACAATCTCAAGTTACTGAACCTAAGGCTTAAGGATGATCTGGAACAAAAAACCATCCTTGTCGAAGTCAAGGGGAAAAAAGAACTTAAAGGGGCAGACCTAGAGGTAGATGAAGCGGTGGAAGTCCTCAACAGAGATCACCATATTGCCTCCACTATGGAAGATGCCAATTTTGAAATGGAAATTCAGATCGATTTAGGAAGGGGATACGTACCGGCCGAACTCAACGAAAAATATATCGAAATCATCGGTACTATTCCGATGGATGCGATTTTCTCACCTATCAAGAAAGTTAAGTATACAGTAGAAGATACGAGAGTGGGACAGCGATCCGATTACGACAAGTTAACGTTGGAAGTATGGACGAACGGTACCATTACACCCGAGGATGCCGTTGCCGAGGCTGCGAAGATTGCCAAGGATCATTTCACCATTTTCATCAATTTCGATGAAGACTCTGTATTTGGAGGGGGGGATTCGGAAGAAGAGGAAGAAGGGATTCGAAAGCTGCTCGAAACCCCCGTAGAAGAGTTGGAACTTTCTGTTCGATCCAGTAACTGTTTGAAGAACGCCAATATACGCACCATTGGCGATCTTACGATGCGCACGGAAGAGGAGATTGCCAAGACGAGAAACTTCGGAAAGAAGTCCCTGCAGGAAATAAAAGAGAAACTGCAGGAGTGGAATTTGAGTCTTGGAATGACGGATTATGCTGCATTGAAGAAAGCTCTAAAAACTGTAAAACAGAGGAAGAAGGAAGAAGCCCATGAAGCATAAAATCGGTTTTAATGCCCTTAGCCGACGGGCAGGGCATCGTAAAGCTCTCATTCGGAATATGGTGATCTCTTTGCTCAAGTACGAAAGGATCAAAACCACCAAAGCGAAAGCACGAGAAGTCAGGAGAGTAGCGGAAAAACTCATCACTCGGGCAAAGAAGGATACCCTCCATAACCGTAGAATCGTTGCAAAACGGATACATGAAAAGTCTGTCCTTTCCAAGCTTTTCACAGATATCGCTCCTCGTTTCGCTTCCAGACCCGGTGGGTATACAAGGATCTTGAAGTTGGGGCAACGGGAGGGTGATGCCAGCGAAATGGTATTCCTGGAACTGGTTGAACGGAAGCCTCTGGAACTCAAAAAGAAGCCTAAAAAAGAAAAAGAAGAAGAAAAAAAGGCAACTTGACAGGCTATAGAACAAAAATCGGAGTAAAAGCCACCTGAAGAGGTGGCTTTTTTTATTGCTCTATGTTATTTGGGAAAAATCCGATATTATTATAGTATAGGTATATAGAGAAAGTTCAGGAGATATGTGAGTTCATGAGCTCCATGCAGAAACTCTTCCTTAGCCTCCTCCTCACTATCGTCGCCTTTACGGGATTCATCTTCGTTTCCTATTTTGGCCTGTTCGAGTACCTCGAGACCCATTTCTATAACGTTAAAATACAGGAAGATATACAAAGATCCCTCGACAGAACTGAAGAACATATAACTCAATATCATCGCGTGAATCAAGAAAAGTTTAAATCCATCATGGAGATGGATTTCATCAAAACTGTCTATTTCTTTAATCAAAGCAGGGAACATATTTTTAACCGCGAAAGCCTCTTTGGAAAACTGAAAGCGGAACAAACATCCTTTGCCGGGGTACGGTTTATCGATTTCAACCTGGAAAAGCTTCATTTCAGTACCTTCCCCGAAGATATTCTTAGAAAAACCGGTACGAATATCGAGTATCGGAACCTGAAGGATGTAGAGGACGGGGCATTTATCGAAACCTTGAAAAAGAAGGCAATAGAAGAACCGATCATCATTCATGCTCCTGCCAGTTCCTTTGTGTACTGTTTCAAGGCTTTCGATATCTATGCAAAACATGCAGGCTATGCTCTATTCTATGTGGGCAAACTTGGGCTTCAGAACTACCTTCTTAAAAACGGTGATCTCGATGTTGGGGACAAAATCGAGCTGGTGGATGGGATCGGTATTTTACTCAAGGCTCAATCTCTAGAAAAAAGGATCATCGAAGCGGTTCAGAAGTACTGGCAGGGGGATACCCGAGAGCTTCCTTCTTTTGTAGTGGAAAACGGGGAAGCCTTTCGCTTATTTGAAAGCAGAGGCACTACTTTTTTCAAGATCGGAATATTCCTTCCTAATAGTATCTTTGGGCTGACCACAACTTTGAAGGTGACGATTTTCGTCTGTACCTTCATAACTCTATTTCTACTTTTTTTCCTTCTCTTCAACCTGAAGCAGGAGCCTGTTCTAATTGTCAGTGAGCGGATCAAGAAATTACAACTAAACCTTCTATGGGAATACCTGGAAAGAAATCAAGAGATCGATTGGAAAAAGATTCAATTGGAACTTGAAAATCGTCGGGAAGAAGTCAAGAACGAAATCCTCAAGGGAGTTGGCCGTGTAAAAAAGGAGGACCGGCCGAAACTGGAATCTTTATTCGATAAGAGTTGGGATGAGATCCTGGCTGTACTAGGAAACAAAGCCCAAGCGACAGCTCCTTCTGTGGACTTGAGCCGATTGACGGAACTGATCGAGCAAGCGTTACAAAAGATAACGGTTATTCCTGTCCCTTCAGTTAGCGAAAAGGCAGGGGATATCCCGAAAGCTCCTGCTTCTACCGTAGGGAGTGCCCCAATGGTTCCCGAAAAAGAAACAGCGGGTGAAGAAGAAATAGAGGAGCTTGCGGAGGTCGAAGAAGGCGAAGAAGTGAAAGGTGTTGAAGAAGTTGAAGCGATAGAAGAGATTTCAGAGGTTGAAGAAGTCGAGGAAGTGGAAGAGGTTAAGGAAGCGGAGCCATTAAAGGAAGTAGAGGAAGCCGAAGAAGTGGAAGAAGTGGAAGAAGTGGAAGAAGTGGAAGAAGTGGAAGAAGTGGAAGAAGTGGAAGAAGTGGAAGAGCTTGAAGTTGCTGAGGAAATAGAAGAATTGGAGGTAATACCTGTAGAAGCTGAGGAAACAGAAGAAGTAGAAGAGGCGGAGCGAGTAGAGGAAACAGAAGAGGCAGAAGATACGAAGGTTCTAGAAGAAGTTAAAGAAGTTGAAGAAGTTGAAGAGGCCGAACCAGTCGGAGAAGCTGAAGAATTGGAACTCCTCGAGGAGGCAGAAGATTGGGGAATATTAGAGGAACTGGCGGAGGAAGAGGCTCCTCCAAGATCTGCGGCGAAGACTTTTCCTTCCCGACGCGAGTTGCTTCTATCAAAGCATCTCTTTGGTGGACCTTCCTTTACTCGGATCAAGGGAAAACCCTCCCTATCGGGAACAGTTTCTATCGTTACACTGTATGAAGGAGGGTACTGCGAGTATATTGAACTCGGCGCCTTGGCTAAAGCGGGTTATGGAGTCGCAGAAGAAGAGGTGATCGTTACGAAACCCGATGGACTTATTCAGATCGATGACAGAACCTTTACAACCGAATGGATACCGAAGGATCGATCCTTGAAGGGGTTGGTCGATCAGGTAATGAGGGGGACTGAAAGAGAGGAACCCGTAGAGGCTACGAAAGAAACTGGGATAGACGGACTTTTCGAGGGAATGGATGTATCCCTGGAGGATCTTTTTGGTGAGGTTCCCCCAGAAGAGGGAATCCATCAGGGAGAAAATACAGAAGAGTCCGAAGGGAAAGAAAATGCCATGATGGGATCTTGTCTTTCTCCGGAAGGGTATTTCTTGCTGAACCAGTATTTCAGAAATTACAAGAGAGATGAAACGGGGATTCATAAAGCTTTGGTTCGATTGTCTCAATATGTTTCTTCACCCATCTGTGTAGTATTGGCAAAGAAGGAGGGGGATTTTTTTGTCAGATTTTCCGTAGGGCTTCCACAACCGTTGGTACAGACGCTTCAATTGCATGACGGGCCATACTTTGGACGAATGTTCCGAAAGAGGGGATCCATGCTGAGAATAAAGTATCCAATGATACAAATAGAAGAGTTTAGCAAGGAGTCATCCCTTCAGAACATCGTCAAAGACTTGGTACCCATTTTTATCCCCTATCTCGATAGGGATGAGAAGGGGATGGTGTTACTGGCAACGAAGATAAGTAGCACCATGGAAGAGTACCGATCCTTATTCCTAGATTCCCACGCATTGGAAGTCTCCGATAAAAGAGTGTAAGCTAAAAGAGGTTAAGCAGAGGATTCCGGGGAGCGGGAATCAAACTACCTGGATTTCTTCTAACGAACCTTCTTCACCTTCGAGGGGAAGGGTAGCGGTTTCCTGCTGTTTAGCTTGTTGATATTCTAATATACTGGCTTTGATAGACTTGAACACCAAGGGGAAAATAACATTGAAAAAATACGTGTTGTGAATGGCATTCCGAATCGTCCGTTTGTACTGGTAGTTGATGTGCTGCATTTCGGTATTCATGTATTGGTCGTAGTTTCTAAATACAGTGCTTTGTTCCAATGCCCTTGGAGGCAGTTTTAACTGATCCTGGTAATTCCCCAAGGCCCGCATCAAATCGAACAACTGGTACTTTCGCTGGGCATAGGATTCGAATTTCTGGGGGTCATTATCCATTTTCCGTACAAACTGGCGGTAGCGCTTGGGAAACATGTAAAAGATAATCTTACCTTTGCGGATATATATGTTCTTCTTCTTGAACAAGTCTTCAATAGCACGAATCACGTGGCGGTTCCCCCTGTAGTATTGGACCAACTCGACGATCTTTTCTGCCCCTATGTCACCCTTATAGAGGAGCAATCCGATCTGTTCCTGGATAGATTCCGGTAGAGAAGGGTTCACTTGCACGGAATAGGTGCGGAAGGTAACATTTTTCTTGTCTTTCAGAATTACAGAACTGAAGTGAAAAAGTTCTTCTTTGGTTATTTCTTTGAAGTATCCGCCCTTGCGTGTAGCTTCTTTTTTGAACTCATTGTAATACTTTTCCACGATTCCATTCTCGTTGAGAATGTTGTAGAAGGCTTCAGAAATCCTCAAACCTCCGACAGGAGCGGTGGATTCCATTCGCTTCGCATCGATCACCGCAATTCCTATTACGTCCCACCGCTTGTTTCCCGGCGGGCCGAAGTTCCCTATGCTCACTTCCCCAATGTTGGCACCGATTCGAATCCGAATCTGAAACAGGGCATTGAAGGAGTTGGCTAAAATCGAATCGTTTCTCATGAAATGGATGATTTGAAAAGCGGACTTCACTGCCTCCTTTTCTTCTTCTTCGGTAAGCTGATCGATCAGGGCTATGTTTGCCTCGTTGAATA
>Ga0308410_1002514_pt1 | contig 10484 bp, 9 predicted proteins | sample HotsprOSTMatCore_FD_203467 | JGI IMG/M metagenome (GOLD analysis project Ga0308410, IMG submission 203467) | Hot spring phototrophic mat microbial communities from Octopus Spring, Yellowstone National Park, Wyoming, United States -... | ecosystem: Environmental > Aquatic > Thermal springs > Hot... | reverse complement strand
TTCGCCTCGCGCAGGGCTGGGACAGCCCGCGCTATGGCCGGCGCGAGCGCATCCCGGTCCTGACGCTCCGCCCTGGCGAGGGGACGCAGACCGTTACGACGCGAGTTCGACTTGCTTGATGCACTTTTGACGGTCGCCTGACGCGCGGATCTCGTTCACCGCTTGTAAAGCTTTGGGATCGGCGACGATCCTCGAACCCCCGTTGCGCGCTGCGAACCGCGTTGATGACGAGTGACGCTCTGCTGACCGGGTTGTGGCGCCATCGCGTCGGCCTCATGGCGGGCGCCCTCGCGCTCTGGCTCGCGGCGGTGGCGGCCGTGCTGCTGACACCGCGCGCATATGTGGCGCAGGCGGTGGTGGCGCCGGCCGAGACCACCGGCATCGCCGCCTCCAGCCTGCTCTCGCCGCTGCCGCAGCTCGGAGGTCTCCTGGAACAGCGGCCGAGCGGCAATTTCGCGGTCTATCTCGGGGCGTTGCGCGGCCGCGAGGCTGCCGCCGTGCTGCGCCGCGACACCGATCTCGCCGAACGCCTCGCCGCTGAACGGGCGGAGGATCCGCTCGCCCGAGCCCTGGCCGCGCTCGGCCTCGGCGGCGGCGGCCTGCTCGACGACGACCTCATGGCCTGGCTCAGGCGCAACACCGCGGCGACGCAGCACCCCGCCAGCGTGCTCTGGACCATCGAGGCGCGCCACCCGGACCGCGCACTCGCACTCGCCGTGCTGACGGCGTTGCACCGCGCGGCGGAAGCGCGCGTGCGCGAGGAGATGCAGGCGATGGTGGCGCGCCGCCTCGCCTTCCTGATCGACCGCGCCGCGCGCGAGCCGGATCTCGGGGTGCGCCAGGCGCTCTACGGGCTGATCGCCGAGGCACACCGGCACGCCGCGGTGCTCGCCGCCGACCCGGCGGTGGCGGCGCGGATCGTCAGCGCACCCTCGGTCGAGGACCGGCCGAGCGTGCCCAACCGGATGCTGCTCGCCGCCCTCGCCGCACCCGCGGCACTGGTGACCGTGCTCGGCTTCTGGGCGCTCGCGCTGATCGCGCGGCGGCACGCGGAGGCCGCGCACGAGTCGGTCCCGCCGCTGCGCGCCCTCGCCGGAGGCCGCGCGGGTGCGGACTGACGACGCGCCGGCCGTGCTGCTCGGGCTCGCCGCCGCCGGGTTGCAGTTCGCGGCGGCGCTGAAGGGGCTGCCGGGTCTGGCGCACCTGCCGTTTGACCTGACGCCGCCTCTGCTCGTCCTGGCGGCGGGGCTGGCGGCGTGTCGGCTCGCGCTCCACCCGCACCGGATCGGAGCCGAGGCGGCGCTGCTGGTCAGCCTGCAGGCGCTGCTGGCGCTCTGGCTCGTGATCGCCGGCGCCTGGAGCGCCGGACCGGAGACGCTACCGCGCAAGCTCGCCGAGATCGCACTCGTCGCGCCGGCCATGCTGCTGGCGGGTCTCGCCGTGGCGGCGCATCCGGCGGCTTTCGCCGCCTTCGCCGCGGGCTGCGCGGGCATCGGCCTCGCCGTCGCGCTGGCCGTGCCGGTCGCGGTCGCCGCCGGCATCGCCGTGCTGGGCGGCGCGGCGGATGCCGAGACGATCCGGGTGCAGTACCAGGTGGCGACGCTGGCGCTCGCCGCTGGCGCTGCGGTGCTGGCCGCGGGCGCGGTGACCGCGCAGGGGCTCGCGCGGCTCCTGCGCGTCGCCGGCGTCGCGATTCTCACCCTCGCGGCACTTGCGACCAGCGGCCGTGCCGGGCTCGCCGGGCTCGCCGCCGCGGTCGTGCTGGCGCCGGCGGCGGTGCTCGCCGCGCGCGGACGCTGGCGTGCTGCCGTGGCGCTGGCCGCCGGGATCGCCGCGACGCTCGCCGCCGGCCTCGCCGTGCTGCTCGCGCTGACTGATCCGACGGGCGTGCCGCGCACGCTCGCGCGCTTCCTCGACGGCGCCCTCGGCGCCGGCGCGGTACGCCCCGCGCTCTGGGCCGAGGCGTGGCGCCTCGCCTCTCCGCTCGGCCTCGGGCCGGCAGGGTTCGCCCCGGCGGCCGGGCTCGGCGATCGGCGCGGCTGGCACCCGCACAGTCTCGGGCTCGAGGCGCTGGCCGAGGGCGGCGTGCCGGCTGCGGCGCTGCTGCTGGCGATCCTCCTGGCCTGCGGCGCGACGCTGATCCGCCGCCTGCGCGCCGTGCCGCCGGCGCAACTCGGCGCCACGGTCGGCTTCGCCTGCGTGGCCCTGGCCCAGGCCGCGACCTCGACCGATCTCGGCAACCGCATGGCTTGGCTCTGGGTCGGGATCGTCGGCGGTCTCGCGGTGCGCGCGGAACCCCGGCGCGTGGCGGTGCCGGCATGAGCGGGCTCTACGCCCGCGCCGGCAAGCGCGCGTTCGACCTCACCGCAGCCGCCCTGCTGCTTGTGCTGCTCGCGCCGCTGCTCGTCGGCTTGGCCCTCGCCGGACGCATCGCCCTCGGCCCGGGCGTGCTGTTCCGGCAGCGCCGGCTCGGGCTCCACGCCCGCCCCTTCACGCTCCTGAAGTTCCGCTCCATGCGCGCCGGCCCCGGGCCGGACGCGGCGCGGCTGACCCGCTACGGCGCCTTCCTGCGGCGCAGCTCGCTCGACGAGTTGCCGAGCCTGATCAACGTGCTGCGCGGCGAGATGAGCCTCGTGGGCCCGCGGCCCCTCCTCGTCGCGGACGGCCCGGCCCTGCTCCGCCTCTGCCCGACGCGCTTCGCCGTCCGCCCCGGCCTCACCGGACCTGTGCAGGTCGGCGGCCGCAACGCGCTCGCCTGGGCCGACCGGCTGGCGCTCGACGCGCACTACGCGCGCGCCGTGTCGTTCCGGCGCGATCTCGCCCTGCTCCTCGCCACCCCGGCCGCACTCCTCCGCGCAGAGGGCATCGCCGCGCCGGGCCATGCCGCCGGCGCGCCGCTCGCGAGCGAGGTCCCGCCATGACGCTGCGCCACGCCCTCGCCCCGGCCACGGAACCGGCCTTTCACCCGCCGATCCTGCTCTCGCCGCCCGAGCTCGCCGGCCCCGAGTTCCGCGCCGTGATCGAGGCACTGGCGTCGAACTGGGTCGCCCCGGCCGGGCCGATGATCGCGCGCTTCGAGGCCGCGCTCGCCGCCGCCACCGGCTTCCGGCATGCGGTCGCGACCAGCTCCTGCACCGCGGCGCTGCATCTCGCCTGCCGGCTGCTCGGGGTCGCACGCGGCGACGCGGTCTGGGCGCCGACGCTCACCTTCATCGCGTCGGTCGCGCCGGCGCTCCAGCAGGGGGCGCGGCCGGTGTTCCTCGACGTCGATCCCGCCACCTGGACGCTCGATGCCGGGCTGCTCGAGGACGCGCTGGCGAAGGCGGCGCGCAGGGGCCGCCTGCCGAAGCTCGTGATCCCGACCGACCTCTACGGCCACCCGGCCGATCTCGCCGCCATCCGCGCCGCCTGCGACCGCTGGGGCGTGCCCGTACTGGCGGACGGCGCGGCCTCGCTCGGCGCGGAAGCGCATGGCGCGCCGGCCGGGCGGGGTGCCGCGGCCGCGTGCGTGAGCTTCAACGGCAACAAGATCGTCACCACGGGGGGCGGCGGCGCCCTGCTGACCGACGACGCGGCCCTCGCCGCCGCCGCGCGCCACCTCGCCGCACAGGCGCGCGAGCCCGTGCCCCACTACGAGCACCGCACCTGGGGCTACAACTACGCGCTGTCCAACGTGCTGGCGGGGATCGGGCTCGCGCAGCTGCCCGATCTCGCGCGGCGCGTGGCCCGGCGGCGCGCGATCTTCGACCGCTACCGCGCGGCGCTGGGCGGTCTGCCCGGCATCGCCTTCCAGGCCGAGGCGCCCTGGGCGCGCAGCAACCGCTGGCTCAGCGCGATCACGGTCGATCCGCTCCGGTTCGGCGCCAGCGCCGAGGCGATCCGGCTCGCGCTTGCCGCCGCGGGGATCGAGGCCCGGCCGGTCTGGAAGCCCATGCACCTCCAGCCCGTCTTCGCCGGAGCCGCCGCGATCGGCGGCGGTGTCGCCGAGGCGCTGTTCGCGCGCGGCCTCTGCCTCCCTTCCGGCTCGTCCCTGACCGCCGAGGCGCAGGACCGCGTGATCGGCGCGATCGCCGCGCTGCATCCGAGGGTGGCGTGAGGATCCTCTACCTGCACCAGCACTACTCCACGCCCGCGGGCACGCTGCCCGGCCGCAGCCACGCCTTCGCCGCCGCGCTGGCCGCGCGCGGCCACGACGTCACGCTGCTCTGCGGCCGCCACGAGGGGGCCGAGATCGGCGCCGATGCCGCGTTCCGCCGCGGGCTCCGCCGCAGCGCGGTGGCCGGCTACCGGGTGATCCAGCGCGACATCCCCTACGCCAACGCGCTGGACGCGCACGCCCGCGGCCGCGCCTTCCTGCGCTACGCCGCGTGGGCGACGCGCCGGGCGCTGTCCGGCCGCTGGGACCTCGTGATCGCCTCCTCCACGCCGCTGACGGTCGCGCTGCCCATGATCGCGGCCAAACGGATGCGCGGCATGCGTACGCTGTTCGAGGTGCGCGACCGCTGGCCGGAACTGCCGGCGGCGATGGGGCTGCTGAGCCGCCGCGCGGAGGCGGCGCTGGCGCGGCTCGAACGCGCCGCCCTCGCATCGGCCGACGCGGTGGTGGCGCTCGCCCCGGGCACGGCCGAGGCGCTGGGCGCGGCCTGCGGCGACCCCGGCCGCGTCGCCTTCATCCCGAACGGCTGCGACCGCGCGCTGTTCGCCGACGTGGCCGCCGAACGCCCGGTCGCCGCTCCCGCAAGCGGCATCCTTGCGGTCTACGCCGGCGCGCACGGCCCGGCCAACGGGCTGTCGCAGCTGCTCGATGTCGCCTGGGTGCTGAAGGCGTGGAATGAGACGCGCGTGCGCCTGGTGCTGATCGGCACGGGCGCGGAGAAGCCGGCGCTGGTCGCGCGCGCCCGCGCCGAGGGGCTCGACAACGTCACCTTCCTCGACCCCATGCCGCGCGCCCGGCTCGCGGGCGTGCTCAAGGGCGCGGACGTCGCCCTGCACTGCCTCGCCCCGGTGCCGCAGTTCGCCGACGGCACCAGTCCGAACAAGGTGTTCGAGGCGCTCGCCGCCGGCCTGCCGGTGCTGACCAATTGCCCTGGCTGGCTCGGCCGCGAGCTCGCCTGCGCCGGTGCCGGCGCGGCCTTCCCCGCCGGTCACCCCGCCCCCTTTGCCGAGGCGCTGTCCGCGCTCGCTGCCGCGCCCGCCCGGCGCGCGGCGATGGCGGGCGCGGCGGCGAGGCTGGCGCGGCGCTTCGACCGCGCCCTGCTCGCGGCGCGGTTCTGCGCCGTCGCCGAGGCGGCGGCGCGCCGCACCGCTCTGCCCGAGGGCGCGCCGCTGCCGGCATGACGATCCTGTTCCTGTCCTCGACCCACCAGGCGGATGACCGGCGCGTGGCCGCGCTGGAGGCGGCGAGCCTCGCCGCCGCCGGCCTCGCCGTGCTGCATCTCTGCCCCGCCGGGCGCCCCCCGCCACCCGGCGTGCCGACACGCGCCGTGCCGCGCCGGCCGGGCGCACTGGGCCGGCTCGCCGTGCTGCCGCGCCTGCTCGCGGCCGCCCTGCGCATCCGCCCGGCGACCATCCAGGCGAGCGAGCCCGATGCCTGGGCGGTGGCGCTGCTCGCCAAGGCGCTCACCGGCTGCCGCGTCGTGTTCGACGTGCACGAGGACTACGCCGACCCGCACCGGCTGACCCGCCTGCCCGCGTGGCTCCGCGGCCCCGCGGCCGGCGCGGTCCGCGCCGCGGTCCGCCTGATGAGCCGCTGGACCGATGCGGTGGTGCTCGCGACCCCGGTGCTGGCCGAGCGTTTCCCGGCCGGGCCGCACCGGCCGCCGCGCGTGCTGGTGCGCAACCTGGTGCCGCGCTCCGAGGCCGAGGCGATGCCGCGCGCCAGGCCGGGGGCGGCCGGTCCGCTGCGCCTGGTGGCACTCGGCGCGATGGGGCGGGCGCGCGGCTGGCCGGTCGCGCTTGCAGCGCTCGCCTGCGCCGCCGACCGGACGATCCGGCTCGAGGTGATCGGCCCCTTCACCGACGGCTCGGCCGCCGCGTTCGCCGCCACCGTCGACCGGCTCGGGCTCGCCGCGCGGGTGACGGCGACCGGTCCGCTGCCGCGTGCCCTGGCGCTCGCCCGCGCGGCCGAGGCGCATGCCGCGCTGGTGCTGTTCGCGCCCGGGCCGGCCAACCACGAGGCGGCGCTGCCGCACAAGCTGTTCGAGGCGATGGCGCTCGGCCTGCCGGTTGTGGTCGCTGCGACCTGCCGCCCGGCCGCCGCGCTGGTGCGCCGCACCGGCTGCGGTCTCGTGGTCGACTCCGCCGACCCGGCATCCGTCGCCGCCGGCTTCGACGCCCTGGCCGCCGATCCGGCGCTGCGCTCGCGGATGGGCGAGGCCGGAAGCCGGGCGCTCGCCGCCGACTACGCCTGGGAGGAGGACGCAGCCCGGCTCGCCGCGCTGCACCGGCGGCTCGCCCGCCCGCGAGAGGAGGCGCCGGCGCGCCCGGCGCGAACGGCATCCGGCACGCGACACCCATAGCCCCGATGGCGGATCGCGAGGCACAGGCGACGGCACCGGTCGTGATCGTCGGCGCAGGCGGCCACGGTCGCGTGGTGGCCGACATCCTGCTGGCGGCCGGCCGCGCCGTCGCCGGCTTCCTCGACGACCGCGCGGTCGGGCCGGTCTCCGGCCTGCCGGTGCTCGGCCCCTTCGCGCGCGCCCTCGATCCGGGCTTCGGGCGGGGCCGGACGCTGATCGTCGCCCTCGGCGACACCGCGCGGCGGGTCGATCTGTCGCAGGCCATCCTGCGCGCGGGCGGGACGCTGGCGACCGCGATCCACCCTTTCGCGATCCTGGCCGGCGGGGCGCAGGTCGGCGCCGGCTCATCGGTCTCGGCGGCGGCGGTGATCGGCACGGGCGCGACGGTCGGCCGCTTCTGCATCGTCAACACCGCCGCGGTGGTGGACCACGACTGCAGCCTCGGCGACGGCGCCTTCGTCGGCCCGGGCGTGCGGCTCTGCGGCGGGGTGGTCGTCGGCGAGGGCGCCTTCCTCGGCGCTGGCGCGATCGTGCTTCCCGGCGTGCGCATCGCGGCAGGCGGGCGGGTGCGCGCCGGGGCGCTGGTGGACGTGGATTTCGGCGCCGGTTGACCCGTCTGCCGCACGCGGCCAGTTCACCGGCGCGGCACCGGGGGTGTATGTCGGCCGCATGAGGCTCCTCGAGCGGCTGCGCGGGCGGCTGACCCGCAGCCAGTCGGTGCTGGCGGCGGACGCGGCGTCGGCGGCGCTCTCCTGGCCGGCGGCGCTGCTGCTTGCCGACCCGGCGGCGCTCGCCGCCCGCCCGGCCTCCGGCACGGCAGCGGAGGCGGTCGCGTTCTCGCTTCTCGCCGCGCTCCTGCTGCTCGCCGCGCGCGTGCCGCGCATCGCCTGGCGCTATGCTAGGCTCGCCGATCTCGGCCGCACCGTCGGCGCGGCCGGCCTCGCCGCCCTCGCGTTCGGGCTGGCGCTCGCGGCCTTCGGACGGATCGCCGCGTTCACGCCCTTCCTGCCGGTCCTGCACGCGCTGACGCTTGCTGCGCTGCTGCTGGGCGCGCGCGCCGCCTATCGCGCGGCGCAGGAGCGTGGTCCGGTACCCGGCGAGGCGACGCCGGTGCTGCTCGCCGGTGCCGGGGACGGGGCGGATCTGTTCCTGCGCGCGCTCGCGCGCGAGACGCGCCCGCGCTACCGCGTGGTCGGGCTGCTCACCGCCGACGCGTCCGCCTCGGGGCGGCAGATGCACGGCGTGCGCGTCGAGGGCTCGGTGGACGACGTGCCGCACGCGCTGCGCAAGCTCGCCCGCAAGGGCCATCCGCCGGCGCTGATCGTCGTCACCGCGCGCGAGATCGCGGGGCCGCGGCTCGAGCGCCTGCTCGACGCGGCGGAGGAAGCGGGTGTGGCGGTCGCCACCATGCCGCGGCTGACCGAGCTCCGCCCGACGGCGCGCGATGGCGCGGCGCCGACGCTGACCCTCCAGCCGGTGGCGATCGAGGATCTGCTCGACCGGCCGCAGCGCCCGCTCGACCGCGAGGCGATGGCACGGCTGGTGCAAGGGCGGCGCGTGCTGGTCACCGGCGCGGGCGGCACGATCGGCTCGGAGCTCGCGCGCCAGATCGCGGGCCTCGGCCCCGCCGAGCTCGTGCTCGCCGATAACAGCGAGTATGCGCTCTACGAGATCGACCTCGAACTCTCCGAGGCCGCGCCCGACGTGCCGCGCGTCTCGCTGATGGCCGATATCCGCGACCGCGACCGCATGGTCGCGCTGTTCGCGCGCCACCGGCCCGAACTCGTCTTCCACGCCGCGGCGCTCAAGCACGTGCCGATCGTCGAGGCGAACCCGGCGGAGGGCGTGCTGACCAACGCGGTGGGCACCCGCCACGTCGCCGATGCCGCGCGCGCACACGGGGCGCTGGCGATGGTGCTGATCAGCACGGACAAGGCGGTGAACCCGACCAGCGTGATGGGCGCGACCAAGCGGCTCGCCGAGATGTACTGCCAGGCGCTCGACATGCGTGCCCGCGCCGAAGGCGCCGGCACGCGGTTCGTGACGGTGCGCTTCGGCAACGTGCTCGGCTCCACCGGCTCGGTGGTGCCGCTGTTCCGCCGCCAACTCGAACGCGGCGGGCCGCTGACGGTGACGCACCCCGACATGCGGCGCTACTTCATGACCGTGCGCGAGGCGGTGGGGCTGGTGCTCGCCGCCACCGTACTCAGCGTGCGCGACGAAGGGCTGCCGGAGGCGGCGCGCCAAGGCGGCATCTTCGTGCTCGACATGGGCGCGCCGGTGAAGATCGTGGATCTCGCCCGGCGGATGATCCGGCTCGCCGGACTTCGCCCGGAGGTCGATGTGGCGATCCGCTATACCGGGCTCAGGCCGGGCGAGAAGCTCTACGAGGAGTTGTTCCACGGCCGCGAGACGCTGGTCGAGGCAGGCGCGCCGGGGCTGCTGATGGCGGCCCCCCGCACCGCCGACCTCGCGCTGGTCGCGCGCGCGATGGACGAGGCGGGTGCGGCGGCGCGGGCTGGACGCGAGGGGGCCGCGCTGTCGGTGCTCGCCGCCCTCGTGCCCGAGTTCACCCGTCCCGGCGAGAGTTCGGCCGCACCGACAGCGTGACACCCGGAGCACGTCGGTTCGACCCGGGCGGCGGGTGTCGCGCGCTGGGCTGGCGGGGCGGCCGCGCGCGAAACCGCGCCCATCCCGGTTCGCCCATGGCCGAACTTCCGGCGGGCCGGGGCGATCGCCGCCCGCGACGGCGCCGCGACGGAGAGTGCTGCATCGGCGCCGCGGATTCTGTTACCATTCACACGTCGGGAGGGGATGGGAGAAGGATCATGCGTCCCTCGCGCCGCGATGTCGTTGCCGGTCTGTCGGCGAGTGCCGCTGCAACGCTGCTGCCCGTCGCTGCGCGGGCGGAGAAGAAGCCGGTCGATGTGCTACTGGTGCTCGCGGTCGATGTCAGCCGCTCGATCGACGAGGACGAAGCGCGGCTGCAGCGCCAGGGCTACCGCAACGCGGTGGGTGATCCGCGCGTCATCCGGGCGATCCAGTCCGGCACGATCGGCGCGATCGGCATCGCCTACACGGAATGGGCGTCGGCGGACTACCAGCGCCTGGTGATCCCCTGGACCTACATCGACGGGCCGGAGGCCGCGCGCGCCTGGGTGGCGGCGCTGGAGCAGGCGCCGCGGGTCAGCATGAACTGGACCTCGATCTCGGGCGCGATCGAGCACGCGATGCGGGTGCTCGAGGAGGCGCCGTTCGAGGGCACGCGCAAGGTGATCGACATCTCCGGCGACGGCGTGAACAATTCCGGCGCGCCTGTGACGCTGCTGCGCGACCTCGCGGTCGAGGCCGGCATCACCATCAACGGCCTGCCGATCCTGAACGACCGCAGCCCGTTCGGCCGACCGCCGTCGATGTCGCTCGACCAGTACTTCGAGGAGTTCGTGATCGGCGGTCCGGGCGCCTTCGTGATCCCGGCCGACGACTTCGATGCGTTCCAGACCGCGGTGCTGCGCAAGCTGATCCGCGAGATCAGCGCCGCGCCCGCGGAGCGCGCCTTCGGCTGACAGCGTGATCGTTTCGATTCTGCTGCATGGCGCGGCAGCGCTCGCCGTTGTCTCGCTGCTCGCCTGGGCGGTGGCGGCATGGCTGTCGGCCTGGTTCGCGGCAGCGCTGTGGCTGGTCGGCGCGGCTGGCGTTGCGCTGATGGTGGCGTTCGCGCGCGGCGCGCTGGGCCCGCGCGGCGGCGGGTAGGCCGATCGGCCGGTCTCGGGCATCGGTCCGGTGGCGGAGCCCGCCCATGCCGGCCTGCGCCGATCCCCGGCCCGGGTTCGTGCATCCTCCTCGCCGCCGCGCGCTCGACGACACGGGGCCGCAGACCCAGGCGGGAGGCCGGGCGGGTGCCGACGACGCTGTCACTGGCGCATCCGCGCCAGCATCGCCATAGTCCCGGAGAGCGGGGAGAGA
>Ga0308410_1002513_pt1 | contig 10487 bp, 10 predicted proteins | sample HotsprOSTMatCore_FD_203467 | JGI IMG/M metagenome (GOLD analysis project Ga0308410, IMG submission 203467) | Hot spring phototrophic mat microbial communities from Octopus Spring, Yellowstone National Park, Wyoming, United States -... | ecosystem: Environmental > Aquatic > Thermal springs > Hot... | reverse complement strand
CGAAACCATTAACATATCTTTGCTAATTAACTTAAAACCCTCTTTCACTTCATAACCTAATTCATTTACATCACTCTTCTCAGAAAACGACTCAATAACCACCCTTATACACCTCTTCAACGCTTCCCTATCCTTAACCTCAAACGCTCTCGAAAATTCCTCTTCTAAAATATCTTCAAGCAATGCTTTTGACATACTAATGAATATAACTAATTCATTCAACCTCTGTCAAGAATAAAAATCTAGTTGAGAGGCTACGACTCTCCTAACCTTAAAGAAAAATGCTACTAAACACAAGTGCTTTAAGCACATTACTTTTAGTAGTCCCACCCTCCCACCCTATTTGATGTAGAGAGGTTTCACCTCTCTACACTCTCCAATTAATAAGAAAGTGCTTTAAGCACAAGTGCTATAAGCACACAGCTTTCTCATATTCCTAAGGAAGGTAGTATCGTAAGGCTTTTTAGAATTTATTATCTCAGGATAGATAACAAACATGTTATCAGAATCAAAGGCTATATTCTTTTCGTATTCAGAAATTAACGACTCATTTATTTTTTCACCTGGTCTAGGTGAAGTAATAACAATCTCAGCAGAAGGGTATAATTCCTTGATTATATCAATAACCTTGGCATAAGACATTTTAGGTATGAAAATTTCACCACCTGTCATGATACCAATAACATCAACAACAAACTTACTAGCCTCCTCCTTAGTTATCCAATACCTAGACATATCAGGATGGGTCAATTCTATTGGCTCACCTTTGTTCTTTCTATCCTGAATAATCTCAAATATGCTTCCCCTGCTATTTACAATGTTACCGAACCTAACAATAGAAAAGAGAGTCTTAAAGTTATTTCTCTCCTCTACGTTAGCAGCAATAAAAAGCCTCTCAGCACAAAGTTTTGTAGCTCCGTATATACTTGTAGGTTCTACTGCTTTATCGGTGCTAATTAGCACCGCTCTACTAACTTTGTTTTGAATACAAGCATCAACAATATTCTTTGTACCTTCAATGTTGGTCTTTATAACCTCATAAGGGTAAAATTCTCCAAACTCAACTCTCTTCAAAGCCGCTGAATGAATAACAACATCAACCCCACTGAGATAAGAGGCTATAGCCTCTCTATCTCTTATATCACCAAGCCTAGGTATTATCTTACCGTTCCTGTCCAATGGTTTGAATTCCTCAACTAACTTAAATAACTTGTACTCATCCCTACTCAAAACTTTTATAGCCTTCACATCATCATAGAAATTTTCAATAATATACCTTAGTACACTTCCCCCAACCGTACCAGTAGCACCAGTTATGAAAATAACCTTATTTTTTAGAAAATTATCAATGAGCATCTCTCTTATTCTCCGGCAAAATTATAACTCCAAATCTATTTTCATATTCAGACACATTAGATGACAACAAAGTAGCAAACCTTTTGGCATTCCTCGGATTCAAAACAATCCTAGACACAATTCTAGGATTCCTATTACCTGGCATAACTCTGGCAAAATCAAGTATAAACTCATCTTCATTAAACGATATTATAACAAGATTTGAATAGTGCGTAACCTCTATGTTTTCAGGTAATTCTAACTGTAATTCTTTCTTCTCCATCTACTCCCCCTTGACAACAACAAAAGATAATTTGTCTAGATTAATATACTCCTTTGCCACCCTCTTTAAGTCATCAATTTTAATTACGGAAATTTCTTTTATAGATTTAATAAAATAATTCCTCTCAAGTCCATACAACTTTTCTGTCAGGAGATACGAAGATAATGAAGAAAAACTTTCCATACTCAAAGGTAACGAACCTTTGGCAAAACTCTTCGCATTCTCTAATTCCTTTTCACTAACACCATTCTGTACAATATCCCTAAGCTCGTTCGTAATAATAGATATAACCTTATCAACATTTTTATTCTCGGTTTGTGTGCCAACAAAGAAGTAGCCATTCATCAACCTATCTATGAAAAAATTACTAAAAACACCATAAGCAAGCCCCTCTTTCTCCCTGATTTTATCCATTAGTCTAGAGCCAAAACCACCACCGGCTATTATGAAGTTTAGAACCTTGAGAGCATAACCATTTTTGTCTTTTATGTTTGTAGACAAATGACCTACTCTAATAGTAGCCTGCTTCAAATCCTTCTTCACGATGACCTTGCTGGTTGGATTCAACTCTTTTACCTCTGGTAAAGATACTTTCTTACTATTCCCACTCCACTTTGAAAATTCTTTTTTGATAAAGTCTTCGACTTTACCTAAATCAAATCCGCCAACAACTATGAGGAATGAATTATCAGGCTTGTAGAAATCATTAAAGAATCTCATTACATTATCTTTGGTAAGTGAAACTATACTTTCATCACCTTGTACATCCCTACAGTACGGATGGTCAACGTATAAAACCTTCCAGAAGGCTTTTTTACCGACTTCCCATGGATCATCTTCTTTGGATTTAAGAGAACTAATTATGTTAGGCTTGATTATGTTGAGTACTTCATCATCAACATAAAAGTTATCTATTATATCCTTTAGTTTTGACAGAGCGTCAAAAATATCACTTGATAGAACCTTGATAGAGATAGTTGAGTAATCGTAATCACATGAAGTATCAATAACACCACCTACTGATTCAATACTCTTTGGTATCTCCATGAAGCCGTACTTTTTGTTTTTGAACAACAATGATTCAGAAGTTAGATTTGCTAATCCTACTTTATCCTCATAAAGGCTACCTGCCTTCACTCCTAAAAGTATATTAACGCTCTGAGCTCCTTCAATCCTAAGAAGAACAACGTTAAGACCGTTAGCTAAAGTTATATCCTTTCGGTTTTTGTTTATATTAGACTCCAGTTCCTCAAAATCAATTCCCAAAGCCATAACACTCACTCCAAAGGTAAAAAGTAAAACAAAAATTAAAAGATGAAAATCTCTAAAAAGCTTCATGGTCAAATTATATTCCTAAAAACTAATAACTTTCATAATTATGAATAAACGGACTCAACAAATATCCTCTCTATAGCGGTAGAAGACTTAGTTATTTCAACAGGCAAGAATCCCATCTCAAAAAGTTTTCTGACAACAACCTCTCTAATTTCACCATCTTTCATTGAAGAGATAATAACTCTAAGAGAATCACCTTCATAGGAAATATCAAAAACACCTTCTACATCCCTGACAGAATAAACAACATCCGTTGCAGGTTTGTTTAGATTGATCAAATACTCAAACCTATCTTCAAGAGAAATAGTAACTTCATTGACTATTCTACCTTTGTTTATTATCAACGCTCTTTCACATATAGCGTTGACTTCTTGTAGAATGTGAGTTGAGAGTATTATTGTTCTTTGTTCTGATTTTGCTAATCGCTTTATAACTTCCCTTACTTCTATTATTTGGATAGGGTCAAGCCCAACCGTAGGCTCATCAAGAATAAGTAACTTCGGGCTATGTATTATAGCTTGAGCTATACCAACTCTCTGCTTATATCCTTTAGATAGGTGCCCTATCAGAAAGTCTGCTTTCTCCTCAAGTCCAATGAGTTCTATAACCTCATCAATTCTTTTTTTGGCTCTATTTGGCTCAACACCTTTTATAAGTGCTACAAAATCTAGATACTCTCTTACTGATAGTTCAGGGTACAACGGTGGCTGCTCAGGTAAGTAACCTGTAATTTTCTTTATATCCATCGGATTTTCAATATTATCATACCCGAAAACTTCAACCTTGCCAGAAGTCTGTTCCATGAAACCTGTTATTATTCTCATTGTAGTTGTCTTACCAGCCCCATTAGGTCCAAGAAACCCAACTATCTCCCCCTCTTTCACTTCAAAAGAAACTTTATCCAAAGCCTTAAAATCACCAAAGTACTTTTCAACATCAACAAGCCTTACCGCTACACTCATAAATCACCTTACCCTCACCTTACCCGAAGAAATATCAAACATGAAAGCAAAAGATTTCAAATTAAAACCTATTGAATAAACCTAAAAACTGTTATCAAAACAGTTACAACTGTAAAACCAACACCTATGAGCCATGTAAGAAGATTAAACTTCTTATTCATATCCTCAAACCTCTTATCAGAGTAATGTATAAGTTCTTCAAATCTCCTATTCATATCATCAAATCTCTTGTTCATATCATCAAACCTCTTGTTCATATCCTCAAACCTCTTGTCAGAGTAATGTAATAATTCCTCAAACCTCTTGTCTGTGTACTCCCTCTGTTCCTCAAACCTTCTGTTAATCTCTTCAAACCTCTTATCAGTGTATTCCTTTTGCTCTTGAAATCTCTTTTCTATATACTGAATTAATTCTTGAAACCTCTTATCTGTATATTCCTTATGTTCTTGAAACCTCTTATCAGTATACTGCATCAATTCCTGAAATCTCTTATCTGTGTACTCTTTTTGCTCTTGAAATCTCTTGTCTGCATACTGCATTAATTCCTGAAACCTTTTATCTGTATACTCTCTCTGCTCCTCAAACCTTCTGTTAATCTCTTCAAATCGCTTATCTGAATATTGCATCAACTCTTCAAATCTTTTATCTGTATACTCCTTCTGTTCCTCAAACCTTCTGTTAATCTCTTCAAACCTCTTATCTGAATATTGCATCAACTCCTCAAACCTTTTATCTGTATACTCCCTCTGTTCCTCAAACCTTCTATTAATCTCTTCAAACCTCTTATCTGAATATTGCATCAACTCTTTAAATCTTTTATCTGTATACTCTCTCTGTTCCTCAAATCTCTTATTCATCATCTCTATCAGTAGCCTTATTTCTTCCCTAGTCTTCTCAGTATCTTCCTTAACTTCATACAACCTATCAGAAATAGCTTGTATATCCTTACTAGTCAACTTAAATCCTTCCTTAACCTCATACCCCAATTCCTTTACATCACTCTTCTCAGAAAACGACTCAATAACCACCCTTACACACCTCTTCAACGCTTCCCTATCCTTAACCTCAAACGCTCTCGAAAATTCCTCTTCTAAAATATCTTCAAGCAATGCTTTTGACATATCAATGAATATAACTAATTCATTCAACCTCTGTCAAGAATAAAAATCTAGTTGAGAGGCTACGACTCTCTTAACCCTAAAGAAAAATGCTATTAAGCACCTAAGCTACTTTTATCGGTCCTTCGGAAGTGCCTAAAAGAAATTGCTTTGTATATTCATTGCCCCCGCTCAACATTTCTTCAAACTTTCCTTCAAAAACTATTTTACCCTCATCAAGAAGTATGACATACCCTCCTATCTTTTTCATCACCTCTATGTCATGCGTGACAACTATCATAGGTATATTCAAATAGTTTTTCATATCAATAATTGCAGAAATGACATAATCAGATGTTATAGGGTCCAAACCAGTAGTAGGCTCATCAAGAAGTAATATCTTCGGACTAACTGAAATAGTTCTAGCTAGTGCTACTCTCTTTCTCATCCCACCACTAAGCTCAGAAGGCATCTTATGTAGCACATTCGGCAAACCTACCATTTCTAAAACTTCCTTGACTCTTCTTCTAGCCCTCTCACCAGTAATACCAGCCACATTCTCCAAAACAAACAAAATGTTATCCTCAACATTCAAAAAATCAAAAAGTGCACCACTTTGAAAGAGAAAACCTACACTCTTCCTAAACTCTCTAAGCTTATCACCCTTCAATGATGTAACCTCAACACCATTCACTATTATTCTACCACTATCAGGCTCAAGTAACCTAACAATATTTTTTAATAAAACACTTTTACCTACTCCGCTCCTACCTATGACTAGTAAATCCTTACCATAACTAACAGAGAAAGAAATACCATCAAGCACAACATGCCCACCAAAAGACTTTCTAAGTTTATCAACAATTATAAATTCTTCCATACCACCCCCTAAACATACCTTTCAATAACCATAAAAACACAAAGAAAAACAAACAAAAGAAGTGACACAAAATTAAAGCTAGTACTTCTGGTAGTACTCATTTCCCTTAAACTCTCAACATCAGAAATTTCTTCCTCAGGTATCATTGAAAAAGTACCATCGTAATTGTACAAGCTCATATTGGTAATACTTGTATTGGTAACAAATTTTGAATCAAACAACAAAAATTCAAAAGCCTCCTTCAAGAAAACTGGCAAAGAACTATCATAAAAATTCAAATTACCAAAGACTAATAGGTTATTCTCATCCTCAAAGTATAAGCCAATCGCAGTAGAACCAAGCTTAACAACCCAAGTCCCATCAGGCACAAAACTAGGGAAAAGCCTAGTAGCAATAGGTAAAGAATGAAAAGTGTAATTTACACTTTTTACATAATCACCAACAGAGTTGGTGTAAAAAGTTATAAACTTGCCTTTATACAGAAATCTAGCATCAGGTGACTTAGGAATGATTATAGAATTCCTAAACGAAGAAAGGTTACCACTCCCCAAAATGCTAATACTCAAATCATTACCCTTATCAACTGAATTTGTGAAACCCAAAGAGTATAAAGAAGATAAAAAGAATTTCTTCTCATCTTCCGGAACATTCAGAGAAATCTTACTAACCGAAGTGATAGGCACAAAAAACTCGTTAGTTCCAGTATCCCTAAAAAGCAAAACTTTTAAAATACTAATCCCTTCAAAGGGATTAGTAAACTTGATAAAAAAATTCTTTTTACCAGCTACCTGAGATGACATAATAATTCTTTCACCACTTGCATTTGATAATACAACCTCAACACTACAATTTGACTTTGAATAAACTTCAATTTCCCCCTCAACATCCCTTGTAAGCCTATTCCAAACCCTTATGTACGCCCTAGCATCTAGAGAAAAAGAAGGGAAAATAATACTTTCGTAGTCCTTTACTCCCAAACTCCTAACAAAATCCCAAAAACTCCTTTGCCCATCAGTAAGAAAAATAATTCTACTACCTAGAGCAGTACTTAATAAACTAGTACCTAAGAAACTTTTAAGAGCACCTTTATTATATTCTCTAATCTCAGGGTAATAGTACTTAAGCTTTTCAATAACCTCTTTAGGTGAGCCAGAAATCAAATTACCTGAATTGTCAATAACAAAAACTTTTATGTTGCTAGGATACTCTTTCAGCGTCTTTCTTAAGTAAGAAAGGTAACTATCAAAGTTGTACCTTGAGCTATATGAATTATCAATGAAGAATATTATATTATCCTCCTTCTTGGTGCTAATGATTGGTGATGAGAATATAAGAACTATGGTAGCAACTATTAACACTCTGAGGAATAGTTTCAATAACTCAACATTTATGTTTAGCCACCTTGTTTTATCGTTAGCAGAAACAAATCTCAGTGTAGGGAAAACATACTTCTTCCTACTGTAGAACCTGTAAAGGTATATAAGTACAGGTATCAACGATAAAGAAAGAGCCCAAACAAAAGGATTCAAAAACTCTATCATCTTACAATATATAATTTCTTAGTTGTAATTTTTTCGCCAATTTTTGTAAAAACAACATAAGTACCAGAATTCACATCCTTACCCCTGTCATCCTTCAAGTCCCAAGGGAAATTATAAATTCCGTCTTCAAACTCTTTATCTTTTAGAACTGTCTTGACCACATTACCCTTTGAGTCAAAAACAACGATTGAAACTTTATTTGGAGAAGTAAGTTTAATAGACATATTAACAATCCCCGCAGGGGATTGTATAAAAGGATTTGGATAAACAATAACACTATCATCAGAAATAGCATTCTCAAGAACAAAAGACCTCATTATTATTATGCTATTAACTTTACCGCCATCAGGCGAAGTCGTATCGTAAGAGAATACCAATTTTATTGAGCTAACATTCTTTGAAACACTCTTGAGGTCTATGATGCCTGAAGTCTGAGGGAATTCAATTGTCTTCTTTGCTATTATATAGCCATTATCTGCATTCAAAACATCGACATACAACCTTGTACCAGGTTTCAAATCACAAGAAACAACAATCGTATCAAAATAACTTAATTCGTTTGTCGGTATCTTTACATTTGTTATCTTGAAGTAGCCGTATGAGGAAGTTAAAACAAGTCTAGGTGGGTTTTGTTGAATACTTGCATTAACCAATCCGTAAACTAAATTCGTAGTGGATGGTGAGAAGTCTATGACCAATTTGTCATTTGTCATCACAAGAGGATAAGCAAACGAAGAAGTTATAAAAACCAATAAAAAAGCAACAAAAAACAACCTCATAAAAATATTATAGGAAAGAAATAATGAATAATCAAATTTGATTTTTTGAAGAATTTAAATTCTCTTGAATTCACATAGGTAAACAATTATTTCCCACCCGCCTTATTTGATGTTGGGATACTTTGTATCCCAACTCCCTTACTTTAGTGATATATTACTCAGCACAGCAACCAACTTCGTTATTTGGGCGGTAGAGGATTCGAACCTCTGACCCCCTGCTTGTAAGGCAGGTGCTCTAACCTCTGAGCCAACCGCCCATCAAATTAAGATTTCTTAAGCCTAGCTTTAGCATAGTTCATTAATCCGCCATGCTCGAAAATGTTAAACAAAACCTTTGGAAAAGGTTTTATAGCAAATTCTTTATTCTTCGTTACATTCCTGACTACTCCTTTTTCTAAATCTATTTCAAGAATATCGCCAGTTTCAGTTATATCAACAACCTCAGGGCACTCAACAATTGGCAATGCTCTATTTATAGAGTTTCTGAAAAATATCCTAGCGAATGATTTAGCAACAACAGCACTAACACCAACAGCTTTTATAGATATAACAGCGTGCTCTCTAGACGAACCAGAACCAAAATTCTTACCAACCACCAATATGTCACCTTGCGAAACTTTAGAAGCAAATGTTGGGTCCTCATCCTCTAAGCAGTGCTTCGCAAGCTCCGAAGGGTTAGTAGTATTCAAATACCTAGCAGGAATTATTTTGTCAGTATCTATATCATTACCATACTTCCAAACCTTACCTCTTATAACCATAGCCCTCTCCTTTCTTATTAATTTTACACTTAGAATGAACTTAATTTCAAACAAACTAGACTGTTTAAAAAATAATGAGGCGATAGCCTAATTACAAATCCCTTGAAAAAAATTTTTATATAACGATATAATATACTATGAGAGGGCAATTAATGGATATTTACATAATGGGTTCAAAGATAGATTTCAGAGTTGAAAACGAAAGGACAATAAGGGATGTTATAGAAAATATTTCAGAGGTAGTATATAGCTACGGGCAGTCAATAACTGAACTCAGGATAGACGGAAAAATTTATTATCCAACAGACCCAGAACTAGAAAACATATTCATCGACAATGTAAAAGTCCTAGAGATAAATACCGCTTCATTTTTTGAAGTCTCAGCATCTCTCATATTCTCACTAATACCGTACGTAAGGAAGTTCAAAGAGCTAATAAAAAGTAACCTGATAGACCAATACCAATTTGATGAAGCAAAGCAATGGATAATTGATGCTCTAGTTTCATCGACTGATATGATTTTTGTTTTGTCGTATAAATCAAAATGGATAAAAACAAGGAACGAAATTGTAGGACAACTACAAGAAACTTCCTTTGGGGAAATTAAAGAAAACGAAGAAAACAGGGAAAAATTGCTAGATACCCTACAAACACTTGAAAACCTACTAACAGACCTAACCAAAATCTTTGAAAAGATAGAAAATGATGGAGAGATCGTTTTTGATTCATCAATAGATAATGACATTTCCGAAATGCTCGAATTAATAGAAGAGATATCCCTGAGTCTACAATTAGGTAATGATAACCAAGCTCTAAACAGGCTATACGAATTTGCTGATGCATTCCTAGACTTATTTTATTACCTGAATATTTCAATAAAGTTCATTAAAATGCACCAAGACCTTTATGAAAAGTTCAAATCTTATAACTTTCCAAATATTAGCGAAACAAGTAAGATAATAGAGAACATTATAGCAGCAATAAATCAAAAGGACTTTGTGTATGCAAGTGACTTGCTATCGTACGAACTCAAACCAAAGATAGAAGAGATATCTACATTGATAAAGGACATAAGAGAAATAATATCATCAAAGTTTTATACAAACTAAGAAGGCTTTGCCTTCTAACACACTCATAGCATCTCTTCAAGAAGGTGATTTAAACACAAGGTGCTATTCAGTATAATACTACTTACACAAGTGTTAATTAACACAAGTGTTAATTAGCACAAGTGTTAATTAGCACATTATCTTAAGTAGTCCCACCCACCCAATTTTATTGAGAGGGTTTTACAACCCATCTCAACTCCCTAGAGTGTAAGCAAGTACTACCACCATATTTAATGAAAAGAGATTTCGTATCTATTCACTCTCTAGTAAGTATGATGGAAAAGTGCTATAAGCACATTAGAAAATTTGTCAAATTTTATAATTTTTATCTTTTTCCCAATTTAACGGATTATTCAGAATATATTTCCTTATTTTGTTTAATTCAATTTCGTTTCTGATAATGTG
>Ga0308410_1002501_pt1 | contig 10512 bp, 8 predicted proteins | sample HotsprOSTMatCore_FD_203467 | JGI IMG/M metagenome (GOLD analysis project Ga0308410, IMG submission 203467) | Hot spring phototrophic mat microbial communities from Octopus Spring, Yellowstone National Park, Wyoming, United States -... | ecosystem: Environmental > Aquatic > Thermal springs > Hot... | reverse complement strand
TATGCGTATCCGGATGAATTGAGGAATTTTCGGCTCGCTGAAGAGCACTGAAACGGCGGCAGCGTAACGCGCCCGCGCTCGTCGCCGTCATCAATTGAGGAATTTTCGGCTCGCTGAAGAGCACTGAAACTCGTACAAATGTTAGCGAGATCGTTAGAAAGGAAGCATTGAGGAATTTTCGGCTCGCTGAAGAGCACTGAAACGTTCGATCAGCGTCGGCAACAATGTCAAAAACAAATTGAGGAATTTTCGGCTCGCTGAAGAGCACTGAAACCAGCGGAACCGCGAACCGCACCGGGCGCGGGTCGGTATTGAGGAATTTTCGGCTCGCTGAAGAGCACTGAAACGGCGCGTTCGAGGATCGCGCGGCAGTCGTTGCGGGTATTGAGGAATTTTCGGCTCGCTGAAGAGCACTGAAACAGATGCGCGTCCGCCGCGTCGGGATCGGTGTACGTATTGAGGAATTTTCGGCTCGCTGAAGAGCACTGAAACAGAAAGAAGGGGAGCAGCGCAACGGCAAGCGCTCGAATTGAGGAATTTTCGGCTCGCTGAAGAGCACTGAAACTTGCGCTGACGGTTTTGATGTCAATCACCGTCAGTAATTGAGGAATTTTCGGCTCGCTGAAGAGCACTGAAACTCGGCGCGCCGGGCGGACTGCTCGAACGGCGCGCGAATTGAGGAATTTTCGGCTCGCTGAAGAGCACTGAAACGAAGGGTACGTTTTTGTGAACGCTGATTACGCTGCGAATTGAGGAATTTTCGGCTCGCTGAAGAGCACTGAAACGGAATGGACGAGCGACGGGTAGCGACGCTGGTGCGATTGAGGAATTTTCGGCTCGCTGAAGAGCACTGAAACGACGATCCGGGGTCTGGGATTCTTTTTTGCGACGCGATTGAGGAATTTTCGGCTCGCTGAAGAGCACTGAAACTTGGTTTACGCTGCCGAAGCCCGCGACGAACCTCGCATTGAGGAATTTTCGGCTCGCTGAAGAGCACTGAAACCTAGCGGCGTGCTGGAGCGCGTCGCCCACAACGTGATTGAGGAATTTTCGGCTCGCTGAAGAGCACTGAAACATTCTGATCGATAAGATCACTGCGTTTGTGGGGAGAATTGAGGAATTTTCGGCTCGCTGAAGAGCACTGAAACGTTGCGGATGCGGATACGACGCATCCGGTTGCGGATATTGAGGAATTTTCGGCTCGCTGAAGAGCACTGAAACTCGCGCAGTTCTCGTGGAACCAGATCAAGGTGTTTAATTGAGGAATTTTCGGCTCGCTGAAGAGCACTGAAACAGATGACCGACGCGCAACTGGAGCGCGCCGAGGAGATTGAGGAATTTTCGGCTCGCTGAAGAGCACTGAAACGCGCGCTGCTGTCACAACACCTCGTCTTCTTTTATTTAATTGAGGAATTTTCGGCTCGCTGAAGAGCACTGAAACCACCGGGATGTGCGGACGTTCTGGAGCAGACGCTGCGATTGAGGAATTTTCGGCTCGCTGAAGAGCACTGAAACGGAAAAGCGTCGCTTCTTCGACCTCTACCGCGTCTGGATTGAGGAATTTTCGGCTCGCTGAAGAGCACTGAAACGTCGCCTAACGCTTATACGCTAACCCTCGGAACGTTTAATTGAGGAATTTTCGGCTCGCTGAAGAGCACTGAAACCGCTGTTTCCACTGCTCGTTGTTCGACGCGGAGGGTTTCGATTGAGGAATTTTCGGCTCGCTGAAGAGCACTGAAACGATGCCGGGCGCGTCCTGGTTGTTCGCGTCCACAACATTGAGGAATTTTCGGCTCGCTGAAGAGCACTGAAACTCACGCACAAACATCACAAAGACGCCCACCGCGCGCGATTGAGGAATTTTCGGCTCGCTGAAGAGCACTGAAACGATCGCCGCCAAGCCGCGCGGTGAGTTCCGGCAGTATTGAGGAATTTTCGGCTCGCTGAAGAGCACTGAAACGGGATGGATGAGCGGCGGGTGGCAACATTGGTGCGCAGATTGAGGAATTTTCGGCTCGCTGAAGAGCACTGAAACCGGTGGTGACGCTGGATGAGTTTGTAGAAGTGCTGAATTGAGGAATTTTCGGCTCGCTGAAGAGCACTGAAACGGAAGCGCCACATCAGCGTACTGTCTGCGCGAAAGTATTGAGGAATTTTCGGCTCGCTGAAGAGCACTGAAACAGGCGCGGCGGCGGTGCTGGCGAAAGTCGGCTGGAATTGAGGAATTTTCGGCTCGCTGAAGAGCACTGAAACGCGCGCTGGGCGTCCAGCGCGCCCTCGCGCCGACGCGATTGAGGAATTTTCGGCTCGCTGAAGAGCACTGAAACCCGTTCCGCGCGCAGCGCCGCAAGGTGTTGCGCGACATTGAGGAATTTTCGGCTCGCTGAAGAGCACTGAAACGCGTCGGTCAACACCGCGCAGATCGCGTTGGGTGTTCATTGAGGAATTTTCGGCTCGCTGAAGAGCACTGAAACTGACAGATGGGAACTTGTGTGCTAGCCTAACGCTTGATTGAGGAATTTTCGGCTCGCTGAAGAGCACTGAAACCTGTGCGTATGCAGCAACGTCGCAAGCGTATACGCCAGATTGAGGAATTTTCGGCTCGCTGAAGAGCACTGAAACACCAGAACTGAGAACGGCGCGCGGGTTGACCGGGAGATTGAGGAATTTTCGGCTCGCTGAAGAGCACTGAAACCGACGGTCGGCGAGATCACGCTCGGCGAGTATCACGATTGAGGAATTTTCGGCTCGCTGAAGAGCACTGAAACGCCGGAACGCCCCGCACCCCACGCGCCCAATCGACCGCATTGAGGAATTTTCGGCTCGCTGAAGAGCACTGAAACCCCCCGCCGGGCGCTCTGACATTCGCTGCCAACAGATTGAGGAATTTTCGGCTCGCTGAAGAGCACTGAAACCGTTTCGTCAAGCGCTTGCGGGCGCGGCGTCGCTGGATTGAGGAATTTTCGGCTCGCTGAAGAGCACTGAAACACGCTGATCGAACTCGCGACGGTGGGGCTGGTGCAGATTGAGGAATTTTCGGCTCGCTGAAGAGCACTGAAACCTAGCGACGCTGGCGTATACGCTTGCGACGTTGCTGCAATTGAGGAATTTTCGGCTCGCTGAAGAGCACTGAAACTATACACTGGTCGCGGTGGGAGAACGAGGCGACGGTATTGAGGAATTTTCGGCTCGCTGAAGAGCACTGAAACCGTGGCGGGAAGACCTCGGCGCGGCGCATCAACGATATTGAGGAATTTTCGGCTCGCTGAAGAGCACTGAAACTTTCAACGTCAACCGCGTCGCCGTCACCAAATACGCCCATTGAGGAATTTTCGGCTCGCTGAAGAGCACTGAAACGTCGTGCTGGTCGAGATCGAACGACGCGAAGGCGGCATTGAGGAATTTTCGGCTCGCTGAAGAGCACTGAAACGCGCGGGCGTTCGGATAAGGAACTGCTCGTTGTTGTATTGAGGAATTTTCGGCTCGCTGAAGAGCACTGAAACCCGGATACGTAACGACGTATGCCGGTCTGCGCCGTTGGATTGAGGAATTTTCGGCTCGCTGAAGAGCACTGAAACCTCAATCTGCCCGCGCCAGACGGTGCGCGAGAGTTGATTGAGGAATTTTCGGCTCGCTGAAGAGCACTGAAACGTCTGGTCGCGCCCCAGCGGGACAGCGTACCGCGCCGATTGAGGAATTTTCGGCTCGCTGAAGAGCACTGAAACACCAGAACATCTCCTCTGCTTCTGCGATTGAAGAGAAGAATTGAGGAATTTTCGGCTCGCTGAAGAGCACTGAAACGCAGTACTAGACGCTCCGTCTTCTTCGCGCCTCAGATTGAGGAATTTTCGGCTCGCTGAAGAGCACTGAAACCGTATCGGGTCGAGCGGCAACTGGAGCAGCGCGGTTGGATTGAGGAATTTTCGGCTCGCTGAAGAGCACTGAAACTCGTTTTTGTTGAGGAGGTGAGTGTGAAAATCCAGTATTGAGGAATTTTCGGCTCGCTGAAGAGCACTGAAACCAGCGCCGGGGCGTCCTGGCTTCCGTCTACCAGCGCATTGAGGAATTTTCGGCTCGCTGAAGAGCACTGAAACGGAACGGTCTACGGCGCGCCGGGGCTTATTTCGAGATTGAGGAATTTTCGGCTCGCTGAAGAGCACTGAAACCAGAAGAAAGACGACGTTGCGCCGGTGCAGACCGGCGATTGAGGAATTTTCGGCTCGCTGAAGAGCACTGAAACATCAGTGTGTACGCGGCGTTGACCGACGCGCAGACCATTGAGGAATTTTCGGCTCGCTGAAGAGCACTGAAACAAGTAGTCAGAGAAAGGAAAAGGCGGGTATGTTTAGGATTGAGGAATTTTCGGCTCGCTGAAGAGCACTGAAACCACGCGAACGCAGCAGGCTCAATTCGACGCGAACGGAATTGAGGAATTTTCGGCTCGCTGAAGAGCACTGAAACGTTCCAAAGCGCCACGCCGACGCTCGCCGTCCGCTATTGAGGAATTTTCGGCTCGCTGAAGAGCACTGAAACTTCAGCGAAACCGATCACGCTCGTACTCTACCACATATTGAGGAATTTTCGGCTCGCTGAAGAGCACTGAAACCTCGCAGAAGGTATCCTACGCGGGCTGACGGAAGGACATTGAGGAATTTTCGGCTCGCTGAAGAGCACTGAAACGAACGGAACAGCGCCAGCAGCGCCGGGTCTTCCGACAAATTGAGGAATTTTCGGCTCGCTGAAGAGCACTGAAACGACGGAGCGTACCTCGTCGAGCGCTGGGTGCGGGGATTGATTGAGGAATTTTCGGCTCGCTGAAGAGCACTGAAACTGGGTTTCTGGGACGGGAAGCAACGACGACGCTGCAAGATTGAGGAATTTTCGGCTCGCTGAAGAGCACTGAAACTGGGACGGTTTTCTTCCGTCCCCTGGCTCTGTGACGCATTGAGGAATTTTCGGCTCGCTGAAGAGCACTGAAACCGTGCGCAGCCAGCGCGCGCTTGAGGGCGTGCGGATAAATTGAGGAATTTTCGGCTCGCTGAAGAGCACTGAAACCGCTGGACGAGGTGGAGGCGACGCGGCGTTTCAGCGCAATTGAGGAATTTTCGGCTCGCTGAAGAGCACTGAAACACTACGCCGCGATGGAGCAGCGTATTGCGGCGGACTTATTGAGGAATTTTCGGCTCGCTGAAGAGCACTGAAACCACGCGCTTCGGGGTGGACGGGTTCGTCGGGGATAATATTGAGGAATTTTCGGCTCGCTGAAGAGCACTGAAACACGCCTCACGCCAAACCTCCACCTCGCGTCCTATCTCTATTGAGGAATTTTCGGCTCGCTGAAGAGCACTGAAACCGCGGAGCGCCGGGATGTGGTAGCGCAGAAAATAACGAAATTGAGGAATTTTCGGCTCGCTGAAGAGCACTGAAACGACTGCAAAGGTGATGGAGGCGCTAGCCCAGATAGAATTGAGGAATTTTCGGCTCGCTGAAGAGCACTGAAACCTGAACAGATTGAATCGCACATGGGCGCCAGCCGCAATTGAGGAATTTTCGGCTCGCTGAAGAGCACTGAAACAGCGGAACCGCGAAGCGCGCCGGGCGCGGGTCGGCATTGAGGAATTTTCGGCTCGCTGAAGAGCACTGAAACAGATGACGGATGCGCAACTAGATCGCGCAGAGGAATATTGAGGAATTTTCGGCTCGCTGAAGAGCACTGAAACAATCGCGGCGCGCGGGGTGTCACAACACCGTATAGATTGAGGAATTTTCGGCTCGCTGAAGAGCACTGAAACCATAAGGCGGCGCTCCATACGGCGGCGCCCCATAAGATTGAGGAATTTTCGGCTCGCTGAAGAGCACTGAAACGTGGGGTCTGACCTACGATCCCGACCCCGACGATCTATTGAGGAATTTTCGGCTCGCTGAAGAGCACTGAAACAGCGGAACCGCGTACCGCGCCGGACGCGGGTCGGCATTGAGGAATTTTCGGCTCGCTGAAGAGCACTGAAACGGCGCGGCGGCTGAAGTGCATCTGGGGATGTGCTGGATTGAGGAATTTTCGGCTCGCTGAAGAGCACTGAAACACAAGAAGACGACGCGCCAGGTCGCAAAGATGGTCATTGAGGAATTTTCGGCTCGCTGAAGAGCACTGAAACGAGACGACGTTCCGTCGCGCACCGAGAACGGCGCGCATTGAGGAATTTTCGGCTCGCTGAAGAGCACTGAAACGATGTGGAGCGCGTCGCGCCCGAAGTCGAGCCAGCGGAATTGAGGAATTTTCGGCTCGCTGAAGAGCACTGAAACCCGCACTGCTGCCCGCTGTCACAGTGCCGCCCGCGAATTGAGGAATTTTCGGCTCGCTGAAGAGCACTGAAACCGCAGCCGCGTGCTGTTGGCGCGTCAGCGGTGCGGCGCATTGAGGAATTTTCGGCTCGCTGAAGAGCACTGAAACGCGCTGAGGCGTTGCTCTACAAAGCGCTGCGGCTGCATTGAGGAATTTTCGGCTCGCTGAAGAGCACTGAAACGCCCGAAAATGGCTTGCAACGCCTTAAGTGCTTCGCATTGAGGAATTTTCGGCTCGCTGAAGAGCACTGAAACAGATGACGGATGAGCAACTTGCCAACGCCGAAGAGTATTGAGGAATTTTCGGCTCGCTGAAGAGCACTGAAACGCGCGCGCCGCAGCAGCGCCCGCGCCGCGTGGCGGATTGAGGAATTTTCGGCTCGCTGAAGAGCACTGAAACATCAGCGCCGAAGGACTGTCCGTTCTCGGCGCGTCATTGAGGAATTTTCGGCTCGCTGAAGAGCACTGAAACAGCGCGGCGGATGCGTATCTTGGGCTGTGCTGGCGATTGAGGAATTTTCGGCTCGCTGAAGAGCACTGAAACCGCGCATCTTCGCAGCAGTTTTCACCAATTCACGCTTATTGAGGAATTTTCGGCTCGCTGAAGAGCACTGAAACAACGAGCGCATCTAGCGGAATTACGTTCCAGACTTGATTGAGGAATTTTCGGCTCGCTGAAGAGCACTGAAACCTGGAACGAACTGGCGGACGAAGCGGAACGACGACGGCGATTGAGGAATTTTCGGCTCGCTGAAGAGCACTGAAACACCGCACCCCGCGCTCGTTGAGCAGCGCCGCGAACCATTGAGGAATTTTCGGCTCGCTGAAGAGCACTGAAACGCGCGCTGGAGCGCCGCCAGCGCAGCGAGCAACGCAATTGAGGAATTTTCGGCTCGCTGAAGAGCACTGAAACCTCGACCGTCACGCAGCGCGGGCGTTGCTGCGTCGATTGAGGAATTTTCGGCTCGCTGAAGAGCACTGAAACGGCGACGTGGGACGCGCAGCGAACGGTGCGGTTTGTGATTGAGGAATTTTCGGCTCGCTGAAGAGCACTGAAACTCGGATCGCGCACGCCCAGCGCCGGGGCGTCCTGGCTTATTGAGGAATTTTCGGCTCGCTGAAGAGCACTGAAACGTCGGACTGGCGAAGAAGTTGCACATAACGGCAGACATTGAGGAATTTTCGGCTCGCTGAAGAGCACTGAAACGGGTTTGGCGCAGCGCTTCACGGGCGGCGCGGGAGATTGAGGAATTTTCGGCTCGCTGAAGAGCACTGAAACGCAATGTTCGTAGCACGCTACAGTCTCAATCCGGAGTACGATTGAGGAATTTTCGGCTCGCTGAAGAGCACTGAAACCGAAGCGCGCCGGGCGCGGGTCGGCGGGGTTGAACATTGAGGAATTTTCGGCTCGCTGAAGAGCACTGAAACCGTCAATTGGAAATCCGGCATCGGTGAACCGCACATTGATTGAGGAATTTTCGGCTCGCTGAAGAGCACTGAAACTCGGGTCGCGCACCCCCAGCGCGGGCGCGTCTTGACTGATTGAGGAATTTTCGGCTCGCTGAAGAGCACTGAAACGGGAACGGCGTCGCCTGAATGTCGATGGCGACACGATTGAGGAATTTTCGGCTCGCTGAAGAGCACTGAAACGCCGCGCTGCCATACCTCCACCAGCGCGACGGCTTCAATTGAGGAATTTTCGGCTCGCTGAAGAGCACTGAAACTGTAGCGGTCGATGATTTCCTCGCTCAACCCTAAGATTGAGGAATTTTCGGCTCGCTGAAGAGCACTGAAACGTCATCGGCGCGCTCGGCGCGCTGGCAAGCAGATTATTGAGGAATTTTCGGCTCGCTGAAGAGCACTGAAACTGTCCAGATCGGCCACGACGACTTGCAAGACGTGGATTGAGGAATTTTCGGCTCGCTGAAGAGCACTGAAACGGCATCACCTGCACCGCACGACAGAACGCAGCAAGCAAATTGAGGAATTTTCGGCTCGCTGAAGAGCACTGAAACTTTGCAGCGACGCCATCGATGCCGTATCTGCATTGATATTGAGGAATTTTCGGCTCGCTGAAGAGCACTGAAACCGCTGGGATCGGCGTAGGTTTCCCCGACCGCCGCGCGATTGAGGAATTTTCGGCTCGCTGAAGAGCACTGAAACTTTGTCGTCAACCGGGCGTGTGGGACATCTCACGCGATTGAGGAATTTTCGGCTCGCTGAAGAGCACTGAAACCGGGATGATCCCCGCGCGCTCCATCTCCAGGCGGTAAATTGAGGAATTTTCGGCTCGCTGAAGAGCACTGAAACACGTTGATCGAGTTGGCGACGGTCGGGCTGGTGCAGATTGAGGAATTTTCGGCTCGCTGAAGAGCACTGAAACCGCTGCCGCCGGACGCGCGGACATTCGCGGCGAGCAGATTGAGGAATTTTCGGCTCGCTGAAGAGCACTGAAACCCTAAACGAACCCAACGCCACAGAAAGCCCCGTCCATTGAGGAATTTTCGGCTCGCTGAAGAGCACTGAAACCCAGCGCGCCGGAAATGAGCGTTGACAAGTTCATCCATTGAGGAATTTTCGGCTCGCTGAAGAGCACTGAAACCATTATCCAATACGAGGGCGGGGTTGTAATCTTCTTCGATTGAGGAATTTTCGGCTCGCTGAAGAGCACTGAAACCTCCAGCCGTTTGCCCGTCGGGGTTTGCATCGACACAATTGAGGAATTTTCGGCTCGCTGAAGAGCACTGAAACGCTTGGGTTGGTTCCGTCGGTGCGCGTGCTACGTCAAATTGAGGAATTTTCGGCTCGCTGAAGAGCACTGAAACATGTTCGATCCGTCGGCGCGCCGAGCGCTCTGCTCGAATTGAGGAATTTTCGGCTCGCTGAAGAGCACTGAAACAGCGCGGCGGATGCGTATCTTGGGCTGTGCTGGCGTTATTGAGGAATTTTCGGCTCGCTGAAGAGCACTGAAACTTGCGGAAGCGCAGCCCCAGCGCACGCGCCTGCTCTCGATTGAGGAATTTTCGGCTCGCTGAAGAGCACTGAAACGACGGTAACGGGAACGGCGGCGTTGCGTGTGTTTGTCAACAATTGAGGAATTTTCGGCTCGCTGAAGAGCACTGAAACAACAGCATCAGAAACACCGTCTTCCCGCTGACGTTCAATTGAGGAATTTTCGGCTCGCTGAAGAGCACTGAAACCAGAAACAAGCGAGAATAACAACGAGACGCTGGAGATTGAGGAATTTTCGGCTCGCTGAAGAGCACTGAAACGTTCAGCAGCCTGGAGGACGCGGCGCAGAACGACGAATTGAGGAATTTTCGGCTCGCTGAAGAGCACTGAAACACGTGATGTGCCACGTCGGGGCGCTGGCGGGCGACTATTGAGGAATTTTCGGCTCGCTGAAGAGCACTGAAACGCCAGCGCTGCGCGTCTTCTTCAGCGAGCGCTTCCGATTGAGGAATTTTCGGCTCGCTGAAGAGCACTGAAACGGACTGTCGGGACGGTTGCATGTCACTCCCTGTCACTATTGAGGAATTTTCGGCTCGCTGAAGAGCACTGAAACACTCGCATGCTCGCACCGCATTCTGAAGCTGCGCGATTGAGGAATTTTCGGCTCGCTGAAGAGCACTGAAACTTTTGGAACGGACGAAACACCCAATGGTGAAGTTGGTCTGATTGAGGAATTTTCGGCTCGCTGAAGAGCACTGAAACTTGATCTTTACTTCGTTGACTTTTGGGTCGTCCAGATTGAGGAATTTTCGGCTCGCTGAAGAGCACTGAAACCAACATCTTGTTATGGGTGGGTCATCGGAGTGCGAGCCAATTGAGGAATTTTCGGCTCGCTGAAGAGCACTGAAACTTCTGTCATATCGAGCAATGCCGTCGCCCCGACGCATTGAGGAATTTTCGGCTCGCTGAAGAGCACTGAAACGCGGGCTGGGACGCGCAGCGAACGGTGCAGTTCGTGATTGAGGAATTTTCGGCTCGCTGAAGAGCACTGAAACCGCTTGCGGCTGTGCAGCAAGCGGTGTCGTTTGCGAAATTGAGGAATTTTCGGCTCGCTGAAGAGCACTGAAACTCCGTCTGGTTCGACGTGGCGCGCTGGGCTGTCGAGATTGAGGAATTTTCGGCTCGCTGAAGAGCACTGAAACCGACTTCCTCGCGCAG
>Ga0308410_1002498_pt1 | contig 10521 bp, 9 predicted proteins | sample HotsprOSTMatCore_FD_203467 | JGI IMG/M metagenome (GOLD analysis project Ga0308410, IMG submission 203467) | Hot spring phototrophic mat microbial communities from Octopus Spring, Yellowstone National Park, Wyoming, United States -... | ecosystem: Environmental > Aquatic > Thermal springs > Hot... | reverse complement strand
TGCTGCTGGGCATGGCGGTCCTGCCGTTTCGGGGCAGCTATGACCTGCTGGCCCTCTGGCTCATCCCGCGCAGCGCCTGGGAGATGGCGACCCTGGTCGCGCTGAGCTGGCTGCCGCTGGCAATCGAACGTCAAGGGTTTTTTGGGGTGCAACCCGCGTGGTCAGTGCCGCTGCTGTTCATTCCCTGCCTGATCTTCGTCATCCTGCATGGGATGCGGCAGCGCGGCCACGCTCCAGGCCGCCTCGCCCGCCCCTCAGCCGGGAGCATGGCGGAACCCGGCGCCTGGCCGGAGGAACGGCGCCGCAGCTCCCCGCAGGGCGTCGCCGCCGCCGAACAACCGCCGCGCAACGCGGAGACCGACGCGACCATCGTCGGTTGAAGCGGGGGCACGGGCTCACCTTGCCCCGGGGGCGCGGGCAGCTTGCCCGCGCAGCCGTGGCGCGGGCGTCCCGCCCCCGGAGCCGTGGCGCGAGCGTCCCGCCCGCGCCCCTCAGCGCGCAGGTTGCGTCAGGTATGAACAGGCACAAGCGAGGGACCTGCTTGCCACACCTGTAACGCCCGCCTGCTACAATGCCTCAGGCTGCTACAGCTTGAAGCGGGGGGACTTTGACGGGAATTGCTATTGCTATAAGGTTGCTTCTCCTCCAGGTGTGGAGGCGTCAGCTATGGTTCACTCCTACACTTCCTGTCCAGGACTCCGCTACATCCTCATAGGAGTGCTTCGTCGTCAACTGCCGACGGCAGCCCTGTTCTGGATCATGCGTCTGCGCGGCAATGGAAACCTGGCAGAGCAGACCCCGGACCTGCTTTTGCAGAACTGGCAGATCTGGATGCAGCGGAACGGGCGCTCATTTACCGGTCTGCATGTCGTTGAAATCGGCAGCGGTCGCTATGCGCGGTTCGGTCTGCATCTGCTCAAAGCTGGCGCGCGCCGGGTCACGCTGGTTGACTTCTACGCTTTACCGGTTGACCACCCGCAGCAGCGCGAACGGTTGCGGGCCGACTGCCGGAAGCTGGGGCTGAGTTGGGACGAGGTCCGGGCGCGGCTGCGCGTGATAAGGGGGGACATCCTGGCCCTGAATGCCGGGCAACTCGGCGAACCGGCCGACATGGTGTTCAGCACTGCCGTGCTCGAACACGTGCGCGACCCGCGGGCAATCCTCGCCCGATGCCGGATATGGCTGCGCCCAGGGGGGATCAGCGTACATCTGGTGGACCTGCGCGACCACAATCTGCAATTCCGCTACCCCTTTGAGATGTTAACCTTCTCAGACGCAACCTGGGAGCGCTGGCTCAACCTGGGTGGCGGTTTTTATGTAAACCGCTGGCGCGCCCACGACTACGTGCTGGCTATGGCAGAGGCGGGCTTCGAGCGGGTGACGTATGAAGTCACGCGACAGGATCGAGCCGGGGCAAAGGCGATTCGTCCGCGCCTCAACCGGCGCTTCGCGGGCCTCCCTGACGCGGTGCTGGGGATTGAGATGCTGTATCTGTATGGGCGGAAGCCGGGCGGAGAAGGCTGAAAGCCATGGGTTGTCAGTGTAGCGTTACCGGGAACGATGAATTATGAACCGCCCAATACCTGTGCTGATCGTTATTGATCATTTGCATACGGGAGGAGCGCAAGAGTTTGTCTGGCAGATGTGCCGTCAGATACCAGACGACCAGATAAAAATCACCGTATGCGCTTTGCGATCAGGAGGAGTATACGTATCAAAACTCAAATCCATCAACGTTGACGTAATCGAAATCGCACCATCTAAAGAAAAAAGATGGTGGCCTCTTATCGTTTTCAAGATGTCAAAGCTCATATCGAAGCAACGCCACCTCGCAATCCACACCTTTCTCGAAAACTCTTTCGCTCTTTGCACTCCTCTCGCCTATCTGCAGAAAATAACAACCCTGCACACAATTGTTGCTATTCGAAAACAAACACCTTTCTGGTATTTTCCGCTCATGAGCATCTATCAGCATATGATATTTGTGTATCTAAGTTTTCACCCCCAGGAATTGGTTCGTTCTGGCATTCAACGAAATAAGATACGGTCCGTCGAAGTTGCGGTCAACATTAATGAGTTTCTGGAAATAGAGCGAGATCCGTCCCAGAAATTGCCAAATATTTCGACTAAGCCATCCGACCTTCTGATTACATCCATAGCAAGGCTTCATCCAGACAAAGGTCACGAATACCTTATTCGCGCCTGGCCCAGAGTGGTAGAGTCATTGCCTAATGCACGATTGCTTATTGTAGGCGAAGGAGAAGATCAGCAACGTCTTCAAACAATGATCGAGCAACTCCGATTAACACATTCAATATATTTGCCAGGATACCGTTCAGATATAAAAGAGATACTGCAAAGAACAGATATCTTTGTCAGACCCTCAGTAAACGAAGGGGTCAACCTTATTACAATTCAAGCTATGGCTGCAGGGTTGCCAGTAATTGGCTTTCAGACGGATGTCCCAAAAGAGATCATTGTAGCGAATCATAACGGTGTGCTTGTGCCATTGCGAGACAGTGACGCTCTTGCCAACGCAATCATCAATCTTGGAAGCCGACCAGATCTCAGAGCCAGATACGGATCGAATGCGCGTCAAGGAGTGCGGGAGTACTATTCCGCACATGACATTTTTAATTACTATCTGAAGATATACAGGTTAATAGGAGATGATCGGCACCTCAATGAGATCTCAGATATGATCAATCGTCCATGGCCCTTTATTTCGTCTATGCGCGCTGCGGGAGATGACCATGTTGCATGAATACCGTGTGGGATTTGCCGTTTCTGGTCGCGGTCACTTATTCCGCGCAGCGGTGATCCATCGTCACACGCTAGGTATAACTCCTGCGATCCTCGTTATCGAGGAACGTAGCCCTCGAGATCTTGAACTATTCTGTGCCCAACACGGAGTCCCTTGCGTTCGTCTTCCAGGCAATCGCGCCGATCTACAGAAACGCATCTATGAAGCCTGCGTCGCTGCGGATCTGAGTTTGCTATGCTTAACATTCGACAAGATTATTCAACCTGAATTAGTGAATCACTACAGAGGTCGCATAATCAACGTACACATGTCATTACTTCCAGCATTTCCAGGACGAGAAGGCCTGGCGCAAACAATTCGCGGCGGTGTACGCTATGCCGGCGCAACCATTCATGAAGTCGATGAAGAAGTTGATCACGGTGCTATCATTGCCCAATGCATAGCAGGCATTCGATCCAATGATACCGTCAACACCCTGGGGACGCGCCTCTTCGGACTGCTGCGCCTGATGTACCTGCAGGTTCTTGCCTGGTACGCTTCAGGCAGGGTTTTCAAAGATGATCAGGGCAACATCCTGGTGCGCGATGCAGTATATGGAGAATTTCCTATTTCTCCCGCCGTGGAACTGGCATTTCCCGATTAGAGGTGTTTATGAAATGTGTGATTTTACAACCTTCTTATATCCCATGGCGTGGGTATTTTCATCAGATCCAAAAAGCCGACATCTTTGTGTTTTATGATGACGTGCAATTTGATCGGCGTGGCTGGCGAAATCGCAACCAGATCAAAACCCCCCACGGACTTCAGTGGCTCACTATCCCAGTTTACAGCAAGAGACACCAGATTGAACAGACGCCGATCAACAACATACACATCTGCTGGGATACTCCCTGGAGCAAGAAACACTGGAGCACAATTCAAAACGCTTACAGTAAAGCCCCATATTTTAAGCAGTATCGTGATCGTATTCAGTCATGGTATGCACAAAAACCCGAACTACTTTCAGACTTTGTCATAGATATCACGTTGTCGCTAGCAGAAATATTAGGCCTGAACAATAAAATCTTTTTGCGTTCCTCGTCGCTCAGTGTTGACGGAACCAAAACTGACAGATTGTTAGCCATTCTCGCAAAGGTCGGAGCTACCCATTATATCAGCGGACCATCGGCCCGTAATTATATAGAAGAACAAAAGTTCAGGGAGGCTGGCATCACGCTTGAGTACATGGAATACCATTACCCCGATTATCCTCAACTATACTTGCCATATACGCCTTTTGTCTCCATCCTAGACTTACTTATGATGGTTGGAGATGACGCTCCCAGATACATCTGGCAGACATCATAGGAGGTTTTATGTCCCGAATGTTTCCAATACCTTTCAATAAACCATGTTTCATTGGCAATGAACAGGCATATATTGTTCAAGCTATTGCGAATGGACACATCTCTGGAGATGGGCCTTTTACCAGAAAATGCGAGTCATTCCTTGTCGAAAATCTCAAAACAAAAAGAGTTCTCCTAACTACCTCTTGCACCCATGCCCTGGAAATAGCCGCAATCTTACTCCAATTGAATCCCGGCGATGAAGTGATTGTCCCATCTTTTACTTTTGTCTCAACAGCAAATGCCTTTGCGCTTCAGGGGGCCAGACCGGTCTTTGCAGATATTCGGCCTGACACCCTCAATATTGATGAACGCGCTCTTGAGTCTCTGATATCTCCTCGCACACGAGCAATAGTTCCAGTTCATTATGCGGGCGTCGGATGCGAAATGGATACGATCCTGGATCTTGCTGAACACTACAATTTAATCATTATTGAAGATAATGCCCACGGATTGTTTGGTCGTTATAAAGATCGCTTTCTTGGAACATTCGGAAGTCTGGCCACTCAAAGTTTTCATGAGACCAAGAATATCTCGTGTGGCGAGGGTGGAGCATTGATTATTAATGATCTGGAGTTTTTAGAACGCGCTGAAATTATTCGGGAAAAAGGGACGGATAGAAGTCGCTTCTTTCGAGGCCAGGTTGATAAATATACATGGGTTGATTTTGGCTCAAGTTATGTAATGTCAGACATCCTTGCGGCTTATCTGTACGCGCAGCTTGAAGCATACCGGTTGATTCAGACCCGCCGCCAACGAATCTGGAACTATTACTATGAGGAACTTCGGCAATGGGCACAGGATCAAGGAGTTCTGCTACCTTTCGTCCCCGCGCATTGCGATCAATCTTATCACATGTTTTATCTCATTCTTCCATCTGAAAAAGATCGCGATAGAATGATAGACCATCTCAAAAGTCATGGTATTCTAAGTGTTTTTCACTATCAACCTCTGCATCTCTCCCCAATGGGGCGCAGCTTTGGAGGAAAGCCTGGAGACTGTCCGGTGACCGAACAGGTTAGTGGAAAACTGCTTAGACTCCCCTTTTACAACGACCTCTCAGAAACTTTACAGGAATATATAGTAGAGATTATCCATCAATTTAAAACTATATAAATATAGATATCGAATAGTAAGACTTATAAATGCAAAATATATGATCTCTTCCTCCCGCCGCAACCACGCCTGGACGCTGATCCGCCTCGGGCTGGCCGTGGCCCTGGTCGCCGTAGTGGCAGCCAATGTCCGCGCCCAGGATCTGGTCACCCTGTGGCGCAACCTGGCGTGGCCGTGGCTGGCCGGCGCGACCCTCTCCTTCTGGCTCATCTGCCTCTTGATGAGCCTGCGCGCCTGGCATGCGCTCGACCGGCGCGTGCCGGCGCCGGCGCTGGTCGAGTTGACAGTGATCCAGACCGTGACCGGCAACCTGATCGCCAGCAGCGCGGGCGCCGCGTCTTATGTCGCGCTGTTGATGGGGCGCTATGGCATCACGCTGCGCGGCAGTCTGTGGAGCATGGCGCTGGTCCGCTTCGCCGATGGGCTGGCGCTGCTGGCGTGCCTGGCGCTCAGCAGCGCGGCCCTCTGGGGCGCCATTGCGCCACTGCGCTGGCCGATCACCCTCCTGATCGGCGGGCTGTCCACGGGAGCGCTCGCGCTGAGCCTGCTGTTCGCGCGGCGGCAACAGGTCCTGGCCGCCGCGCGGCGCCTGATGGCCGCGACCGGGATGGAACGCGCGCCCTTCCTGAAGCGGGTGGTTGCGCGTCTGGCCGAAGCGCCTCCGCTCTCTCCCCGCGCCGCCGGCAGCAATGGCCTCCCCCTGGTCATCTATTCCTGCGCGATTATGCTGGCGCAATTCGCCTTTAGCTACTGCAGCCTGCGGATGTTCGGCGTGGCGCTCGATCCGCGGATCGTGCTCTTTGTGCTGACGTTCAACCTGCTGGTGGCGATGGTGCCCATCCACATCCTCGGCGGGCTGGGCATTGTCGAGGTGACCAGCCTGTATCTCTACGGTCTGTTCGGGATCGACGAGGGCGTCCTGGCACCGGTGCTGCTCAGCGGGCGCGCGGCGTTTTATCTGATCAATCTGGCGACGCTGCTCTACCTGCCGCTCAGCGGATGGATGCGGGCAAGCGGCGCGCGGCGCCGGGGCGCGCCAGCAGAAGCGCCTTGCGGCGGGCCGCAGCAGCAGTGAGGAATCCAGGGATGTCCCCTTCGCGCGAGCACGGGAACGCTATGGCCCCATCACCGCCGCCTGTCCCTGAGTCGCCGGCTCTCGAAGGATTGCCCGCGCTGACCTCATCCGGGCGCTCCCGCCGCGGGCGGGCGCCGGTCGCCGCCTGGCGCTGGCTCATCACCCTGGCGCTCGCTGGACTGAGCGGCGGTTTTTATGCTATGCTCTTGATCGGCCTCCTGGCCGACCCCCAGTTGCATGGGGTCGACTTTCTGGCTTTCTATACCGCCGGAAGGCTGGCGAATACGGCGCCGCTCAGCGAGTTGTACGACCTGGACCGGCAACGGGCCGTCCAGCATGCTCTCCTCGGCAGTGCCTACTCCGCGAATGGCCTGTTGCCGTTCATACATCCACCGTTTCTGGCGCCGCTCCTTGGCCTGTGCGTTGACGCTGATTATCAGGCCTCGTACCTGCGCTGGGTGGGGATGATGTCGGTGGCAGCGACCATCGCGGCCCTCGCGCTCGCCAGCGTGTACCTTCAGGAAAGCGCGACCGGCGGCGCCGCGCCTGATCCATCGAGACGCGCCCGGCAACCGGCGTCGGGCGAGGCGCTTCTGCTCGTGGTGGGGCTGCTGATCTTCTACCCGACATTCATCAGTTTATTGAAAGGTCAGGACACTGCCCTGATCCTGCTGGGAATGGCCGGCTGGATGGCGGCCCTGCGGGCTGAGCGGCCCCTGCTGGCAGGGCTGGCCCTGGGCCTTACGGTGATCAAACCGCATCTGACCCTGGCCCTGGGCGCGCCGATGCTGATTGCCCGCCCCCGCACCGCGCCGGGGTTGTTGCTTTCAGCGGGGGTCCTGGGGGCGCTCAGCATGCTCCTTGTCGGCCCGGAGGGCGTCCGCGACTACCTGGCGATCATCGCGCTGAGCAATGCGGGCGAAGGTTTTGGCCTGAACCAGGACGGAATGTACAACCTTACCGGCGCGCTGTCGCGCGCGACGCCCGCTCTGGACCCGACGGCGCGGAACCTGATCAAATGGGGCGCGTTCCTGCTAGGGATCGCGGCCATCGCATGGCTCTGGCGACGACGTGACACAGGCATAGAGTTGCCCGGCATCGGAGCGGCCATCGTGCTGACGCTGCTGGTCGCGCCCCATCTGCACGCCCACGACCTCAGTCTGTTGGCGCTGCCGGCGGTGGCGCTGGCAACCTGTGGTCGCTCCTCCAGGGGCGCGCTCGCCACCTGGGCGCCGGTCCTGCCGGCGGCCTTCTCGGTGGCGCTGCTGGGGGCCATGCTTCTTCCAGAACCATGGTCATACCGCGGCGTTTACCTGATGATGGGCCTGCTGCTGGCCGGGTTGATGGCGTCATGGTCTTTGAGCAATTCCTCCGCTCTAGCCCGCGCCGGCGAGCTTCGCATGCCATAGCCGAGGGCTGGTGGTCTTTGAGAAATCAATCGGCTAAACCCGGTCCTTTGCAGCGGGGGGTGGGGAAACCGGGTTTCCCCACCCCCCTGCTCGAGGGCTGCGCCCTCCTGCGGGCGGGGGTATGGGGGAACCTGGTTCCCCCATGTTCACGTTAGCGCTCGCGAGCTTGCAGCGTTCTGGTAGTGTTTGCCTGAGCGCCAGCCGTACCACGCGCCCCCGCCGCGGGCGGGCGCCGGTCGCCGCCCGGCGCTGGCTCATCACCCTGGCGCTCGCTGGACTGAGCGGCGGTTTGTATGCTATGCTCTTGATCGGCCTCCTGGCCGACCCCAGTTGCATGGGGGCGACTTTTTGATGTTCTATACCGCCGAAAGGCTGGCGAATATGCCGCCGCTCAGCGAGCGGATGGGGAAACCCGGTTTCCCCTTTCCCTTCGCATCAGGCAGGTTGCGCCGCGCGGCCTTGCGCGCGGCGGCAGCGCCGGAGAAACACTCGATGCCGCGCGATCCTTTTCCAGATCTGGAACGCCTGGCGACCATCTTCGGGCAATACCCGGAGATCCATGCCGTGTATCTGTTCGGTTCGGCTGTAACCGGGAACCTGCACGCCGAGAGCGACCTGGATCTGGCCATCGTTCCGCGACCGGGCACGGCCGCGGTGCCGAAACTCGATCTGCTGGCCGACCTGGCGCGGGCCGGTTTCTGTCGTGTGGATCTGGTCGTCCTCGATACGCCCGATATCGTTCTGAAACACGAAGCTGTGCGCCACAACCGGCTGGTCTATCGAGCCGACGACTTTGATCATGGCGCGCACTTTTCGCAAACGGTGCGCCAGTTCCTCGATTTCCGGCCCTACCTGGATGTTCAGCGTCAGGCGTATAAACGAAGGATGTCGCATGATCCGACCTGAAATCATCCACAGACGACTGGAAAAACTGGACGAGTATCTGGCGATCTTGCGCCAGTTGCAACGGTACTCGTATGACGAATTCGCGACCAATCCTGAGCGCTACGGGAGCGCGGAACGATTCCTGCAACTTGCAATCGAGTCGCTGAACGATCTGGGCAACCACGTCATTGCAGAATCAGGATTGGGCACGGTGGACTGGTACAGCGACATCCCTTCAAGATTATGTGAAGCAGGCTTGATCAGCACAGAAATGCGAGACATGTGGATTCGCATGATCGGTTTTCGCAACATTCTGGTGCATGACTATTTGAAGATCGACAGATCAATCGTATTTCGCGTCTTGCAGGAGAATCTGAATGATCTGGAAGCATTGAAGCGGGTCTTTGTTCAGTTTTTGTAGCCAGAGGCAGATCCTGCGCCTCTCGACGTCCAACGGAATCGCAGCGGGACGGGGACCGGGTAATGGTCTTTGAGAAATGAATCCGCTATCCCGCGCTAGCCGTCGGGCTGATGGTCTTTGAAAAATTAATCCGCTATGCCGGGCTAGCCGTGGGGCTGAAGCCCTCGGCTAGGGGATGCGAAGGCCGCCTGCGCGGCCTATACCGGATTATGTATTCAAAGACCATAACCCGGTTTCCTCATATCTGCGGGGGACGATGTTTAGGGGCAATACCTTACCTCCACGCCTCCACACACGCTCCCTCCCATAGCTTGCTGGTACGCCGCGTAGGGTATACTCCGGGCGATGAAGCACACCACCTTAGCATATCTCGAACGGGCGAACCTGGGCATCGGCGCGCGCCGGCTGGCGGCATGGCTCGCCCTGGCCCTCGCGCTGCTGGCCGCGGGGTTGTGGAACCTCGATGGGGGCCTCATCTGGTGGGACGAGGGCTGGACATTGTCGGTGGCGCGCGCCTGGGCCGAGACGGGGCACTATGGGCGCCTGCGCGATGGGCAACCCGCCGCTCCCGGGCTGGAGGCGGCCTTCACCACGACCCTGCCAATCGGGCTGAGTATGCGGCTGTTCGGCGTGGGGTTGTGGCAGGGGCGGCTGTTCGGCGTGCTGTGCGCCGTGACCTCCGTCCTGCTCCTGGCGGCCCTCGGCGCGCGCCTGAACCACGGGCGCCTGGCCTGGGCCACCGTCGGCGCCGCGCTGCTGTTGAGCATCCACCCCCAGATCCAGCCGCTGCTGCAGGGGCGGCAGGTGCTGGCCGAGATGCCCATGCTGGTCTACCTGCTGGCCGGCTACCTGGGGCTGTGGGCGACCCTCGGCGGGGCCTGGGCGGCCTTGCCGCCTGCCGCGCTGCTCCTCGGCGCGGCCTGGATCAGCAAAGGGCAGACCGCGCCGTTCCTGCTGGCGTCGCTGCTCGCGCCGGGAGTGGCGGCGCTGCTGGCGCGCCGCTGGCGCGTGGCGAGCATCTTCGCCCTGGCGGCGGGCGGCGCCTTTGTGAGCGCGCATCTGCTCCGCCGGCTCGCCGCGGCGTTGCTCTTCGACCCGGCCTTCTTGCCCGAACCGGTGGAGGGGTTGCTGGGCATGGTCGCCATCGTGCCGACCGCGTTTCACCGCCTCTATGCCTTGCAGAACCTGGCCTTCTTCGGCTTCCCGGCCCTGTGCGGGCTGCTGTGGGGCGCATGGCGCCTGTGGAACGAACGGGCCTCCGCCCGCGCCGGGGCGCGGGCATGGTACCTGCGGCTGACCCTGCTGGCCTTCTGCGGAAGCTGGCTGGCCTGGTTCCTGGGTCTTTCGGTGGGCGTGCCGCGCTACATAGCCGTCCCCGCCGTGGTCGCCAGCCTCTTCGTGGCGGAGTTGCTCGACGCCCTGAGCGGCGGGTTCGCCCTCGGCGAGCGGCTGCGCGCCCTGGGCGC
>Ga0308410_1002497_pt1 | contig 10528 bp, 5 predicted proteins | sample HotsprOSTMatCore_FD_203467 | JGI IMG/M metagenome (GOLD analysis project Ga0308410, IMG submission 203467) | Hot spring phototrophic mat microbial communities from Octopus Spring, Yellowstone National Park, Wyoming, United States -... | ecosystem: Environmental > Aquatic > Thermal springs > Hot... | reverse complement strand
GTTTCAATTCCTCATAGGTAGGCTCGCAACCTTGATATGGTTATATGTTTGTGCTGTCCTATCGTCAGTTTCAATTCCTCATAGGTAGGCTCGCAACCATATGAGCACAATTGGTATTTGAACTGGAATAGAAAGTTTCAATTCCTCATAGGTAGGCTCGCAACAAACAATAAACCTAGATAGTTGTTATGTAGTGAGGGGTTTCAATTCCTCATAGGTAGGCTCGCAACCGGAGGCATTTTTGGAAGGAGTAAATATTGGTAGAGAGTTTCAATTCCTCATAGGTAGGCTCGCAACCCTATTTCTCTTTGACGACTATAAATCTCATTTTCCAGTTTCAATTCCTCATAGGTAGGCTCGCAACCGAGTGGTGGGAGCTTTTTTGCGAACATGAAATATCGTTTCAATTCCTCATAGGTAGGCTCGCAACCTTCTACAGTTAGCTCTTCTCCGTTGAGGGTTACGGGTTTCAATTCCTCATAGGTAGGCTCGCAACCTCAACCACATCTCCGTCTACAAGGTTCAATTCTTCTGGTTTCAATTCCTCATAGGTAGGCTCGCAACCAAGAGTTCGCAGGTAAATCTTGAGATAGCCTGTCAGGTTTCAATTCCTCATAGGTAGGCTCGCAACACAGGCTCTTTTATTTGAGTTGAGGCGCATCCATAGTTTCAATTCCTCATAGGTAGGCTCGCAACCACACTTGCACAAATATATTTAGTATTTGTGCTATCAGTTTCAATTCCTCATAGGTAGGCTCGCAACGAGACAAACTTCCTTGCCCCTCAGCAAGCTTGCGGGTTTCAATTCCTCATAGGTAGGCTCGCAACCTAACACGGCAACATCATAAAAACGATTATGTGATATGTTTCAATTCCTCATAGGTAGGCTCGCAACGATATCCAACTTCCCAACTGCAAGAATTATTTTCTTGTTTCAATTCCTCATAGGTAGGCTCGCAACCAAAATTTGAAGAATGGAAAAGCAAATGGATATTCTATGTTTCAATTCCTCATAGGTAGGCTCGCAACCCCAAAACTATGATGAAAGCCACAAAGAAAGACAAAGTTTCAATTCCTCATAGGTAGGCTCGCAACCTCAAAAGATACGCAATCTTTTGCCATTCAGCCCTGGTTTCAATTCCTCATAGGTAGGCTCGCAACGATTTTGACAATCTTGAAGTCGAGTTTTATACTCTTGTTTCAATTCCTCATAGGTAGGCTCGCAACCTCAACTACGGCAATATCATATCCAAACTCGTCTTTAGTTTCAATTCCTCATAGGTAGGCTCGCAACCTGCTAAAAACAACAATTGAATTTGATACTGAATCTTTGTTTCAATTCCTCATAGGTAGGCTCGCAACCTCAGCAAAAAGTGAACGAGCTAATGAAGCTTGCCTCGTTTCAATTCCTCATAGGTAGGCTCGCAACCCTGCCACCAGATACAACGGTTCCAGAATATGAAGAAGGTTTCAATTCCTCATAGGTAGGCTCGCAACCCTATTACTGCGGGTATCTTATCTTTCTCACAATTTCGTTTCAATTCCTCATAGGTAGGCTCGCAACGAATAGCCGCAGAAAACAGACTAAGAGCAATAATCGTTTCAATTCCTCATAGGTAGGCTCGCAACCAAGATTCGAGGGGACTTGATTGCTCATCGCACATGGGTTTCAATTCCTCATAGGTAGGCTCGCAACCTGGCTCTGGTGGCTATTGTGGCTGATACGGCTGGTGTTTCAATTCCTCATAGGTAGGCTCGCAACTCTTCTGCTGTAAGCTCAACACCATCAAGTGTTACTGGTTTCAATTCCTCATAGGTAGGCTCGCAACCCAACCAGAATTATCAGTTATTGAAAAAAACCATTTTTGTTTCAATTCCTCATAGGTAGGCTCGCAACCTTCCAAACTTAAAAAAAGCAGGGCTTAAAGATGAGCGTGTTTCAATTCCTCATAGGTAGGCTCGCAACCTCTTAGGGAGGCCCAAGAAGTATGGGGCTTCCCAAGTTTCAATTCCTCATAGGTAGGCTCGCAACTAAGAGGAATTTATGACACATTTGAGGCTATTCAAGTTTCAATTCCTCATAGGTAGGCTCGCAACCATTCAGCGAGAAGTCCCCTATACTCGCTGGATACGAGTTTCAATTCCTCATAGGTAGGCTCGCAACTCAACTATCAATCCATCTATAATGTTTTTATTTTTTTGTTTCAATTCCTCATAGGTAGGCTCGCAACCTATTTGACAGCGAGCTCAGCATTGTTCCCCCAGTTAGTTTCAATTCCTCATAGGTAGGCTCGCAACCCAAGGCTTCTGAAGATCGCCTTGCTTCTGCTTTAAAGGTTTCAATTCCTCATAGGTAGGCTCGCAACCCTTATTGTGAATACAAACGTAGTTGTGATTATGGGGTTTCAATTCCTCATAGGTAGGCTCGCAACTGCTAAATCGTTCTGGTGCCTTTCTAATCCTTTGCCTGTTTCAATTCCTCATAGGTAGGCTCGCAACCTTCCAAACTTAAAAAAAGCAGGGCTTAAAGATGAGCGTGTTTCAATTCCTCATAGGTAGGCTCGCAACCTCTTAGGGAGGCCCAAGAAGTATGGGGCTTCCCAAGTTTCAATTCCTCATAGGTAGGCTCGCAACCTTCTTAGGGAGGCCCAAGAAGTATGGGGCTTCCCAGTTTCAATTCCTCATAGGTAGGCTCGCAACCGCAAGAATTGTTACTCGTAGATGGCGATGTTGTGGAGTTTCAATTCCTCATAGGTAGGCTCGCAACGGGAAAAGGCAAAAAGGGCGAAGGGAAGTTTGAAGCGTTTCAATTCCTCATAGGTAGGCTCGCAACCTAGAATTCTGCTATGCGATGAGGTTGATAGATATCGTTTCAATTCCTCATAGGTAGGCTCGCAACCTCCCAATAGCAATAGCAATTATGATGTTTTTGTATTTGTTTCAATTCCTCATAGGTAGGCTCGCAACCAATTCAATATATAGGTAAAACCTATTAGGAGAGAGTTTCAATTCCTCATAGGTAGGCTCGCAACCGAAGTAGGAGAGGAGTTTTTTGTTGAGAATACATATTGTTTCAATTCCTCATAGGTAGGCTCGCAACTTTACTCGTAATATGGGGGGAGAAAATTTAGAGTGGAGTTTCAATTCCTCATAGGTAGGCTCGCAACCTATATTGCAAAGATTTTGCCAAACTGATTTTTCCTTCGTTTCAATTCCTCATAGGTAGGCTCGCAACCCAATGTATTTGACAGCGAGCTCAGTATTGTTTCTCCTGGTTTCAATTCCTCATAGGTAGGCTCGCAACCAAACAGAGAAATAGAAAGACTTCGTTATGAAGCGAAGTTTCAATTCCTCATAGGTAGGCTCGCAACTTGCCGATGAGTTGTGGGAGATTCGCTGTGAGCAGGGTTTCAATTCCTCATAGGTAGGCTCGCAACTACACTTGCGAAGGAATATTACATTCCGAAGCAAGAGGGTTTCAATTCCTCATAGGTAGGCTCGCAACAGAAATTGGGCAACAACGAGTTTTCATTACTGTGTTTGTTTCAATTCCTCATAGGTAGGCTCGCAACCATATCTACATTATTATGAAAATTTTTAATAAATGCTAGTTTCAATTCCTCATAGGTAGGCTCGCAACCTGAAACGCTGTTTAAGAGTGCGATAATCTGACTTCGTTTCAATTCCTCATAGGTAGGCTCGCAACCTGACAAAGACCCTTGTTCTATCCTCGTTATTCAACGTTTCAATTCCTCATAGGTAGGCTCGCAACCAAACTTGAGAAAACAGGAGCTGGATATATACACTTGTTTCAATTCCTCATAGGTAGGCTCGCAACTGCTGATATTGTATTGGAAACGGAAGTTAGTAGAGGTTTCAATTCCTCATAGGTAGGCTCGCAACTGAAGAGTATGACATCGTTCCAGCTGGTGTAGGAGTGCGTTTCAATTCCTCATAGGTAGGCTCGCAACCATATATTCCTTAATCGCAAATCCTTTAACTAATCTAGTTTCAATTCCTCATAGGTAGGCTCGCAACCTGAGCAGTATGGAGAAAAAGCAACAACAGAGGAAATGTTTCAATTCCTCATAGGTAGGCTCGCAACCTTATCTCTATAAAGTTTCATAAGGTTACCTTATTTTTGTTTCAATTCCTCATAGGTAGGCTCGCAACTGAGCAGGAAATAGCAAAAAGACTATACCCTGAATTTCGTTTCAATTCCTCATAGGTAGGCTCGCAACCTTAAAGATGGCAGTAAAAGTCTTTTGGAACAACTGAGTTTCAATTCCTCATAGGTAGGCTCGCAACCGTATTAGAGGATGCCCTTTATTTCCAATTTAGTTTTGTTTCAATTCCTCATAGGTAGGCTCGCAACCAGTGTTCGGAGTTTCAATAGACTCCGTCACTTCTTGGTTTCAATTCCTCATAGGTAGGCTCGCAACAAACAGCGCATTGAAAGTTATGAGGTCGAACTACTTGTTTCAATTCCTCATAGGTAGGCTCGCAACAAAATCATAAACCTTCTTAGTCATATAGCCAGCGTCTAGTTTCAATTCCTCATAGGTAGGCTCGCAACTTTCTTGGTTGGGATGGAATGGAATGTAATTTGAAAGTTTCAATTCCTCATAGGTAGGCTCGCAACGTTTAACCATATTGGGATGGAAACTTTTTAGTAGTCTGTTTCAATTCCTCATAGGTAGGCTCGCAACCCTTATTCAGCCCACTCAGGATAGAGTCCTACAACCGTTTCAATTCCTCATAGGTAGGCTCGCAACGACTACAATGGCGAAACATACAAATTTAAAGTGCTCGGTTTCAATTCCTCATAGGTAGGCTCGCAACCTATACGAACAGGAACTACAAGCGGAGCAGTTAGGGTTTCAATTCCTCATAGGTAGGCTCGCAACGTTGTTGAGCAGTGGGACAAAGAATGGGCAAATCAAGTGTTTCAATTCCTCATAGGTAGGCTCGCAACCCCTTTTACTATGGATATAATCCCAAGATGTAGCTTGTTTCAATTCCTCATAGGTAGGCTCGCAACAGCATGGGATTTATTTTTGCCTACTTGCCCATATTTAGTTTCAATTCCTCATAGGTAGGCTCGCAACTTTGAAAGATTTGGTTACTGTGTTGCATGTATAGGTGTTTCAATTCCTCATAGGTAGGCTCGCAACGTAAAAACGCATATGCAATTGAAACACTCTTTGGAGGTTTCAATTCCTCATAGGTAGGCTCGCAACTTATTGAAAAAAACCATTTTTAATAATTTTTATTTGTTTCAATTCCTCATAGGTAGGCTCGCAACAAGTTCGATAATCTCCTCAGAAGGATTACCATCTCTCAGTTTCAATTCCTCATAGGTAGGCTCGCAACCCATTCTGCTCATCAGACCCAACAGACAAAAACACGTTTCAATTCCTCATAGGTAGGCTCGCAACTTTCTATACACTTCTAACTTTTCTTTAACTGAAAGGGTTTCAATTCCTCATAGGTAGGCTCGCAACGTGTTGAGGCACATCCACATAAAAGCAATATTACAGGTTTCAATTCCTCATAGGTAGGCTCGCAACCACGGATGAGATTTGTTGGTGACAAATGGTTTCTGGTTTCAATTCCTCATAGGTAGGCTCGCAACGTTCTCTCTTAGTTGTAAAAAAAAATCGTTCCACTGGGTTTCAATTCCTCATAGGTAGGCTCGCAACTTACGGAACAAGGAGGTTTACAGCGTTACCGCTAGGTTTCAATTCCTCATAGGTAGGCTCGCAACGAACAGGAGATTTCAAAAATTATATATCCCGAGATTGGTTTCAATTCCTCATAGGTAGGCTCGCAACTCCAAAGCCAATATGGCACCCAAATTTCTATATTGAGTTTCAATTCCTCATAGGTAGGCTCGCAACTCCATGCTTTGCCAGGTATCTTCCTGTTGTTGTGCTTTGTTTCAATTCCTCATAGGTAGGCTCGCAACTGCCACAAAAACTGAATAGCATCATCCGTTATATTCGTTTCAATTCCTCATAGGTAGGCTCGCAACAAATCTTTTTACTTCGTCTTCTTTTCTGTCTTTTACTTGTTTCAATTCCTCATAGGTAGGCTCGCAACTTACTGGTAGATAAACCATTAAGAAGGATAGAAGGGTTTCAATTCCTCATAGGTAGGCTCGCAACAGGAATGGTGGGAGATCTTTTGCGAACATGAGATATCGTTTCAATTCCTCATAGGTAGGCTCGCAACATAGTAATGAGAACTCATTGTTGCTCAACTTTTGTGTGTTTCAATTCCTCATAGGTAGGCTCGCAACGCTATACGAACAGGAACTACAAGCGGAGCAGTTAGGGTTTCAATTCCTCATAGGTAGGCTCGCAACTTTTTTCAACGCCCATAATGATTTTGTTCCCGTTAGGTTTCAATTCCTCATAGGTAGGCTCGCAACCCCAATGCTGAGGGAGAGAAGCAGAGATTTTGAACGGTTTCAATTCCTCATAGGTAGGCTCGCAACTGAGGTAATTGAAGTTGCAGAGTTGACAGTCGAAGAGCGTTTCAATTCCTCATAGGTAGGCTCGCAACGCAGACGAGCTTATCCTTGTCGATGGGGACATAGTTGAGTTTCAATTCCTCATAGGTAGGCTCGCAACACACAGATTAATCTTCCACAAACAGGGCATTCTTTGAGTTTCAATTCCTCATAGGTAGGCTCGCAACAGATTTCTTCCAGTTTCTTTGTCTTAAGTTGATCCCAGTTTCAATTCCTCATAGGTAGGCTCGCAACTGAGCAACAAACTATTCAAATGAGTTAAGCTTATTGAGGTTTCAATTCCTCATAGGTAGGCTCGCAACGCGAAGTTATATTTATAGAACCTGAAAGAACAATTGCGTTTCAATTCCTCATAGGTAGGCTCGCAACGACGTTTTATTTATTAAGGGGGATAACAGGATTGTGTTTCAATTCCTCATAGGTAGGCTCGCAACGACTTTATGAATCCTTTCTTTGATTTTTCTTTTGAAGTTTCAATTCCTCATAGGTAGGCTCGCAACAAAGCAATCATGAAAGCTCCCTTTGGTGGATCAAAGGTTTCAATTCCTCATAGGTAGGCTCGCAACAGAATTTCATCTGCTGTAAGATTAGGGGTAAGCCAATGTTTCAATTCCTCATAGGTAGGCTCGCAACAAGAGTTCGCAGGTAAATCTTGAGATAGCCTGTCAGGTTTCAATTCCTCATAGGTAGGCTCGCAACTTCCGAACAGGGATAAAGGTTCTTGGATTGTATGGGAGTTTCAATTCCTCATAGGTAGGCTCGCAACTCACCGTTACTTATAGGAAAATCGTCTGTAGTAAGCTGTTTCAATTCCTCATAGGTAGGCTCGCAACGATAAGTGAGGTCTTTGACCTCGCAATAACAACCGAGGTTTCAATTCCTCATAGGTAGGCTCGCAACATAGCATTATACGGTATATTCAGCGTGAGATTGGAAAGTTTCAATTCCTCATAGGTAGGCTCGCAACTCAGCGTGAGATTGGAAATAACGAGTTCTCATTACTGCGTTTCAATTCCTCATAGGTAGGCTCGCAACTCTGTCATCCGTTGCAGAGATAATGTTTGGCAGGATTGTGTTTCAATTCCTCATAGGTAGGCTCGCAACTGAACAACTGGAATAGAAACAAAGATTAGGAGGGGTTTCAATTCCTCATAGGTAGGCTCGCAACTTGTTCCCGAAAAAAGAGAAATAGCATGCAAACTTGGAGTTTCAATTCCTCATAGGTAGGCTCGCAACCCACAACTCATCGGCAAGCGGGTGCCCTTCATGTCTGTTTCAATTCCTCATAGGTAGGCTCGCAACGCTAATGTTAACATATCTTACCTCCAATAATTTTGTTGTTTCAATTCCTCATAGGTAGGCTCGCAACGGAGGCGTGGAAGGATTGGGAAAACGGAGAAGAGAGTTTCAATTCCTCATAGGTAGGCTCGCAACGTATCTCCAATTGTTATTGTTCCGCAGAAAGTGAAGTTTCAATTCCTCATAGGTAGGCTCGCAACAGAGTATGTTGTATCTATTTCTTCCCAATGGGAATCATGTTTCAATTCCTCATAGGTAGGCTCGCAACAGAGTATGTTGTATCTATTTCTTCCCAATGGGAATCATGTTTCAATTCCTCATAGGTAGGCTCGCAACGAGATGATTAGGATGAGTTTGGTTAGTTGTTTGTGCAGTTTCAATTCCTCATAGGTAGGCTCGCAACACTGCCTCAATAAAAGTGCCGTCACTGTTATAGACTCGTTTCAATTCCTCATAGGTAGGCTCGCAACTAGACAGATATGGGAGAGTTGCTGCTTATGTTTTTGTGTTTCAATTCCTCATAGGTAGGCTCGCAACGGAATACTGGAAAAACTTCCACCGGGGGTTGACTTGTTTCAATTCCTCATAGGTAGGCTCGCAACGATTGCAGGAGCTAATTCTCCCGCAAGCCTTGCAGGTTTCAATTCCTCATAGGTAGGCTCGCAACTAACAAGGATGGCAGAGAAACTTAAAGCTATACCAGTGTTTCAATTCCTCATAGGTAGGCTCGCAACTAAAAGGTGATAGCCATGCGGGTAAAAGTAACATTGTTTCAATTCCTCATAGGTAGGCTCGCAACCAGGCTTGAACTTTTCCATTTTATTTGTGTTTGGATTGTTTCAATTCCTCATAGGTAGGCTCGCAACTTTCTGAAAGCAAAATAGGAATGTAATAATGATTAGGTTTCAATTCCTCATAGGTAGGCTCGCAACTGGAGATACTTTCCATTGCATCCCTGATACAACTAGTTTCAATTCCTCATAGGTAGGCTCGCAACCAATTCAAAAAATGAGAATAGCCGCAGAAAACAGATGTTTCAATTCCTCATAGGTAGGCTCGCAACCCAGAGCGGGAGACAGGCAAAATAGCAGGCTTTTGGCGTTTCAATTCCTCATAGGTAGGCTCGCAACAAGTATAATACAGTATCTTTGTTTGCTATATTTCTTAAGTTTCAATTCCTCATAGGTAGGCTCGCAACGATGCTTGGCGAAAATTGGTTCGCCAAGCCAAAAAAGGTTTCAATTCCTCATAGGTAGGCTCGCAACTGTGCCACAAAAACTGAATAGCATCATCCGTTATGTTGTTTCAATTCCTCATAGGTAGGCTCGCAACTTGACCTGCTCTTTGTTCTTTTATTATTTCCACTGGTTTCAATTCCTCATAGGTAGGCTCGCAACTCAAGTGAATGGTATTTTTGTAGTGCTGCCATTAGCTGTTTCAATTCCTCATAGGTAGGCTCGCAACCATAGAATCAATCAGAATCGTTTTTACATAAAAGGGGGTTTCAATTCCTCATAGGTAGGCTCGCAACGTAGTACCAATAGTCAATTTGCATCCCTTCACTCTGGTTTCAATTCCTCATAGGTAGGCTCGCAACTATTTTCAACTATTGTATCTATTTCTCGGGTGCGCTGTTTCAATTCCTCATAGGTAGGCTCGCAACCTCTTCCTCGACCTCGAGGACAAATCAATTGGCTGTTTCAATTCCTCATAGGTAGGCTCGCAACCTTAAAAAGTTTCCTGAGGCAAAGAATTATTTATTTGTTTCAATTCCTCATAGGTAGGCTCGCAACTTCGAATATGCTGAACTACTGCTTAGTGCAAAGAACGGTTTCAATTCCTCATAGGTAGGCTCGCAACAGTTATTAGCCATTCTATATATTGTTTACTGTCCTTGTTTCAATTCCTCATAGGTAGGCTCGCAACTAAGTTATTAGCCATTCTATATATTGTTTACTGTCCTTGTTTCAATTCCTCATAGGTAGGCTCGCAACCAAAAACGATTGAAAATGAGCCAAAATCAATTGAAAAGTTTCAATTCCTCATAGGTAGGCTCGCAACCTGATTTGATACAAATACTAAGGGATATCAGGAACAAGTTTCAATTCCTCATAGGTAGGCTCGCAACAGAGACAGGCTTCCTTGCCCCTCAGCAAGCTTGCGGGTTTCAATTCCTCATAGGTAGGCTCGCAACTTTGAAATACTCTTTAAGTTCCCTTGAAAATCTTTGTTTCAATTCCTCATAGGTAGGCTCGCAACCTTTTGCAATATGTTATATTCAGCTATTCGGTGCATGTTTCAATTCCTCATAGGTAGGCTCGCAACTGTAAAAATCGTTATTTCTATCCTCTTTTTCTTTTTCGTTTCAATTCCTCATAGGTAGGCTCGCAACAAGGAAGAGATTTTGGCACTAGCGGAGTTTTGTTCCCGTTTCAATTCCTCATAGGTAGGCTCGCAACCATAGAAACCGTTGTTGTTATGACTTCCTCGCAAGTGGGGTTTCAATTCCTCATAGGTAGGCTCGCAACTTGTTAAACCTCGTCAATCCAGAAGGGTTTATGCGATGTTTCAATTCCTCATAGGTAGGCTCGCAACCCATTTTTATATAATAAAATCAAGCATACAGACTTGTCAAAGAGCAGATAAATTTTTATAATTTTAGCAAAAATTTGTTGATTTTGCAAGAAAAGTTTT